>Ga0224555_1000100_pt1 | contig 112401 bp, 108 predicted proteins | sample 714S23034metaG_FD_180687 | JGI IMG/M metagenome (GOLD analysis project Ga0224555, IMG submission 180687) | Peat soil microbial communities from Stordalen Mire, Sweden - 717 S2 30-34 | ecosystem: Environmental > Terrestrial > Soil > Wetlands > Peat | place: Sweden: Norrbotten County, Stordalen... | reverse complement strand
TCTGCAAAACGAGCGCGCATTTTTCCGCGGAGGGGAGTGTGGCGTCTTCAATTGGCGGTGGGTCAGTTTTCGGGTTGGCTGCCCTCCCGTGTGTGATTCAGAACGACTGCCGAGCCCGCGCGGATTACTTGCGATAAGCCGACTTCCCAGGACTAATCCAAATTGGGGGTAACCTCCGGTTTATCGACTATACAACCGGAACTCAAAAAAGCGCATCATTTTGGCTCAATGAGCGCATAGGGCTGTTGGCGTCCACCGAGGATCATACGGAGGCAGATCGGCGGACACTGGCCGACATTCCGAGGCTGATCAGTACTCAACGAGTGAATTGGCGTCCAGCGAGTACTGTTGTAGTCCATAAATTCGCGCCATAATGGGGCAAATGATGGCTTTTTGGACCCGTAGACGGCCCTGCCGGACCCGTATGAGCCCTTGGAATGGAACGGATGCAGAAAGGATCGCAGCAGCGGCAACCGGCGGTATACTGTCATCGCGGGGAAAGCAAAATGGAAATTCCGGTTAAAGTACCTATACTCGTTGCGGATTCCATAGCCTGCGGGCGGGGGCACTCATCGTGACGAACGACCTGCAACAGATCGTCGCGCTCCTTTTGGAGAACCGCGCCAGCAGAGCGGACTTTGGCGAACTTTCGTGCCTTAAAGGAAAGGAATGCTCGAAACAGGTTGCAAACAGATTCCTGATCTGTTGTCTACTCGACTGGATGTGGGACGCTGACGTAGCGTGGAAAAAAGGCAAGGCTCTGGCCAAAAAGCTTGAAAAACCCGGTGATCCGGAGGGTATCTGGGCAACGATTAGTTCCTTCTCAAAGGACGAGTGGGACTCGAAGTACGAGGAATTTGGCAGGCCGCACCGGTTTCACTGGGGATACAAACGCCTATGGGCAATCGCCAACGAAATCTGCGCTCGGTATGACGGCGATGCCCGGAACATTTGGTCTGGCAAGTCCCCCTTTGAGACACTTATTCATCTCTGGGCTCTAGGAGCAGGCGATCAAATTTCCCGGATGATCGTCGGTGCGTTGCGCGACTGCGACCAAATCAAGGGCGACACGGGCGATGTGAAGGCGGACCTTCACCTCCGACGGGTACTCGGTCGCGCAGTTTACGGCGAGGAGATCAAGGCAAACGAAGCGGCCAAAGTCATCCAACTGACCCGGAAGCTTGACGCAGACCCGTGGAAACTCGATTTTCCCCTTTGGAACGTTGGAAAATCTTATTGCAGGCTGACAAGTCCAAACTGCCCGAGCTGCTACCTACGGCCCCACTGTGTCCACTATCAGCGGCATAGTGGCGCGGCGGTTAGCGGCAGTCTCGAAACTTAACCGTTTCGGAAATCCATTGAGAGAAGGAGCGATTGCCATGAGCACTGAACCCGATATTCCCTTGCCACCTATCGTAATTGTCTTACGCGTGGTTGGGTGCCTTTGTCCTTTAGTTGCGTTTATAACAGCAGGGGCGACTAACGCGAGTGACTCAGCAGGCTGGATGATGATTCTGAGTTCTCTTATCGCTACGCTGTTATGGTTTGCTCTGGGAAGCGTGATTCGGCTACTGAATCGGATCGAAAAGCGTCTGTGCCATTCGGAATCAATCTCTTCACTCAATAACGCCGGGTGCACCACCCTTGACCAGCCCAAACACTGAGGGTGCCCCATCCTTCCGCAGCTTTATGCGGAAGGGTGGGAGGCCACACCGCCTGAATTCCTAATCAGTCCCGGCAAACGCCCATGTCGCCCGGAGGGTTCTGGCTTCGCGCAAAATCGCCAATGCGCTCATTGAGCGCAACGAACCCGCAACCCATAGTTCTGGTCGAATTACCGTCTAACCGGAAGTTATCCAGTCTTTGTACTAGTCCCCATAAACGCCCATATCACCTGGGTGGACCATCGCTGGGCACGAAATCGCGTTATATGTGTAAAGTCGGCCTACGGCCAGGGTTGGTTTCTAATGCCCTGTCTCTGAAGTCCGTTGTAAAACGCAGGAAAGACAAAAGCAGATTCTTCGACTCACCACCCCCAAACTGAAAGACGTTTGGGGCCCCGTTCGCTCAGAATGACAGCCTTTGTTTTGTTAGGGACTTTAGAAATAGGACACTAACTGTCCGAACCCCTAATATGCATTAGTCTCGCTAAACGCCGATATCGCCTGGGTAAACCATCGCTGGGCACGAAATCGCGTTATATGTGTAAAGTCGGCCTACGGCCAGGGTTGGTTTCTAAAGTCCTGTCTCTGAAGTCCGTTGTAAAACGCAGGAAAGATAAAAGCAGATTCTTCGACTCACCACCCCCAAACTGAAAGACGTTTGGGGCCCCGTTCGCTCAGAATGACAGCCTTTGTCCCGCTCGCTCAGGATGACGGCCTTTGCCCCGTTCGCTCAGAATGACAGCCTTTGTTTTGTTAGGGACTTTAGAAATAGGACACTAACTGTCCGAACCCCTAATATGCATTAGTCTCGCTAAACGCCGATATCGCCTGGGTAAACCATCGCTGGGCACGAAATCGCCTTATATCTATAAAGTCGGTCTATGGCCAGGGATGGTTTCTAATGTCCTGTCTCTGAAGTCTGTTGTAAAACGCAGGAAAGACAAAAGCAGATTCTTCGACTCACCACCCCCAAACTGAAAGACGTTTGGGGCCCCGTTCGCTCAGAATGACAGCCTCTGTCCCGCTCGCTCAGGATGACGGCCTTTGCCCCGTTCGCTCAGAATGACAGCCTTTGTTTTGTCATGGACTTTAGAGACAGGGCGCTAACCCGTAACCTGTTTGACCTGCGGCAGGATGGTTTCGTATCCCGCATAGACGCCTTCAAAGACCGAGTCCCAGCTCATGGTTAGGGCGTAGGCTCGGGCTGCTTGGCGCATCTGCTCGTGCTTTTCGGGGTCGGCGAGGATTGCGGCTGCGGCGGAGGCGAATTCGCTGTCGGGGACGATGCGGCCGGTTTCGCCGTCGCGGACTATGGTGCATGGGCCGCCGTTGGGAGTTACGATTGCAGGCACTCCGCTGGCCAGGGCTTCAAGGACTACGTTGCCGAAGGTATCGGTGTGGGAGGGGAAGACGAAGAGGTCCATGTTGGCGTAGGCGGTGGAGAGGGGTTCGCCTTTGAGGACTCCGGTGAACTCCGCGCGGGGTAGACGCTCGCGGAGCCAGCTTTCTTCAGAGCCGTGGCCGACGATTAGGAAGCGGAAGCTTTTGTGGCCATATTGCTCTAGCTCATTTTGGACCTGGGCGAGCAGGGCTACGTTTTTTTCGACGGAGAGACGGCCTACATAGCCCAGCACCTGGTCGCGGTCTTCGGGGTTGCGGTTGCGCTTGCCGGGATGGAAGAGATCGGCGTCTACTCCGCGGGGCATCAGGTAGCAGGGGCGTTTCGTGGTGCGCTCGAGGAGACGGCAAAGCTCCGGGTTGGGCGCATAGAGAACACGCGCCGCTGAGTAGAAGCGGGCGATGAGCGCCAGGGACAGGTTTTCAATTTTTTGGCCTGTTCCAGCCGATAGGCGGCGGGGGAGCAGGCGCAGAAACCACTTGGAGCGGCGGGCCGCGTATTCGTGGACGTTGGTGTGCCAGCTTGCCGCCAGAGGCACGCCGAGATGATGCGCAAACCAGGCGCCGATCATTCCGATCTCGCTGGGGCCAGTGATGTGGATGAGGTCGGGCTTGAAGCGGTGGAGGGTTTTGGCGATGAGCGACAGGTGGCGGAGCCAGGCGGGGTCGAAGCGGAGATCCTTCTCGATGGCGAAGGAGAGAAAGCCGCGGGGGAGCTCGAGGGACCAGAGATTGCCTTCTTCAAGGAAGGGCTGCGGGCGGTTGCCGGCGCGGACGCAGAGGAAAGGAAGATTGCGGCGGCGGGCGAAGGCCTGAAAATGACGGCTGGTGTGGGCGACACCGTTGACTTCATGGAAGGAGTCGGGAAAGTAGGCTACCCGCGGCTGGCTTGCGCTCATATTTCTTAGGATATGTCCTGAAGGCAGGAATGGTGAGGGGACGGGTTTTAAACCGTACGCTGAGGATTGATTTTGATATTGGGCTTTAGCTGATGGAGAAAAACTGATTGTTGAAAAAACTTCCCTCAGGGGCTAAAGCCCACATTCATTTTTTCCGCCATTAGCGGCGCGGCTGAAGCCGCGCCCTTTCAAAACATCGAAATTGGACAGCTCGCTGAGCTCCGCCGCGCATCGGTCTTCAGCCGTCGTTTTCGCCTAGCGCCAGGCGCAACTGGTGCGCTTCGTTCCAGGCCATGCGCAGGCCGCCTGAGACCAGGCCACGGCCCATCACTTGTACCAGTCCAATGCCCAGGCGCATGGCACGGGGAGCTTTTCCGGTGGGCCACAGCTCGCTCAAGGGGCGGACTACACCGTTCGCGTCGGGATGGTAGACGCGCTCGTCCCAGGTGCGCGAACCCTGCGGGAACTCAGGATAGTGGCGCACGGCGTCGATGGCCGACTGGAGAATGCGATGCTTCCAGGGCTCGGCATACTGGGGCATGAAGAGCATGTTGCTCTTCTTCTCGCGGCGGATCTCGTGGACAAATTCAGTAAAGCTGGCGGCGTTGGTGAGGTTGATGTTGGCGTTGGGTTCCACGCCGTGACGATCGCCGCCGCTGATGAGGAGCATGTTCCACTTCTCGGCCAGGCGGCGCACGCGGCGATTTTCATCCCAGTGGCGCAGGCCGTTCAGCTCCATGGCGTGCAGGTAGGCGCCGTTCTTTTGCAGAAACTCGTTGACCAGGAACTCGTGCTTCTCCGCGCCCACCAGGTAGAGATCCCACATGGGGTGGTTGAAGACGACCAGGACGTTGGGCTCGTGGTGGAGCGCAATCAGAATCTCGGTGAGGCGCTTGTCGTTGGGGTTGGCGGTGTATTCGTTCAGTGTGCTCATCCACTCCGCCGCGCGGGCGCTGGGCAGGTTGTGAATGCCGAGGTGGAAGGACTGGGTTCCATAGGGGGCGCTCCACTCCACGGAAACGGGAATCTGACGCGCGCTGGGAACCGTGCGCAGAAGCATGGGGGCGCGGATGTTGTCGTGGTCGGTGATGGAGACCATCGACCCGATATCAAGCTTCTCAATCTGCTCCCGCTCCAGATCGTAGGCGAGCTTGGGGGTCATGGGCGGGGTCCAGTAGCTGGCGGCGTAGTTGATGCGCACGCCGTATTTCGACTCCGAGCGGCGCTCAAGCCGCGAGAGCAGGGGACGCATCAGCGGATACTGGTTGCCGAAGTTGGCCAGAAAATCCAGCGTCTCCTGCGACTGGTTGGTATGGCTGTGGAGCGAGACTCCGGTCTTATAGCCCCGTTGTGCGTTGTGATCGCGCCAAACGTACGAGATTGTCGAACTGGCCATGCCTGCTCCTTCTCCTCATTCGTGCCCCGGTTACTTTGCCTAGTATCCCGCGACCCTCATAAACACCGCGTTAAGATGGCGCGAATACAAGTTCAATTCACGAAGGAATCAAAGGAGTTACTTGAAAGCGGCCTAAGAGAAACCATTTATTCCTGAGAAACCCATTGAAAAACCGAAAAGCGCGCGATCCGCATATGTATTAGACGTTTTATTTGCTGGTTTTGGCCAGTTCCGGCCCCAGAAAATCCTCCAGCGACCAGCCCGCCATCAGGTCTTCCCAGGCTGCGGCTGTTGCCGGGTTCTCCTGCTTCCCAGTGTGCGCACCCGCCGCTTCGGCCTGCAAGTAGTTCTCCGTCAGGCCCTTGCGCAGAAGTTCGAAGGCCCGCTCCGGCGTGTCGGCAAACTGGAACAGCTCTCTGTCCTTGGGCGAAATCGCTCCCGTCTCTACCAGTGCATCCATGTTAAAGACCTTCTTCCAATATTCCTGTCCATAAACGACCACTGTGATCTTTTTGGCCAGTTTCTGGGTCTGGGCCAGGGTGAGGATTTCGAACATCTCGTCCAGGGTTCCGAATCCGCCCGGAAAGACCACCAGCGCCTTCGACAGATAAGCAAACCACAGCTTGCGCATGAAGAAATAATGGAACTCGAAGTTCAGGCCCGGGGTAATGTAAGGGTTGGGCGCCTGCTCGAAGGGCAGCCGTATATTCAATCCGATGGTCTTGCCGCCGGCCTCGTAAGCTCCGCGATTGGCCGCCTCCATGATTCCCGGGCCGCCGCCGGAGGTGACCACAAACCTGTGCCCCCGCGTAGGAATCTTTTTGGCCCAGCGGGTCAACAATCCGGCCAGCCGCCGCGCGTCCTCGTAGTAGCGGGCCATCTCCACTGCCGCCTCGGCGCGCTTGAGCTGCAATTCCGATGCATTGCCCGCCGCAATCTCCGGAACTCTAGCGGGCTGCTCGTGGCTGGGGGCCGGCTGGCTCGATCCGGTATTTTCCAGCAACTCCAGCTCATGCGCAGCCTCAGCCCGGCCGCGAAACCGCGCCGAGCCGAAAAACACCACTGTATCCTGAATCTGCTCTCGCCTGAAGCGCGCCAGCGGTTCCAGGTACTCGGCCACAATTCTGATCGGGCGGCCATCGGCCGAATTCAGAAACGCAGGATTCTCATAAGCCAGCGAGGCACGCTCCAGCGCCGCAGGCGTTCCCTCGGTAGGAACCGCATCCTTATTCAGAGAAGGCAGGGCCGTTCCCTGGTTACTATTCCCTATTCCCTGTTCCCTATTCCCTGTTCCCTCGTTCATCTCATCCGTCCCGGTGCCGGATCGCATCTTCAAATGCGATCCACAAGTTCAATAGCCCCAGCCCTGAAACAATGCCCCGCACCGCGCCAAGGGCGGCAAACGTGCCGAGCGTGGGGTAGTGTAGAAAAATCGGATTCTGGTCCCAGAAGACTTTTGACCACGGCGCATAGCAAACCGCCAGCCCGATATACATGCGCAGCAGTACGCGCAGGAAGAGCTCGCCGCGCACCAGCCAGCGCGGAATCCTCTGCGGCTCCGGCCCGGGCGTGGGAGGCGGGCTCGCGGGCAAGGTGGGCGTTGTGAACTCCGTCTGCTGGGACATTCTTTGGGTACACATTCGGCCCCACCGATTCCCGCTCGAATCGCGGGCATTCGCCTCAGGCCGGCAACAACCGGCCCGGCGCGGGGACACCGTATTGCAACGGTATCACAGCGAGCGTTGCCGTTCCTGCGCCCAACTCGAGCGGCCATTCAAATTCGGACTGCCGAGTAATTTTCTCAAGATGAGCAATATTGGACAGACAACTCCACTCGGCGACTGATCATCTTAGTGAGTGTGCGCTCACCTTGCGCCCACGGTAAGGGCGCTGGAGTGACAAGAAACGGAGGATTCAGCCTCCGTTCCGCACCAGGGCCTCGGTGTTGAGCAGAACTCGATCGAATCCGACGCAACCCTTGCGCCGGAAACCCCTGAGAGATCTGCATTTTTGCACCTCCATTCCCCGGTCTTGCATAGTCGCGATGCAAGCCTGCGCATTAGGTGAATCGCAGGCTTGCTTCACGATCCCCCCTCCGAATCGCTTCACACCTCGTGCACTGCTCTCTGATTCCTGACCCTGTCTACGCGCCCTCTGCGCTACCATAATGTCAACGTTCGTGAAGGAATTGGGAGCCAAGCATGTTCGTCGTGGTTTGGAAGTTCGATATAGCCGAGGAGAAAATAGCCGCCTTTGAGGCCGCCTACGGCCCGCAGGGTGCCTGGGCTCAGCTATTCGGCACATCGCCTGACTACCAGGGAACGGAGTTCCTGCGCGACGCCTATATCCCCGGCAGCTACCTCACCATCGACCGCTGGGCCAGTGAAGACGCCTTCCGCGCCTTCCGCAAAGACCACGATGCGGAATATGAGGAGCTGGACCGCTCGTCGGACTCGCTCACCAGCCAGGAAACCCGCATCGGGGCTTATACGGTTTGAGCTGCATTCAGCAGACTGCTAATCGATTTATTGGTGGTTTTGGGACCATACATGGATGCATCGGTCTGCATTTTTCTCTGCTCCGGCTTTGATCCACAATCGGCAGGCATCGCCTTCCACGGTAGGATTGGCATAATACAACGAAGCAAGTTCGTGAACTTTAGGACACGCAATAGCGATAAATTTTGGCAAATTCGATTCGTTGGAGAGAATGGTCTGCCCCGTGGCGAGTGCAGACTGCACGAGGTGGAAATCTTTCTCCAAGTCGGCCTTGTGGCTCTTGACTGCCTGACAGTCACAAGCCTGAGCCAGCAACATTGAGAAGGCTTCACCTTCTTCGTCAATAATACGGTCCTTCAACGCCATCGATTGCAACCACCTCGTTGCGGAGCGGCTTGCATGAATGCGCCATTCTCGACGTAGTTGCCTATTGAATACCGCGAAGTGCTCCTCTTGCCAAACCGCATCGAGGCATCTGCGGTTCATATCTCCCGCAACTACGCTCATCGGATTGTACATAGGGTCGCTGCTACCCAAAGCGACGTTTGTATCAATGACAAGTTTCTTGCGGTTTCTCGAACTCATTTCTTTCCCGCATAGAGTTTTTCTTCAACCGCATCCAGATAGTCGTTGTCCGAGCGAAGTTCTACATCGCTGAAATCTTCCGGCCAATCGCCAACCCGCCCCGCAGAATCTGGATTCGCAGATTTAACGGTCGAAAGTCCCGTTTCCTTGTCGCGCTTGAACCAGTGCAGAATCACTTTATCGTTGGAAATTTTGTCTTTGGCAACCTCGGTCAGAATACCGCGCAGCAAGAGCGAACTATGTGTCTCTATCACGAGCCGGACACCGCGATTGGCTGCGTCCGCAAGCAATTGCGCGAGTTTCCATTGCGCACGGGGGTGCAGATGAAGTTCCGGTTGCTCAATATGAACTAATTGGTTCGGATGTGCAAGTATCAAGGATACGAGGACTGGAAGTATCTGGGAAACCGCAAGCCCAACGTCGGCGATATTTACCAAATCTTTCGGGTCACCGTGCAGTGTGCGCGGAATCAGAACTTCAATCTTGGATTCATTTAGTTTACGTGTTTCCACCCCGGAAGCCAGTTCCAGCAGTTTGAGTGCCTCGCTCAAATCGTAAAGGTAGCGCAATCCATTAGCATACTTGGTAGCATCCTTCCATGCTTCAAGAATACTCGGCACATATTCTTCAAAGTCGCCGGGGAAAACGCTTCCTAAAGGAAGCCCGTGAAGATAGAACTCCCGCTCATCGCTTCCACGAAGCCCGGAGACGTGGATCATATCCTGAATCTTATGCCGAAAAAGATTAATTTCGGGACGGTGGAATGTAGGAACAACTGCGTCTTGAGTAAATCGGGTGCCTACTCCAAGAAAGCATCTATCTGGGTAAGCCATCAATTCGGTGCCACTAAACATTCCTCCCATTCTCTCCTGTCGTGTCACGACGGAATCGTACAAAAGTTCTAAAGTTTCCTGTGAGCTATCGCAATTCAGTCGCCATACAGTCCCATCGAGACTATCTCTCGATGCCGTTTCCACAACCTCCAGGGAGGGTGGCATCGAAGACCTCATCCATATCTCCGGGTTATCCTGGGGCAAATCGGAATTCTGCTTCTTTTCAAACGACAGTTCTGCCCAGTTGTTTTCCGCCTCCAACTCGATTGTCAGCCGTTTGGTGGTCCCAGCTTGCGACGGGATGCTGGACAGAAATTGGTCGGCAGTATCGTAACCCACCTGTTCGCCCCTTAGCCAAAATGGGCCCGGGGGGATTCGTTCGTTGTCGAATGTCTGCTTCATCATCAGCAGCGGCTGCATCAGGCTCGATTTGCCTGAACTATTCGCACCGGCGAGGACGGTGAGAGGCCGAATCTCCACGTCCGTCTTCATCGCCAGAGATTTGAATCCGGTGACGACGATCCTTGTGATTCCAGGGCCGTACGTATTACCGTTGGCTGGTTGACTTGCCATTGCCGATGCCCCTCGCTGGCTAGAATCTTAACACTGACGGATTTTTAGCGGATTCGATCCTATCCAGTGCGCTTCTAAAACATTCTTCGTATCTTCGCTTTTTTCCCTACGATTCGAGAACCAGGACGTTCCGGCTGAATTCAGCGCCGGCCATATACTTGATCCCGCGGTCGAAGGTGACCAGTACGCCGTCTTCCTTGATTGCCAGCCCCAGCAGGTACGCATCGGTAATTTGTTGATGGCCTGAGATGCGAGCCGCGAAGCGGGCAGTCACAGCGACCCAGCTTTCCGTGTCAGTGATCGGCCAATAGTCGTACCCGGGATGCGCCCTGAGCGATTGAAGGATAGCTATAGCTCGCTCCAGAGTGATTGTGCCTGCCTGCATCGCTGGATTTGTCGTAATGCGTATGAACCCTGCTTCGGTGAGTGGGCAGACGCCCCAGTTGTCCTTGCCCGTTGAGAGAAACCAGAGCACTGCCTTCTGGCGATGAATGTGTTCAGTATCGGTCAGCGCGATCAGCACATTCAAATCAAGCAAATTTCGCCGGATCATATTCTTCCTCTTCAAGCTTGTTCACCATCTCGCAAGTTATCGTCCTGCCAGTCCGAGGCAACATGGGGAGACCAATCTCCGAATACTCGATTGCGGGTACAGGAGGAGACGGCGCAGCCTCCGCCTTGCGGATCAGTTCGTCGATAGCCGCGCTGAGCGTCAGTCCACGTGCGCGAGCGTAATAGGAGGCGAAATCGTGGGTCTCGTCCTTGAGTGTGATAGTGGTTCTCATAGGATCATTGTGCATCATATTTATAATTGATGCAACATATTTAAAGTGATGCAGATTAATCTAGAGTGATGCAGATTAACCTACCGTTCAGGCGCATCAAATATTTCTCCATTTCTTCGCTTTATTCTGTCATTGTCTATTCAGCCCTGCTACAATTCCTTCGAAATCCAATCCAGCCGCCGCGCCGTTTCCTGTAGCGAGAAGCAAGGCGAGCAATTGTTAGGAGCCCTCAATGGCCATCGCCGACGACCGCACAAAAGCAGTAGACGACCGCACAAAAGCAGTAGAACTAGCCCTCTCACAGATTGAAAAACAGTTTGGCAAAGGATCGATTGTGCGGCTCGGATCGAAAGAAGCCCTGTTGCCCATCGCGGTGATCTCTACCGGCTCCATCAGCTTTGACGCGGCGCTGGGGGTGGGGGGGATTCCGCGCGGCCGCGTGACGGAAGTCTTCGGCCCGGAGTCCTCCGGCAAGACGACAATCTGCTTGCAGATCATCGCAGAGGCGCAGAAGGCCGGCGGGTTGGCGGCCTTTGTAGATGCCGAGCACGCGCTCGACCCCGGCTATGCCAAAAAACTGGGCGTGGACGTGGACAATTTGTTGGTTTCGCAGCCCGATAGCGGCGAACAGGCGCTGGAGATTACCGAGGCCCTGGTCAAGTCCGGCGCGATTGATGTGCTGGTGGTGGATTCGGTGGCCGCCCTGGTGCCCAAGGCCGAGCTGGACGGCGAAATGGGCGACTCTCATATGGGTTTGCAGGCGCGGCTCATGTCGCAGGCCTTGCGCAAGCTCACGGGCAGCGTGTCAAAGTCGCGCACCGCGCTGATTTTTATCAACCAGATTCGCGAGAAGATCGGCGTCATGTTCGGCAATCCCGAGACCACCACCGGGGGCCGTGCGCTGAAGTTTTACTCCTCGGTGCGCGTGGATATCCGCCGCATCGCCGCCATCAAGGAAGGCGACGTGGTCACCGGCAACCGCACCAAGGTAAAGATCGTGAAGAACAAGGTAGCCGCGCCCTTCCGCGAGGCGGAGTTCGACATTCTCTACGGCGAAGGCATCAGCAAGGAAGGCGACGTGCTGGACCAGGCCGTGGCCAATAATATTGTGGAGAAGTCCGGCGCTTGGTATAGCTACTCCGGCGAGCGCATCGGCCAGGGACGCGAGAACACCCGCGGCTTTCTCAAGGAGAACAAGGATACATTCGCCAAAATGGACGCCGAGCTGCGCAAGAAGCTGGGCATCGGCGCCATCAAAGCCGACGTGCCGGAGGTTCCCGCAAGCGGACCTGCCGAGGCCAAGGAAGCTGTGCGCGGACGGCGGGGATAGAAAAGGCAGGGAATAGGGAATAGGGAATAGGGACTAGAAAAAGCAGCAGGTAAGACTGGGAGCTTTGGCCGGGGGCACCGGCTGGGGTTAAGCTGCACCCTTCCGCTGCTAGAATCCGCTTAGGGAAGCTCTGATTATGTTTCGTTTCCACTGGGCATTCCCTCAGGGGCTAAAGCCCAGGTTGATTTGGTTGCGCTTGCGGCACGACTAAAGTCGTGCCCTTTCAAAACGTTGCCTTATTCAGAGACTCTTGGATCGTTATGACAGTAAAAGCTATTTATCCCGGTACATTTGACCCGCCGACCAACGGGCACGTTGATCTCATCACGCGCGGGGCCAAGCTGTTTGGGCACCTGACCGTTGCCATTCTCATCAACCCGGTAAAGAATCCGCTGTTCACGGTGGAGGAGCGGGTGGAGATGCTCAAAGAGGTCACCAGCTCGCTCGAAAACGTTTCGGTGGCTACCTTCGACGGGCTGATGGTGGAGTTTGCGCGGCAGCAGGGCGCATCGGCGGTGCTGCGCGGGATTCGAGCTATCTCCGATTACGAGTACGAGTTCCAGATGGCTCTGATGAACCGGCGGCTGGCCCCGGAGATTGAGACCGTTTTCCTGCAGCCGGCGGGGCGCTACTCGTTTATCAGCTCGCGGATGCTGAAGGAGGTCTTCAGCTTTGGCGGAGACGTCAGCGGGCTAGTGCCGCCGAACGTGCTGAAGCGGCTGCGTGGGCGGATGAGCAAGAGCTAATCTGGCGAAATCCCAGTTCTCAAAGGCAAGACCAGAAGCACCATGCGATTGCAATTTATATTCATTCGGATATAATGTTGTTATGAAAGTGGTCCGGTTTCTCGGCGATTCTCGAAAGGCGCTGCGGGAGTTTCCGGATGATGCTCGCCGCGAGGCTGGATACCAGTTAGATCGCGTACAAAATGGACTCCCGGCGGACGACTTCAAACCGATGCCCTCAATCGGCAAAGGTGTAGAAGAGATTCGAGTATGGGAAGCATCGGGCACATACCGGGTCGTATACACAGCTCGCCTTGCCGAGACGGTCTATGTGCTTCATGCATTTCAAAAGAAGACAAGGGCTACTTCTCCGCGCGATATTGAGATTGCGCAGGAGCGGTTCCGGCAATTGATGCGAGGTCGATGATGAAGAAACTGGAGTATGAAGAATTCGCGAATGTATGGGATGCGATTGCAGACACGCCGGAAGAGGCGGCAAACCTTACCGTGCGATCAGATCTCATGATGAAGATTGAGGAGATCGTGAAAGAGAGCGGGTGGACTCAGGCCGAGGCCGCGAAGCGCTGCGGAGTAACGCAGCCACGCATCAACGACCTGCTGCGCGGACGCATCTCGCGCTTCTCGCTCGATGCGCTGGTCAATATCGCTTCAGCGCTTGGTCGCAAGGTTACGGTTAGTCTTGACGATGCGGCTTGAATTGCAGGCTCACTTTCATTTCGGCTAGCGAATCCCAGGTCTGAAAAACGAGTCCTAGGGGCACCCGGCTGCCCGCCTCAATCGATTCTCGTGTACCAAAATAGGAAGTCGGGCAACACCTGGATTCATAATCGGTCTTATATTCAGATATTCCTCGTCCGGGCCCATTGGTTTTCAACCGATGATGTATTGTGGGTCTATTGTCAAACCGGTTTCCCGGAGTGTAGTGACTATGTATTCTAATCATATGGTGAGCAACGAACCCTTCCGCGTGACTAGGAGTGATCCAGACCCTCCTCCTCGACCGTTGGCAAAGATGCGACACGCGCCAACAAGTACGGTCGGTCGTGGCCGCGCTGTAAAGGAAATAGCTGTTCCAGACGTAACAACTTGGTCTGACGAATTAATTTCTGTCCAACTTGGAGATAGTCTTCAACACTATAGCGAATGGGATACGCCGACAGTTATCGTCTCCGACGGGGGGTACGGAATACTTGGTTTTGAAGGCGATGCTTCAGACCATTTAGGGCTTCCGCAGTGGTACGAACCGCACATTGCTGCTTGGTCAAGACGTGCGACACCGGAGACAACCTTATGGTTTTGGAACTCCGAAATTGGATGGGCGTCGGTGCACCCCATCCTTGAAAAGCATGGATGGCGCTATATCAACGCTAATATCTGGAGCAAAGGGAAGGCCCATATTGCAGGCAACGTCAACACTGGCAAGATTCGGCGTTTCCCGGTAGTGTCAGAGGTATGCGTTCAATATGTACTTGAACCTCGCATCAACGGACTTCAACTCAAAACCTGGCTACTACAGGAGTGGAAGCGTACTGGTCTACCAATTCGCAAATCAAACGAGGCTTGCGGAGTTGCAGATGTTGCTACACGCAAATATCTTGATCAAGGGCACCTTTGGTATTATCCTCCGCCAGAGATGTTCGTGAAGCTGCAAAAATACGCCAACGAACACGGCGACCCCGCTGGGCGACCATTCTTCTCAATCGACGGTAAGGAACCAGGAACACTCGAGCAGTGGGCTCGGATGCGATCCAAATTCCATTGCCCACATGGGTTTACCAATGTGTGGGAACGTAATGCACTTCATGGCTCGGAGCGATTCAAGATCAACGGCGATAGCGGTAGGGCAATTCATTTGAATCAAAAGCCCCTCGATCTAATAGGTATGATCATCGAAGCATCGTCCGATAAAGGCGACACAGTTTGGGAGCCATTTGGTGGCTTGTTTACCGCCTGTGTGGCGGCTCGTAATTTAGAGCGCAAAGCGTTTGGAGCCGAGATTGATCCAACCTACTTCCATTACGCGACTAAACGCCTCATTCAAGAATCTCGCCAATATCTCCTTCCCGGATGCCGAAGCGTTCTTCCAGAGCACGGCGGATAGGTGCATCAGATTGACTGGATAACAAACGGCTCCATTGCAGAATAGTCAACCCGTGAATCTCAGTACCAAGTACACGTTGCTTGAAAGTCTCAATACCACCGTGTACGATCCGGTCCATTTTTGCATAATTTGTATCCAGTCGGTACGGAAACAAGCTAATGAGTTGACGCAACTGTTCCTGATATTCCACCGACGGACTGTATTTTGGTCCCGTATCCCCCCATCCCTCTACTAACTTGCGGGCGTGTTCAAATTGCTCATCCGTTCCTTGCCACTTGTACCCATTCGTATTTGTCTGCTGAAGGTTGCGAGTTCGCAACGTTGTATCCCCTGGCTCTAGGACAAGGTAGTCGGGAGGATTGTGATAATGGTTGTCCCGCGATTCTGCGACAGAGCGGCCAGAAACAACGCACACATCGATGATCTTCGGCTTTCCAAATATCAATTGATCGGGCAGCCAAGCCAACATGCAAACATTGGTCTGATCATCTTTGAAGTGATTTTGACTGTCCTTGAATCGGGCCGTGATTTCTGTAGCCAAGGGGAACCATGCCTTGATCTCAAAACCCGGCTTCGGGTCGATCGTCGGTCCCACAAAAATTGTGTCGGGGAACCCAGGGTCCTGTCGTATCCACTCACCCAGTTCTCGATAATCGGCGCGGTCATTCAAGAATTCCACTGTGTTGAACTCGATCAAATTGCCCAGCAGCGGTGAAAGCTTTGAAATGATCTTGGAGAGATTAACCGCTGCGTCAGGGGAAATAGGCTTTGCAACCGTTAGCAAATCGAAAACGTGCCCTGACAATGCCTCAAGTTGAATAGATGCTGAAGCGAGAATTTCCTTAGAATTAGGCATTGAAGAGCTCCCCCGCCTTTACTCCTAGCGCCTTCGCGATTTTGTAGATGTTGATTAAGCTAATATTTCTTTCGCCACGCTCAACTCCGCCGATGTAACTTCGGTCGAGGCCGCAGGCGAATCCAAGAGCCTCTTGTGAAATACCTTTGCGCTTTCGCAGCTGACGCACCCGGTCCCCAAAATTAGTTTGAATTCGGGCAGCGTGATTGAATGTCATCGAAGTAATGAAAGCAGCCCCGGCGACAATAAGTCCACGGACTTTACGTACCACTTGGATGGGTGGGCCACTCATCAGTACTGCTAAAGCCATGCCCTTTCAAAGCTGCTCAGGAGGCCGCATTTGGTCATTGAAGGGAAATCTGTAAAGATAGAGGTGCTATGACAGTTTCCACTCCTTCTAAAGTCTTTGCCGACCGGATTGGCCGGATCGAGGTTTCCGCAACCATGGCCGTGGCTGCCGAGGCCGCTAAACTACGCGCTCAGGGCGCTAACCTGGTGGATTTTGGGGCCGGTGAGCCTCATTTTCCTACTCCGCGGCACATCAAGGATGCGGCGATTGCCGCTATTGACGCCAACTTTACCCGCTATACGGTGGTTCCGGGGATTCCGGAGCTGCGCAAGGCGATTGTGGAGCGTCATGCTACCGACTTCGGGTCGGACTACGGCGTGGACGAGGCCATCTTTACCGGCGGCTGCAAGCTGGCGCTGTTTAATACGCTGCAGATCCTGGTGGACCACGGGGACGAGGTGATTCTGCCTGTGCCTTACTGGGTGAGCTTTAAGGACATTATTCAGTATGCGGGCGGGAAGGTGGTTTACCTCGAGACGAGCGAGGCGGAGAGCTTCCGCATTACCGCCGATGCGATTGAGAAGGCGATTACGCCGAAGACCAAGGCGATCATTCTGAATTCGCCGTCGAATCCGGCGGGGTCGGTGGTTTCCGCCGAGGACCTGGAGCGGATCGTCCACCTGGCGCACGATCGCGGGATTTATCTGTTGCTGGACGAGTGCTACGTGTACCTGAACTATGCCGGCAAGCCGGTGAGCGGGGGATCGTTTACCTGGGCCAAGGAGCACATCGTGGTGCTGGGGTCGCTGTCAAAGACCTATGCGATGACGGGCTGGCGGGCGGGGTTTGCGCTGGCGCCTAAGGCGGTGGTGGCGAACCTGAGCAAGCTGCAGTCGCAATCGACGTCGAATGCGACCAGCTTTGTGCAGAAGGCGGCGATTGCGGCGCTGGCCGGCTCGCAGGAGTGTGTGAGCGAGTTTCGCGCGGAGTTTATCGAGCTGCGGGACTATATGCTGGCCAAGGTGAGAGCGATTCCGGGGGTTACCTGCACCAAGCCGGAGGGGGCGTTTTACGTTTATCCGAATATTTCGGCTTACCTGGGCAAGGGCGGGATCAAGACGGCTACCGAGCTGGCTACGCGGCTGCTGCACGAGGGGCACGTGGTTACTGTGCCCGGCGAGGCGTTTGGGACGGCGGAGCATATTCGCATCTCCTACCCGGTGACCAAGCAGAATATCGACGAGGGAACCCGGCGGATGGGTGAATTTTTGACCGGTCTGAAGTAGATTTGCGAACCGGAATACGGTATGCGGCGAGGGGTTTTCAGGCCGCGATCACAAGGAAATTACGCTTCTTCAGGGCCGTCGCAACTCAAGCTGGGTGGCCTTTCCGCAAAATTATTAGACAGGCCTGTGCAAACGTATAGTTTGTCGCGTAGGATGTGTGTTCGATGCCGAAGTCAGTTGATTTTCGTTCTGTGATTCTTGCCGGAGGCAGCGGTACCCGCTTCTGGCCCCGTTCGCGCCGCGCCCACGCCAAGCAGGTTTTGGCGCTGGATGGTGAGCGCTCCATGATCCAGCAGACGGTGGAGCGGCTCAAGCCCCTCGCGGACCTGGACAAAACCTGGATTATCACCAATGAGTACCTGGCCCACGAAATTGCCGACCAGTTGCCGGGCCTGCCTGCCGGGCAAATTGTGCAGGAGCCGGTGGCGCGCAATACGGCGCCGGCCTGCGGGCTGGCTGCATTTCTCATCGAGAAGCAAAATCCCGATGCGGTGCTGGGGGTTTTTCCCTCCGACCACGTGATTGGCGACGAACCGCGCTTTCTGAAGGCGCTGCAAAAAGGCATCGCCGCAGCCACCGCCGGAGACAATATCGTGGTGCTGGGCATTGAGCCTACACGCGCGGAGACCGGCTACGGCTACATTGAGACCGGCGACCTGACCCCCGACGACTCCGCACTGCACGTGCGCCGCTTTATTGAGAAGCCCAACCAGAACAAGGCCGACGAGTTTGTGGCCGCGGGCAACTATTTTTGGAACTCGGGGATTTTTCTGTGGTCGGCGCGGACGCTGGCGAATGCCGTCCGCGAACACCTGCCGGAGACCGCTCCGCTGCTTGAGGCCATTACCGCTGCTTATGGTACGCCTCACTTCGAGGAGGTTTTTCGCGACGTTTACTCCAAGTGCGAGAACATTTCCGTCGATTATGCGGTGCTGGAACCGCGGTCGGCCAAGGGCGAGCATCTCTCCAATCTTTATTGCATCCCCGCTGAGTTTAGTTGGAACGATCTCGGTTCCTGGACCTCGCTTTACGAGTACCAGCATCAAACCCGGCTGCGCGGAGACCCGGAGGGCAACGTCGCGGAGACTGAGGGCCTGATGGCTCTGGAAGCCGCGAATAACTATATTTACAGCCCAAAGAAGTTCGTGGCGCTGGTGGGCGTAGAGAACCTGGTGATCGTGGATACCGAAGACGCGCTGCTGATTGCGCACCGGGATCACTCGCAGGACGTGGGCAAGATTGTGAAGGAACTGAGCCTCTCCGGGCGGGAGAAACTGATTTAGCGGACGCCGTTAATCGAGCGGCTGAAAAAGACACCCCGTAATGACATTGTCATTACGCTATGATATGCTGGTCTTTTCAGAAGAGGAACTTCCATGCCTACGCTCCAACAAGCAAAGAGCAGACGCGATGCGCTCAACCTGCGTATCAAGCCCGAGTTGCGCGGGCTTATCGATCAGGCGGCGGAGCTGACGGGCAAGAATCGGACGGATTTCGTGCTCAATGCCGCCCGTCACGCCGCCGAAGATGCACTCATGGACCGCACTGTATTTGCGGTCAACTCCAAAGCCTATGCCGAGTTTTTAGCACGGCTCGACGCACCGCCGCAACCCAATGCCCGGTTGCGCCGCTCCCTGCAGACCGCCGCGCCATGGGAGAAGTAAGCCGGCTCCTGCCGCCCGAGCCGCTCACGGATTTCCACGAATGCGATGGTTTCAACTGCGGGGAAGCATCGCTTGACGATTGGCTGAAACGCCGGGCGCGCGGCAATCAGGTGAGCGGTGCTTCGCGTACTTATGTGGTTTGCCAGACCAAGCGCGTGATTGGCTATTATGCGCTGGCTTCCGGCGCTATTACGGTGGAAAATGCTCGCGGCCGGTTCAGACGGAATATGCCAAATCCTATCCCGGTTGCCATACTGACGCGTCTGGCCGTGGATCGCGATTGGCATGGGCAGGGCATGGGTCGCGCCCTTTTCCGCGACGCCGCGCGCCGCGTTGCGCATGCGGCTGATGTGATCGGAATTCGCGGCATCGTTGTTCATGCTCTATCGGATGAAGCGAAGAATTTCTATCTGGCGCTAGGCTTCGATCCCAGTTCGCACGAACCAATGACGCTTATGGTAATGTTGATCGACGTTCGAGCAGCACTTTTATAAAAGGGATAAAACGATGAACGACGCAAGAGAGGTTTTGCTCAGCAGAAGAAAATTAATTCAGAACGGATTGTTGTTGACGGCTTGCTGCGCATGGAAGCCAGCGCTCATTGCCGCTGCACAGAATGCCGAGGCCAATTCGGCTTCCGGGGCTGCGGTGAAGACCTGGAGCATTGGCAACGACAGGATTGAACGAACCCTCGCCTTCAATCCGGAAACAGGACTCTTTACTCAGCAGTTCTCCGGCCTGGCTACTCATGCGGAGTTCATCGAGCCGGGGAAGATCATCGCGGGCATGGCGCAGGAGTTTTCTTTTCTCTGCAACGGGCATCCCTGCGCGGGAACCGATGCGGAGTTCGACCTGGTGAGCGCCGATGAGACGGCACTTGCGAACGGAAAATCTCTGATCGTCCGGCTGCGGCACAAAACCCTGACGCTGGAAGTCGCGGCGGTTTATTGCGTCTACGGGCATCATGCGGCGATCCGCAAGCATCTGGTTCTGCGCAACATGGGAACGGATGCGCTCCGCATAACTCACCTCAATATCGAGGCTATCGGAATTGCGATGGGGCCGGAGAATGAAACCACGCTGCTTACGCAGTACGGTACGATTCCTCGCGAGATATTTTTCACCGGGCGAATGGAGGATGCGGGGCTGTTGGTGGCCAATGGGCGAACCGGTCTCGGCATGGCGATCTTGAGCGAAGTTCCAGGCGCCATGAAGCGCACGGAGATTGCAGGCTGGGACGATCCCGAGCATGTGGGCATTGGCGTTCTCTACGATACCGATCTGATGCCCTTTGAGCGCGCACTCGCCGGCGGAGAGGAGTTCACCACGGCCTGCGTCTCGCTGGTCGCCTATCGCAACGGCGACGGTTTCAACGATCCGCATTGGCTGCTGCCTTCTTATACGGCACAGGTGCTGGAGCGGCGCGTGGACGCCGAGGGTCCGCCGTGGATTTACAACACGTGGGAGCCATTCGAGCGCGGAATCAATCACGATACGGTGATGGAGTTGATTGATGCGGCGGGCGCGATGGGGCTCGATATCTTCACCATCGACGACGGCTGGCAACTGGACTACGGCGAGAACACGGTGAATCTGGCCGCGTTTCCCGGCGGGTTGCAGCCGATCGAGGATGCCGTGGCAGCGCACGGCTTGCGGCTGGGATTGTGGATACCGATGGCGGCCATCGGTACTACGACGGAGGTTTATCGCGAGCATCCCGAATGGGCGGCGCTCGACCAGGAAGGCAAGCCGAAGATCACCTATACGGCGGCGGGCGCAAAGGCCGTGATGTGCATGGCCAGCGCCTACAGGGAGACCGCTGCCGCGCGCATCATCGACGCGATTGAGCGTTTTCACTTGGCTTATGTGAAGCTCGACTTGACCACTGTCTTCAATGCATACGGCGAGGCTCCGGGCTGCTGGGCCAAAGGGCACGACCACGGCAACTGGGCGCAATCGCTCAATATGATCTACGAAGGCATCTCGTATGTGACCGGCAAAATTTACCAGAAGCATCCGCAAGTTCTTCTCGACCTGACCTTCGAGCTGTGGGGACAGAAGCACATAATCGATGCGGGGCTGCTTGCCGCGGGCGATCTTGACTGGATGAGCAATGTAGCCGACGGAGAGAAGGATTCAGCAGGGCCGAGACAGGCGCGGCAATTGCTCTACCAGCGCGCGGCCTCGATGCCGGTTGAGGCGATGCTGATCGGCAATCTGCACGCCGACCTGCCGACCATCGAGGAGAGTTTCGCTACCGCTATCGGTTCGGCGCCTTTGCTGCTGGGCGACTTGAGGAAACTCAGCGCAGCCGACCGGCAGTGGTACCACGAAAAAATTGGCTGGTTCAAGAAGCTGAGAAGGAGCACGAAGATCAGCGAAAGCTTCTTTCCGCTGGGCAGTTGGCTCGAGCCTTCGCCCGCAGCATGGGACGGCTACGCACGGCTGGCACGCAGCGGGGATGGAATGATTGCGGTCTTCCGTAACAAGGCGCAGGAGCCGTCGGCCACGGTGCGGTTGCCCTTGATTCCCGCGGGAAAGTTCCGCGTGCGCTCGATTCTCACGGGGAAAGAACTCGGCGTTTTTGCGGACTCCGATTGGATTCGTGGGGTACCGATCAAGTTTTCGGATGCGGTTCCGGTCGAGATTCTTGAAATTTCTTCTATCAGTGGGTGAGAACGACGAGATTGGAGCGCGGCTCCGACTCGAATCGAAAGGATTCCCTATGCAGCGAATTGGAATGGCGCTTCGTCTGAAACCCGGCAGTGCGGAAGCCTATAAGGAATACCATCGCGAGGTGTGGCCGGAGGTGCTCGAAAAACTGCGGGAATGCAAGATCCGCAACTATTCAATCTACTTCAAGGACGATTTTCTGTTCAGCTACTTCGAGTACCACGGGAGCGATCTTGAAGCGGACCGACTTCGGATGGCGGCGCACGCGAAAACCCAGGAGTGGTGGGCCATTATGGAAACGCTACAGAATCCGTTGCCAACGCGAAAAGAAGGGGAGTGGTGGGCAGAGATGGAAGAGGTCTTCCACCTGGACTGAAGGGCTGGGTAAGTCTGAAAATCGGCGCAGGCATTTTTAACCAAGTCGAGATTCTTGAATTGGTTCAGTTCATGGACGAGCTGATGCGGGCATTTGCCGTTCAACACGGCGGACAGGCCTTTTGATTACTCTGGAATCATGCCGCATCCCCGCCCCGCAGTGAACGGAATCGCCGTTGACCCGCAGACCCGTTGCGCTCATTACCGCCAGCCTGTCGATATTGTCGCTATCAAAATGAAGTGTTGCGGCGCTTACTATGCGTGCAAGGATTGTCACGATGCGCAGGCCGGCCATGCTGTCGAAGTTTGGCCGCGCGGATAATGGGATCAGGAAGCGGTTTTGTGCGGAGCGTGCGGTGTGGAGATGAGCATTCTCCAGTATCTTGAGTGCGACAATCAATGTCCTGGCTGCGGGGCGAAGTTTAATCCGGGATGCCGCAAACATTATCACTTCTACTTTGAGGCGGTTTAACAGTAAGGCGGAAACCGGGCGATGTGATCCGTGACCGCTGCGCCCGTCTCCGCCATCCTTTACCCTAGTCAACAGGGAGAACGAAAGCCCAATCATGCCTCATCCCGTAATCAAATTTGGAACCGACGGCTGGCGAGCGGTGATCGCCGACGACTACACCTTCGCCAACGTGCGCATGGCCGCCGAAGCCATTGCCGCTTACGTCCACGCCAAAGAAGACCCCGCCAAAGGCATCGCCATCGGATACGACACGCGCTTCGGCTCGCGGGATTTTGCCCTCGCCTGCGCTGAGGTTGTGGCCTCGACCGGCATCCACGTGCAGCTGGCCAACGCCATCACGCCCACACCGGCGCTCAGTTACGGCGTGCGCGACCGCGGTTTGGCCGGCGGCATCATGATTACCTCTTCGCACAATCCCGCGCAATGGAACGGTGTGAAGTACAAGGCCTGGTACGGCGGATCGGGCAAGCCCTCCATCATCGCCGAGATCGAATCTTATTTAGGTAAACCCGTGGCTCGCGCCGCCAAGCCCGCTGCGATCGAGGAAGTTGACTTTCTGTCCGCGTACCTCAAGGCCATCGAAAACTTTACCAGTCTTGACGCATTGGCTAAGTCCGGCATGAAGTTCGCCATCGACTCTATGTACGGCGCCGGCGGAACGATTATCTCCAGCATCTTTACTCGCCTGGGTGTGGCTCACGTGCAGATTCATGGGAATCCCGATCCGCTGTTTCCCGGTATCAATCCGGAGCCCATCGAACCGCATATTCGCGAACTGGGCCAGACGGTGGTGGCCAGCGGCTGCCAGGCCGGTTTGTGCACGGACGGCGATGCGGACCGCATCGGAGCGACCGATGAGCACGGCAACTTCGTCGATCCGCACAAAATTTTTTCGGTCCTGCTCAGTTGGGCGCTCAAGCGCAAGGGCTGGCCGGGCGCCGTCACTCGCGCCTTCAATACTACAAAGATGCTGGACCGGATTTGCGCCAAACACGGACGCGAACTGATCGAGCACGGCATCGGCTTCAAATTTGTCTGCGACTATATGCTGGAGCGGGAAATTCTGATGGGCGGCGAGGAGTCGGGCGGCATCGGTTTCCAGCGCCATTTGCCGGAGCGCGATGGCCTGCTGAACTCGCTGCTGCTGGCCAACGTGATGGCCGAGGAAGGCAAGACGCTGGGGCAACTGGTTGCCGATTTGCAGGCTGAGTACGGCGAGCACCACTACGGCCGCATCGATCTGCATATTTCCGATGAGATCAAGAACGGGGCCATCGCGCGGGCGCGCGCGCTTGAGCCTGGCAACCCCATCTTTGCTGGAATGCCCATCCTCCGCCAGCAAACTCTGGACGGCGTGAAGTTTTTTCTCGACAATCCCGAGGCGGCCGGCAAGCCGAATGCCGCTGAGACCTGGCTATTGCTGCGCGCCAGCGGGACCGAGCCGCTGATGCGGATTTATACGGAGTCGTGCTCGAAAGAATCGGTGGCCAGGCTGCTCGAATCCGCGCGCAGTTTTGCTTTGGGCGGGTGAGAGCGGAGCATTCGGCAATCCGTCTACCGGAACATGCGCGCATCAAAATAAAATGGCTGCGGCTTCTCGATTTTGATCTCAGCGATTGCCGGGTGCAGCGGATTCACCAGCACATTCCACTCCATGCGCAATGCGGCTGAGGGAACTTCGATGGCCAGCGACTTGCCTTCGCGAATCCACTTATCTCCGATTGCCCGCAGCGGCTTGAATTCATCCGTCCACCAGCGGGACGGCAACTTGCCCGGCTCCAGGCGCAACGCTGGTTCGCCCTCGGGCAGCAAGGCGGCAATCGAGACTAGATCGTCGGGCTGCTGGTTTGGCTCCAGGTGGACGAACAATTCCATGGCCGCCAATGCCAGCGAAGTGGACGAATAGACCATGGGCACACTGGGCGAATTCCACCGGCCGCCAAAGCGCCGCGCACCCTGACCGGAAAACGCCTCGCCGGCGAAGCGCGCCCGACAGATTCTCCAGATGCGCATCAGGGTTGATCTCCGACACTCAGGGCGAAGGTTAGCAGCCGGATACGCAGATCCTTCGACTCCGGTCGCCGCGGCGACCTCCGCTCAGGATGACAGCCCTTTTTATTATTTGAGAAATTGTGCGCCATGTTAGCTGTAAACGCCGTAGGCGATGCGGCCCAGAACATTCTCGACCTCGCGGACGCCGGGATCGGTATCCAACTGGTCCAGCGGACGGCCTCCACGCAAGGCACGATTCGGCGTCTTGAGCCACTCGGCCGCCTTCTGGCCGTCGCCCAGCGTTTCCAATGCTGTGGAGTAGACCTGGGCCAGCCGCACGGCGCGATCGGATTCGGCAGCGGTCAGCCGGGAGTGCTGCTGGAGCCGCCGGGTGAGCGTGCGCTGCGGAATGCCGATTTTCTCAGAGATCTCCGCCTGGCGCAGGTTCATCTGCTCGGCCAGCAGGAAGAGCGCCTTCACCGGCAGCCCCTCGCGCACCAGTTCAGCCAGCGCGCCGCCTTTTCTCATCCGCCTGCCCAGCACAACTTCCCCGCCCAGCACATCCTGTACGGTATGGGTCGCCATGAGTCGCCTCCATGTTTAGTATACGCCATTTGGCTAAATATAAAACGCCATTTTTACATGATCGTGCATGCTGTGGACTGAGCTTGGCATGGAGGATTTTTCAGCTTCCTAGCGACAACCGTACAAGAAACGCGCTACACTTCATTTCCATAACCCAGGGCCCGCGGGACGGCCTGCCTGAATTGCCGCCGCGGCTTCCTCACCAGGATGTGCGATGAAAACTACCGATACGATCGATCAGGTTTTGAAGCAGAAGGCAGTGAACAAGGTTCTCTCCGTCGATCCCGAGCAGACGGTCTGGGATGCGCTCCAGATGATGTCTGACAACGACGTGGGCGCGCTTCTTGTGTGCAGCAAAAAGAAGCTGGCCGGAATCTTCTCAGAGCGCGACTATGCGCGCAAATGCGTCCTGCTGGGGCATCACTCGAAGGAAACGAAGGTTTCCGAGATCATGACCAGCCCGGTGACGACCGTGACCCCGCAGAACACCGTGGATGAGTGCATGACGCTGATGACCCAACGCCATATACGCCACCTGCCGGTGATGGAGGGGGATAAGGTGATCGGCATCGTGTCGGTGGGCGACATGGTGAAGTGGGTGATCAGCGAGCAAGAGCAGGTGATTGAGGCCTTGCAGAGCTATATTTCCGGGGCGTATCCGGGGTGATGGGCGGCCACGTGAGAAATGACGGCTCTGCTGGATACCATCGCCGGCTTATTGGTCTCTGCATAAATAATGTCGTTGCGCCGTCCCTACGGGACTCCGTAACAAACTTGTGGAATCCGTTTTCCCCACGCTGAAGCGCGGGGCTAACAAACTCTGCGCCTCCGGCGCGTTTGTGCGGACATTACTTAGGCAGCCCTCAATAGTTGATGACTGCAACCTTGGCCCGCTTGCCTAGACGAACACAGAATCGCCTACTTGATAACCACGACTTTTTGAGCTTTTCCAACCTTAACGACGAAACGGTAGGGGCGACTTGGTATGGGCAGAATCCGAGCTACTGTCTTAATTCCGTCTATCGTCACGCCTGCGTCAACTTGGCGTTCCCCTTGTGTCCGTGATTCGCAAATGCCAAGTGCGACAAGGAGCTTGGCTACGTTGATATGAGAGAGCTCCTTCGGGCTTGAGCGGAGCCGAACTAGACTCACTGCGTCCGCAACGACCAACTTTTCCCAATCAATATGGACCTCTTCAACAACAGCACTGAGATCGTTCTGTTGATGGATGCGTGCCCAGTTTTCATCGGCGCTTTGGGCATCGGATTCGCTGTGAAAGCCGGCGGTGATGGTGCGGGCGAGGCGCTTTTTTACTTCCATGGGATGCAGCTTGCCGGTGGCTACTTCTGCTTTCAGTGCGTCCACTTCCGACTGGCGGAGGTCGGTGAGGAAGACCCAGTACTTCCACATCAATTCGTCGGAGATGCTCATGAGCTTGCCGTACATTTCGGCGGGCGGCTCGTTGATGCCGATGGCGTTATTCAGCGACTTCGACATTTTCTGCACGCCGTCGAGGCCTTCGAGGATCGGCGTCATCAGCACGATCTGCGGCTTTTGGCCGTAATGGCGCTGGAGTTCGCGGCCGCAGAGCAGGTTGAACTTCTGGTCGGTGCCGCCCAACTCCGCATCGCACTCTAGCGCGACGGAATCGTAGCCCTGCATCACCGGGTAGAGCATCTCGTGCAGGCTGATGGGCTGCTCGGCCTGAAAGCGCTTGTGAAATTCGTCGCGCTCCAGCATCTGCGAGACGGTGAAGTGCGCCGTCAGGCGGATGGTGCCCTCGAAGCCCAGCTTGTCTAGCCACTCGGAGTTGTAGCGGATCTCGGTGACGCTGCGGTCGAGGATCTTGAAGGCCTGCTCGGTATAGGTCTTGGCGTTGGCGTCGATCTGTTCACGAGTGAGCGGCTTGCGGGTGACGTTGCGGCCGGTGGGGTCGCCGATGAGGGAGGTGAAGTCGCCTACAAGAAAGATGACCTGGTGGCCCAACTGCTGAAAGTGGCGCAGCTTGCGCATCAGGACTGTATGACCGAGGTGCAGGTCGGGAGCGGTGGGGTCGAAGCCGACTTTAATCCGCAAAGGCCGGCCGGTTTTGCGGCTTTCTTCAAGGCGCTCTCTCAGGTCGCTCGCGCGGATGATCTCCGCCGCGCCTTTCTGGAGCAGGTCCATCTGTTCGTCTACGGGTAGGAATTTGGTCATGTTGTCTTTGAGTATAAATTCAAGAGGCTCAGTGGAGTGCAGTAACCGTGATCGACGCTATAATTGCTGCCATGGAACGGATCAGAAAGCACTTCGACAAAGTCAGTAGGAAGCAGACACTAAATTCAGCGATCTTCTACACCGTGTTTTCCACGTACTTCCTTTGCTGGGAAGTTTTTTATCAAATCTGGAAGGAAGCTAGAACGGGTAGCCATATTTGGCTGTATCTGGACATTTTTGTTTCTGTCTTGGCTTTATTGGGCATTCCGGCGAGCATCCTGATGATCCACGCAGTGGTCCGCCGTTTAATAGCCGAAGCGCGGAACTTGTCATAGCTCTGACGAAGATTCCCTCAGGGGCTGAAGCCCAAGTCGATATAGCGGCTCTTTGCGGCACGACTGAAGTCGTGCCCTGTTACAAAGCCAGGATTCTTCCGCACATTTAAACCCGTATCCTTCAGCCCAATGACTCGGCAGTATTGCCCACCGACGCTCCCGCCTTGTCCACGGCTTTCGACAGCCTGCGCGTGATCACCTGCAAGTGATAGCCCATCACGGCCAGGGTCATGGCTGCGCCTACGCAATGGCGATAGCGTGTGGCCACTGCCAGAAGAAATTTCCAGTAGCTCCAGCGCTGGCGGCCGAAGATTCCCTGGCGGACAATCGACGTAACAAATGCCCGCACATTCGCCCGCGTAACCCACTGCTGCCGGGAGACACGCTGCCTGCCGGATTTTTTCTCGGGCTTAGGCTGGGTGCGGCTCAGGTAGAGCTTCACGCGCTCATAGTATGCTGCGCTGGAGTATATCTGCTTGAGCACTGAGCGGTAACCCTCCACCAGCCTGGCAGCGTCCATGTGGGGAAGAAAATTCAAATGGTCGCCGGTGTTGTCGCCGTGGCCAGCATCAAGAATCCGGCCCTCCCGGCCCAGCCGCCGGAACAGTTGCGTTCCCGGCATGGCTTGCAGCAGGCCGACCATGGCAATGGGGATGCCGCTCTTCTGAATGAACTCGACCATGCGGTCGAAGATGTCTTCGCGATCCGTATCGAAGCCCAGGATAAAGCCGCCCATCACCTGCATCCCATAGCTCTGGATGGTGGCCACGCTATCAAGCAGGCTGCGCCGCGTGTTCTGCAGCTTATTTGTAGCGATCAGGCCCGGCACATCGGGGGTCTCGATGCCCAGAAAGACGGAGATGAAGCCGGCATCCTTCATCAGTTGCATCAGCTCGGGATCGTCTGCCAGGTTGAGCGAGGCTTCGGTGAGGAAGTCAAAGCTTTTCTTGTGTTGGCTGCGCCACTCCGCCAGGGCCACGCATAACTCTTTGGCGCGTGCTTTGTTGCCGATAAAGTTGTCGTCGACGATAAATACCGCTTCGCGCCAGCCGGCCGCATGCAACTGGTCCAGCTCGGCCAGCACCTGCGCTACGGCCTTGGTGCGCGGCCGCCGACCGTAAATCTCAATGATGTCGCAGAATTCGCAGTTGAAGGGGCAACCGCGCGAGTATTGCACCGCCATGGTGGAGTAGCGGTTCATTTTGATGAGGCTCAGGTCGGGCAGCGGGCTGGTGCTCATCTCCGGCCGTTCCGCGGCCTGGTAGACGGGCTTGGCCGCCCCCTGCTCCAGATCCCGCGCGAGAGTTGCGATCAGCTCCTCGGCCTCGCCGATTACCACGTGGTCCGCCTTCAGCTCGGCCGCGGGAATGCTGCTGGCAATGGGTCCGCCCACAACCGTCCGCAACCCGCGCGCACGGCACCGCTCCACAATGGCCAGCAGCGGATCGCGCTGGATGTGCATTCCGCTTAACAGCACCACGTCGGCCCAGGCCAGGTCGCGGTCACTCAGCCGCTCAACGTTTGTGTCTACCAGCCGCTTGTTCCACTCGCGCGGCAGCAGAGTCGCCACCGTCATCAGCCCCAGCGGAGGCTGCGCGGCACGCTTGCCCAGGAACTTGAGCGCATGTTTGAAGCTCCAATATGTATCGGGAAATTCCGGATAAACCAGAAGGGCGTTCATGGGTCACCTATTTTAGCAGGAGGAGCGGTTGCCCGAGCAGAAATCGGATGCATCAGACCGTATTTCCCCAGCTCGGAAACAAGTGCGGCCACGCCCGGTGCGGCAAACCGCTCCCATACTCATTTTTCCCATTGCGCGATTTCATTTCTGTTCAATATGAAACACATTTGCGTGAATTCGCTTGCCCCGGCCCGGAAATCCCATCGCTGGCCCACTCTACCGCGCCCGTTTCCTTTGCCTTAAAATGTATAGATGGAAGAGTTCAGCAGGATTCAGCGCCTCCCGGCTTATGTTTTTGACATTACCGGCAAGATGAAGATGTCTGCCCGCCAGCGCGGAGAAGACATTATCGATTTCGGAATGGGCAACCCCGACGGGGCCACGCCTAAACACATTGTGGACAAGCTGGTGGAGGCGGCGCTGAAGCCCGCGACCCACCGCTACTCGGTTTCGCGCGGCATTCCGCGGCTGCGCAAGGCCATCTGCAACTGGTACAAGACGCGCTACGACGTCGATCTGGACCCGGAGACCGAGGCCATCGTCACCATCGGCTCCAAGGAGGGCATCGCCCACCTGTGCCTGGCGATTCTGGACTCGAACGATACGGTGCTGGTGCCCAACCCCAGCTATCCCATTCATATTTACGGTCCGGTGATCGCCGGAGCGCACATCATCAGCGTGCCGGTGCACGACCGCGAGCACTTTCTGGCGCAACTGGAAGAGCTGATTCCGCGCATGGTGCCCCGGCCCAAGGCTCTGATCGTCAACTTCCCCTCGAACCCGACGACGGAGTGCGTGGAGCTGCCGTTTCTCGCCCGTCTGGTCGAGCTGGCCCGGGAGTACGGCTTCCATCTCATCCAGGACCTGGCCTACGCCGATATCGCCTTCGATGGCTACAAGCCGCCCAGCGTGCTCCAGGTGCCGGGCGCGAAAGACGTTGCGGTGGAGTTTTTTACTCTTTCGAAGAGCTACAACATGCCTGGGTGGCGCATCGGCTTCATGGTAGGCAACCCGAAGCTGGTGGGCGCGTTGGCGCGGCTGAAGAGCTACTTCGACTACGGGACGTTTACGCCCATCCAGGTGGCTTCGATCGCCGCTCTCGAAGGCCCGCAGGATTGCGTTCGCGAGATCTGCGAGAACTATCGCAAGCGCCGCGACGTGCTGGTGGAGGGGCTGAACAAACTTGGCTGGCCCGTGGCAAGCCCCAAGGCAACCATGTTTGTCTGGGCGCAGATTCCGGAGCAGTACAGGAAGCTGGGATCGCTTGAGTTTTCGAAGCTGCTGCTGAACGAAGCGAAGACTGCCGTTTCGCCGGGAATTGGTTTTGGCGATTACGGGGATGGGCATGTGCGGTTTTCGCTGATTGAAAACGAAGAGCGGACGCGGCAGGCGCTGCGGGGGATTAAGCAGATGCTTGCGAAGGGGTGACTCGCAGAGTTACTGCACACTCAGGTATCGATCTTAAGACCATTGGAATGCCGCTAGGGGCGTTGCGCGATGATTGTCGATGCCTGCTGGTTGCTCATCATCCAGGCCGCGGTCACTTTGCAACGGAGTTCGATTGAAATCGTTCGCGGCAACCACTATACCAGGTACATTAGCTGTGGGATACGTGGGCTTAACGCCTCCACCCGCAGACATACGATAGGTGAGAAAAGCCCACTGCAAAGTGGGCTTTTCCATTTCCGCTTCTTTCTCTTCACAACTGGTTGCTTAGATCGAATCTCCATCAAAGCTGTGTGCCTCATCCGTCACGCGGCTAAGGGCATGCCTCAAAGAACAGAAAATAATTCTGTAGCTCTTCTTGCCTCTGCCACTTTTGTTACTTATCAGAACTGGGACAGACTGCTATTGGGTCAAGTGACCATTGGCGGGTGGCGCTGATCTCAAGAGGGATTCTATCAAGTTGAGGGTGCCCCCGGTCCCTAGCCTTTGGGGACCGGGGAGGGGGCGTCGTACAGCCGATTGCGCATTCACTCTCTGATACCGGATGCGCTCGCCTTTCATGCACTGCGAAAATACTCAAACGGGGAGCGGTTGGGGAGCGTGGCGCTTCCATCCCCGGTCCCCAAAGGCGAGGGACCGGGGGCACCCTCAAATTTGTTGGGGATGGTCACCGGGACCGAGGGCCACCCGCCGGTTTTCGCTCATCGAGAACGAAGAACGGACGCGGCAGGCGCTGCGCGGGATTAAGCAGATGTTTGCGAAGGGGTAGGTTCAATCAATCCCAGGTCTCATCCGCTTGCATGCCTGCTATTGGGTCAAGTGACCATTGCGGTCGATGCGGCTTCCGCGAAAGAAGCGGTGACTCACCATGCTCGCGCCGAGCAGATAAAAGGCGACCAGCAAACCGATGAGAAACAGGGTGAGTCCAATCTGGTACCGGCGCGACTTTTGATTAATTGGGGTTGACGGCTGGGATTGATTGGTCATCGGAGTTCCCTCCACTCAAGATAATGCACCTCTATGGTGATTGACGCTAGTACCCGGCGGAAACTCCCGCAAAACGATAAAGGCCACGCCGGAGAGCCGGCGTGGCCTTTATTTATCTTCGATCAGCAGAGGCGCTACTTGGGTTGCGCGGAGCTTGCTGGTGTCGCGGATGCCGCAGGCGCTGCAGTTGAAGCTGGCGTTGCCGCTGGAGCAGCAGCTTTGGGAGCAGCCGGGGCTGTTTGCTTTGTCTCCGGCTTCTTCTCGTCAGGCTTGGGGGCCGGCTTCGGCGTGGCATATTGATCGGATACGTCCAGCAGCTCGACGTCAAAGATAATGTCGGATTTAGGAGTAACGCCAGGGTGGGCGGCATTCGGCCCGCGACGCCCATACACGCCATAGGCCATCTGGTAAGGAATAATGATGCGGCGCTTTCCGCCTATCTTCATTCCCAGAATGCCCTGTTCCAAGCCTGGAATTACCTTGTGATCGTCCCATTTGAAGGTGAAAGGCTGCGGCGCCGGGTCCTGCTTGGGCTTGCCATCGTCCCCCATCACGGGCTTGCCGTCCTTGTCCTTGAGGTTGGCGTGATGGTCGTAGGTGGAATCGAACTTGCTTCCACTGGCCGCATTCCAGCCGGTGTAGTGGAGGGTGTACTTTTTGCCGGGCAGCGCCTCGGCGCCTGTGCCAATTTTGATGTCCTGGTAGCGCAGGCTGAAGTCGTCTACGAGTTTGGCGTCGGTGGGAGGAATTCCCGGGGGCAAATTGATGGTGCAAGTCTTGCTGGTCTCGCCGCAGTGAATATCCGCCACCAGAGGTGGAGCTTCCGGATGGTAGATTGGGTTGCCTTCGTCATCCACGTCGGCGGGGCGCTTGGGCGGCTCCGGTTTGGTCTCCGCGGGCTTGGCGTCGGCAGCCGCTGTTGTAGCCGGCTTGGCGGCTGGTGCGGCGGCTGACGTTGCAGTGGCCGACGGCGCCGCGGCAGGGGTTGCGGCTGGCGCCGGGCTGGTGGAGGTTTGGGCAATTGCCGCTGCGGCGCTTGCCACCATGATCAGAATCAAAGATGTGCGTTTCATTTTGCGATTGGACTCCAGCGTAATTCTTCACAAAAAGTTTAAGAGGCTCGGTCTTCCGTCGATAGTGCGATTGCCGTACCCCTCGGCGGAGCCTGGATCAACTGCGTGGGCCGTCTTTCAGGTTGCAATGGTCTGGATCATTTGGTTAACATTCCTTTTATTGCTTTACAAGGCTCTTGTCAACACAGCTACACGCCTCAGTATAGCAAAGCGTGGAAGTTGGCACGTTTAGGTCCTATGTTGCAATCGCATGGAATCGAATGGAACTTCATCCCGCGCAATTCGTGTTTCCACCTAAGCTGCGATCTCCAGGAGATAAATGATGAAAGTCACGCGACGCCGATTGATCAAGATGCTGAGTTATGCGGTTCCGGCGCTCTCTGCCCGGCAAATGACGGCATTCGTGAGCGGCAAAACAGGCATTCCCGGTGGAGTTGCGGCAACCATTGAATCGATGCGGGAAGCGGATTCCGCTGCATCCGTTGATCTGCTGGTTTACGGCGGCACCGCTTCCGGCGTGATGGCCGCATACTCCGCCGCGCGCGAGGGGCTGCGGGTGGTGCTGCTGGAACGGGGCGCTCACGTTGGCGGCATGGTCACCGGCGGCCTGTCTTGCACTGATCTGGGTCACTACTCCATCATCGGCGGATATGTTCGCGACTTCTATCTGAAAGCGGCAGCTCACTATGGGGTGCACGATCTTGACCGCATGGAGAACTGGTACTCTGAACCACATGTTTCGGAAGAACTCTTTCGGGGCATGCTGAAGGATGCCGGTGTAGCTGCTATTTACCAGCAGCGATTGCGCGAGCTAAATGGAGTGGAGCTTGAGGACAGGCGCATCGTCTCCATCACCACCGAGGACGGCAAACGCTGGACGGCAAAGATCTTTGCGGACTGCACGTATGAGGGAGACCTGATGGCGAAGGCAAAGGTCAGTTATACGTGGGGCCGTGAAGCGTCTTCAGAATATGGCGAAGACCTTGCCGGGGTACGCGCAAGAACGCCTATGAATCAGTTTAGCTTTGCGGTTTCAGCCTATGATCAGCATCATCGTCTTCTTCCGGAGATAGACCCTGGGCCACTGGCCGCTCCCGGTTCAGGCGATAAGGAAGTGCAGGCTTATAACTTCAGACTTATATTGAGCAATGATCCGGGTAACAGGATTGCCTTTCCTCGCCCGGAAGGATACGACCGCTCACGCTTCGCGCTGCTGGAGCGCTATATGAATGAGTATCAGGCGAAACTGGGAAGAGGGCCTGGGATCAAGGATCTTTGCAACTTTGTAGCCATTCCCAATCACAAGGCTGACTTTAACAATCAAAACGGCTTTGGGTCGGATTATATCGGCCGTAACTGGAAGTATCCTGAGGCCAGTTACAGCGAGAGGGAAGCTATCTGGAAAGATCACCTGACTTATACTCAATGTTTCTATTATTTTATTACGCACTATCATAAGCTGCCCGCCGGACTGCGGGGGGAGATCAGCCAATGGGGCCTTTCAAAGGATGAGTTTGCGGATACCGATCACTGGCCGCGTCAGTTATACGTGAGGGAAGCTCGCCGCATGGTGGGCGACTATGTGATGCGGCAGTCAGATACAGTAGGCAATCGTACTAAGTCCGACTCGATAGGCATGGGATCGTATAACATCGACTCGCATAACACGCAGCGCGTTGCCATGCCGGATGGAAATGTGCTGAATGAGGGAGACGTTCAGTTTCCCGTGGAGCCTTACGAAATTTCCTATCGCAGCCTTACGCCCAAACGAGCCGAAGCGGAGAACCTGCTGGTGACCGCTTGCCTTTCGGCTACTCATGTTGCTTACTGCTCCATCCGCATGGAGCCGCAGTACATGATTCTAGGACAGGCCGCGGGAACAGCTGCGAGTCTCGCCGTCAACAGCCGCAAGCCGGTTCAGGATATTTCCGTGTCCGATTTACAGCGGAAACTGCGCGAACATGGCGCGGTGCTGCATCTCGATGAGGAGTATCATCCGGCTAAGACTTAGGAATGTAATAAGCAGATGCGGTTTGCGCTCGGCTTGCTATGATGATCTTCTCGTTTCCCGGAGGTATTCATATGCGCTCTGTTGCCAAAGTTATGGCGTTTGCGCTGGCGGCGCTGGTATTGCAGGCGCTGGCTTCTTCGCAGGCGGCGGATTACGTCTACAGGATCGATGGCCCGGCGAGTGTTTCGGCACTGCGCGTTACCGGCGCTTCCGCTGAATGGTCGGCAACGATTGAAGACGACGGCGCGATTGAAGCTGTTCCGGAAAAACTGCCTGCGGTGAAGAATGGCGCGGTTCATCTGGTGCTGGCGCCGGGGAATGCATCGCAGACTTTGGAGTTGAATGCGAAATCCGGATTGACCTCCGATTGGTCAGGCCACAGCAAACTCATCTTCTATATTTGCAACGCCTCAGAGTTCATGATTCCATTCACGCTGACCATTCGCGACGCGGCGGGGGCGACATTCACGGCCGATCATCTGTGGATGTTCAGAGCACGTAATCGCTTTGAGATTCCGTTGGCCGACATTCGCACGGACGATGGAACGGCGCTTGATCTCAGCCGGGTGCGGTCGCTTGATTTCGATTTTCACAGTGCGGAGAAGTTTGAGCGCGATCTGTGGATCTATAACCTCTATATTTCCGCGGCCGGGAGCCCGTCCAGAGTACGCAGCGAACTGCTGCTGGACTTCGGTCCGCAGGGTGCGCCGTTACTGGAGGGTTCGCGGCCTATCGACGAGCACACTGCATATGCCAAATGGCGCGGCTACGGCTGGACTACAAATATGGAAAAGGCCAGCAGTGCGCAGTTCAATCAACCCAAGCCCGACCCCATGCTGAGCAGCATGGTCTGGGCCGATCTGGGCGCTCAAGATGCGACGTTGCGCGTGGATCTGCCTGACGGCGCCTATCGCGCACGATTCTGGGGCGGGAACTATACGTCGAAGGCAGTTGCGGCGAAGGCCTTCGCGCTTGCCGTCGATGGCGCGGTGGTGGCGGAGCGGCGAGCCGACCCGGCAACTTTCTACACTGCTGCCGAATATTTTCGCGGCATCGACGACTGGTACCAGCCCGGCGAGGATACGTGGGCAAAGTTCGGGCGCAATCTATATCAGCATTATGATTTTTCGTTCACGGTGCACGGCGGCAAGGCTGAGTTTACGTGGACCAAGACGCTGGCTGCCTTCGGTTTGCTGATCGCGCCCGCTGCCAATTTCAATGCGGCCATCGAGCGCGTGGAGTCCGCCGAGCGCCAGGCTTTCGAGGCGAATATCAAACTTCCGCAACCTGCAATGGCGAATCCGCCTGCACAGCCTGCCGATCAGAAGCGCGGATTTCTTCTGTGGAGCCGCGACTGGCAGAAAAACGTGGGGCCGTATGATGCGCCGGATGCAGCCGAGCGCAATCCTTCTGCTTTGCACGCCGTCGCCGCGCAGGGGCAGCGCGTTCACTCCACCGTTACTCTCACGCCGTTGCGTTCGCTCGGCTGGGTCAGCGTCTCGGTGAGTGCGTTGAGCAGTCGCTCTGGGGCTGTGCTGCCTCAATCGGCGGTTGAAGTGCGAGCGGAGAAATATCTGTGGGACGGTTGGCCGGCGAGCCTGGATCGATATGAGCTTTTTCCCACTTCGCGCGCGCCGGCCTACGCCAACCTCAATCAGACCTGGTGGTTCACCATCACGCCTCCGGCCGGCACAAAGCCCGGCGTTTACTCCGGAACCGTGCGGCTGATTGCGCAGAGCGGCGCGGTCTCTATTCCGCTCAGCGTTGAGGTGCTTCCCTTCCAACTCGCCAGCGCGGAGCAGCACGGCGCCGCATACAGCCTGTGGCGCAACAGCGATTTCAACATGAGTTATGCGCTGCGTTACTTCATGCCGGCGAAGATGGATTACTTTCGCCGCTTGCTGCGCGCCGAGGCAGCCGACATGAAAGCCCATGGCATGACGATGTTCCACTTCTCCGCGCCTGCGGTCACTGGTGTGGAGGGCGATCACGTCACGCTGGACTTCAGCCTTGATAAAGAAGAGTGCCGCGTGGTGAAGGAATACGGGCTCACCGGTCCATCGCGCCCGGCGCTCGTCTTTCTGCCTATTGAGATTTCGCGCAAGCTGATGAAGGAGACGCGTTACGGGGATTTTCAGGAGCCTGAGGAATTGTCTCCCATGCTGCCCGACAGCCAGCGGGACGAGGAGTTTTCCGATCGCTTCAATCGACGGTTTATCGATGCTGTGCGCCAGATTCAGGATTTCTTTGACGCCGAGGGTATTCCCATCATGATGCAGACGGCCGACGAGCCGCGCGAGCGCAACATCAATCAATGGAACCGCAATCTGGCAGAGACCATCCGCTACGACAAGATGATCAAGGATGCGATTCCACGCGCACAACTTTACGTCGATCCGGAAGGGGACGAAGACTCGGGAGTGAGTTACCTTCCGCTGCTCGATCAGCTTGACTATTTCTCGCCGCATCCCTGGGACCGTGCGGCGAAGATGATCGAGCGCGCGCACAGCGGCAAGCCCGTGCTGCGCTACTACAACGGAATTGTGGGCGACCGCTACGATTGGGGCTTCGAGGTGGCTGCGGCAAACGCCAATGGCTTTTCGCAATGGCACTTCGGATGGGAGCTCGAACCTTTCCAGCCGTTCCAGGCTACGTGGCATTCAGGATATACCGTGGCTGGCCCGGATGGTCCACTGGACTCGCCCGGTTACGAAGTGGTTGCCGCGGGTATTGACGATTACCGCTATATCGCCACGCTCCGCGAACGCATTGCGGCAGCGAAGAAGGCTGGATTCAGCGGCTCCGCCGTCGCCGAGGCTGAGACCGCGCTGAGTGAGTTGCAAGCCGGCTCCGAACCTTACGCCATGCATGCCGAGTATGCCGACGAAGGGCATTCGCATGCGCGCAATACCATCGCCGGAAAGACGCTCGACGAGTGGAGAGCGCGCCTGGCGGGGTGCATCGAGTCCATCGATCGGGCGAGAGCGGCTGGTGGGAAATAGACTTGATGGAAATTCGATACGTCAGAGATCGGCTTGAACTGAGTTGGTGCGGCACACTGATTGTGTGCCGCATTACTTTTTGGGAAAGCGTTCGCGCACCAGCTGCAATGCTTCTTCCGCAGTTCCGATTGTTCCTTCGAGTTGCGCGTCCTCGACGGCGCGCAGCATCCCTTTGAATCCCGCGCCCGGCGCATAACCCGCCGCAATCAGCTCCCGGCCGGTAATCAGAGGCCGAGGCCGCACCGTCTCCTCCGGCATTGCGAGGTACCGCTCGCGCACAAACTCCCAGTGATCCAGATTCCCGCTCCCGGCGAGGCAATCCATACGGTGCAGGGCCAGATGCTGGTCAAACTCTGTGAGCCTGAAAAATCGCTTCAGCGTGGAAGCCTTCATCCGCTCCGCATCGGCAAAACGCATATGGTTTTCGATCAGCGACAAAATCTGGGTGGTTTCGTCATTTGAAAAACGGAAGCGACGGCAGATTTCAGCCGCCATGGCTACGCCTACATCGACGTGCCCGTCAAAACGGATCCGGTCGGGAGCGCGGCGGAAGGTCGGCGGCTTGCCCACATCGTGCAGCAGAGCGCCCCAGGCCAGGGTCAGCGGGCATTCCGGCTCCAGTTGTTTGAGAAGCATGAGAGTATGCGTCCATACGTCGCCCTCCGGGTGGAATTGCGGCGGCTGCTCCACGCCCTTCATGCGCGACACTTCGGGCAGAACCTCTTTTAGCAGTCCCGTCTCATCCAGCAGCTCGAAGGCTCTGCGGGCACGGCCTTCGGTTAGCATTTTGGTCAGCTCATCCCGCACGCGTTCGCGGCTCACGGCATGAATGCGTGCGGCAAGTTGCCGCATTGCCTCGGCTGTTTTCGGCTCCAGCTCAAATCCGAAGCGCGCCGCGAAGCGCACTCCGCGAAGCATGCGCAGGCGGTCTTCTTCAAAGCGCGCTTCCGGCCTGCCGATGGCCCGCACTAAGCCTGCATCCAGGTCCGCTACTCCGCCCACATAGTCGATTACTGCCGGGCGCAGCTCGTTCTGGAATTGAAAGGTGAGAGGCTCGGCTTGAAGGGTACGGGCTTCAGCCCGTACATCTAGCTCCTTGAAGGAGTCGGGCTTTAGCCCCTGCGGGAAAGGATCAAGCAGCAATCCATTGATGCTGAAGTCCCTGCGCCGCACATCCTCTTCGGCGCTCTTGGTATACCGCACGGCATCGGGATGCCGTCCATCGGAATAAGCTCCATCGGAGCGGAAGGTTGCTACTTCGGTGGTTACATAGCCTTCCTCATCGCTGTCGGCCACCAGGACTACGCCAAAGTGCGCGCCTACGGCAAAGGTTCGCTTGAAGAGGCTCAGCACTGCGTCCGGCGTGGCGCTTGTGGCTACGTCGTAGTCCTTTGGCTCGCGGCCCAGCAGCAGGTCGCGGACGCAGCCGCCGGCAAGGTAGGCTTCAAAGCTCGCCGAACGCAGCTCTCTTACCACCTGCAAAGCCGCTTCGAATTGGCGCGATTCCGGAAACATTGCTTGTTTGAGAGTAATCCGTCGGAGGCCCAACTTTCGAGCCCGGTAAACTAAATAGATGGGCACTCGCGGCTTGATCCTCGGCATTGAATCCTCCTGCGACGAGACTGCGGCTGCCGTCGTCGAGCGGGGAGCACGCACGCTCAGCTCGGTGGTCGCCTCGCAGATTGCCACGCACGCACGCTACGGGGGGGTGGTTCCGGAGCTGGCCAGCCGCGAGCATCTTCGCGCCATCGTTCCCGTGGTACGCGCCGCGCTTGACCAGGCTGGGATTACGCTGGCCGACCTGGATGCTATCGCCGTCACCAGCGGTCCGGGACTTGCCGGAGCACTGCTGGTGGGCATCACTTACGCCAAGGCGCTGGCCTTTGCCAATGGACTGCCTCTGATCGCTGTCAATCATCTTGAAGGGCACATCCACGCCGTCCTTCTCAATGAGCGCGAGCAGGATCAGGCCTTGAAGGGTACGGGCTTCAGCCCGGACAATCAGCAGCCCAATGCAGCCGGGGCTAAAGCCCACGCTGATTCTGCAGGCATTATGCGAGGGTTGAAACCCCCGCCTCCATCCGAATCGAATTTTTCCGCAGCCTGTTCAGCCCCGGAGGGAAATCCTCGCCCAGCCGACGAGTCGGCCCTGGCGCTGGTGGTCTCCGGCGGGCACACGCATCTTTATCTGGCTCGCCCTACTGCATCGGCATGGACCTACAAGCTCATTGGCCGCACGCTCGACGACGCAGCAGGCGAGGCTTATGACAAGGTAGCCAAGCTGCTCGGACTGGGCTACCCCGGAGGCCCCTGGATCGACGCGCTCGCTCTGCACGGCAATGCGCGCGCCGTTCCGTTTGCTTTCTCGCAGATCAAGACAAAGGTTCACCTGGCTGGGAAGGCCCCGCGCACCAAGGCGGCCCGAACAGCGCCAATCGCCAACCTTGATCCGCGTTTTCTGTTTTCGTTTTCAGGGATCAAGACCGCGGTCCTGCGCTATGTGGAGCTGCACAACCTGCGGCCTGAGGCCGAATCGCGCCGCCAAGCGCTCTTTACCGGCCCCGACGCACCGGCTCACCCCACGGTTGAAGACGCATTGGCACAGTGCGATCCGCAGACCTTGGACCTGATCGCCAGCTTCCAGTACGCCGTGGTCGGCGACCTGATGAAGAAGACCTTTGCCGCTGCGGAATCTCTGGGAGCGCGCCGCATTTTAGTTACCGGAGGTGTGGCTGCCAATCGCTCGCTTCGCTCGCGCTTCACCGCCGAAGCTACACGCCGCAACGTTCACGTGGCATTCCCCACGCTGGCGCTTTCCACGGATAATGCCGCCATGATCGCCGCCGCCGCCTGGCCCAAGCTCCAGGCTAAAGACTTCGCCGAACCCAATTTGTCGGCCAATCCATCGCTGGCGATGGGACGGTGAATATCGTAGGTATGCGGATGTTCAGTCTGCAGACAAAGTACCGTTAAACGGAGTACAACCGAGTACCCCAATCTAGCCTTTGAACGGGGAGATTCCACAATCCATTCATTGCGCGCCACTGGTAAGTACAAATTACTTTGCCGCTTTTACCGCCGTCAGCATCTCCCGCCGCAGAATTGCATTGATCCGCGACTGATAGCCTTTGCCCTGCGCCTTCAGCCACTCCAGCACGTCGGCATCTACCCGAGCAGTAATCTGGCGCTTCACCGGACGATAGAAGCGCCCACGAATTCCTTTCTTCCACTGCTCCGCGGTCAGCACGGGAATGTCGCTGGTATCGATTTCGCTGTCAGGCCGCGCCGCCAGCGCTTTCAGATTCGCAATCTGCGCCTCTGTCAGTTGCGGCAGGGTTTCCAGCGTATAGCTAACCATTTTCGTTTTCATAGCTTTTTCTCTCCTCTGGGATAGCCTTTCGAGCAGAGATGATGCGAACCACCTCTATGAACGTTCCATCCTCCAAATCTTCGCGAACGGTGTGCGCAACCAACAGGATAATGAGGCTTCCTGTTGCCTTCCGCGCCAACCCCAGGGCTTGCCAGCGTTGCTCTCCATCTACCACACGGTCGGAGACAACTATATGCAACGGGTCATGAAAAACCTGGGTGGCTTCCTCGAAACTGACGCCGTGCTTGCGTTGGTTGGAGAGGTTCTTAGCCTCGTCCCACTCGAACCGGATTCCCGTCACGTCAATATTGTAATTACAAATGTGCAATTATGCAAGCTGGACGATCTCACGCAGAGTCCGCCGACTCGCCGGCTTGCTACAATCGAAAGGGCCGCAAAGGGCCAAATTCTTGAGATTTATGAGCAAGCAGTTCGATCAATGACTCTCCGCCTCTTTAATACTCTGTCAGGACAAATCGACGAGCTTCTGCCTATGGACGGCAAGGCGCTGCGCATGTACGCTTGCGGGCCTACGGTCTACGACTATGGGCATATCGGCAACTTCCGTACTTTCTTGCAGGTAGACGTGCTGCGGCGGTTCCTGCGGCTGACCGGAGTCGAGGTTCGGCACGTCATGAACATCACCGACGTGGACGACAAGATCATCCGCAACGCTACCGCAGCCGGCGCACCTATCGGCGAGTACACGGCTCCCTATGAGCAGGCTTTTTTTGAGGATCTTGAAGCCCTCAGAGTACAGCGGCCGGAGCAATTTGCAAACGCCACCGAGCATATTCCGCAGATGGTCGGCCTCATCCAGAAGCTGGCCGAGGCGGGCGCGGCTTACCAGTCGGAGGATGGATCGTGGTACTTCCGGCTGGCTTCGTTTCCGGAGTACGGCAAGCTGAGCAAGAAGGATTTGAGCGGGATAGAGGACGGCGCGCGTGTGGATGTGGACGAGTATGAGAAGGACTCGGCACGCGACTTTGCGCTGTGGAAGGCGGCCAAGCCGGGAGAGACTTCGTGGGAGACGGCGATCGGAGTGGGACGGCCTGGGTGGCATATTGAGTGCTCGGCGATGGCGATGGAGTACCTGGGCGAGAGCTTCGATCTGCACGCGGGCGGGGAAGACCTGATGTTTCCGCACCACGAAAATGAGATTGCGCAGAGCGAGAGCGTGACTCATAAGACTTTTGCGCGGCACTGGATGCACGTGCGCTTTTTGCTGGTGGATGGGCGGAAAATGTCAAAGAGCGAAGGGAATTTTTATACCCTTCGCGATTTGCTGCTGAAGGGATACAAGGCTTCGGCGATTCGTCTGGCGCTGATTTCGGTGCCTTACCGGCATCAACTCAACTTCACTTTTGATGGATTGATTGAGGCTACCAACGCGATCGACCGGCTGAGGACTTTTCACCAGCGGCTTACGCAGGGCAGTTTTGCGACGGGCGAAAATCCGGCGCTACAGGAAGCGGCTGCCAAGGCGCAGGCGGATTATCTGGCCGCGCTTTCGAATGACCTGAATACCGCCGAGGCGCGCGCGCCGATCTTCGAGCTGGTTCGCGCGGCGAATACGGCGATTGATCAGGGGCAACTGCTGGCCGGGGATCGGGATGCGATTTTGAAGGTTTTGGCCAGCTTTGACACGGTTTTTGACGTGATCGAGGACCGGGACGCCGAACCTACGAAAAAGGCTCTGGAATGGGCCGCACGGAATGGGCACGAGGCCGATGTGGCTCCCGAGCTGCTTGCCCGGCAGTCGTTGACCGATGAGGCTATCGATGCGCTGGTGGCCGAACGCACGCTGGCTAAGAAGCAGCGCAACTTTGCACGGGCCGACCAGATTCGCAATGAACTGGCGGAGAAGGGCATCGTCATCGAAGACTCAAAAGAAGGCGTGCGCTGGAAGCGGAAGTAGCTGCAAATGGTGGGGGCGGCAATGGAGTTTGATTTCGAGTTCGAAGAAGACGGTCGCTGGATCGCGGAAGCCATTGAGTTGCCTGGAGTGCTGGCCTATGGGACTACGCAAGAGGAAGCAAGATTTAATACCGAAACACTGGCTCGGCAGGTTATTTTGGAAAATGCATTCGATTATTCTTCAATAAGTACTTAATGGATTCAGGTTACAATCCCTCAGGGGCTGAAGCCCTGTGATTATCGGCCTTTTCCGGCACGGCTAAAGCCATGCCCTGATACAAAACCATTCGTTTAAACGCGCTTTAAGAACAAAATACGAGGAGGTCCCCATGGAAGCCAACGAAACACAGGAACTGCAGGAGCACGCCGAAAGTGCTGAACACGATTCCTCTTTGCGCCCGGTTGCATTAACCATGACTATTCTGGCTGTGCTGGTGGCTGTGACCACTGTGATGGGCCATCGCACTCACACCGAGGCGATCATCAACCAGGACAAGGCCACCGACAAGTGGAACGAATACCAGGCCCATAAAATCCGCTCAAACGACACTTTCCTGGCCGCCGATCTGCTCAGCGTTTTGACTATCGCAGACAAGGATGCCGCGAAAAAGCTCGCCAAGGGCTATGCAGACCATCAGGCCAAGTGGACGGATGATCTTAAAGGTTTGGGGGACGAGGCCAGGGCGCTGGAAAGCGAAGTGAAACTGGCCGAAGCCAAGGCTGTTCGCTTCGACCTGGGCGAGGCGCTGCTGGAGATTGGCCTGGTGATCACTTCAGTCACACTGCTCACCCGCGCCCGCATTTACTGGTATGTGGGTTTGGTCTTCTCGTTTATCGGGATTGCTTCGGCGGCTTCGGTTCTGTTGATCAAGTAGAACGAATGCTCGATGAAAGCTATTCCGCCGGCATCTGTTCCAGCTCCTCGATAGGGCGCGGCTTGGCTTTGACTTGCGCGGTGGTGAGCAGAAACACGGCCACCACGATGCCGGCCATGCCCACAAATTCCGACGCCTCCAGCCGTTCGTGAAGCAGGAAGATTCCCAGCAGCACCGCGACTACTGGATTGACGTAGGCATAGGAAGAGACCTTGGCTACCGGTACGTGCTCAATGAGATAGACGAAGGCGGAGTAGCCCACCAGTGAACCGCCGGTGATGAGCCAGGCCTCCACCCCGATGGATGCGGCGTTCAAGTGAAACTCGGGCCACTGGCCCAGCGCCGTTCCCAGCAGAGTGCTGAATCCGCCGGCGAAGAGCATCTGCCAGGACGCGGCGACAAAGCTGTTTACCGGTAAACGAGAGCGCCGGCCAACCAGGCTTCCCACCGTCCATGCCAGCGCTGCGGCCAGCAGCGTGGCAATGGCCCATAAAAGAATAGGATTACCGGCCAGGCCGCTGCGCACCGAGGGCCACACCAGCACTGCCAGGCCGGCAAATCCAAGCGTCGTGCCCAGCCAGCCACGCGCGGAGAGCGGCTCGCCACCAGGCAGTATCATCTCCGCCAGCGCCACGAAAATTGGAAACAGAGCCAGCACCAGCGAGGCCAACCCGCTGGGCACGGTTCTTTCCGCATAGACCAGGAAGACGTTACTGACGCTCAAGAGGATAAAGCCGATCAGGAACAACATCAGCATCGTCCTGGGAGGCCAGAAGATGCGCAGCCCTCGCCAGCGGCACCAGGCCAGCAGAATTGCGCCGGCGATGAGAAAGCGTGTTCCCGACAGCAGCAGCGCCGGCATCTGGGCCGCGCCAATACGAATGGCGGTATAGGTTGAACCCCAGAAAAAGTAGACGCTGGCAAAGGACAGCACAATTGAAGCAGTGGTCGCCGCTTTCTTTCGTGGATGGCCTGGTTGAGAGTTGGAAGCGGGCATGGAGATGATTCCATCTTAGAGCCTGCTGGGTGCATGCGTGGAAAGGTCGTCGCGGTGCATGCTATCCTCAACGGGAGAGGGTTCCCGTGCGAATGCGTGCAGCCAATCGACTGATCGCGCCAGCCAACAGACGCTGGTCGCGGTCGCGCGCGCGCATCATCTGCCCACGGAAGCATTTGCGTGTGCTGCCCATGCGCACCCGGCCTAGCCTCTTCGCCAGCGACTAGCAGCGCTGCCGAAGATCCTCGCCTGCCTTATCTCGCCCCACCGGACGAGCAGAACTGGACGATCCCACCGCCAAGGGGTCTGTGGCCGCGCCACATCCATCTTTGGGACGGCACAACCGAATCTGCCAAGGAGACAAGATGATGACCAAAAAAGAGATCTACGAAAAATACGGACCGAAACTTCGCTGTCCTTTGCCGGGACCCAAAGCCCAGGCGGCCGTCGCAGCCGATACGCGGCTGATCTCGCCCAGCTATACGCGCTCGTATCCGTTGGTGGCCAAGCGCGGCCGCGGCGTTCGCGTGGAAGATGTGGACGGCAACGAGTTTCTCGACTTTGCAGCAGGCATTGCCGTGGTCTCTACCGGTCATTGCCATCCTGAAGTCGTCGCTGCTATTCAGAAGCAGGCAGCGGAACTGATTCATATCTCCGGCACCGATTTTTATAACGAGGCTCTTACCGATCTGGCTGACCGGCTCTCCGGCGTGGCGCCCATGCCGGGACCGCACAAGTTCTTTTACGGAAACTCCGGGGCCGAGGCTATCGAGTGCGCGCTCAAACTGGCTCGCTACCACACCGGACGGCAGCAGGTGATTTCGTTCTTTGGCGCCTTCCACGGCCGCACTATGGGCGCGCTTTCGCTCACCGGATCAAAACCACAGCAGAAACGCCGCTTCTCGCCGCTGGTTCCGGGAGTGACGCATGTGCGCTATCCCTATACCTATCGCGGCTGCTCCGGCGGCCCGCAGGAGGAAGAAGCCTTCAGCCTGGGATGCGCGCGCTACATTGAAGAAAAACTTTTCAAGTCGATTTTGCCTCCTGAAGAGGTAGCCGCAATTTTTGTCGAGCCGATTCAAGGCGAGGGCGGCTTTATCGTGGCGCCGGATAATTTTTTGCGCGAGCTGCGCGCCATCTGCAATCGCCACGGCATTTTGCTGGTGGTGGATGAGGTGCAGTGCGGGATGGGCCGGACGGGAAAGTGGTGGGCCATTGAGCACTCCGGCGTGGAGCCGGATATGGTCTGCCTGGCCAAGGGAATCGCCAGTGGAATGCCGCTGGGCATCTGCATGACGCGCGCCGAGGTTATGGACTGGGCGCCCGGCTCGCATGCATCGACCTTCGGCGGCAATCCGGTTTCGATCGCCGCCGCGCTGGCCACCATGGACATTATCGAGCGCGAGGCGATGGCGAACGCCGCCAAGGTTGGCGAATTCATGCTGGAACGGCTGCGGCCCTGGGCGAAGACTCACCCGATGGTTGGCGAGGTGCGCGGACGCGGCCTGATGATCGGACTTGAGATCGTGAAGGACAAGGCTACCCGCGAGCCGGCCGTTGCGTTACGTAACCGCATTGAGACCCTGGCCTTCGAGCGCGGACTGATGATGCTGGGCTGCGGAGAAACTTCGCTTCGGCTTTCGCCTCCGCTGGTCGTGAACGAGCACGAAGCTACCATTGCAATGGATATTCTGGAAGAGGCGCTCACGCTGGTGGAGAAGGAACACCAGCACGCCGGCGCGCTCGAGGTTGCGACAGCCTGAAGCAGGCTTCGGAACTCATTGGATCGGCAGGTAGGATCGGGCAAGAAAATTCCGTGGAAGGCCGCCGGCTTTTGTTGCTTACGCTGGCGGCCCTCCACGAAATTAATTTTGACGCGCGGACTTTATTTTTGGCCCAGGATTCTCTCTTCAATGCGCATATCGGCGATCTCTGAAGTGCGGTGCGCGGCGCGTTCCAGATTTTGCGCCATCTCCTGCGTGGCCAGGTGCTGCTCTTCGGCTGCGGCGGCCATCTGGTGCGATAGCAGCGACAACTCTTCTGTCTGGCTGGAAATACGGTCGATGGCCGCCATGCCGGTGGTGATATCGACTCCGATGGCGGCCACCTTGGCCTGAATCTCGGCTGTGGCCGCGGCCGTCTGCTCGGCCAGCTTTCTCACCTCGCTGGCCACCACCGCAAAGCCCTTGCCGTGCGCGCCCGCCCTGGCCGCCTCAATATTGGCGTTCAGCGCCAGCACACTGGTCTGCGTAGCGATGGAGGCGATCAGTTCCGCTACCTTGGCCACGCCGCTGCTCGAGGCGCGCAGGCTCTCAATGGCCGTCTTGCTCTCAGTGCTCGCGGCGCGCGACTTCTCGGTTGCCTGCGCAACTTCCATGGCATTTTTCGCTATCTCAGCAATGCTCGATTCAATCTCATGCGTAGCCGTGGCCACCATCTGCAGGTTGCCGTTCAGATGCTCGATATCGTCGCGCTGCGACTCCTGCGCCTTTTTGAGCGCGTCGATCGCCTGCTGGGTGCTGACGCCCCAAACGACCACCGCGCCGATATACTCGCCGCGCCCGTTTACCATCGGCTCAACTTCGAGGTCGAGCTTGACGGGTCCCAGCGGGATGGTAGCTTTGTGAGGAAGCTGGTGCTTACCGTGATGATCTTTGCCGCCCAGAAGTTTGTCGATATTCTGCTGCGACTTATGAAAAACATGGATCGACTTGCCCACGATCTGGTCTACCGGAACCGGCAAATACTGTTGCAGCGTGTGCAGCGTCTTCAGCGAGGCCCGGTTGAGGTAGCGCAGAATCAGTTCCCGGTCGCAGAACATCGCATTGCAGGGCAACGCATCGAGAGCATACTCAAAGCTGCGATCGACCTGGGTTTCGGAAGCCGGTTGCGCGAGCGCCTGGATGCTCATAGGAACGGGCGGCGCCTGCTCGCCGCGTGATGAAAACAGGCCTCCAAACATGCCATGAGACATAGCCGGATTTCTCCCTCACTTTTAGTCCAGTCTCGCTCAATCCTTCGGCCTGCGTCGCGCAGGATTATTTGATTTTCTGACGATCGAGGCGAATGCTTCCCGGATGGGAACTGGTTCGTTCCAATTTGAAAATAAAGCGACTGCACGAATGCTGAGCTGAAACGCACCGAACCTGGACTCGCCCTGCTACGGGGCTCGAGTTGCGCCTTTCGCTCATCCAGCCGAAAATGGTTTGCTATGGGTTTTCAGGCGCAGATGAGGAACGACTGGCTGGAGCGGCTCCAGGCCGGGTTGCAATGGCTGGCGGTGCGTCGCGGCCGGTCGGCAAGCTTGCCTGCGCACCTGGTTACCGGAATTGAAGGAGAAAACGCGGCGTTCTTTTACCTGCGCCGCAAGGGCTATACGGTAGTGGCGCGGCGCTGGTCGGCGGGCAACGTCTCCGGCGACCTGGACCTGATCGCTTGGAACGGGCCGATGCTTTGTTTTGTCGAGGTGAAGACCCGCACCGCTCATGACATTGCGCCCGCCGAAGTGCGCGTCGACTCGCACAAGCGTGCCGTGCTGCGAAGGCTGGCCAGGCAGTACGTTCGCCAGTTGCCGCGGGAGACTGCTCCGCCGGTGCGCTTCGATGTGCTCAGCGTCTACCTTGTGCCGGGGCAAAAGAAGGAGTTCCATCACTTTGAAGGGTCTTTTGGATGGAGCGAAGGGCGGGATCGGGACGATTGGGACTAGAGAAATAACATGACCAACTTGGTCATCTTGTGATAAAGTGATTCTATGCGGACTGCAAAGATCAGCGAATTGAAGGCCAAACTCAGCGCCCACATCCAATATGTCAAGAATGGCGAGGAAGTGCTGATTCTTGACCGGAATACGCCAGTTGCCCGATTGGTAGCTGTTGGGCCGGTCGAGGATGAAGACGCGCGAATGCGACGTCTCATCGCCAGAGGCATCGTCACACCGCCAAAAGTGCCCAGGGTAGAAGGAGAGGAATGGCCCGAGCCACCCGGTTCTCACTGTATTTCCAGGGAAGTGATGGACCAGGTATGGCGTGAGGAGCGGGATGGCCGATGAGCCTTCCATTTGCCTTTTGGGACACAAGTGCGCTCATTCCACTCTGTACTTGGCAAATGCAGACGGCCCAGGCACGCCGTCTGTATGCAGGCTTTGGAGTTGTCGTATGGTGGGCTACGCCGGTTGAAATCATAAGCGGACTGACTCGACTTGAACGCATGGGCGAGATCGACCATGATGAATTCTTAGCAGGCAAGCAACAAGCGCAGGCTCTATCAATGATTTGGAATTCTATACGTCCTCCCACATCGATTGCAGCCCAGGCATGTTCGCTGCTTGAGTTATATCCACTCCGTTCCGCCGATGCACTGCAGTTATCAGCGGCGATGGAATACTTCGGACATGCGACGTCACAGGGCAATGTATTCATCACCGCGGATCAGCGTCTCGCGGACGCCGCTCGCAGAATCGGATTTTTAGTCGAGTTCATTTGAGAATGATTGCCATACGCCAGATTATCCCTGCGCGTCTTTGAACTCCTCGTGCCAGGCCATTTGAATGGCTTCGAGGCGCGACTCGTTGGATTTGGCTGGGTCGTCGGCGAAACCTTCCAACTCGGTCACATATCGATGCAGATCGGTGAAGCGCACCGTTAGCGGGTCGAGGTCGGGGAATTTCTCTTGCAACTGGATGCCGATCTCTTCGGCATCGGTCCAGTGAATTTCGCGGGGCATGGGGGCTCCTTACTTTTCTTCCGCAAGGGTCAACGGCTTGCCCTCGGAGACGTAGTTGCGATTCCATTTGGGAATCTCGACTACGTAGTTGCCGGGCTTGGTGATCACGGCCTGGCAGCCTAGACGCGAGTCCAACTGCTGGTCGGCGGCCATATCCATGCGGTCGATTTCATCGTCGTCCGCTTCGCTGATGCCCTCCTGGTTCTTGATCCACAGGTGGCAGGTGGTGCAGGCGCAGACGCCTCCACAGGCGTGATCGAGAAAGACGCCAAAGTTTTCCGCGACGTCGAGAAACGACATCGGCTTGCCGTGATGATCGTAGGGCAGGGTGCCGAACTCGAACTCCACCGTCCGGCCCTCGGGCATGAAAGTTACGCGGACGAGTTTATCGGCGGGAATGTTTTTCTGATTTGCTTCGCTCATAGGTCCAAACTCCTCGTGCTGACTTGCTGACCCGCTGACTTGCTGACTCGCTTCATTTAAACTCCGCTGGCGCCATTGCGTGAGGCGCTGTTACCGCTTCGCCCAGCTCTTCGCCGGCTGTGTCCATGGTTTTGCCGCGAATGGCTGTGGTCACCGCGGCATCCATCATCAGCTCGGCAAAGCGGCGCGTGGCCTGGTCGAGAGCCAGAGTCGCTTCGCGAATGGCGGCCAGGTCTGTTCCTTGTTTGATGACGACGAGCCGGTCGCGCGCTGCGTCGATGGCCGTCTGCTCATCGCCGGTTAACTGCTTCCACGCCGGGCTCTGCGGTGCGCGCTCGACTGCGGATAGAATCGTTTCCGCCTCGTTGCGAGCCTCGATCAGCAGACGCTTGCTAAAGTCTTCTTCGGCGTGGTCGAAGGAATCGAGAATCATGCTCTCGACCTGCTCGTCGGTAAGGCCGTAGGTGGGCTTGACTTCAATTTTTGCGGCCTGCCCGCTTCGCTGCTCGCGTGCCGATACCTTCAGGATGCCGTCGGCGTCGATGAGGAAGCGGACTTCGATGCGCGGCAGTCCGGCGCTCATGGGGGGAATGCCCTTCAGGTCGAAACGAGCCAGCGAGCGGCAGTCGGCTGCCAACTCGCGTTCGCCTTGCACCACGTGAATGGCTACGTTGGTCTGGCCGTCCACGCCGGTGGTGAAGTGCTCAGTAGCCGAGGCGGGAATGGTGGAGTTGCGCTGGATGATGCGCGCCACTGTGCCGCCCAGCGCCTCGATGCCCAGAGAAAGCGGGGTCACGTCGAGCAGCAGCATTTCTTCAGTGGTCTTCGAAGAGCCGGCGAGAATATCGGCCTGCACCGCAGCGCCCAGCGCTACCACTTCGTCGGGGTTCAGTTCGATCTGCGGCTTTTTGCCGCGCGCGGCCAAGTGGAAGAGATCGTCTACCAGTTGGCGTACGGCGGGAATGCGCGTGGATCCGCCCACCAGCACTACCTCATCGATCTGCTCCGGCGTGATGCCTGCGTCGGCGAGGGCCTGCTTGCAGGGGCCGGCGGTGCGCTCCAGCACCGGCTCGATGAGCAACTCAAAAACTTCGCGGGGAATTTCGCGCTGGTAGCGGTCGCCGTTGGGCAGCTCAATATCAAAGTGCGCGGCGGATTCAGTGGAGAGCTGAATCTTTGCGTCGATGGCGGCTTTGCGCAAGGCCTGCACAGCGCCCGGATGCCCGCGCAGATCGACTCCGTGCTCGGCGTGGATTTCGTCGAGGGCGATGGCCAGCAGAAGGTTGTCGATATCGTCGCCGCCCAGGTGCGTATCGCCGTTGGTGGATTGCACCTCGAAGATGCCGTCGCGCAGCTTGAGGATGGAGATATCGAAGGTGCCGCCGCCCAGGTCGTAAACAGCGATGGTGCCCACCTTGGCGCGGTCGAGTCCGTAGGCCAGCGCGGCCGCGGTGGGCTCGTTGACCAGGCGGAGCACTTCGAGTCCGGCCATACGGCCTGCGTCTTTGGTGGCCTGGCGCTGCGCATCGTTGAAGTAGGCAGGGACGGTGATGACGGCCTGGGTGACCGGCGCGGAAAAGAACCGCTCGGCATTGCGCTTGAGCTGGCGGAGTATATAAGCAGAAATTTCAGGGGGCGTGAACCTGAGTTCGCCTAGTTGAATGCGCGGGACTTCACCAGCCTCGATGTCCTCAGCCAGCCGAAAGGGAAAGAGCTTCAGCTCGTCCTGTATTTCTTTGAGATCCCGGCCCATCAGCCGCTTGACGGAATAAATGACGCGCTCCGGTGTTTCAATGAGTGACTTGCGCGCGGTGTTGCCCACGGTGACTGTAGGACGGCCGCCGCCGGCGGGCGCAGGGTCCAGCGCAACCACGGAGGGCACAAGGTTCGAGCCGTCCACGCCGGGAATCACCACCGGCGCATCGCCCTGCATATAAGCGACCAGGGAATTGGTGGTTCCCAGATCGATTCCAACAACTCGGCCAGTCAGGTTCGATTCCGCCATGTTTCTTGTTTATGCTCCCAGGGTCTCGGTTACGTCGCGAACCAGATTGCTGAGGTAGCGGCGACGGTGAAGCAGGGCCACCATGGTTTTCTGCGCGGCATGCCGGGCGGATAAGTCGCCCTCGTCCCACGCTTGCCACTGAGCGCGCAGGTCCTGGTCCACATCATCGAGCAGGCCGTCGAATTTTCTTTTTGCCTGCTCCAGGCTGGCCTGTAACTGTGGGTCTTCCTCGCCCGTTTTGCGGGCCATGCGCATCTCTTCCAACTGCATGTTCAGCTCAAAGACTTCTTCCAGCAGATCGGCGGGAACCTTTGAGGGATCTATGCGATCTTTGCCACTGTGCTCCTCACCAATCTCCGCGCCTTCCAGCTTGAGCAGGTATTCGGTGCGGTGAAGAGAGTCTTTCAGAGTTCGGTAGGCATCGTTGAGCAGCGCGGTATCCGCCAGGCTCCACTGCCGTTCGTTCTCATCGGCGCGGGCAAAGCGGTCGGGATGCACCTTGCGGCTGAGGCGGTGAAACTCGTGCTCCAGCGCGGAGAGGTCGATGGCGAAGCGGCGCTCCAAACCAAAGACCTGGAAAAAATCGCCGCCGGGAGGAGGCTGAATCTTGCTGCAGTGCGGGCAAAAGAGCGTGGAGTCGTTGTGGCCGATTGAACAGGACCAACAGGCAATGGGAACCGCGGCATCGATAGTCTTCAACATGATTGCACCGAACCCTTTGACGTGCGCAAGCTACTACGAGAAGGACGAACCGCAGCCGCAGGAGTGCGAGGAGTTCGGATTGATGAAGTTGAAGCCTTGCCGCATCAGAGTCTCTTCGTAGTCCAGTGTCATGCCGTGCAGATAGAGGAACGACTTGGGGTCGACGAATACGCGCACGCCGTCGAACTCGTAGATGCGGTCGCGCTCGCGCGGTTGCGTATCGAATTTGATCGAATAAGAGAGCCCCGAGCATCCGCCACCCATTACGCCGAGACGCAGTCCGCCCTCGGTTGGCGAGACGCCTTCCTTGGCCATGGCCACGCGAATGCGCTTGATGGCGCGCTCCGTCAATTGCAGCCCTTGCGAAGGCGCGCCGCCAGACGCCGATACTGGCTTGGCATCCGCGGGCGGTAAAGCCGCAGACGCGCCCTCGGCGGGCTTCGTTTCGATTGTGACCATGTTCGCCATACTTGCCTTTTTCTTACTGTGCCGCTGCCACGTTTGCGGCGGCAGCCGTTTCCGCCACGCCGTTCTTCTTCTTCCAATCGCCGATGGCGGCGCGAATCGCATCCTCAGCCAGCACCGAGCAGTGAATCTTGACCGGCGGCAGGGAGAGTTCCTTCACAATGTCAGTGTTTTTGATGCCCAGGGCATCGTCGACGGTGCGGCCCTTGATCCACTCTGTGGCCAGCGAAGAGCTGGCGATCGCCGAGCCGCAGCCGAAGGTCTTGAACTTGGCTTCTTCAATGACCTGGGTTTCGGGGTTTACGCGGATCTGCAACCGCATTACGTCTCCGCACTCCGGCGCGCCAACCAGGCCCGTGCCGACTTCTGTGGATGCCTTGTCGAGTTGGCCCACATTGCGCGGGTTGTTGTAGTGGTCGATTACCTTATCGCTGTATGCCATTTGTCGCTCCTTTTGCGGGGGAAGCCGCGGTAAAACAGTGGTTAGTGAACAGTGAACAGTGGTCAGTACCGATGAACCAGAGACTGATCACTGTCCACTGTTCACTGACCACTTGCCTTTAATGCGCCGCCCATTCAATCTTCGTCAGGTCGATGCCTTCCAGCACCATCTCGTAGAGCGGTGAAAGCTGGCGCAGCTTCTTCACAATGTCGATGACTTTGGCGGCTACGTAGTCCACCTCGGCCTGGGTATTGAAGCGGCCTAATCCAAACCGGATGGAGCTATGAGCTACATCGTCGCCCAGCCCCAATGCCTTGAGCACATAAGAGGGCTCAAGCGTGGCCGAGGTGCAGGCTGATCCGCTGGAGACCGCAACGTCGTTGATGCCCATCAGCAGCGACTCGCCTTCGACGTACACAAAACTCATGTTCAGGTTGCCGGGCAATCTGTGTTCCCATGACCCGTTGACTTGAACGTAGTCCAACTCGGATTCGAGCTTTGCCTTCAGACGGTCGCGCAATCCGCGCAGATAGGCCGCTTCAGAGTCCATCTCCTCGCGGGCAATCTCGCAGGCTTTGCCCAGGCCGACGATGCCGGGAACGTTTAAGGTGCCGGACCTCATGCCGCGTTCGTGGCCGCCGCCGTCAATCTGTGCGGCGATCTGGACCCGAGGGTTGCGCCGGCGAACGTAAAGAGCACCCACGCCTTTGGGGCCGTAAATCTTGTGGCCGGAGAGCGAGAGCACGTCAATGTTGTCGGCGATCACGTTCACCGGAACCTTGCCCACCGCCTGCACCGCGTCGGTGTGGAAGATTACGCCCTTCTCGTGGCAGAGCTTGCCGATCTCGGCGATGGGTTGCAGCACGCCGATCTCGTTGTTGGCCGCCATGATCGAAACCAGGATGGTTTTCTCATCCATGGCACGCTTCAGGTCTTCTAGATCGATGAGCCCGTCGGCCTTTACCGGCAGATAGGTTACGCGGTAGCCGTGCTTTTCAAGGCGCTTGCAGGTATCGAGTATCGCTTTGTGCTCGGTGACCTGGGTGATGATGTGGTTGCCGCGCTCGCGGTACATTTCCGCGATGCCTTTGATGGCGAGGTTGTTGCTCTCGGTGGCTCCGGAGGTAAAGATGATCTCCTTGGCGGTGGCCCCGATCAGTTTGGCAATCTGCTCCCGCGCCTTTTCCACGGCCTGCTCCGCTTCCCATCCAAAGGAGTGGTTGCGGCTGGCCGCGTTACCGAACTTGGTGGTGAAATAGGGCAGCATCGCCTCCAGCACCCGGGGATCAAGCGGGCTGGTGGCGTGATTATCCATATAAATCGGAAGGCTTACGCCTGCGGGAACTTCAACATTACTGGTAACGGTGCTCATTTGGGTCTCCATCTTCCTTGTTCTGCTCCGTACCGAATCGGTCACTAGGACGGAGGGGGGGGAATCATTTCGTTATGACGTCGTCAATGCAACCAATCCGTGCGCTACGTGAGGCTTGTCCGGGGTTTGTTCGTGCTCGGCAAGATCCTGAATGCTGATGCTCTTGAGCACCCCGGCGATAGTGTCGTTTACCCGCGCCAGAGGTTCGCGGATGGTGCAGCTCGGCGTCAGATCGCAGCCCTTTGCGCCCTTGGTGCAGGAGGTAATGAAGAACGGGCCGTCGATGGCCAGAATTACCTCGTAGGCTGAAATGCTGCGCGCTTCCCTGGCCAGCGCATAGCCGCCGTTCATGCCGGCGTGCGAACGCAGCAGCCCTGACTTGGTCAACTGCTGCAGAATCTTGGCCAGCAGTTGCGCCGGGATCCCGTAAGCGTCGGCCACGTCCTTGGCGCTGAGCGCAGTGGTCTCAGGGTGCTCGGCGAGGTACTTGAGCGCCATCAACCCGTAATCCGCTTTCTTGGTCAGCTTTAGCATTGATATCCGACTTCTTCGGTCCGCATTTAGTATACGACCATTTATGTCGGGATTTCAAGTCCCGGCCTGAAATCGGCCCGGTTCGGTATGGAAATCGGGACTGGAATGGGAAGATTTAACAAATTCTCGTTTGCAATTGCCTAAAAGACCGCTACAATCCGCTGAAAGAGTACTTTATTTCACCGACACCACAAGCAATGGCTACCGCCTGCAGGCACCCAAGAGTACGAATCGTTTCCCGGCACGAAGACACCGAGTTTGTCGAGTGCCTGGATTGTGGCGAGGTCTTTGACTCCGAAGAGTTTCGCGATATGGAGATTGAAGAAACCGTCGATACAGAAGAAGATGTTCCGGACGACATTTAAGACCGGATAAAAACTGAACGTCTCATTTGGCGCCGGGAGTGGGGTTCGCCGGAGCACCGAGCCGGCGCGACACAGTCCATGCGTAATGCAGGCCCGATACCACGGTCAGCACCATCGTGGCGTCGAGCGCGAGCATACGCACGTCCTGAATCCAGCGGGCCAAAAAGAGCTGATTGAGCAGAACGGCGGCCACCGCGCCGACCTGGGCAACGGTATTGGCTTTGCCGAAGATGCTGGGGCTGAAGTCGCGCCGGCCCACTGCCGCGTAAAGAATGGCGGAGACCACCAGAATTCCCAAGTCCCTACCGAAGACCAGCACCGTCACTGTGGCCGGGATCAGTCCCTTGTAGGTGAGTACCAGGAAGAGGGTGCTCAGCAACAGCTTGTCGGCCACCGGATCGAGGTATTGGCCCAGCATGGTGCGTTGCTTGAGCATCCGGGCCAGAGTGCCATCCAGCGCGTCGGTCAATCCCGCGACCATAAACAATCCAAACCCAAGTGCGTAGTGGGCCTCCAGTATGGCTGCGACCAGAAACGGCATCAGGCAGATGCGCAGCAGCGTGAGCATATTGGGTGTGCTGCGGAAGGGGCTCGACCGGGTATTGGCGGCATCAGTCATGGCGTTCTCTTGAAAACAAGCAATTGGAAGCGCCCATCCCCAACCGGTGCGATTTCCTGAGCTGCGTTGAACAAAGGCAGCCTTCCAGCAGAAAGCAGAACGGACTTTGCAATCCAGGAATCGCCGCTACGCATTTCGCCGGCGGAGAATAGTCTTTCGTTTGTCAACGATGGTACAGCATGGCCCATGGGAGCGGCAGCCAGTCGATATATTTGAGCAGCGCCAATCCTGCCAAACCAGCAGATTTTGCTTTGCGGGCGCGTACTATTACCAGCCGCGGAGCGGCGTGGCCTTTGTCCAGGGTGGTGGGACTTCAATCCTCAGATGCGGTCGGTGGGGAAGCTGCCTACTGATTCGCCTGAGGCTACGTGCTGGCCGGCGAGGACGATGGCGTGGCTGCCGATGCGGGCGCCGGGGCCTATGACGGTGGGCGTCAGCGCTACCTGGTCGTAGTTATCCGAGTTATGCGAGTGGGAGTAGACGCGGGCGAAGGAGCCGATGACGGCGCCCTTGCCGATGGTGATGCCGCCGCGGTCGTTGAGCAGGGCGCGCTGGCGGATGGTAACGCCATCGCCGATGGAGAGGTTGTAGCCGTAGGTGAGATCGACGCCGTGGTAGATTTTGACCCCTGTGCCCATGTGGTCGAAGATGTGGCGGCCCAGCATGCAGCGGAAACGGATGCCCAGCCAGTGGTTGAGGCCGACGGGGGAGCGGTCGAACATCTGCCAGAACCAGAGCAGCGGCTTGCGGGCGTTGTACTTTTTGCAGTCGGCGTCGGCGAAGTGCTGGGCCTCGAGGGTTACGTTTTCCGGGTCCAGCGAGAGGCCGACGACGTTGCCGGGCAGCTCGGAGGTGAGGGTGAGGTTGAGCTTGCCCCCGTGCGGACGGCCCAGGTAGAGCTGGTAGAGCTGGTCGCGCACGATTTCGGCGCGGCGCTCCGGGGAGCCGTGGCGGACGAACTCATCATCGAGAAACTGGAGCCAGCGGCGGTAGACTTCTTCTGCTTCTGGCGCGGGATGCGGGGCGTTGTTTTCAGGTGCCATACGGATTGGACGATACACCATGAGGGTGGGACGCTGCGAGTGGGAGCTAGAGAGTTGGGAGTAGCGACATCGCTTTTCGCGCTCCTAAAGTACATAAAGAACACGCATGTTTTGCATCGGGGCACAGTAAACTTCAGGGACTGGACGACCATAAACCCGGAAAAGGAGCAATGGGTTGAGTCATGAGTGATGTAAAATTCCGTTAAGAGCTTTCTGTTGGAGTTCATATGAATACGAATGCCATCACCCTGACCGAGAAGATCCAATCGCTCTGCGCCGAACAGATTGCCGAGGTCGAAGATTTTGTGGAATTTGTCCGCCTTCGCGGTCAGGAACGCGGACTGACCCGCGCTGCCTCGGCGGTAAGCGCTCCCGCATTCGAAGCCGTGTGGAATAACCCGGAAGATGCCGCCTACGATGCCCTATGAATTCGGAGACGTGGTGCTGGTGCGGTTCCCGTTCACCAACCAGACGGCCTTCAAGCAGCGTCCGGCAGTGGTGATCAGCAACCGGGCGTATAGCATCGCCAGACCCGATGCCGTAATCATGGCGATCACCAGTCAGCTTCATTCGCCTTCCAGCTTGGGTGAGGTGTGGATCAGCCAATGGCAAGCCGCCAACCTGCTAAAGCCATCCGCCATCAAGCCGGTCTTTGCCACTCTGGAACAAAGTCTCATTCTCAAGCGTCTGGGCATCTTGCAGCCCTCGGACCAATCGGCGCTGCGTCAGGCGATTGCTGCCGTACTGGGCTAGAGTAGCTCCAGGGAGGCTATAGCAAGCGATTGTGGCGCAAGCCAACCCTTTCAGCAGAAAAAAGCGGAAAGGATGGGGCACGGGGCACCCGGCAATATTTATAACTACAGTTTTTTATCTAAACCTATTCCCTATTCCCTATTCCCTGTTCTTACCGCCGGCCCTGGATGGTCTTCGGATTTCCGCCGGATTTTTTCAGGGCTCGCTTGGCGGCGATGGCGTGCATCTCCTTGCCCATGCTGGATTCGTTGATGCCCAGCTGGATGCCCAGGTTGATGAGGTTGCCGGTGCACCAGTAGAGCGCCAGTCCCGAGGCGAAGTGCAGCATGGAGAAGCCGAAGACGGCGGGCATCATAATGGCCATCATTTTGCGCTGCTTGGGGTCCATGCCCGGCGAGGGGGTGAGGAACTGCACCAGGAACATGCTGATGATGATGATGATGGGCAGAATGTACTTCGGGTCTGGAGATGAGAGGTCCGTGAGCCAGTACCAGTGGGCCTGGCGCAGCTCGATCACGTTGGCCAGCACGCGATAGTAGGCGAAGAACAGCGGCATCTGGATGAGCATGGGCAGGCAACTGCCGTACATATTCACGCCCTCGGTCTTGTAGAGGGCCATCATCTCAGTGTTCATCTCCGCCTTTTTGGGGTCGTTGATCTTGAGATGGGCGTAGCGCTGCTTGAGAGCCTCCACCTTGGGCTGGATGCGCAGCATCTTCAGCGACGACTTCATCATCGACAGGCGCGTGGGCAGCATGAGCAGGTTGAAGATGACGGTGATGACAATGATGGCCCAACCCCAGTTGGGAATGCCGTGCTCATGGAGGTAACGCAGGGCCAGGTAGAGAGGCTTGGCGATGACGGTGAACCAGCCGAACTGGATGAGCGGCTCGAGCGACTGGCCGTCGGGCTTGCCGTCGGCTCCGATGGCGTGGATGGAGGTGACCACATCCATGGCCTTGGGGCCGGCAAAAAGGCGCAGACGGGTATTGCCGCTGGTGTCGCCCATGGCCAGGCCAAGCACGTTAGCCGGCTTCTTCTGGCTGTTTGGGTCGCTCAGATCGGTGGGCAGTTCGATGGTATTGTGCAGCGTGACCACGGTAGCGCGGTCGGGCGCATCGGGCAGAAAAACCGCGGCGAAGTAGAGGTCGGTGATGGCTGCATAGGAGTATGGCTCGGTGAGGGTATTCTTGCCGCTTACCTTGGCCGCCGCCTGCGAGTCCTGCTTGCCGTCAAGGGACCAGGCGAAGAAGGAAGGCGTGAAGACCTGGCTGCGCGTCAGGGACGAAGGCAGGAACTCCTCCATATCGCCCAGGCCGGCAGGCCACTCGACCAGCGCACGAACCGGCACGCCGTTGCGCTTTACCTGGACCTCGACGTTGACCACGTAACTGGAGTCGAAGGAGAAGGTCTTCACCACGTCAAGGCCGTTGGCGGCGTAGTAGAAGGTGAGTGAATCAGGGGCACGCACCAGGCCGGTGGCCGAGGGTTGCGCGCCTGAGGCCGTGACCTGATAGAGCGCCTTCTTATTCAATTCCTCATCGAGGTTCGCATCATAGGTGAAGAGCGAAAGCGGCAGGCCGAAGAGAGCCGCGGCCTGGGGCTGGACCATATCCAGCGGCTTGCCGTCGGTATCGGTGTACTTTTTCAGGATCCAATGCTTCACCTGCGCGCCGCGATTGGTGAGAACGATTTTATAGAGATCGTTTTCGACCGTGGTATCGGTTTCGAGCGCGGCGGCGACGGCCGGAGTAGCCGCGGGAGCTTGCACTTGAGCGCCGGCCGGCTGCGGCGAGCCGGGCTGGCTGGGCGCTTCCTGCGTGGAGGGTTGCTGTGCGGCCTGCGATTGGGTTTGCGAGGCGGGCGGGTGCGTGGCCGGCGTATTGGGCTTGAAAAAGTACTGGTAGCCCAGCAGAACGGCCAGCATCAGCACGGCGAAAGCCATAGTGGAGCGCATATCGCCGCCACTGCCGCTGCCGCCGGAACCCTGCGTTTGAAGATTGGGATTGCGAATTTCGGGCAAAGGAAACTTCCTGTCGATCAGAGAAGGGCAACCAGTCAGGCTGCCTCTCTTCCTATGGTAATGGTTCGTGGGTCGAAATGGCTTGCCGGATGGGCAGTTGTCGCCGCGGCGGCACTGGATCGAGCCCTCCGCGGCCAAAGGGGTTGCAGCGCAATAGCCTCCACAGGGCCAGGGCGACGCCGCGCAGGGGGCCGTGCGTGGCAATGGCGATGGAGGCGTACTCCGAGCAGGTGGGCAGGAATTTGCACCCCTGGCCGGGGCTGAGCGAATGCAAAGCCGGGGAGATCCAGCGGCGATAGAAGACGAGAGTGGCGAGCAGCAGGCGGGTCATGATGCGGGCTTTGCCGCGGCGCGCGCAACGGGAGTCGCCGTGATGCGCGCCGCTTCGGCATTTGCCTGTTGAAGGATACGTACAATCTCCGCCTCAAGTTTCGCGAATTCGACAATGAGCACGCTGCGGCGGGGATGAAGGATCAGATCGCAGCCCCGGGGCAGCAAATCCACGTGACGGCGTATGGCTTCCCTCATGCGGCGCTTGATGCGGTTGCGCTCATGCGCCTTGCCGAGCACCTTTCCAGCGGTGAGGCCCACGCGCGGACCCGGCGGCTGTTCGGCTCCGGGGTAAGAGGACTGCGGGGCCAGAAACCAGCTCATCGACGCGGACTGGCGCTTGCGGCTGGCCGCATAGGCGCGCTGATAGTCGGCGTGCTTGCGCAGGCGCGCCGCAGTCAAAGATTTGCGCTGAGCAGGCTGGGGAGGAATGTTCATGAGGATGCCGGAGAGAGTTTTGGCCGAAACGGATTGCAACCCATTCCGGCTCCAAGAAGAGGCCGGGGGCTGCGGCCGGGGAGAGCACGGCCACCGAAGGTTAGTCGCGGAAACCGGCGCTCACGGATACACGCTTGCGGCCGACGGCGCGGCGGCGGCTGAGGACGGCTGCGCCGGCCTTGGTCTTCATACGCGCACGGAAACCGTGAGTCTTCACGCGTTTGCGGCGATTGGGTTGAAATGTGCGCTTGGGCATGAAAATGCGCTCCTGTTTCCTAAAGAGAATCTGGACCTTTACGGCAATATTCAGTGTATCGCAGGTTGGGCCAGGAATCCAGCGGGAAGCGCACCAGGAAAAAGGAACACGGTAATATGAGATGGGAATGAGCTCGACCAGAGGCGGATGCGGAGATGGAAGCCCGCTCCATGCGGTTCAAAGATTTGCTCAGGCAAATTTTTTTATGAGAGTTTCACCATCATTGGTGCAACTTGCAGTGCATGGACAAAAGTAATGTGAATAGGGGATTGCAACGACGGCGAAATGTGCTACTATCGGGACCGTTCCAGAAAGTTTTTCCAGCGTCCAACGAACCGGAATTCATCCACGGCCCCGAGGTCGAAATCAGGGGCAGACAAGCGGTAGTCAGGCAGTCGGTTAACGGCGTTTTGACGAGGAGCGTATGCTTTTCGCCAAGAGAGAGTCGTTGTTTTAAAAACCGCGGATGAACCCAACCGGTAACAGAGAGACGCAGCAAGGATCGGCTCGATGGCATTCGCAACATCTCCGGCAACACCACTCAATCCCTGGCTCCAGATTCTAGCGGCCCTCGAAAAGAAGGTCATCCGCCAGTCGTTCGAGACCTGGTTCAAACCCTCGCGCTATAGCCATGTCGCAGGCCGCACGCTCTATGTGCGCGTGCCCTCGGCGGAGTTCCAGCATATCGGCGACAAGTACGGAGACCTCATTCAGGAAGCCATTGACCTGCAGTCGCTGGAGCTCGACGATGTGAGCTTTGTGACCGCCGAGGAGGACCCCTCGATTCCGCCGCAGCGGCGCGACGGGGGCTTCGGCCCGGTTCCCGCGCATGCACCCACGGCTCCGCCTCCGGTGCCGGCGCGCACTCCGGAGCAGGCGCGCTTCGACTGGTCAAGCGCGGCGCAGCTCAACCCGCGCTATACCTTCGATGCCTTTGTCATCGGCAACGGCAACCAGTTTGCCCGCGCCGCCGCGCTGGCCGTGGCTGAGCGCCCCTCCAAGGCCTACAATCCGCTCTTCCTCTACGGCGGAGTGGGCATGGGCAAGACTCACCTGATGCACGCCATCGGCCACGAGGTAAAACGCCGCCAGCCTTCCGCAAGCATCTGCTACGCCTCGGCGGAAAAGTTTACCAACGAGATGATCACCTCGCTGCGCAACGACCGCATGACCAGCTTCCGCGATCGTTTCCGCTCAGTGGACGTGCTGCTGATCGACGATATCCAGTTCATCGCCCAGAAGGAGCGCACTCAAGAAGAGTTCTTTCACACCTTTAACGCGCTGCACGAGAGCCTGAAGCAGATCGTGATTGCATCCGACCGGCCGCCCAAGGAACTGGCGGAGATTGAAGACCGCTTGCGCTCGCGCTTCGAGTGGGGCCTGATCGCCGACATTCAGCCGCCGGACCTTGAAACCAAGGTCGCCATTCTGCAGAAGAAGGCGGAGAGCGAGCAGGTGCAGTTGCCCACCGACGTTGCGCTCTTTGTGGCCTCGAACGTGCGCACCAACGTGCGCGAGCTGGAAGGCGCCATGACGCGGCTGATTGCCTGGTGCCAGATGAACCGCATGGAGATCACGCTGGCGACCACCCAGCAGTGCCTGAAGCAGTTCATCGACATGCAGGTGCGCAAGATCACCATCGAGGCCATTCAGCGCGCCGTCAGTGAGAACTTCGGTATGAGGGTGAGCGACCTGAAGCAGAAGAACAATTCGCGCAACGTGGTGGTGCCGCGGCAGATCGCCATGTACCTGGCCAAGCAGATGACCGAGGCCAGTTTGCCTGAGATCGGCCGCCAGTTCGGCAACAAGCACCACACCACGGTGATGCACTCGATCTCCAAGATCGACGAGCAGCGCCGCACCGACAAGGACCTGCATCGCACGCTCAATAAGCTGCAGGAGCTGTTGAACGCTTAGCCACCTGCGGTGGGGCAGATCGCCTTCGGCCCATCCCGCTCCGGAAGACAGCATGGATGCGGGAGCAGTTTTCCGATATGATCTTTGCATGGAACTGATCTTCGAGGTACGCGAAGCGGAAGAAGGCGGCTATGTGGCGCGGGCTCTGGGGCAGGCGATCTTCACGGAAGCTGAAACCTGGGCAGAGCTGCGCGACAACGTGCTGGAAGTAACGAGTCTCCACTTTGAAGATGCGGCGGAAACTCCCAAGCTCATCCAACTGCATTTTGTAAAAGATGAACTGATCGCGGTCCAGGCCGCGTGAAACTGCCACGTGGGGTATCAGCCGAGCGCCAGATTCGTATCTGATTCGAGCCCTTGAACGTCTCGGCTATGCCGTGATTCGCCAGAAGGGAAGCCACATTCGGCTTTTTCACGAAGCGGCGCCCGCGCATTCGATCTCAGTTCCACTGCACAACCCGCTCAAGATCGGCACATTTCATGGAATTCTTGTCGAGGTGGCTAAGGCACAGTCTATTTCAATCCAGGAAATCCTCGACCTTCTCTGAGTTTCAAACCGCCTGCGATGGGGCTGACGCCTTCGGCTAGCCTGTGCGGGGGAAATGAGAAACAATCCCAGGTCTGAAAATCCGGACCTGGGATTCCTAAGTCACAATCTGCGTCAGCGCCTGGAGCGGCCACGGTCCCCAGAGCTTCGTTCGCGATCGCCAAAACCGCGCGGCCTAAGCGGTGCAGCTACGGGCAGGTCGGTCTTGCCCTCGGGATAAACGGCCAGAAAGCGATCCTGGCCCTCGCCGGAGCTGGCCGTCTCCACTCCCTCAATTCCGCGAAAGGCCATGTGCATCAGGCGGCGCTCGCGGCTGTTCGTGGGCGGGAAGGCATAGGGGACGCCGGTCCTGATCACCTTATCGGCGGCCGTCTCGGCCTGCAAGCGCAATTCTGCGGCGCGCAGAGCCTTGAAGTTGTCGGCGTCAAAGCTGACCAGGTCGCCCTCGCGCTGGTCCAGACGCAGCATCTGCCCGGCGATGGTTTCAAGCGCGCGCAGCAGCTCGCCGTTGTTCTGCGTGACTAGCGGCACGTCCGGCCCGGCCAGCTCGACGTAGATCTGGCGGCCCTCCATACCCTCGGGGTCTTGCGCGCCGTCACCGGCGGTGATGCGGTACTTGAGGCGCAGCCCACCCAGCTTGTTCAGGGTGGCGAGAAATCCGGCAATTTTTTGTGCAGCTTCTTGCAAGTCGGCGATTGGCATAACTGACTAGTATCGCAGAGCGGGGTGGGGTGGCGGGTGGTGATTTGGAGGGAAACCGGCGGGATAAGCCTCCAGTATTTTCAAATTGGAATACGAGTTCGCCATATTCAGTGTGCGCGCACCTTGGGGCTCAGGTACTCGGGGCCGACGGGATCGGTCACGGATTCGTCCACGATGCGGTCGATCTCGGCCATTGCGCTCTCGTCCAGCTTCCAACCCATTACGCCGGCCACGGCATCCAGTTGTTCGGGGCTCCTGGCGCCCCATAGGGCTACGGAGACGCCGGGGCGGTCAAGCACCCAGCGAACGGCCAGCTCCGGCAAGCTTTTGTCATATTCTCTGCGGGCAAGGGCGGTGAGACGCTCGACGGCCGTCCTGTACTGGCTGAAGCGCGGCTCCTGGAATTTGGGGTCGTAGTTGCGAATGTCCCTGGAGTCGAACTTCATGCCTTGATGCGCACGGCCGGCAAGCAGGCTGCGGCAGAGAGAACTCCAGGTGAGCACGGCGACTCCGTTGGCCGCGCACCAGGGCAGGATTTCGCCGTCGATCTGGCGCTCAAAGAGGTTATAGGGCGGCTGGTTTGAGGCCAGCGGGGCCACGGAACGAAACTCCTCCATCTGCGCCACGCTAAAGTTGCTCACGCCCAGCGCGCGCACCTTGCCCTCGCGCTGGAAGCCGGCCAGCAGAGCGGCGACTTCGGCCACGGGCACAAGTGGGTCAGGCCAGTGCACCTGGTAGAGGTCGATATACTCCGTACCCAGGCGGCGCAGGCTGTCTTCGATCTCTTTGCGAATCCGCGACTCCGTCGAGTTCGCGAAGACGCCGTGCTCGTTCCACTCCAGGCCGGCCTTGGTGGCGATGAAAAAGTCTTCGCGGCGGCCGTGGGCGCGGATGGCCTTGCCGATGATCTCCTCGGAGCGCCCGTGGCCGTAGATGGGCGCTGTATCGATCAGGTTAATGCCGCGCGAGAGGCCGCCGAGGCAGGTAGCGACGGCCACATCCTCAGGCACTGCGCCCCATTCGCGTCCACCCATAGGCCACGTGCCCAGGCCGATGCGGGAGACTGGAACGCCGGCAATCATTGTGGTTTCCATGCTGACCATCATAAGCGTTGTTGCGCGAAGGGAAATGTTACTTTTGAGCCAAGGGAACTCCGATTTATTTGCGACTTTCATTTCGACGGAAAAGGCCGGCTATTCGATTCAGCAGGCTCATTCTATTGCTTCTACCGCTTGGGATAACAACGGGCGCGCATGCGCAGGGCGGGCCGCCGTTTATTACCGACGATCCCGGCACGCCCGGAAACCGGCAATGGGAGATCAACATAGGCTGGATCGGCGACCATAACCCCGGCGTGGCCTACTACCAGTTGCCGAACATCGACATCAACTACGGGTGGGGCGACCGGATTCAGCTAATGTTCTCGCCGTATTTGGCAGCGGCCACCGACGAGAACAACACTACGAGCGCCGGACTGGGCGAGACGGTCTTTGGCGTCAAGTGGCGCTACTTCGAGCATCACCGCGCCGGCGAGTTGAAGTCGGATGAGAATATGCTGTTTTCGCTGGGCACTTATCCGCAGGCCTCGATCAACAACCCCACCAGCGCGGTGCGGCGCGGAATTGTGGAGAATGGGCCGCAGTATTATTTGCCGGTCGAGTTCACGGCCAAATGGGGGCCCATCGATTTCGACGGCGAGGTGGGGCATTGGTTTGGCAACCAACTTATCCCCAGCCGCTGGGGACGCGGGCTCATTGCAGGTCACGAGTTCAGCCAGCGGTTTGAGCTTTACGGTGAACTCTACGATCTTCAGGACGCCAACCGCATCGGCGACGTGCCCAAGCAGCGCGAGTTGACGCTGGACGTGGGCGGAAGGCAGACGCTGGACCGCGGCGGGCATCTGCGTCTGCTGTTTATGGGCGGGCGCGGAATCCAGGCGGTGACCCGCCAGAACAGCGAGCCGAGTTGGATTGCTTATGTGGGCTTGCAGGTTCTGCTGGGCCCCAAGGAGAAGGAAGTGCCGGGCATGAAGCCGTAAAGCAGTTAGTCAGCGAGTCAGCAAATCAGCAGGTTTGCGTTGACCAGAGTTTGTTTCAAAAAACAGCTTTGTGTCAGGGCACGACTTTAGTCGTGCCGAAAAAGGCTGAAAAATCAATGGGCTTTAGCCCCTGAGGAATTAGCGCAAGCGTCTATTGAGCTATTTTTGAAACAAGCTCTACTCAGTTCTTGCGGGATGCCGCTCTGCCGATGATGGCGCCGGCAGTGGGAGAATAGAGAGTATGACCCCCATTGATCCAATCCTGACTGAGCCGATTGTGCTGACCCTTGCCGAAGCCCGCGTCCTGGGGGCGCTGGTGGAAAAAGAAGCGACCACGCCAGACTACTATCCGCTATCGCTGAACGCGCTGATCAATGCCTGCAACCAGCGCTCGAACCGCGAGCCGGTGATGGACCTGGATGAGGAGGCGGTGCGCCAAGCGCTGCACGGACTGGAAGATATGAAGCTGGCCGGGCGGGCGCGCGGGGCCGATGGGCGCGTGGCCAAGTACGAGCACTGGCTGGGCGAGGTCTTCAACTTCAGCCGCGCGGAGACGGCGCTGGTGTGCGTGCTGCTGCTGCGCGGCCCGCAGACTCCCGGCGAGTTGCGCGGACGGACGGAGCGGATGCATCGCTTTGAGGAGATTGGCGATGTGCTCGCCGGGCTGCAAAAGCTGATGGAACGCGAGCCGCCGCTGGTGGCCGTGCTGCCGCGCCAGCCGGGAACCAAGGAGTCGCGCTACACGCATTTGCTTTCGGGACCGGTGGAGTCGGTTGCGGCGGCTTTCGCGGCTGAGCCTGCCGTCGCGCTGCGTGAGGCCGGGCTTGACGCAGGCCACGAGGAGCGCATTGCTCTGTTGGAGGTTGCGGTGACTCAGTTACGGCAGGAAGTCAGCGCGCTGCGGCTGAAGATCGACGATCTGTTTGGAAATGGTTAGCGCGAAGCTAGCCTCTTCATTGGCGGCGAATCAATTTGCTGTCTCTAGCCCTTCGGGTGCCGTCCGGCCCGCTGCTCAAAAATCAGAATGCAGGCGACCACGAGCACAACCAGCGTAGCAGAGGCCGTGTAGCGGCTCAGGTTGAGGCCGCCGTGATTGAGAGGCTTGTCTAACAAATCGCCGACAACCGCGCCCAGTGGCCGCGTAAGAATAAACGCTGCCCAGAAAAGCACCGTCTTCGAAACCTTGGTCCAGAAGTGCAGCGCCGCGACAACCAATAGAAGAGAGAGAAAGATCGCCACTCCGCCGAGGTAGCCGAGTCCCTCGCTATCCGCCGTCCAGTCTCCGAGCGCGGTGCCGAGGGTCTGCGAAAACATGATCGTCACCCAATAGAAAATCTCGGCCTTGGGCGTGCTGACCGTGTTGACCGACACCGACCCCAACGTCCAGTACCATGTGCCCAGCGAGGCCAGCAGAAGCGCAAACAGCGACAGGCTTCCCCCCGCATAGCCGATGCCTAGAGAACGGTCGGCAAAGTCTGCCATGGTGGTGCCTACCGTGGTGGTCGCGATGATGGTCGCCCAATAAAGGAAGGGATGAAACCCTTTGGCTTTTACCTGGGCAATCACGGCCACAATAAAAATTGCGGCGAAGATTGCAGTGCCGACCAGATAGCCTAGATTCATCGACATGGTCACCGCATCGCCCCCGGTTTCGCCGAGGGTGGTGCAGAATATCTTGATGATCCAGAAAATCAGTGTGACTTCGGGAACTTTGGTTAGAAGAACATCGTCCGCTTTTTGGGTATTCTTCGCGGCAAATCTCATCGCGGTTCTCCATAAAAAAAAAAGTAAGGCGCTCAAGCCGCGAATGCCGGATTGTGACCAATGGCGAACCCCGGCCATGCTCGATCCGCTGGAATGCTATATCAACTCGTACCCCGCAAACCAGTAGCCGATTTCAAAGGCGGCGGTGTCCTCGGCGTCGGAGCCGTGGATGGCGTTCTCCTGTAGGGAACCCGCGAATTTTTTGCGGATGGTTCCTGGGTCGGCGTTGGCGGGGTTTGTGGCGCCCATCAGCTTGCGCAGATCGGCGATGGCGTTTTCTTTTTCCAGAACCATCAGGACCAGCGGGCCGGAGGACATGAATTCGCAGAGCCCGTCAAAGAACGGCTTGGCGGTGTGAACGGCATAGAAGCCCTTGGCCTGCTCTTTGGAGATGGACTGCTTTTTAATGGCTGCGATCTGGAAGCCGGCTTTTTCGATTTCGGCCAGAATGGCTCCGGTAAAGCCCTTGCGGACCGCGTCCGGCTTGATGATGCTGAAGGTGCGCTGTGGCACTTGGATTGCTCCTCGGAAAGATTTGTTTCTTCGCCTTTTATTGTAATTGCCATTGATTGCGGCTGCCCGGCAGGGCATCAAATCTGGTAGAGTTTCGGCATGTTTTACTGCGCAGTTTCGCCATTTCGTTTTTCAGTAGCAGTCACAGCTGTTCTGGCTGCCGGGCTCGCTTCCATTCCTGCGCTCTGCCAGAATGCCGGGGCCGCAGTGCCGTCCTCCGCGCCAGGGTTGCGCGTCTTCGATCCTTCGCTGATCGATACGACCGTGGACCCTTGCAATAACTTTTACCGATACAGTTGCAACGGCTGGTTCAAGCGTAATCCGCTGCCCGCCGATCAGGCCTCGTACGGCCGCTTTACCGAGCTGCATGAACTGAATCGCCTGCACCTGCGCCAGATTCTGGAACAAGCGGCCGTGCCCTCGTCCACGCGCTCTGCGAATGAGCAGAAGATCGGCGATGAGTATGCGAGCTGCATGGACGCGGAGGCGGTGAACAAGCTGGGATTGGCGCCGATTAAGCCGGAACTGGACCGCATTGCCGCATTGCAATCTTCATCAGAGCTGCCCGCGCTGCTCGCGCATCTGCACTCGATCGGCGTGAACGCGTTTTTCAGCCTGGGGTCGAACCAGGATTTTGCCGACTCCAGTAACATGATCTCGTTTTATAACGCGGGCGGATTGGGTTTGCCGGAGCGCGACTATTACACGCGCACCGATGCGAAATCAATTGAACAGCGCCAGCAGTATGTGGCCCTCGTGAGCAAAATGTTCACACTCGCGGGCGAGCCCGGGGCGCAGGCGGCGAAAGATGCGGAGACCGTGCTGGCCATCGAGACCCGCCTGGCCAAGGCTTCGCTGACTATTACTGAGCAGCGTGATCCGCAGAACCTGAACCATCCGACCGATGTGGCTGCATTCGAAAAAGAGCTAACGCACTTTTCACTGGCCGATTACGTTGCCGCCGCGCACGCTCCTGCAGCGGGCAAGGTGAACGATTCGGAGCCGAGTTTTTTTGCGGAGTTCAATGCGCTGATTGCCGATACGCCCATCGAGCAGATCAGGACGTATCTGCGCTGGCACCTGCTGCACGCCTATGCAGGCACCGGTTTGCCGGAGAGCTTCGATCATGAGAGTTGGAATTTTTATTCCCATATTCTGAATGGCGCTGAGAAGCAACAGGAGCGGTGGAAACGCTGCACCAGCCGCGTGGATCGCGAGTTGGGCGAGGCGCTGGGGCAGGCGTACGTGGCAAAATATTTTCCTCCCGCGGAGAAGCAGCGCACGCTGGAGATGACGCTGGCAATCGAGCAAGCCATGGACAAGGACATTGACGGACTGAACTGGATGAGCGCCGCGACCAAGGTAAAGGCCAAGGAAAAATTGCACGCGGTGATGAACAAGATCGGCTATCCGGATAAATGGCGCGACTACTCGACGCTGGAGATTGTGCGCGATGATTCGTTGGGCAACGAGATGCGTGCGCGCGCGTTTGAAAGCGCTCGCGATTTGGCCAAGATCGGCAAGCCTGTGGACAAGGGCGAGTGGGAGATGACGCCGCCCACCGTGAATGCCTACTACGATCCGCAGATGAACAACGTGAACTTCCCCGCCGGCTACTTGCAGCCGCCGTTTTTCAGCGGCCTGGAAGGCGACGCGGCCAACTACGGAGATATGGGTTCGACCATCGGGCACGAGCTGACGCATGGCTTCGACGATGAGGGACGGCAGTTCGACAGGGACGGCAACCTGAGGAACTGGTGGACGAAAAAAGACGAGAAGAAGTTTACCGAGCGCGCCGAGTGCATGGTGAAGCAATATGACGCTATCGAGGCTGTGCCGGGCGTTCACCTGAACGGCAAGCTCACGCTGGGCGAGAACCTGGCCGACCTGGGCGGGTTGTGGCTGGCGTGGCTGGCGTGGCTCGACAAGGCCGAGGCGGCGCACCTGGATATGGCCACGAAGATGGACGGGTATACGCCGGACCAGCGCTTCTGGATCGCTTATGCGCAGCAGTGGTGCACGCAGACGCGGCCCGAGCAGTTGCGCAGTCAGGCGCAAGGCGATCCGCACGCGCCGGATGAGTATCGGACGAATACGGTGCTGCAGGATTTGCCGGAGTTTGCGAAAAGCTTCAGTTGCAGGAAGCCCGCGGCGATGGTCAGCCCGAAGCCTTGCAGGGTGTGGTGAAAAAACAGCTCTTAGCTTTTAGCTTCTAGCTTTTAGCTCTTCTTGCTAGTGCTCTCTGCATGGTAAGACTAAAGCTGGTTCCAGCACGAACAAGCTAACAGCTAAAAGCTAGCCTTTTCCGATTACCCGCGCCAACGTTGCACCGATTTCGGCTGGGGAAACTACTACGTGGATGCCGGCTGCGGTCATGGCTTTCATCTTGTCGGCTGCGGTGCCTTGGCCGCCACTGATGATAGCGCCGGCGTGGCCCATGCGGCGGCCTGGGGGCGCGGTTTGGCCGGCGATGAAGCCTACTACCGGTTTCTTCACGTGCTGCTTGACGAATTCCGCGGCGGCTTCTTCCGCTGAGCCGCCGATTTCGCCGATCAGGATGATGGCTTCGGTTTCGGGATCGTCGTTGAGCAGCTTGAGTGCGTCGATGTGGGTGGTGCCGATAATGGGGTCGCCGCCGATGCCGATGGCCGTTGACTGCCCGATGCCGCGCTGCGTCAACTGGTAAACGGCCTCATAGGTGAGCGTGCCGGAGCGGGAGATGATGCCGACGGAACCTTCCTTGTGAATGTTGCCGGGCATGATGCCGATTTTGGCCTTGCCGGGAGAGATAACGCCGGGGCAATTGGGGCCGATGAGCCGCGACTTCGAGTTCTTCAGCTTGGCCCACACCTTGATCATGTCCAGCGTAGGGATGCCCTCGGTGATGGCGACGATGAGCGGAATGCCCGCGTCCTCGGCTTCGAGAATGGCGTCGGCGGCAAAGGGCGGCGGGACGAAGATCACGGTAGCGTTGGCGCCGGTAGCGGAGACGGCATCGGCCACGGTATTGAAAACAGGCCAGCCTTCGTGCGTGGTCCCACCTTTGCCCGGAGTTACGCCGCCGACGACCTTGGTGCCGTATTCGGCAGCACCCTTGGCATGGAACGTGCCTTCCTTGCCGGTGATGCCTTGAACAATCAGTCGCGTATTTTTATCAACTAGCACTGCCATTGGAATCAGCTCCTAGCTCTTAGCTTCTAGTTTTGAGTGTGAGTGTGAGTGTGAGTGTGGATCGATGTGCCCATCTTGCTTTGCGCTCAACACTTGAATGACTCCGAAGAGCATCCGCCCGATCTCATCGCAGGCAGTCTCGGCTGCATGAAGCTGCTCAGCATCTCCGAATCCCAATTCCCTGGCAATGGTCAACTGTGTCTGTAATTCAAAACTCGATCCCCTCGCAATGCCAAGATACTGCTTGTACTCCCGAGTGTTCAGCCGTCCCGCGCCCTCGGCTATATTGCTTGGAATCGACACTGCCGCCCTGCGCATTTGATTCGAGAGCCCGTAGGTCTCTTCGCGAGGAAACTGTTTCGATAGCCGGTAAACAAGAACCGACAACTGGACCCCTTTTTGCCAAACCGATAGCTCGCGATAGGACTTCGCCATCTTACTGCCTTTCACACTCACACTCACACTCGTACTGCAGCGGCTTTTACCACCATTTCCGCCGCGTCCTTCATCGTTTCGCCCACCTGAAAATTCAAACCGGACTCCTTGAGTATTTTGCGGCCTTCTTCAACGTTTGTGCCTTCGAGGCGCAGGACGATGGGCAGGGTCACGTGCAGATTGCGCGCCGCCGCAACCACGCCGGTGGCCAGGCGATCTACGCGCAGGATGCCGCCGAAGATATTAATGAAGATGGCCTTCACGTGAGCGTCGGAGAGCAGAATTTCAAAGGCGTGCTCGATCTGCTCCTGGGTTGCTCCGCCGCCCACGTCGAGAAAGTTGGCCGGGCTGCCGCCGGCGTATTGAATGATGTCCATGGTGGCCATGGCCAGGCCCGCGCCGTTGACCATGCAGGCGATGGAGCCGTCGAGCTTGATGTAGTTAAGCGCGTACTTCGAGGCCTCCACTTCGAGCGGGTCTTCTTCAGCGGTGTCGCGCAGGGCCTTGATGGCGGGATGGCGGAAGAGGGCGTTGTCGTCGAAGGTGATTTTGGCGTCCAGGGCGAAGAGCTTGTCGTCTTTGGTGGTGATGAAGGGATTGATCTCGACGAGCGAGGCGTCGGTCTCAATGAATGCCTGATACAAACTCTGGAAAAAGGCTACGGCATGGTTGATCTGCGTCGCCTTGAGGCCCAGCGCAAAGGCCAGCTTGCGCGCCTGCCATGCGCCGAAACCTACTGCCGGGTCGATGGTCTCCTTGAAGATGGCCTCGGGAGTTTTGGCGGCTACCTCTTCAATTTCCATGCCGCCGGCCTGGGAGGCCATGAAGACCAGCCTGCCGGTGGCGCGATCGAGGACGATGCCCAGATAGAGCTCGCGATCTATGGCCGCGGTTTCTTCGATGAGCAGCCGCTGGACCTTTTGGCCTTGTGGGCCGGTCTGGTGGGTCACCAGCGTCATGCCGAGAATCTGCTTGGCATAGAGCTCGGCGTCCTCGCGGGTGCGGGCAACTTTAACGCCGCCGCCCTTGCCGCGGCCTCCGGCGTGAATCTGCGCCTTGACGACGACGCCTGTGGCGCCCTCGGCAAAGAGTTCGCGTGCCACCGTCGAGGCTTCTTCGAGCGTATTGGCTACTTCGCCCCTGGGCACGGCCACGCCGTATTTCGCCAGGATTTCTTTTGCCTGATATTCATGAATTTTCATGTTGGTTGGGACCGCTCACTTCCGCTTTGGTTGGGGAATTCGGAACCGTACCCGGTGAATGCCGGGCTTGCGAAACCGTGCCAGCGGTATTCAAATTCTATCTTGCGCGGCGAAGGAGCGGCAAACCGGGCGCGTAACCGAATCGCGCCGTTACCATAAGAAGATATGGCCTCACTGAAGGAACTGCTGAAACCGCTGGCCGAGGATGGCGCGGCTCTTACCCGCGAACAGGCGGCGCACGCGCTGGTTGAGATTTTGGCTGGCGAGGCGCCGGAGGTGGAGACAGCGGCGCTGCTGACCGTGATGGCTACGCGCGGGGAACAGGCGCCGGAGTTGGCCGGCTTTGTGGAGGTGATGCGCGAGCGCGCCATGCCGCTGCCTTTTACGGATGCGGAGCGGGACGAACTTGTGGACGTGGTGGGCACCGGCGGCGGGGGACCGTTGACCTTCAACATCTCCTCTGGCGCGGCGCTGGTGGCGGCGGCGGCGGGCGCCAAAGTGGCCAAGCACGGCAACCGGGCGGTTACTTCGCAGTGTGGAGCAGCGGATGTGCTGGAGGCGTTGGGCGTGCCTATCGAGCTGGGACCGGAGCTGGCCGCCGCGTGCCTGCGCGAGACGGGCTTCATGTTCCTGTTCGCTCCGCTCTATCACCCGGCGATGAAAGCTCTTGGGCCGTTGCGCAGGGCTCTGGGGTTCAGGACAATTTTTAATCTCTGTGGGCCGCTGACCAATCCGGCGGGAGCGCGGGTGCAGGTGATCGGCGTGCTGGCGCCCAGCCGTGTGCTACTGGTGGGGCGGACACTGAAGGAACTGGGAGCGAAACGCGCCTTTGTGGTGCATGGGACGGATGGGATCGACGAACTGACGACGACGGGGGAATCGATTGTGGCGCGCGTGGAGGAGTCGGAGACGGGCGAATTCACTTTGAAAGCCTCGCGCGTGACGCCGGAGATGGCCGGGCTGACGCGTACTACGCTCGATCAATTTACGGGCGGCGATGTGAAGACCAATACTGCCCTGCTTTATGACGTGCTTACGGGTATTCCCGGTGCGCGGCGGGATATTGTGCTGCTGAATGCGGCGGCGGCGCTGGTGGCCGCCGGGCTGGCCGGTGATCTGAAGGAGGGCGTTGCACTGGGCGCCGAGGCCATCGACTCCGGGCAGGCTGCGGCGACGCTGGAAAAATTGCGGCAGTTCGGGGCCAAGTACGCGGGGAAGAGTTAGTGAGGCAGAGCGCCTTCAGGGGCTAAAGCCCCTGATTATTAAGCTGCACTTACAGCACGGCTAAACAGCTTGCGGAAAAACTTGTTCTAACGGTAGGCCGGGGATTCATCCCCGGTATAAAGCCCATCAAATCAGCGGGGGCTTTAGCCCCTGAGGCATGCTTTTCGGGCACACGGGCAAATATCAGCCTTTTTCCGCAAGCTGTAAAGCCGTGCCCTTTCAAAGAGACCTTCCACCGAAATTCTTCCTGAAAAGACCTGCAAGTTCCTGTATGCTCTGCGTTCATGGTGTGAAGGAGAACGAATGATGAATCCCAGGCATGTATTTTCTGCTTTCGCACTGCTGGCTTTCAGCGTGGCTGCCTATGCGCAGCAAACCAGCCAGGTTCAACTGAAGATTGAACCCACTAACCGTACCCTCACCGTCAGCGCGGAGGGGCGGGTGACGGTCGATCCGGATGTGGCTATTTTGCACATCGGGTTTCAGACCCAGCCTTCGGATGCCAAGGCTGCTTATGCGGCGGGCGCAAAGATTTCCAACGATATTATTAACGCGCTCAAGCAGGCCGGGATTCCGGAGACCGCAATTCGCAGCGAGTGGCAGCGGCTGGATAGCGCCAGCGGGAAACCGCACAAGTTCGTCCTGGGGCAGCAATGGACGGTGAAGACTCCGCCGGAGCGGGCAGCGGAGATTCTGGACGTGGCCATTGCCGCCGGCGCCACGGAAAGCGGTGAAATCGACTGGACGATGCAGGACGAGCAGGCGCTGGAAGACCAGGCGCTGGACAAGGCCGCCTCGCGAGCCAGGGCGGACGCCGCAGTGCTGGCCAAGGGCATGGGCGTGCACCTGGGCGCGCTGGTCTATGTGACCAACCAGATTTCCGTGCAAACATATGTGGCTGCCTACGCCAACAATGGCGCTCCCACAGGGGCCTTTGCCGCGCCGCCCATGACGCTGGCCATTGAGCCGCGCAAGGTGATCCGGGAGGCAACCGTCTACGCGGTTTTCGCCATTGAATAAATAGCCTTTCTGGGTCATCAAAGATGTTCCGAGGCCCTCCATTCGTGTGCTAGAGTGATCGAATCAGGCTATGACGAATCCGAAAAACATCGGGCGATACGAAATCATCGATGAGCTTGGCCACGGGGCCATGGGGAGCGTCTTCCGCGCGAAAGATCCCGCCATGGATCGCGTCGTCGCTCTGAAGACCATCCTTACGGCGAACCTGGCTGGTGATCAGAGCGGGGAGTTCCGCCAGCGCTTCTACCGAGAGGCGCGCGCAGCGGGCGCCCTGGCGCATCCCGGAATTGTGCCCGTCTTCGATGTGGGCGAGTACGAGGGCATGCCCTACCTGGTGATGGAATACGTCAATGGCCAAACCCTGGCCGCCGCGATGAAGACGGGGGAACGGTCGTCGCTTGATCGGGTCTGCGAGATCGGGCAGCAGATTGCCGACGCCCTGGGATACGCTCACCGCAATGGCGTGATTCACCGCGATATCAAGCCCGCGAATATTCTGATGACTTCGCGCGAGACCTACGGAGACGAGCGGCCCAAGATCACGGATTTTGGCGTAGCCAAGCTTACCGCCGGGGAGATCACCACCACCGGCCAGATGCTGGGAACGCCCGCGTTCATGCCTCCAGAGCAGTTTACCGGCGCAACCATCGATGGCCGCACCGACCTGTTTTCCCTCGGCGTGATCCTCTATTGGATGGTTACGGGCGAGCAGCCGTTTCCGGGCGAAACCATGACGGCGGTTTCTTACAAAATTGTTCACACCGAGCCCATTCCGCCGGCAAAGCTGAATCCCGCCATTCCCGCCGCGTTGGAGGCTGTGATTCTGAAGTGCCTGGCCAAGAGCCCCGCGGATCGCTTTCAAACCGGCGAAGAGCTGGCGCAGGCCCTGGCGGAATTGCGGACCACTGCAAAGACTTCAGGGCTGAATGCAGTGATTCCGCAGGCCGTTTCTACGGGTGGCGATTCAGCTCCCACCAGCCTGCCGCCTAAATCCAGCATGGCAACGCTCCCCACGCAAGTTGCTCCGCCGCCCAAGCCAACACCACCGGCCAAAACACCCAAGCCAGCCAAGTCGGCAAAGCCGCTGAACAAGAAGCTGGTGCTGATTGTCGCCTCGGTTGTTCTTTTGGCAGCGGTTGCCGCTGGTGCGGGGATTTTGCTGCTGCACCGCAAACAGTCTGCCGCGCAGCAACTGCCGACGGCGCCTGTGGCAACGGCGCCCGCTCCTCAGACGCCTATGCCCACGCCAACGACAAGACAGCCCGCGCCGTCCGCACCTGAGAAAGTAACGCCTGCCTCGCAGGCTCAGGCCGCCGCGGCTCAAAAGGCAGTCAAACCAAAACCGGGAAAGAATGTTGCCTCGACGCCCTCTCCGCAGTCCGCTCCGGCCCCGGTTTCGCAGCCTGCTCCGCAACCGGCTGCACAGCCCGTCGCCGCACCCGCGTCCAGCTCGCAATCGGCAGCGGTGGCCTTCGATCCCCAAAAACTTGATCCCAAGCAGAACACCCGTTTGAAGCTTGATTTGGAGGGCTTGCCGCCCAGCGTGACGTTCGTGGTGGATATGGATGGGAAGACCTATTTCAAAGGCGCCATATACAACGCGTCAACCTATAACAATTTGTATGTTCCTCCCGGCATGCACGAGTTTTATGTTACGGTCAGCGCCGGCAGCATACAGAAGAAGTCGAAGATCGTCAGCGCGGAGTTTATTGCCAAGAAGCGCATGACTCTGAAGGTCGAACTCAAAACTCAGTCCAATGGCGCTCCGCCAATTCCCCCTGTTCTGGACGCCAATTCGCTGGTGGTTGCCACGCTCAAGACGGACCGCTTCTTTTTCTAATAGAAAAATTCGAGCAGCTCTCATGTCTGGTCCGACGGAAGAGGAATGCGGCCCGGTACGCCCGCTCTCTACAGTTCCTTGGATTGATACCACTGTCTTCTGCGCCCGATGCGCTGGCCGGAATCAATGAGCACGGCCAGGGAGGCAAAAAGCATGCTGAGGTCGAGCCGCGCCTCGTGGAGAAAGCTCATCCAGCCGTAATGGGGCAGCTTGGCCAGCGCAAAAGGTCCCAGGGGCCTTCCCAGCAGGATGGGCAGCTTAGTGGTCACCAGCGCGGTCACAATCACCACCAGCAACAGAATCGCCGCATCACCGGCAAAAACATTCAGCATAACCGCTGCCCCGGCAACGATCTCTGTGCCGCCCACCAGCGGAGCCAGGGTTTGAGGATAAGGCAGGCCGATGCCCGCAAAACGTCCCCAGCCCAGCTCTTCGGGACGCATGAACTTGAGAATGCCTTCCGTGATGAAGACCAGCCCGACAACCACCCGGATCAGGATCATGGGAAGAGATTGCCGCATTGTTGCCTCCGGCGCTTGCGATCTGAAGAAATGCCTGCCAGATTTTCAGCAAAAGGCCGGCTCTCAAGCAGGATATGCAGAAAGCATACCTCAGGGGCCGGTCAAGGTGCGGAATGAAGAAAATATTGCGGATGAATTCCTGACCTGACGGGTGATTTCCTGAATTGACGCATTTCATCGCGGCTGGTCAAGCTGCGGAAAAACTCAATCAAAGGGTTTTGTAACAAGGGCATGGCTTTAGCCGGGCCGATAATGTCAGCAGAATGAGTCGGACTTTAGCCCCTGCCAATCCTTCCTTTGCCAAATTCGCTTTTCGTTCGGACTTTTTCCGCAGCCTGTAAAGCCGTTCTCCCATCCGGCAGCGAAGCTGAAAATTCATAAATCGTCTCTTGAGAATCCTCCATCACCCAGCAAAATCTCCACGCGGAAAGAACGCCTTGTGCGCCCATCTGCGTCAAAGAGAGATGCGGTGAGGGCTATCCGGGATGCAAAGAGGCGAACCGACCCATTTGCGTCCGGTAGACTGTCTTTTGGGCCCCCGGTGAGGATTTTTTGTCGCCGGGGTAAGTTAGTGGCCGGGGTGGTATAACCGGGGTCTCCAGCGACCAGGGTGGCGGCAATGCCCCAACCCTGGAGGGAGTCCCGGCGCGCATCCCAACGCTGGGGTGGTAAAATCAGACTTTCCTTGAGCAGGTTCAGATTTTAAGCAGTGAGGGTGTGCATATTTTTCCCGTGAAGCCGACCTATGGACCGCACCAGTACGTTTGCTCGCCGCAGGGCTCCAGCCCAGTGAAGACAAAGCGCAATTGCATCCTCCGCGCCCTGCGGACTCTGAGCCGTTTGGCACGCCCGGCACGCGTCTTGCTTTTAGTGGCGTTGCTTGCCGGCATTGCCCAGGCGCAGCAGCCGCAGACCATCGATTCGATACGTGTCATCGGCAACCGGCGCATTCCCAAAGAGACCATCCTGGCGCGGCTCTTTACCCACCCCGGCGACAGCTACGATCCCATCTCCATCGAGCGCGACTTCAACTCGCTGTGGAATACCGGGTACTTCGAGAACCTGCGCATCGAGCGCGAGGACTCTGAGAAGGGCGTCATCCTGGACATTTTCGTCAAAGAGAAGCCCACTATCCGCGAGATCAACTACAAGGGCCTCAATGCCGTCTCCGTCTCCGACGTGCTCGACCGGTTCAAGAAGGAAAAGGTCGGCCTCTCGGTAGAGAGCCAGTATGACCCGGCCAAGGTTTTGCGGGCCACCGCCGTTCTGAAAGAAATCCTGTCGGAGCACGGGCACCAGTTCGCCGTCATCAAGCTCGATATCAAGGACATTCCTCCCGCCTCCGTGCAGGTGAACTTCAATATCAAGGAAGGCCCTACCGTAAAGGTGGGCACCATCAAGTTCACCGGCAACCAGCACATCAACTCGCTCACTCTGCGCCGCGCGATGAAGAACCTGAAGCCCATCGGCATCCCTTATTCGGTATTTTTCGAGGATCTCTTCCCCCAGACCTTCGACGCCTCCAAGCTGGAGGAGGACACCGAGCGGGTGCGTTTTGCCTTCCGCGACAAGGGCTACTACAACGCCGCGGTCGAGCAGCCCAAGACGCAGATCCGCGACCAGGGCGGACTCAACTGGCTGACCTTCCGTCCCAACAAGGGTAAGCGCATCGACATTCTGATGCCCATTGAAGAGGGCGCCCGCTACCGGCTGGGCACCATCACCTTCACCGGCAACAAGGCCGTGACCAACGCCAGAGCGCTGCGCGGCACCTTCGCCGTGAAAGATGGCGACTGGTTCAACGCCACGCTGATCGGCAAGGGCCTGGAGAACCTGAAGAAGGCCTATGGAGCGTTGGGGTACATCAACTTCGGCGCCATTCCCAAGCCCGTCTTCGACGAAGAGAAGAAGACCGTCTCGATGGTTATCGATATCGACGAGGGCAAGCCCTTTTACGTTTCCCGCATCGAGTTCCAGGGCAACACCACTACGCGCGACAAGGTCATTCGCCGCGAACTGCTGCTCGACGAAGGCCAGGTTTACAACTCCCAGATGTGGGAGTACAGCCTGCTGCGGCTCAACCAGTTGGAGTACTTCGAGCCACTTAAGGTGGATCAGGACTCCGAGGCCCACCAGAATGCCGATGCCGGCACCGTGGACCTGCTGCTGAAGGTGAAGGAAAAGGGCAAAAACTCGATCGGCCTGAACGGCGGCATCAGCGGCCTGTCGGGCGCCTTCCTGGGCGTGAACTACTCCACCAACAACTTCCTCGGCCTGGGTGAAACACTCAGCTTGCAGGGCAACCTGGGCAATGTGAGCCGCCAGTTCCTTTTCGGTTTCACGCAGCCCTACTTCCGCAACCGCCCATTCAATATCGGTTTCCAGGTCTTTGACAACAAGACCGACTACAACGCCTCCAAGAGTTACGGAGTCACTTCCGGCCTGTCGACCAACCTTACCGCGGCGCAGCAGTCGCTGACGCAAAACTACAATCAGGCTTCCAAGGGCATGACTTTTTCAGTCAGCTATCCGCTGAGAAAGCACACCTTCCAGCGTGTGGGCGCAACCTACTCGTGGAACCGATCGACGATTACCGCCTTCAGCACCGCCTCGCAAACCTTTTTCGAGACCATCAGCTTCCGGTCGGGCATTCAGGGGGCCAATGCCCTGGCGGGCATCATCAACAGCTCGGCCTCGTTCAGCTATATGTACAACACCGTCAACAATCCCATGCGCCCGCGCACCGGCAAGGAGTTTACGGCGGTGTTCCAGGCGGCCGGCATCTGGGGCAACGTGCGCTACATATCTCCGCTGGTGGCCTACAAGACGTTCAAACCGATCCACTACCTGAAATTTGCGCCCAACGGACGCAACGTGCTGGGCTTCCGCGCGCAGTTGGGCTACGTGCAGGGCTGGGGCGGCGCCGTGGCTCCGCCCCAAAACCGCTTCTTCGCAGGCGGCGAGGGCGATTTGCGCGGATTCGATGTCCGCGGAGCCACGCCTTACGGCTACATTCCCAATCGCCAAAACCTCCAACTTACCAATCCGGATGGCAGTTGCGTTCCCATTTCCCCCTCGAATACGGCGCTCGGCGGGTGCGTGCAGGTGCCGATTCCGGTCTACGGCATAGCCTCCATCGGCGGCGATACCAATCTGGTAACGAATACTGAGTACCGCATTCCCATCGCCGGTCCGGTCACCATCGCGCTCTTTGACGACTTCGGCATTGACGCGGCGCTGAACAAAGGGCAGTTACAGCAGAGCCCGGAGGGCTTTGCCACGCTCACCGCGCCCCTCTACGGTTGTCCGAATTTAGTGCTGGAAGGCGTAAACTACGCCTGCACGGGTGGCATATCGGGTACACAGGTCGGTTTCCGGCGGGATATACGGCCCGTCGAAGGCACCAACTTCGTGCCGCGCATGTCGCTCGGCGGCGAACTTTCGGTCATCATGCCGGTGATTAACGCGCCCATGCGCATCTACTATGCCTACAACCCGCTGCGGTTGTATGAGAGACCCTACTGCAATACCGTTACCCTGGGGGGCAACAAGGAGAGTTGCTCTTCTCAGCTGATTACTCGCGATCTATTTCCGCCCGGCGGCGCGGGCGACTATACATACGCGGAGGCGCAGGCGGGTTTTGGAGCACAATACCAGTTCCGTGAGCCGCGCAAAACCTTCCGCTTTACCGTCTCCACAACGTTCTAAAGGAGTTCTCTATTCAAATGAAACGTATCCTTGCAATCATCGTTCTGCTGTTCTCGGGCTTTGTCCTGAGCGCCGCCGCACAAACGACGCCCGCTAACGCGGCGCCTGCCGGTCCTGGCAAAATTGCCGTCTGCAGCTTTCAGGCAGCTGTGGGTCAAACCAACGAATTCCAGCGCGACCTAGCCGACATGCAGAAGAAATTCGAACCCAGGCGCCAGCAGCTCAAAACCCTGGCGGATGAGATTGATAGCCTGGAGAAGCAGTTAAAGTTACAAGGCGACAAGCTCACCGATGCCGAGCGCACCCATCGCGCCAAGGAGATCGAGGAAAAGAAAAAGAAAGGGCAGCGCCTGGCCGAGGACGCGCAGAACGACGTCCAGGCGGCGATGCAGGATATATTCGGTCGCGTGGCGGGCAAGTTCTATGACCTTTTGTCAGCCTACGCAAAGGAGCATGGCTACTCGCTGGTGCTGGATGAGACCGTGTCCCGCCAACAGGCTCCCCTCGTTCTCTATTCGGATCAAAGCATCGACATCAGCAAGACAGTCCTCGAAGCCTACAACCTGAAGTCCGGCGTACCGGCTCCGCCGCCGCAACCGGCCGCCACCGAGCCTAAGCCGGTCGCCGCGCCTCCCGCCTCGCACTAATCACATCCTCGAACAAAAGCAAAGGCCCCGCCCGGCGGGGCCTTTGCTTTTGTCAGTGGTCGAGCATAAACCTGAAAAAAGCGCCGCCGCGCCAAAGACCGCTTTTCGCCAACCCCGGAATGGTGGAATACCGGGTTTGACGCTCCTGTTCCGGCCCTCTTATAATCGTTCCTAGTTTCCGCTGACGTATCCGCCCGCGTCTTAATATGATTCTGCCCTTGCGTGGACAACCGCACAGGAATTCCGAAGGAGTTTCACTCAAATGAAGCGTTCGCTTGTATTAGCCATTACGCTGGCCTCGGGCATCGTCCTGAGCGCAGCCGCCCAAACATCGCCCGCACCCGCCGCCGCGCCCGCCGGCCCAGCCAAGATTGCCGTCGTCGCCTTCCAGGTGGCCGTGGGTCAAACCAACGAGGGTCAGCGCAACTTTGCGGACCTGCAGAAGAAGTATGCGCCCAGAGAAGAGCAGCTCAAGAATCTCAGCGACGAGATCGAGACCCTGACCAAGCAGTTGCAGGCCCAGGGCGACAAACTCAGCGACGAAGAACGCGCCAGCCGCGCCAAGATCATCGACGACAAGAAGAAGAAGCTGGATCGCGAAGCCGAAGATGCACGCAACGACTTCCAGTCGGAGATGGGGGATATGTACAACGGCCTGGCCTCCAAGGTCTATGACGTTCTTGAAAGCTATGCGCAGCAGCAGGGATATACGCTGGTTCTCGACGTGGCCCAGCAGCAGACTCCCGTACTCTACGCCACCGAGTCGACCAACATCACCAAGGCAATCATCGAAGCCTATAACGTGAAGTCGGGTGTGCCCGCTCCTCCGCCTCCTCCGGCCGGCACGACGGCTCCCAGGACGGCTCCGCAGACCACCAAACCCGCCGCTCACTAAAGCGGATACAGAGTCGATGTACCCGTGAGTGTGAGTGTGAGTGTGAGTGTGAGTGTGAGTGTGAGTGTGAGTGACCAAGCTTCGGCACACTCACACTCACATTTCAATAACATTCAACCGGGTACAGCAACTCTGGTTTCGCTTTAGCGATGCTTTAAAAGTGAGTAAAGAAGCTAACTGACCGGGATGGAAAAATCCACTCTGGCGGTGTTTTTTTTGTGGAAAAAATTGTGGAAAGCTTTCTCCTATCCCCCCAACAAATACTTTTATCCCCTCTTGCCAACCGCGGCCAATTTCTGATAAGCGGTATAAACCATTATTTATCAAGTAGAAACGCGGTGTGCGTCTGCCTCTTAAGCAGGGTTTATCTATGAGCAAAAAGAAACACCGGCGGGGAGCGCTTTCCACAGTCCACTATGAATACACGGTGACTAAAGTATCTATGACTCGGTGAACGTCTGCTACTTCTGCTGATCTTCGCCTACCCGTAATATGGCCAGGAAGGCCTCCTGCGGAATATCAACCTTGCCGATCCGCTTCATGCGCTTTTTGCCTTCCTTTTGCTTTTCCAATAATTTGCGTTTGCGGGAAATGTCGCCGCCATAGCACTTGGCCAGCACGTTCTTGCGCAGCGGGCTCACCGTCTCGCGGGAGATGACTTTGGCGCCGATGGCGGCCTGGATGGCAACCTCAAACTGCTGGCGGGGAATGAGTTCCCGCATCTTTGAGACCAGCGCCTTGCCCCGCTCGTAGGCCACGTCGCGGTGCACGATGATGGAGAGCGCATCCACCGGCTCGCCTGAGACCAGGATGTCGAGCTTCACCATGGGCGACTCCCACTCGCCTGAAAGCTGATAATCCAGCGACGCATAGCCGCGGGAGATGGTCTTGAGGCGGTCGTAGAAGTCGAGCACGATCTCGTTCAGCGGCAGCTCGTAGGTGAGCATCACGCGCGTGGGGGTCACGTACTCGAAGTTCAACTGCTTGCCGCGCTTTTCCTCCACCAGCTTGAGAATCCCGCCCACATATTCCTCGTTGGTCAGGATCTTGGCGGTGATGACCGGCTCACGGATGGATTCGATGTTGGTGGGATCGGGCCAGCGCGAAGGGTTGTCCACCTCGACCACTTTGCCGTCGGTGAGCGTGATGTGGTGGCGCACGCCGGGGGCGGTGGTGATCAGGTCGAGCTGGTACTCGCGTTCCAGCCGTTCCTGAATGATCTCCATGTGCAGCAAGCCGAGAAAGCCGCAGCGAAAACCGAAGCCCAGGGCCACCGAGCTTTCCGGCTCGAAGAAAAACGAGGAGTCGTTAAGCCGCAGCTTCTCCAGGGCATCGCGCAACAGCGTGTGTTCGTGCGAGTCCACGGTGTACAAGCCTGCGAAGACCATCGGCTTGATGTCTTCAAAGCCGGGCAACTGTGCGGCCGCGGGCCTGGCTTCCTCGGTGACGGTGTCGCCGATCTTGGTGTCGCCGACGTTCTTGATGGTGGCCGCGAAAAAGCCCACCTCTCCGGCACGAAGTTCGCCGATCTCCACCGGCTTGGGCATCAGCACGCCCATCGACTCGACTTCAAAGGACTTTCCATTCGACATCAGACGGATGCGCTGGCCTTTGCGCATGGAACCTTGCATCACGCGCACCAGCACGATGACGCCGCGATAAGCGTCGAACCAGGAGTCGAAAATGAGCGCCTGCAACGGTGCATCGGGGTCGCCGGTGGGCGGCGGAAGCCGGTGCACAATAGCTTCAAGCACCTCGGCGACGCCCTGTCCGGTCTTGGCGCTTACCGGGATAGCATCGGTGGCGTCCAGTCCCACGGCCTTCTCAATCGCCTCCTGGGTGCGCAGAATATCGGCCGAGGGCAGGTCGATTTTGTTGATGACGGGAATGATTTCCAATCCGTGGTTGATGGCCAGGTAGGCGTTGGCCAGCGTCTGCGCCTCCACGCCCTGGCTGGCGTCCACCACCAGCAGCGCGCCCTCGCACGAGGCCAGCGAGCGCGAAACCTCGTAGCTGAAGTCCACATGGCCGGGCGTGTCGATCAGGTTGAGCTGGTAGGTGTTGCCGTCGTGCGCCTTATACATCATGCGCACGGCGTGGGCCTTGATGGTGATGCCCCGTTCGCGCTCCAGATCCATGTCGTCCAGAATCTGGGCCTGCATCTCGCGGCCGGTCACTGAGCCGGTCAGCTCCAGCAGACGGTCGCTCAGCGTCGACTTGCCGTGGTCGATGTGGGCGATGATAGCGAAGTTGCGAAGGAAGCGGGCGTCCATGCGGGGTTGGCGAAAGAGAGCAGAATGCGCCGTCCTGCGCGCATGTCTCCAGGCCATAGCTTATCATCGGCATAGTGCCTTCCGCGGCAGCGTTCGAGCCGGGGCTGCCGCAAACTCTCATGCGCATTCATTGGAACCGATATCGTTTGCTCGGATTCGCGTTGCCGGTCCTCATTCTGGCCGGGTGCGATCCCTCTCAGCCCAAGGGTGCAACCGCCAGCGAGCCGCCGCAGGCCACTGCGCCTGCCCTGCCTGCGCCGCAGCTAGCTCCCACACCCAAACAGCCTCCGCCACTCACCCTGGAGCAAAAGCGCGTCCGCCTGATCATCCAGGAGGTTGAAGACGCATACGCCAAAGGCGATGCCGCCTATCGCAAAGGGAAGCTGCCCGACGCCAAGGTGGAGTTCGATCGCGCTGTGGATCTGATGCTGACCTGCGGCATCGACATCCGCAGCAATGCCGAGCTGCAGGACGAGTTCAACCGCATAGTGGACGGGGTGAACGCGCTGGAGATGGAGGCGCTCAAGCAGGGCAATGGCTTTGCTCCCAAAGAGGAGCCCACTCCGGCCGACGTGGCCACCGACGTAACCTTCCAGGTGGACCCCAACATCATGGCCAAGGCCAAGGCCGATCTGGCCACGACCAAGTCCGACCTTCCCCTGGTGGTCAACGATTATGTGGCCGGCTTCATCAACTTTTTTGCCTACTCGCAGCGGGGCCACAATACGCTGATGCACTCCTTTGAGCGCGCCGGCCGCTACAAGGCGATGATTCAGCGGGTCATGGCCGAAGAGGGCGTGCCCCAGGACCTCATCTACCTGGCGGTGGCCGAATCGGGCTTTCAGCCGCGAGCGCTCAATGCGCGCTCCCACGCCGGCGGCATGTGGCAGTTCATGCCCCACGGCAACTACGGACTGGCTCACAACGCTTATATGGACGAGCGCTTCGATCCGGAGAAATCCACCCGCGCCTATGCCCGCTACATGAAGTTTCTTTACAACCAGTTGGGCGACTGGTACCTGTCCATGGCCGCCTATGACTGGGGCGCGGGCAATGTGCAGCACGCGGTCCAGAAGACCGGCTACGCGGACTTCTGGGAGCTTTACAGGCGCCATGAGCTCCCCGGCGAGACCCAGAACTACGTGCCCGAGATTCTGGCCGCCATCATCATCGCCAATCACCCCACGCAGTACGGGTTTGACGATGTGACGCTCGACCCGCCGGTGCTCACCGATACGGTGACCGTGAACTATTCGGTAAATTTGCGGCTGGTTTCGGATATTGTGGGCGCTCCGATGGATGAGTTGGCGGCCCTGAACCCCAGCCTGCTGCGGTCCGTCACGCCTCCTGACGCACCCTTCGACCTGCATCTTCCCGCCGGTACGGCCACCTTGTTCACTGACCGCATCGCGGCGATTCCGGAGTCCAAGCGCAACGCCTGGCGCTATCACCACGTTGCGGCGGAGGACTCGCTGGCCTCGGTGGCGCGGGAGTACCGCGTGACGGACGAGGAGCTGGCCCAGGCCAATCATCTGCGCCCAAGCGAAAGCATTCAGGGAGTGGACGCGCTGGTGGTGCCGCTGGCCCCCGCCGCCGCGCCGTCGGCGCGCATGCTCTATACCGTGCGCAGGGGCGATACCCTGGTTACTATCGCCGACCGTTTCGGCGTATCGCTCAATCAGTTGCGGCGCTGGAACCGGGTCGCCGGCATCCGGGTTGCGCCGGGACGCCGCCTCTATGTGGCCGAGCCTGCAAATTCGCGGACCGCCTCGCGCAGGCTTCGCGGTAGAGCTCCAACCGAAAACGGCTCAGTTGCGCATAAAACCATGCCGTCAAATGGTTTAGCCGCCAGGCCAGGGACAGCTTCGGCTTCCAGGCGTGGGTCGGTTGCCCGGAAAAATCAGCACTCCCGCAACTCCGCCGGAGCCGGGGTCGCGAGGAAGAACGGGTCGCGGGGCGCCGGAAAATCCCACCCGGCAAAGCCCTCCGCGCATCGAAAATCTTCAACGCGAAAAGAAAAATAGTGCGCGCGCTCATTCCGTGCTTGTGTTTTGATAGTGTTTACGTGCAAGCTATTGTACAAAGGCTTCCGCACACGAAGCGCAGGCATCTCTAGTGTGAAGAGGCGAAAAAATCCGAGGGCAGCGGCGAGCCGCTGGAGGCAATGATGGAAGAAGTATTCAAGATGTACGCCATGAGTGACGGCGACCCCTTTGGGGAGCCGGGAGAGCTGGACAGCGATTTCGACGAAGGCTTTGATGACGATGAAGACGAAGAAGTGGAAACCTCCAGCATACTCACCTCTTCGGATGACGATGAGGGAGTAATCGGAGAGGCTGTGGTCATCATTGTGGATGAACCCGTCGCCAAGCCGGCCCCCAAGCCGGCCGTAAAGAAAGCCCCGAAGAAAGCCGCCCCGAAAAAGGCCGCGAAGAAGGCTGTGAAGAAAGCAGCCAAGAAAGCTCCGGCAAAGAAAGCAGCCAAGAAAGCTCCGGCAAAGAAAGCAGCCAAAAAAGCCGCCAGGAAAAAGGTCGCGCCCAAAAAAGCCGCCAAAAAGAAAGTAGCGGCTAAGAAGGCTGCTAAGAAATCCGCCGCAAAGGGCAAGAAAACCGCAACCAAAAAGGCCGTAAAGCGCGCCGGCAAACCCGCCAAAAAAGGCAAAAAGAAGGCGGTAAAGAAGGCGGGGAAGAAAGCTCCTGCCAAGAAGGTTGCGAAGAAGGCAAAGGGCAAGAAGGCTCCCGGCAAGAAGAAATCGAAGAAAAAGGGATCCAGGAAGTAGCGGCAACGGGCAACCAGGGAAACAAAGAAGCCCGGCTCAGCGCCGGGTTTCTTTTTGTCTTCGGGTAGGCTCGGTCAGGCTAGAGCGGATACAGAGTCGCTGTACCTATGAGTGTGAGTGTGGGTGTGAGTGACCCAGCTTCGGCACACTCACACTCACACTTCAACAAAATTCAACAGGGTACGGCAACTCTGGTTTCGCTTTAACTTGCCGCTTTTGTCAAAGACTCCAAAAAGCGCCATCCTCTGCAACCCCACCCAACCCCAAATACTACTCATACCGGCACTTAGCTTTGCAGATAATTTCGTCTCTTAAGCGCACACTGACAATAGAGGGCGAGACCAAACACAGAACCATGAGAACCGTAAGAAACATCACCGTAGCTGTGACCACGAGTTCTACCGTCCTGCGCGGATACTCCCGGCCATTCTGTCAGTCGACTAACAGCTTCGTCGCCCCGTGGAGGAATAAAACCGTCTCCAGCCATGCCGTCGCCAACCTGCCAACTCGCTTGTCCCCGCGTCAAGCGGGGCCAACCCGCCAAATGGGCCAAAACAATGCTATCCGTATTGTATTGAGCAACTTGAAGCACAAACGAAATCTCATCTTTCCCTCTCGAGTCTCCTCGTCTCAATCTCTTTACGATGGAACTAGACTGTACCGAAATTGAATGTGCCCACCCCCCCCCGGGGTCCGGTTCTCTATTTGTTCGCCATTTTTGGCAATCAAGTCATTGATTTTAAACGATAATGATAGGAAAATTAAGTGTCAAAATTCGACAAAAAATGCTCGATTTCGGCCTGTTTTGAGCTGTTTTGAGTCAAAAACAACGTAATCCGCGCCAAATCCCCGCTCTCGAATCGATCCCAACCGGCCGTCGAATCCCCGCGACCCTACATGCTAACCTGAAACTTCAGCCCCACGGAGAGTTCGTTTGCAATCCAGCCGCTTTATTATTGCCGTCTTCGAGTTTGTCCTGCTTCTTTTTTCGCTCAGCGTCCATGAGTGCGCCCACGCCTGGATGGCCTCCCGCCTGGGCGACCAGACCGCCCGCATGATGGGCCGCGTATCGCTCAACCCCATCGACCACGTGGACCCCATCGGCACCCTGCTCTTTCCCGCGCTCATCATCTTCGGCCCCTTTATCGGGCTTAACTTTTTCAGCGGCATGCTGGTAGGCTGGGCCAAACCCACCCCGGTCATCACCCGCAACTTCAAGAAGATCGTCCGCGACGACAACCTGACCACCCTGGCGGGCCCGGCCTCCAACCTGCTCCTCGTCCTGGTTGCTTTTCTCGTTTTGGTCATAATCTCCGTTGCAACCCCCGATGGGCACATGCTGGTTATCACCACCTTCGTTTCAGCACTCCGGGGTGGTCTGGCCCTGGGCGTGCCTTCCGGCTTGCAGGCAGTGATCCTGCTCTCGACCTTGGCCATTTTGATCAACTTCTCGCTTTGCTTTTTCAACCTGCTCCCCATCCCGCCGCTGGACGGCAGCCGCGTCCTGCGCAATATGCTTCCTTACAGCGCCGTGCAGGTCTACGACCGCGTTCCCATCTGGGCCAGCTACCTGCTGATGATCTTCGTGGGCCGGTATGTGCTGATGGCGTTGCTATGGCCGTCGCTGGAGTTGGTTTTTTCCGCCCTGCAACACATCTAGGGCGATGCCCTCCGCCTCCCGCTACAATGGAATGAGCCATTTCAGCATTTTCCTGAGAGATGGCTGCATTCTCCCGGCTTCATCGCGGAATCGATAAGAAAAATGTCCGAATCAGCAACGTCATCGTCCCGTCCGCGCGTCCTCAGCGGCATGCGCCCCACCGGCAAGCTCCACCTGGGCAACTACATGGGCGCCCTGGCCAACTGGGTCAAGCTGCAAAACTCCGGCCAATACGAGTGCTACTTTTTCATCGCCGATCTGCACGCATTGACCACCGACTACGCCGACACCTCGGGCATCTCGCCCAATACGCTCGAAGTGGCGCTGGATTTTCTCGCCGCCGGCCTCGACCCGGGAAAATGCACCATCTTCGTGCAGAGCAAGGTCAAGCAGCACTTCGAATTGCCGTTGTACCTGGGTATGATTACACCGCTCGGCTGGCTGGAGCGTGTGCCCAGCTATAAGGAGATGCAGGAAAACCTCGCCAATAAGGATCTGACCACCTACGGATTCCTGGGTTACCCGGTGCTGATGGCCTCCGATATTCTGCTCTATCAGCCGGAATTTGTGCCAGTGGGACAAGACCAGCAGGCGCATGTGGAATTGACCCGCGAGGTTGCGCGGCGCTTCAATTTCTTTTATCCGGCAGGAAAAAATAAATTAGGGTTTAGCTATGCCCGGCTGGATAAACTCGTCGATGATAGTGGCCAAAATCTAGCCCGAAAGTTAGGCGCTGAAGTAAAGGGTCACCACTATCACGTCATAAGTCCTTCCGAAGTCTATAACGTGATCGAACCTGATATTCTCCCCGAACCCAAAGTGCTCCTCACCCCCTCGCCCAAACTCCCCGGCACCGACGGCCGCAAAATGTCGAAGAGCTATGGAAACACGATCCAGATGACCGATCCCGAGCCGGTGGTTCGCCAGAAACTCAAAACCATGGTCACCGATCCGGCGCGCATCCGCCGCACCGACCCCGGCGACCCAGACGTATGCCCGGTAGGCGATCTGCACAAGGTCTTTTCGACGCCGGAGACGCTGGCCAAAGTGTATGATGGCTGCCGTTCGGCAGGCATTGGCTGCATCGAGTGCAAAAGCTGGGTCGCCGATGCACTGGTTCAAGTCTTGCAACCGATTCAGGAACGCCGGGCCAGTTTTTCAGAACCGCAGGTCGAGGAAATCCTCAAAGAGGGTTCCCGCCGTGCCAGTGTCCGCGCTGAAGAAACAATGCAACAGGTGCGCACCGCAATGGGTATGGGTGAGTAACCGCATCAAAGAATCTTGAAGTAGCCGCATTGACTGCTAAGCCCGCCAATCCGGAACGCATCGCAAACGGCCCCGGAATCGCGCCGGACGCTTGAACCGCCGAGGGAATTGAAATGGAAGCAAAGAAAGTCCCGTGGTGGCGAAGGGCACTGGATTACGCTTTAGGCGGAATTCGCACGGGATTTGGTCTTTTCTCCCGGCCTGCGCAACCCGATCCCGTCGAACCTGTGGAAGAGAGCAGTTTTTTTGACAGACCAAATGAATCGTTGGAAGTTGAAACAGAATTGAAAGACCAGCCCAACCCGAAGACCCTCCCTGCCGCCGCTGAACCCGTGGCCCCGCCCACTCCCGCCGCCAAGCCTGTCTCTGCTCAGGCAAGCGGCGTGAAGCTTCAGCCGAGCGATCCCATTGCCCCGGTTGATGCAGTCGATGCAATCGATCTGCTTGGCCCGGTCGAATCAAACGGCACAGCCGCCGCGCAGCCCGTTGAAGCTGCCGTAGAAACTCCCCTCGTCGTCAGCAGCACTCCACTGAATGAGCTGCCCGTAGCCGCGGCCATCGAACCGTCCCCGGCGCCTGAGCCGGAGACTGCTCCGCCAACAGAGCCTGAGGACGAACCGAATCCACAACCGGAGCATGAAGAAGAGCCAGTTGCGGAAATTTCAGCCGCGGCTGATCCTCTACCCGCCGCCGAACCCACTCCCAGCGAGGAGCCCTTGGCTACAGATGAGCCCGATCCACTCCCTGAGCAACGTGTTGAGCCAGTGCTTGAAGTAATCGAAACGGAGAGCGATCTGATCGAACCACTCCCGGACGAGCCGGAAGCCGTTGCTGCCGCCGAGCAGCCTGTCGCCGCACCCGAGCCAGCACCGCTCTCCGACCCCGCTTCTCCCATCGCTCCTGCAACGGAGACACCCGCAGCGGAGACAACTGAGCCGGCTCCTGTCGCCGAAACTACCCCAGCGCCAACCCCCAAGCCTTTCATCAAGCTGGAATCGCGCGACGACGAGGCCAATCTCTCTCCTTTCTCGGTCGTCGTGGACCAGGTTTACGACGGCCCCCTCGACCTGCTGCTGGACCTGATCCGCAAGCAGGACATCGATATCTACGACATTCCCATCGCCAAAATCACGGCCCAGTTCCTGGCCTATGTGAACCAGCTCAAAGCCAGCGACGTGGACGTGGCCGGCGAGTTCATCTACATCGCCTCGCTGCTCATCCACATCAAGAGCAAGATGCTGCTGCCGCGCTCGCCTGCCGGCCCCGAAGAAGCCGTCGAAGATCCCCGCCGCGAATTGGTTGAGCGCCTGCTGGAACACGAGCGCTTCAAAAATGCAGCCCAGATGCTGCAACAAAAGCAAATGCTTGAGGCCGCAACCTGGACCAACCCCGGATTCCGCGAGTTCCAGGACGATGTGGCCGCCGAGCCGGAGATCGCCGCCGACACCGTGGACCTGGTACGCATCTTTCGCGATATTCTGGAGCGCGTCCGCTCCCGCCCCGTCTTCGACGTCGATGAAGATGCGGTAACCGTGGGCCAGATGATCCAGTTCCTTACCCGCCGCCTCACCATGGAAGACAAGCCCGTGGCCCTGCGCCGCCTGCTCAGCCACACCCGTTCCGAACGGGCGCTGATCGCCATCTTCCTCGCCCTGCTGGAGCTGGTCCGTTTGCAGGCCATCCTTCTCCGCCAGGACCGCCATTTCAGCGAGATCTTCGTCAAGAAGCACACCGGCTTCGACGCCATAATGAACGAGGGCCTGGCCAACGCCCAAGACGACTGGAAGTAGACCAATGTTATAACTTACGTTATAATAGGAGCCATACAGGAGGCTCCAAATGGCTACGACCGCAAAAATCATCGCAATCGGCAACTCCGCCGGAATCATTCTGCCCAAAGAGACTCTGGCGCGGCTGAATGTTGAGAAGGGCGATACTCTCTTCATCACCGAGGGGGCCCAGGGTATTCGGCTGGTGCCTTACGATCAGGAGTTTGCCACTCAAATGGAAGCTGCGCGCGAGGTGATGCGCGAAAATCGGGATGTGCTCCAGAGGCTTGCGGAATGACCGAGCCGGTTTGGATCAGGGCGGACGTGGTTCTCACGATGCACGAAGAGGCATTGATGCTACACGGTGGCCCGGAAGGGACACGCGACCTGGGCCTTCTCGAATCTGCCCTGGCGAGACCGAAAAATCTCTTCGCTTATTCCGAGCAGACTCCCTCCCTCGGCCAGCTTGCAGCTTCCTATGCCAAAGGGATCGTGGCCAATCACCCGTTTGTAGACGGAAACAAGCGCACCGCATTCACCGTCTCAGTCACATTTTTACGGTTGAACGGCCTGCAGCTGACCGCAACGATGGAAGACCGTGTTCTAACGTTCTGGACCCTTGCGGACGGAACTTTATCCGAGGAAGAACTAGCCCAATGGTTTGAACGCAATACGGCCCCGCGCTGACCTGATCCGGCCTCCGATTTCCACCGCCCCAGCAAACCCAATTACAACCGCCACGCCCATCCGGTGTAGAATCAATAAAGCAGAACCAGACTTCCCCCTGGCTCACCGAGCAAGCAGCCGTTTAAGTATGCGGTTGCTGGGGATTTATGGAAGCCAATTTAGCCCGATCTTCTCCCTCCCGCCACAATCCATCCTCTTTGCATTCGCTTTGCAACCCCTTTGTTAAGTTTGGTTTCTGGAGGCCCAGGCGCTACCGGAATGATTCCGGCCGCTTTGGAAAGCTCTGATGGCCGACCTGGCAACCTTAGTCGAAATCATGCCCGCAACTACTGCGACCCTTGACCGCAAAACCGTCAAGAGTTCGACGAGCCGTTTGGGCATAGCGGCTTTTCTTGCGGCCCTCGTGGCTGGTCTCGGTTTCATCGGCTTTCATGTAGCCAAAGACCTCGACAATGTGACCATCACCAGCATCTGGCCCTACCTGCTGCTGGCCCTGGCCCTGCTGATCGCCCTCGGTTTCGAGTTTGTCAACGGCTTCCACGACACCGCCAACGCCGTAGCCACCGTCATCTATACCCATTCGCTCGAGCCGAATACCGCCGTGGTCTGGTCGGGAATCTGCAACCTGGCCGGCGTGCTCGCCTCCAGCGGCACGGTGGCCTTTGCGGTGGTCACGCTGCTGCCGGTCGAACTCATCCTGCAGGTCAGCTCCGGCGCAGGCTTCGCCATGGTCTTTGCGCTGCTCATTGCCGCCATTCTGTGGAATCTTGGTACCTGGTGGTTCGGTCTGCCGGCCTCCAGCTCCCACACCATGGTCGGCTCCATCATCGGCGTAGGCGTGGCCAACCAACTCTTCAACCCACATATCGGCACCTCCGGCCTCGATTGGGAGCAGGTCATCAAGGTCCTCAAGGTTCTGCTCATCTCGCCAATATTGGGCTTTGGCGCCGCCGCGCTTTTGATACTGATCTCCAAGCGGCTCATCAAATACCCATCCCTCTATGAGGCGCCCAAGGGCAAGCAGCCGCCGCCGTGGCCCATCCGCATCTTGATGGTGCTCACCTGCACCGGAGTCAGTTTCTTCCACGGCTCCAACGACGGCCAAAAGGGCATGGGCCTCATCATGCTTATCCTCATCGGCACCGTCCCCACAGCCTACGCCCTCAACCACGCCGTCACCGCCAGCGATATCCAGGACTTCATCGCCGCCTCAGAGCAGGCCGGACACATCCTCGACCGGCACGTGGACCCGCAGGGCACTCTGGGAACCGACCCTCGCGCCGAGGTCACTGACTATATCCGCACCAAGGAACTGCAGCCGGATACCGTTCTGGCGCTGCGAGAGCTGATCGGAGACGTGAACCGCGAAGTGACCCAGTACAAGGCCTTCCAGTCAGTCCCCGCGCAAGATCAGACCAACGTCCGCAACGAAATGTACGTGGCCAGCGAAGCCATCCGCCTGATGCAAAAGAGCGGCAAACCCGCCTTCACGCCGGCAGAACACGCAGCCCTCGCCAACTACAAGAGCAAGTTGGACAAGGCCACCAGATTTATCCCCAGTTGGGTCAAGGTTGCCGTCGCCCTGGCGCTCGGTCTGGGCACCATGGTGGGCTGGAAGCGAGTGGTCGTCACCGTGGGAGAAAAGATCGGCAAGGATCACCTCACCTATGCCCAGGGCGCCGCCGCGGGCCTGGTGGCCATGGGCACCATCTTCGCCGCCGATACCTTCGGCCTGCCGGTAAGCACTACCCACGTTCTCAGCTCCGGCGTGGCAGGCACCATGTGTGCCAACGGAAGCGGCCTTCGTTTCTCCACCGTTCGCAACATCGCCGCCGGCTGGGTCTTCACCCTCCCCGCCGCCGCGCTGCTCTCCGGCCTGCTCTTCTGGCTCTTCCGCTCCATCTCCTGATTAGTTGCTGGCGGGTTTTCCTGCTGTTCAAGAAACTGGTTGAAAAAATCGAACCAGGCGCGTGCAGGTTGCGGTATATTGGCTCATAGTCTGGACGGCAATCTGCGGACTCCGGACGAAATCTCAACCCCAAGGAGATCATCGTGGCAAGTTATGGTGAAAATAGTGGGGATCAAACACCCCCTGTCAATCAAACCGGCACATCCAGTGGCGCAGCGGCGCCCGCCAAATCAGGCGGCTGCCTGAAGATTGTTCTGATCGTGGTCGCTATCCTTGTGGTCCTGGGCCTTCTCGCCATGGCCGGCGTTGGATACGTGGCGTGGCGCGTCAAGAAGTCCATCCATCTGGAAGGCGGACCCAATGGCCAGGTGTCGATGAACATCCCCGGCATGTCATACTCCGCCAGTTCTGAGCAGAGTTTTACCGCATCCGATCTGGGCACAGATATCTATCCCGGCGCGCAGAGCGTTAAAGGCGGAATGCGGATGGAGCTGCCCACCGGCTCAATGGTGACGGGCGTATTCGTCACTTCCGACTCCAAGGATCAGGTAGTCACTTATTACAAAGCCAAGTTTGGCAGCGGCGCTTCCACCATGGATACCGCTGATGGCGCCATCCTCACCCTCCCCATGGGCGATAAGGAATCCGTGATGGTGACGGTTACCGGCAAACCGTCGGAGAATGAAGGAAAAACCAAGATTGTCATCCTTCACACCAAGAACAACAAGTCTTCCTGAAGCCGATTGGAGCAGAATCAGAGGGCGTTCGCCGCGACGGACGCCCTTTTTTCTGCGTCTTTCTTCCCTCCCAACCCTCATCTTTTCTGCTTCTTTCAGCCGCCAGTGCGTGAAACCGCGCATGCCTCCTCCAATTCCGGTAACATAAATGAGGTACCTACAGAAGAATGAGCCTGAAAGCCAAGCTGGAAGCTGTCATCTACGCCGCGGAGGAGCCGGTCACCCTGGCCCAGCTCGCCGTATTGTTTGCCGCCGACGCCCTCGAGCTGAAGTCGGAGCAGGAAACCGCGTCTGCCTCCGCATCCTCCAAGTCTCAGGCAACGCAGGAAGCCGCCGAATCCCAGCCGACCCTGGTTCAAGAGTTCGTCTACCCGGATGCAGATTCGGACCAGGTTCTGAACGAAAATGCCCCCTCGTCCGAGCCGGAAGCCTCCGTCGCCGAGGAGCCGGTCGCTGAAACTGTCTCAAATTCGGACAGTGCGTCGGAACCCGCTGCCGACCAAGAGAATTCTGAATCCGCCGAAGCCTCTGCCCAAGCAGAGCTCGAAGCCCGCCGCCTGGCTCGTCAGCGTGACCGCGAGGCTCGCGCCGTGATTCAGAAGCTGATTGACGAGCTCATCGACGACTACGTCTCCGACGACCGCGGCATCGAGATTCGCCAGATCGCCGGCGGCTACCGCATGGCCACCAAGCCCGAGTGCCACGATGCGGTCCGCTCCTTTGTGAAAAGCCTCAAGCCGCCGCTCAAGCTCTCCCTGCCGGCTCTCGAAACTCTGGCCGTCGTAGCCTATAAGCAGCCGGTCACCGCGCCCGAGGTCAACGAGATTCGCGGCGTTGACTCCTCCGGCGTCTTCGGCTCGCTCCTGGCCCGCAAGCTCATCACCACCGCCGGCCGCAAGCAGGTCATCGGCCGCCCCATCCTCTACAAAACCACGCGGGAGTTCCTGCTTCGCTTCGGCCTGAAAGACGTCTCCGAGCTGCCCTCCATGGAGGAGTTTGAAAAGATGGCCGCCATCGAACTCGACGAGCCTGAACTTGCCTCCGATGGAAGATCGGATCCGCCCGCAAATCCGAATATGGACCTGAATCTGGAACTGGACGAAAGCGACGATCAGCCCGGAGATCAGTTTGGCGAAGAATTCCAGAACGTATACCCCGAAACCCCGTAACCTTTCAAGACCGCCGGGATGGCGGCCAGCAATAAACCCACCAGAGAGGCAGCACCTGCAGCGCCTCGCCCCACCCAGCAGGCAGAAACCGAGATCTTTCCCCATGGCGAAAAAGACCAAAAAATCCGCTGACCTCCAGCCCGCAACGGCCGAATCCGAAGCCCCGCTCGAAACCAAAATCGTAGACCCCATCGGTGACGAGACCGACGGCGAGGCAGCGGTTCCAACCGAACCAACCATCGAAGCCGCGACAGAAACCGAGCCGACCGAAGAAGACGAAGACTCCGAGCCCGAAATCAAATCCCGTCCCCCCGCCAAACTCGAACGACTGCAAAAGATCCTGGCCCAGGCCGGCATTGCCAGCCGACGCAAGGCCGAGGAAATGATCGAGCAGGGCCGCGTGCAGGTGAATGGAAAAATCGTCACCGTTCTAGGCACCAAGGCCGATGCCGGCCGCGACCACATCCGCGTGGACGGCAAGCTGCTGCAAGGCTCTGAGCGCCTGCGCTACTTCGTCCTCAACAAACCCAGAGGCTTCGTGACCACCGTCAAGGACCCCGAGGGCCGGCCCACGGTGATGCAGTTTTTTGCGAAGATCAACGAGCGCCTCTACCCCGTTGGCCGCCTGGACTATATGAGCGAAGGCCTGCTGGTGGTCACCAACGACGGCGAACTGGCCAACCGCCTCACCCGCGCCGCCGCCGGCGTTGAAAAAACCTACCTGGTCAAAGTCGCAGGCCAGCCCACGGAGGCCGAGCTGGATATTCTGCGCGGCGGCGTTTCCATCGAGCGCGGCAAGCCAGGCTCAGGCCAGGTCCGCACCTCTCCGGCCCGCATCCGCCAGGTCCGCCAGGGCGACAATCCCTGGTACGAAGTGGTGCTCATTGAGGGCCGCAACCGCGAACTCAGAAAAATGTTCGAGGAGGTCGGCCATTTTGTTGAGAAGATTCGCCGCGTCGGCTACGGCCCGCTGGTTCTCGACCAGGAGCCGGGCAACCTGCGCGAACTGGAGCCGGAAGAGCTTGCCGCCCTGCGTGCCGCCGCCGAGGGTAAGCTGCGCACTCCAAAATCAAAGGAACTCCGCCGCCGCAACGCGATAGATGCTGCCGGTTTGCCCACTGTTGCGCCCCGGCCAACCATCCACCCCCGGCCAGCCCGGCCGTTCGTTTCCAAGACCTTTGAAGAACGTCCCGCCACCGCTCCCGGTTCTGGACCCAGGGACTATCGGCCCAAGAAGTCTTTCGGCTCCGGCAGGCCCACCCGTCCGTCAACCAGGGACTTCGGTGCCGCAAAGCCTGCATGGAAGAAGGACGATCGCCCCACTCCAGGCAAACCATCTGGAGACAGACCGACCGCTGGCCGCACATTCGAGAACAAGCCTGCAGCAAGCCGAAGCTACGGAGCGAAACCCGGCGCAGGCAAGACGTACGGAGATAGACCGGCCGCAGCGCGGACCTTCGGCGCCAAACCTTACGACGCGAAACCCTCCACAGGCCGCAGTTTCCCAGCCAAGCCTGCCTGGAAGAAGCCTGAATCGCATGATCGGCCGCCCTATAAGCGTCCCCCGGCCTCGCGTTCAGCCGCGCCCCGGCACGATGACGATGAAATCGTGAACCTGGGTCCGAAAACACCATCCCGCCTTTTCATAGAGCCGATCCACGCATCGGATCGCCCCAGCCGGCCAAGCGCACCACAGTCTCGCCCCGACCGTCCCTATGCGGACCGAAGCGGCCCAGGCCGATCAAGCGCCGGCACTTCCGGCGCCGGCCGCTCCAGCTCTGGGCCTCCGTTCCGCAGTGAAGGAGGCTTGGCACGCCCCTTTAGCACCAGCAGCGGCAAACCCCGCGCTGGCGGCGCACGACCCAGTAGCAAGCCTGGAAGATCCGCCCCCGGCCGTTCGTATGGCGCGGGACCGAGCCGCGGTTCCGCACCGCGCACCATCGACCCTCGGACCGGTTCGGGTTACCGCCCGACAGCCGGAGCAAAGCGCTCCTTTGACGGCCCATCCTCCGGTTTCAAGCGCCCCGGCGCAGGTCCACGCCCATCCGGTTCGTCGCGACCCTTCACTCCGCGTGAAGGCAGCGCATCCGAATCCCGCCCCCGCAGCTCGAAACCGTACTCCAACTCCGCCCCGCGTGCCGAAAGAAAGGCCGGCCCCGGCTGGAAGCCCAAGACCCGGTACGGCGGCTCAGGCAAACCTGCTTCCGGAGGCAGGCCTAAACCCGGCGGTTTCACTAAATCCGCTTACAAAGGCAACCCCCCCAGCCCCAAACGGTCAGGCGCTCCAGGCGGAAAGAAACGCCGCTAGAGCATTGTGCCTATAAGTAGCGCCGGCCTCCCGGCCGGCTGTAGCGTGGACCTCCCGGTCCACGCTCACTCCTTGCCTTCGATAGAACTCCTCAAACAAACCGCAGCCTTGCTTTCGACAGAACTGCAATTTCCAACTTTTCCTTTCTGGCTCAGCGAAGAGGGCTAGAATGTAGCCAATTCACCATTGCTTTGCAAAGAGCATATTGAATAGCCTCACAGGCACGAAGGAAGGCAAATGGCAAACACCTTTGGAACGGATATTCTGATTCAAGCGCCAGACCCGAAGAAGGCGGCAAATTTCTACGTCGAGCACCTCGGCTTCGAGCTCACCGACGAAGAACCTCAAATGGTCAGCCTTCACGGCCCGCACATCAATCTCTTCATCGAGCGCGGCCCGGCGCTGGGGCCGATTCTTGAAGTCACGGTAGACAGCGTGGAACCAGCCAAGCGACGGCTGGTCAGTAACGGCTGCCAGGTTATCAAGGACGAGCCGGATTTCCCGCGCTGCTACGTCAAGGACCCCTACGGCCTGATCTATAACCTGACCAGTTAAAGCATTTCGCCTATAGGTATAGAGTGATTCACTGCTAGTCTGAAGATTACCGGTCCAGGCAAGAATAGGGATCGCCGGCCTCCTGGCCGGCTGTAGCGTGGACCTCCCGGTCCACGCTCACTCTACCCCTTCAGGAGAACTGCTCTAAGCAAAATTGTTACCGAACCTGCGCCCCGCGCATCTCATCCCTGTGAGCACAGAAAAAGCAACCTTCGGAGCCGGCTGTTTCTGGGGCGTTGAAGCCGCCTTCGCCGCCATTCCCGGCGTGACGGCGACCGCCGTGGGCTATGAGGGCGGTCAGCTTGACAAGCCCAGCTACAAAGACGTCTGCACCGACCAGACCGGCCACGCCGAAGTGGTCGAAGTCGACTTCGACCCCGAAAAGGTCAGCTACGAGCAACTCCTCGACGCATTCTTTTCGCTCCACGACCCCACCACCCTCAACCGCCAGGGTCCGGACTGGGGCGCGCAGTACCGCTCTGCTATCTTCTACCACTCCCCCGAGCAGGAGAAGCAGGCCCTCGCCAGGATCGAACAGCTCACCGCCGAAGGCCGCTTCAAACCCAAGCGCATCATCACCAAAATCGAGTCCGCACAGACCTTCTGGCGCGCCGAAGAATACCACCAGCGCTACCTTGAAAAGCGCGGCCAGGCAAGCTGCCATATTTAAGATCCGGTTTGCAGAATATATGCCCGCGGAAGAGCACAATCATTTCAGATCATCACCCACGACCAACGAAACACCCACAAACGCCCGTAACTCCTTTGTTGTCTAGTATCTGGCAATAACCCCTTTAGAACGGCTGGTTTGCAGCGCGCCTCATGCTCTATTCCATTGAAAACAAGTTGTTTATTGCCAGAAATAGGGTGGGGGGTAAGGGAACGAAAGGAAGGGAATGTCAGACGAGTGCCGACTATCCATTCCCTATTCCCTATTCCCTATTCCCTATTCCCTATTCCCTATTTCCCCCCCTCCCCTGCAAACCTCAAAATCTCAACTGTGAAACTGTAAAGCCATCTAAACCAAGCAGAATCAGCCAATTACCTCACCCGACCGCAGGATTTTACAGCATAAGTATGCCAGTAAAATCCCCTATCCATCACAGAATCAGTTGGTTACACTGTCCTTCCGGGAGCGTCACAGCACTTGTGAAACTGTGAATGTGGTCTATGGGTGATCCAAGGAGGGAAACTTCTACAGTTCGCTTTTCTCTTCCTCTATGGGAGCAGCAGCAGGCTCTTCCGCCGTTTCCACCACTGCGTCAGCAACCGGAATCTCCGCAGGCGCTTCGACGGCAACCACCGCGCCGGGCTCGTCGTTCCACAAGCAAACAATCCACCACAGCAGCACGGCCACGTAAACGGAACCACTCGCGTTAAACAGTCTTCTCAGCAGTTCACGAGCCTGGTCCAGCTCTGCCTGGGTATGAATCACCGCGGTCTTCACGATGATCTGCTGTATGCCTTGAAACGCCAATTGCGCGATGGCCGCCGTAGAAAGACCGATGACGATCTGCTGCGTGTGACTGCGCCAGCCGGCCTTGAAGTGGCGGCCAAAAAGTACGATAAGCAGGCCGATCTCCACTGTCAGAACGCTTACCAGCAGTTCGCCCTTCTGCGCCCCTAGTTGCATCAGCTCCAGCACAGCCAGTTGCGAGTTCGCGGTAAGCGTCTTCCAATCCGGCCACGGTCCCCACGCGTACAGCACGCCTGCGCCCACGGCCAGCATCAACAGGGCGCCAATAATCCAGTTCCGCCTCCGCATCCCGGCAAACGCACTGCGCGCCATTTCAACCACGACCAGCAGGCCAACGAGCACCACCAGATCGGCAATGGCGATGAAGATTCCGGCAAACGTAAGCTGGGGCAGCCGCCCGTGCAGCAGCCGTTTCCCCAGCATATCCAGGGTCATCAGCACAATGCTCGCTGTGAACCACGGAAAGCGCCGCATCCGGTCCCGCCCCAGCAAAACCACCAGCAGAACCAGCAACGCCGCAAACGTCAGCGTCCAGATCACCTGGACGGCACTAAAATCAAAATTGAAGAAGTGCATGTGAACCTGTCCGGGCTGCAAGTTGACTGCTGCGCAAGCCCCTATTCAGTTTAACCGCCTCGGCCGCCTATCTTTGCCGGTAGAAGATAAGCGTGGAGCTGGGCGCCTCAGGCAACTGAATCGGCAGATGCGCCAGTTCGCTGCCTTTCATCGTTTTGATAGGAGCATGGTCGTATGTGGTTCGAATTTCTACCTCATACGTTGCATCCGGATTCAGGTGCCGCGGACGCACTTCAATGGACGCGAATGGACTCTTGGGCCGGCGCAGCAGCATGATCAAGCCGTCTTTGTTCTCCGGCCGATCCCATTGCCAGGCCGTCCAGGTCTCCGCATCCCGGCTATAGGGCAGCAGCGGGTAAAAGTCCCCATAGAAGTAGGGCTGCGCCTCGCGGTACTCGCCGATGGCTTGCTTGATCCATGCGACCCATTCGTCGTTGTTCACTCCCGCTGCGCCGGGACCCACGCCATAACCTGCGTCATAGCCGAGGCGCATCAGATACAAACTTTCCGGCGTAGAATACGGTCCAGGCTTTTTCCACGGTGCGCTATTGCCCTCGAATTCCATGGAATAGGTCTCAAATCCCATGTTTTCCGGGACCCAGTAGGCCAGAGCCTGCGTCTGCGCCTGCTCGGCGAGCGTATCCGTAAATCCAAGATCGGTGCGCCAGACTGAGAAGCTGCGCGACATCATCTCAATATCGAGCCTCCGGCCGCCGCTGGCGCAGTTATCGATGCGCAGTCCGGGATGCCGAGCCAGCAGGTCGTCCCACATCTTATAAAGGCCCTCGATGTGACCGATCTCGGTCATGCCGATGCGATCCGGCGTATCCGCCGCTTTCCAGAATTCCGCCGGACCCATATTGAAGTCCTGCCGGTACCAGGTCATCCCGAAATCGGTGATGAAATCGGAGACCATATCGGTAAGGCCCTGGCGCGCCGCGGGATTCCCAAGGTTCGCCAGCAACGCATTATGATTCGTTGATTCGGAAGGCCGGTGAAGAAACCAGCTGGGATGATCTTTGACGATCTTCGTGTACGGCATGGCTGTCTCCGGCTCGATCCAAAGCGAAAAGCCAAACCCGTCCGTCTTCAGCGCAGCGCCCAGAGGATGAATGCCGTTGGGATAGTAGAGCGGGCTGGGAAACCAGTCGCCGCGATTTTTCCACCAGGGATTCCACAACGGATTCGTCGGATCGTTTTCCAAACCAACTGAAGCCCCGTACCAGCCGGCATCCACGGCATAGAGCTCGACCGGAATTTTATGCTCGTGGACCCACTGGATCATCGCGAGCTTATCCGCGATCGGCTCAGAACCCCAACTGCCGAAGAGGATCGGCCCGCGCATCGCCTTGCCGTTATCCTGCGGGGTATAGTGCGCAAACAAAAGCCGCCGCCAGAGATTCTGCGCCTCCTGCCAGTCGCCGTCCGTCCAGCTCATCAGCACGATGCGCGGCGTGCGAATCTCTTCGCCGGGATGCAGCCGAAGATGCGTCTGCGGCATTCCGCTGGTCAGGGTGATGGTTTTTCCATCCTTGGCATAATCGAAATCGGCCTTCCAGCTTCCCGTCCAGCCAATCGCTCCGATGAGCCCATGATCTCCGGTTTGAAGATTGAAGAAGGGCAAAGTATCGCCGGTTGAGGATCTGCCCAAAGCGTCTTCAAGATGCTCGCTATGGCCGGCCTCGAAGTGCGCCATCAAAGGCCTGAAATCTTCACCGGCCGCGTCGCTGCCCTGTGCGTGGCGCAGGAAACAGTCGCCGGGCGAGGCCGGAATCGCCCAGTGCAGCGGCATAATATCTTCGAGGATGGGCGTATCGAAATCGCCGTCGTTGCGGATCTTGAGCACCCAATCGGCAACGCCAGGGAACTCAGGGTAAAGCCGAACCTCGGCAGTAATCTTCAGATGCGTAGCCGGATCGGTATAGGAGTAGAACTGAACCTGGCCGTCTTTTCCATCTCCGGCTTTTTGTGCGAACTGCCAGGTGGTCAGCAGTTGCGCGGAGTCCTTGCCGCCGTATTTGAAGGAGAATGGAGCGCGCTCCGGCTTCCATAGATCCGGCGAGGTCAGGTCGCCTGCCAGCGTCTGGCTCATCGCACCCAAAGCGCTAATGATTAGTAGGAGAAATGCAGAAAGGTTTCTCGAGTAATGGGTCTGATGTATTGAAATCATGCCCCATGGTAAGGCGCGTAATTCGGGACCGTCAATAATCCTCGATTCACTCTAGTTATATTTAGGAAAAAATTATGGTGCGCCCGGAGAGATTCGAACTCCCGACCTAACGCTCCGGAGGCGTTCGCTCTATCCAGCTGAGCTACGGGCGCGCTCTTCCAGCATACCGCACTTGGGATTGTTATGTGCGCATTGAGCCAGCCCACGCGTCGTCCTAATCCCTGTTCCCTATTCCCTGTTCCCTGCTTTTCCGCAACTCCTCCATCACACTCTGAATCAGCGCCTTGGCTCCCTCCATTCCTTCCAGAACGGCCTGAAGGTCGAGCGCCGGCTTGGCAGGGTTGCGGCTGGAGGCGCAGTAGACCCCGTGCTGGCCCACCAGAATCAGAGAATCGGTCAATAGGTCCAGGGCCACCGCCAGCCTGCCCCGCTCCACGCCCATCATGAACTCGTGCCGCTCCAGTTCCGTCCGCTTTTCGTCGAATACGCTCATTCCACAAGCCTACCGGAAAAAATGGCGCCGGTCTCTGCGCGGTGAACTTCGTGAGAACGCGGGTTACAGCTTCAGCTTGCGCATATACTCGGCGTCCAGCCGGATGGCTTCGATGGGGTCGATATCGAAATCCTCCTGCTCGATGTAGTAGCGCTTGAGCCCCTTGGCAGCGCGCAGGATTGCCGGGTAGTCCACTACTCCCCGGCCCATCACTGTGGAGTGATATTCGCCATTCGCTCCCTGCAACATGTCTTTCACGTGCAGCAGCGGGAAGCGATCCGGCGACCTGCGCAGATACTCCACCGGATCGCGCCCGGCCGCGACCACCCAGCCGCAATCCATCTCGAAGACCACCAGCTTGGGATCGGTGAGCTTCAGCAGTTCGTCATAAAAAACCACACCGTCCTCTGAGCCAAACTCCGCGTCGTGATTGTGGTAGCCGAAGGTCATGCCGGCGGCCTTCACTTTTTCGCCTACGCGATTCAACTCGTCCGCGGTGAAGCGCCAGTCATCCATGGTCAGCGGACCCTTGGCCGCCGGGTCCCGATGCGAGGCCGAAGGGCTGACGATGTAGTCCAGGCCCAGCTTATGCCCATACTCGATCAGCTCATCCAGCCGCGCCCGCAGCATGTCCAGCGGATAGTGCGTGCTGGTGCACCGCAGTCCGGCCTTGTCCACGCCCGCGCGAAACTCCGGCGCGGTGCGGTCGTAGTAGCCGGCAGCTTCTACCTCCGCATAGCCCGCCGTCTTCACCTTGCGCAGAGTGCCGTCAAAGTCCTTGGCCAACAGTTGGCGCACACTGTAAAGCTGGAGCCCGATCGGTAGCTTAAGCCCCATAGGTATCCGAATCGACCCGGCAGCCAGGCGATCAGCGCCCGCACAAGCCGCGGCCGCAACCGCACCGCCAGCCTTTAAAAAATTTCTACGAGAAGTAATGCTCATATTCCGCGTCCTTTCTGAGAAAGCTGAGGCCTCATCCCCTGATCGTCTTCGTCGCCGCATCCCACGCGGCTATTGTGCGGTGGAAGTAAGAGTAGTTGGCCAGGTGGCAGCCAATGGCGGCGTTGTTACCGAAGACCTCGTCCTCCACCACGTGCTCCCGCGTCTCCACGGCGCGGAAGAAGTTGGCGATGTGGTCCGCTGTGTCGTCGTAACCCTGCGGCAGCGTGAAGCTCTCCACCTCTTCCAGCTCCGGCGGGGGCGCCTTATGCTCCGCGTTCCACTCCTCCATGCCCAGCTTTGTCTGCGCCTCCGTCATTCCGTGCCAGCCGTAGGACTCAAAGCGCGGAGTCGTATCCTGGGGCGTAAAGGTCAGCGTATTCCCTGAAACCACCATCGTCCCTCTTGACCCGTAAAAGCTGGTCGTGTCGCCTCCGTCGTTGTTGTTCTGGTTGCAGTGCACATGCACTTGCATGCCGGGATAGTCGAATATGGTCTCGAGAAAATCAGGAAAATCGCGACCGTCTTTGTAGTGGTAGAGCCCCCCGCTCGAATAAGCCCGGTTCGCCACTGTGTTCATTCCGGTAATCGCCAACATACCGGAGATCAGGTGGACAAATAAATCCCCGCCCAACCCAGAACCGTAGTCGGCAAAGAGCCGCCAGCGGAAGAAGCGCAGCGGGTCGAAGGGCCGCTGCGGCGCATCCACAAGAAACCCATTCCAATCGATCGTCTCCGGGCTGGCATTCGGCGCAATGGGATAGATCCACGCTCCGCCCGGCGAATTGCGGTTGATATGCGCGTCGATCGAATGCACCTCGCCCAGCCGTCCCGACGCATAAATCTCCGCAGCCTTCTTGTAGAGAATCGAGCTCACCCGCTGGCTGCCGGCCTGGAAGATGCGCTTGCCCGCCGCAACAGCCTCCACCATCGCCAGCCCGTCGGCCACATTGTGCGACATCGGCTTCTCGCAGTAGACGTCCTTGCCCGCCGCCACGGCATCCAGCGTCACGCGCCGGTGATGATGGTCTGAGGTGGCAATTACAATCGCATCCACATCCTTGCGGTCCAGCAGCGTGCGGTAGTCGCCCGTGGTGGGAATATCCGCGCCCCACGCCTCTTTCGCCGCCTGGTGCCGCGTCACGTAAAGGTCCGCCGCGCCCACGCAAACCCCGGTGGGCACATTCCGCGCCGACCGCAGCAGGTCGCAACCGCGAATCCCGGTTCCCACAATCGCAAATCGAATCCTGCGGCCCGTCTCGGCAGCCAGCGCCACAGGCTTCAGCAGCGTCGAATTCACCGCCGTTCCCGCCGCAACCGCGCCCGCGCCCAACCGCACAAACTCCCGCCGAGTCATAGATGGCAATTTCACAATGCTCTCCTTATGTGTTCGCAATTTTCGCTCCCCACCCCACCCTATGTCTACAATCGGAGGTCAGAATGGCCGATCTTGGCGCCTTGGGCCACCCTCTCCGTTGAATCATGGGAGAATGAAGTAATACACATCATGACCAACGACAGCATTCCAGAAATCCTACCCACCCCCGACAGCACGCCCGAGCCAACCGCCGACCCCATCGTGGAAATCGCCGCTGAGGCTATCGCCGAACCGGAATCCGTCCCCGAACCAGTCGCCGTGGAACCCACCGAATCCTTTGCCGATCTGCTCTCAGAGTTTGAGCGCAGCCACTCGCACAAGGGCGAGCCCGGTTCAAGACAGTTGCAGGGCACAGTCGTCTCCGTCTCCGCCGACCAGGTTTTTCTGGATATTGGCTACAAGGCCGAAGGCGTTCTGCCCCGTTCGGACTTCGACTCCAACGCCGAAGGAGTAAAGCCCGGAGACAGCTTCCCGGTCTCCGTCACCGGACGCAATGAAGAGCATTACTACGTGCTCTCACTCTTCAAGGTGGCGCAGCCTCGCGACTGGTCGGCTCTGGAAGCGGCCTTTGCCGAGAAGCTGGCCGTGGTGGGCACCGTCACCGAGGTCATCAAGGGCGGACTTAGCGTGGATATCGGCGTGCGCGCCTTCATGCCCGCCAGCCGCAGCGGAACCAAGGACGCAGCCGAGCTGGAAAAACTGGTCGGCACGGAGATCACCTGCCGCATCACCAAGCTCGACGTCACCGACGAAAATGTAGTCGTCGATCGCCGCGTGGTTCTTGAAGAGCAGGCCCGCGGACTGAGCAAAGCCCGCTATGAAGCCATGAAGGAGGGCGATACCGTCAAGGGCACGGTGCGCAGCCTCATGCCCTACGGCGCATTCATTGACCTGGGCGGCATCGACGGCCTGCTTCACGTCAGCGATATCGCCCACAGCCGCATCAGCAAGCCCGAAGACGTGCTAACCGTAGGCCAGGAACTCCAGGTAAAAATCCTCTCTATCGATCCGGAGACCCAAAAAATCTCTCTCGGCCTCAAGCAGCTTCAGTCCGAGCCCTGGGTAACCGCAGCCGAACGCCTCGTCGCCGGCCAGCGCATCACAGGCACCGTCACTCGCCTGACCGACTTCGGAGCCTTTGTTGAAATCGAGCCCGGCGTCGAAGGCCTCATTCATATCTCTGAAATGTCCTGGGGCAAAAAAGTCCGCCACCCCTCCGATCTGCTAAAGCAAGGCGAGCGTGTGGACGCCGTAATCCTGGCCATCAAGCCAGAGGAGCGCCGCATCTCTCTCGGCCTCAAGCAATCTCTCGCCGACCCCTGGACCGAAGTGAAGAAGCAGTTCCCTGAAGGTTCGCAGATCGCCGGCCCGGTCACCAAGCTGATGAACTTCGGCGCCTTTGTTCAGCTAGCCGACGGCATCGAAGGCCTGGTTCACATCAGCGAGATCACCGCTGATCGCCGTCTCGGCCACCCGGCGGACGTGCTACGCGTAGGTCAAAACGTCAAAGCGAAAGTTCTGGCCATCGACACAGAAAAGCGCCAGATCAAGCTGAGCATCAAGCAGCTCATCCCCAACGATATTGACGAATACATCGCCGAGCACAAAGTGGGCGACCAAGTCTCCGGCCGCGTGATCGAGCAGTCGCCGACTCTCACAGTCGTCGAGCTGGGCGACGGCATTCGCGGTACTTGCCGTACGGGCGGAACGCCTTTGGCGCCATTTGCTGCGCCAGAAACCAAGTCCAGCTCCAAGGTCGATCTATCGGGTCTCTCGACCATGCTCAAAGCACGCTGGCAAGGCAATGCTCCAGCCGCCTCAGCCAAACCCGAACCCCTGAGCGAGGGCCAGATTCGCAGTTTCAAAATCGTCTATCTCGACCCTGAGACTAAAAAGATTGAGGTGGAACTAGCCTAGGGCCAGATTGATCGCATCCCTAAAAGCGGCGCGCGCAAATCTGCTCAACCGGTCTCCATTGTTGCGACCAGCTTTAGTCGATTACTAGCAGTCGTGGTCTTTTTCTAGTTTGGGGGTCTCTGTGACCTTCTCAGCGTTTTGGTCTTGTCCACCGGTGCGCAAGGTGGAGGTGGTTGATCGCTCTTCCCCTCTTACCCACTCGGGCCAGCTCCTGCTATTCGCCGCCGAATCCCGGAGGAACTGCGTGAAGGAATCGCCTTGTAGGGGCTTCAATTGGTTAGGCATTGGTTTCCTCCTTACCTGCGTTGAAAATCGAGTATACAACCTTGGACGCCAGGATTTCCCGCTGCAGGTAGGTTGACGGGGCCATGGGGATGCGCGGCTTGGCGTCAACGCTCGCATCCCAATTCCGGGTTTTTCCGGAAACCTTTCTTTCTATTCGATATCCCGCACCATGCGTTACTGAAAACAGATCAAAAAAACGTCTCGGACCGACGCCTATAAACGGTTCAAATGGCACGCGCTTGTCTTTCCGTTTCTTTCCACCCGGCTTTGTGACTGAGTCCTCCACCCGAATGGCATCATCGTGCAGAGAAGAAGCAAGGCTCTTAGCATAAGGCTCGACGTAAACCACTCTCGTTAGCCCCGCAGCGATGATGTGACGAGTACAATTGTGGCACGGAAAAGTCGTTGCGTAAAGAGTACCTCCAGATGGGCTAACGCCATTACGGGCACTAGAAATCATTGCGTCCATTTCAGCGTGAACTGGCCGCCCAAACTCGGTGATATCCCAAAGCAAGCTAGCACGCAGTAGTCGTTCAGTCTCCTCCAAGGAGGCTGATGGCGCAAGCATTTCACCGCCTTGCAGGCGCTTGAAGATATCCGCAGCAATCTCGCTCTTACGTTTATCATTGGAATCCTCACGCAAAACATGATCGCGATGGTCAGGATTTCTCCCCTCCCAGTAAAGTCCCCCGCCTGCGGCAGGAACCTCGTTGCAACCCACGGCGATCAGATTTCGATCGGCATCCAGGATTGAAGCACCCACCTGTCTTCCGAGCTGCGCAGACCGAAGCGATGCAGCATACGCATGATACATTGCAAATTCATCTGGTGTCGGCGACGCATAGGGGTACCCAAACACCAACTGCAGGAACCTGAACAATTCTCGTTTGTAGCGCCCCTCCCGAAGCTCTACGAAAACGTCTGAGAGGTGAAAAGTATCTCTCGTCAACTGGCCGAATTCTATATCCTCATCCTCCCGATCTTTCGCGATCAGCATGATCGCTTCGTCCTTAGGCACGTTCTTCTCGTGCATAAGAAAATCGAGGCGCTCCTGCTCAGTTGAATAGATTCCAATCAGGAAAAAGCCCGTGCCATATATTTTCCTGAGCGTCTCGACTTCCTCAGGTCGCTTTAGCGAGAGAATAATATGGACGGTCTTTGGGAAGGGAGTTGGAGAGCCATCAGACGACTGGTCCCGGGCTGAGGCAAGGCGAGCCGCAGCTATGAGCGCAAAGAGATCGCATTGGCAGGAGGCTCTCCTCAACTCGTTTCCAGCCTTCATATATCCGAGAAGGCGTTTGCCCTCAGGTATACTCGGCAGGTCGATCTTTACTTGCATCGAATGAGCCGTTTCCTGAATGAAACTGCTGACTTTCAGCGGGTTTGCGCGGTAACCAAACTTCGGTATGGTCTCCTCAAGGTAGCTGTAAATCCTTCTGTAATCAGTTCCCACGGCGCACACAACGCCTAGGACAATCTCTGCTTCTGGATACTCAAGAATAAGTCTCGAATTGGATTGCTGCGGCTCAGGCTTCGCCAAGTTCTAACCCTCTCACTTTGTGAATCATTTCATTGCAACGAGTCTCAATTCAACAATGAAATAAGTGATTGGACACAGAAGTATCTTTGCTGCTACTTGGGAGCGAATGCTTGCTGCCAACGAGATGCAGGTACCTCTATAAAGTTAAGGCACATGAGCAACAGGAACGGTACATCCAATTCGGCAAGCACCAATCATTATCGGAGCCACGACCCGGAGCTACTAAAGATATACTTCATCGATGAAGCACCACCGCCAGTCTTCTCCGCGCTCGGCGGATTGAATCAGCGGATGCCCGACTTCATGGAAATGCGCCCGCGCATGACGGTTCTTTGACGAGTCGCAACAACCCACCTTCCCACACGTCAGGCACATGCGCAGATGCACCCACGTATCGCCGATTTTGAGGCACTCTTCGCATCCCTTCGTCCGCGGTTTCACCTTCTTCAGGAATTCCGCAACGTGACTGCAACCCGCTGTCGCCATAGTGACCTCCATGCTTGCCAACTTTGATGCAAACAGATGCTATGCCGGTGCACAGGATTCACCGGCATGCTCCGCTACCCTAATCCTGCTGCGGTTCCCTCACTCCCCCCAGGCGGGTCCCGGGTGCCGGGAAAGCAAAGTGAGTTTCCCCACAAACAATGGGTGCCCCAGGTGCCTTGCCTTTGGGCACCTGGGATAGCACAGACCTTGGCGGTTCTTTCTTGTTTCTAAAACATAGAGACCTGGGGGAGAGAGGAATTTCAGTTAAAATTTTGCATAGAATTACCCAGCAATGTCGCATACTGATGAGTAGAGGTAAGCAAGGAGAGTAAGGCGCGCTGCCATAAGCCTCACAGTCTCTCCAATAACGCCCGTAACTCCTTTGCTGACTAGTATCTGGCAATAACTTCAATCGAATGAGTCGCTTGCAGCGGAAGCCTCTTCGTATCCGATTGAAATCATACGACTTATTGCCAGAAATAGGGGGGGGGGGGTATACCCC
>Ga0224555_1000099_pt1 | contig 112599 bp, 100 predicted proteins | sample 714S23034metaG_FD_180687 | JGI IMG/M metagenome (GOLD analysis project Ga0224555, IMG submission 180687) | Peat soil microbial communities from Stordalen Mire, Sweden - 717 S2 30-34 | ecosystem: Environmental > Terrestrial > Soil > Wetlands > Peat | place: Sweden: Norrbotten County, Stordalen... | reverse complement strand
GATGTGGAAGACGTGATTCATGCGGTGACCAAGATCGTTGACCACTACAGAAAGGCATGAGATCCATGAGGGGGTAGCGCACGTATGCGCGTTGGCCAATCCAGGCAGGAAGAGGCATGAGGGTCGTGGCCATTATCCAGGCGCGCATGGGCAGCACGCGTCTGCCGGGGAAGGTGCTCAAGGACCTGGGCGGCGAAACGGTTCTGGCGAGAGTCGTGAAGCGCACGCGGCGTGCGACACTGCTGGATGAGGTCGTAGTGGCCACCTCTGTCCTTCCTGCGGACGATGTGATCGTCCGGGAGTGCGAAGCTCTGAAGGTAGCCTGTTTCCGCGGTGACGAGGCGGACGTCCTCGATCGTTACTACCGCGCAGCGCAAAAATTTGCCGCCGACGTCGTCGTACGAATCACGGCGGACTGTCCCCTGATTGATCCGGAACTGATTGATGCCACAATTCGCTCCAGGCTCGACCAGAACGCCGACTACGCAAGCAATGCATTGGTCCCGACTTACCCGCGTGGCTTGGATGTTGAAGCGTTTGCCGCAGACGCCCTGGCGCGCGCCTGGAGCGCTGCCAAAGAAGAGTATCAACGGATACACGTTACGCCCTACCTGTACCAGAACCCTGAATCGTTCAAAGTGATCTCGGTCGCCGGAGAAGTGGATCACAGTAAGTATCGCTGGACTCTGGACACGACCGAGGACTTGGAACTGATACGCGCCGTTTATAAACACTTCGGGAACCGCGATAGCATCCGCTGGATCGAGGTGCTGGACCTTATGGAAGTCCAACCCGAACTCGCCGCTCTGAATTCCCACGTGCGCCAGAAGACGCTGCGCGAAGGTTAGATGCGAAACATGCCTGTTCTGCGGGTCAACAACTACCTCGATGCCGACGGCAAAGACAGTCTTCTGGTGCGAAGTTTGTTCACGCAAGAATGCGCAAAACGTGGAGCGCTGCTGCTGACCACGCATAACATAAATGCGGCGCACGATTCGCTGGCGGTGGAACAGACCCTGCGAGTGTATGCGGAAGTGTGCAACACAATATCGAAATGGCTGAAAGACGAAAGTCCGGAACGTTTTCTGGAAAGGCAAATCATCGAGCCGGTGTTTCGTGTACGTTAGCGATCAACGGCCCAGAGCAACCATGGCAAAGCTTGGCGATAAGATGCTTTTGATTCGCGCCGATGCGTCGGCCGCGATCGGGACGGGGCACGTAATGCGCTGTTTAGCGTTGGCGCAGGCATGGCAGGACGCAGGCGGCCGTGTGATTTTTGCGCTCGCCGAGGGCGCGGAGGAAATCGGAGAACGCCTCCGCTCCGAAGGCGCGGTGGTCGTCAGAGTCTCCGGTGAACTCGGCAGTCGAGAAGACGCCGGTGAGACTGCTCAATTGTGTACGAGATACCGGGCCGATTGGCTGATTCTGGACGGCTTCCATTTTTCACAGAGCTATCGCGAGAGCGTGAAGACGGACGCATCCCGCTTGTTGCTGTTGGACGATCACGGAGCGCGCGCGCCCTACAAGTGCGACCTAGTCCTCAACGCGAACCCTCAGGCTTCAGATGCTATGTACCCACAGCGCGAGGAGCAGACTTGTTTCCTGCTTGGTCCCCAGTATGCGCTATTGCGGCGCGAGTTCTTGGGGTTTCCGACGATAAGTCCGGATGTTCCTGCGACGGCCAGCCGGGTACTCATCACGTTTGGAGGAGCCGATCCTCACAACGTGACACTACGGGTCGTTGAGGCTTTGCAGGAAGTGCATGATGTTCAGCTCGATATCACCGTGTTGGTTGGGGCCAGCAACCCGCACCGCGCATCGCTAAGGGCGGCGATCGAGAGGTCTTTCCATGTCGCGAGGTTGTTGTCAGATGTGGATAACATGCCTGAGGTGATGACTCAGGCGGAACTGGCGATTTCAGCTGGCGGTGGTACGTGCTATGAATTAGCTATCATGCAAGTGCCGATGTTCCTGATCACGATGGCGAAGAACCACGAGCAGACTGTAGAAGCCTTCAGTCGGGCAAGTGCGGCGCTTGCCGCCGGGCGGTTCGAGGCATTAGGGCGAGAGGCCTTGGCCGCTTCGTTACGAGGCTTGATCGGCGATCCGAGGCTGCGGAAGGAACTGGCAGAGAACGCCAGACGGATGGTTGACGGGAAAGGTGCGCAGCGTGTCGTTGACGCCATGTGCTCGATGCACCGGGAGGACAGGATAACTACTTGATCCAGGCAGGAAACAACCCAGCTCGGTGGGAACTTGGAAGTGAGTTCCATTGGCCAGGATTGGCGGAGCCCCCACTTTTGACATGGCCACAGCCGGCGGCCTGGTACATGCTCGCCCGTCACGCTGTGGCTGCGGTGGCCCAAGTGGAATCGGGGAATAAGCCGACTCTCTGGTTGCCGAGTTATTTCTGTCCGGAGGTAGCGGATTGCTGTCGCCACTATTGTGAAATTCGGGAATATCGTGACATGCCGTTCTGGGCTGAAGCAGATTGGAAATCACTCGAACCGAAGTCACAAGACATCGTCTTGGCCGTGAACTACTTTGGGGTGCGGGACGGCACGCCCTGGAAGAATTGGCGCGAGCGAGTCCGCTGCATCCTGCTAGAGGATCACAGCCAGGACCCATTCTCCGCTTGGGCGTTAACATCCACTGCCGATTTCGCGTTTGCCTCCGCACGAAAGACTTTGCCTATACCAGACGGAGCGATTTTGTGGTCGCCCCAGGGATTGAAGCTGCCGAGCCCGCCCGTTGAAGGAGACTGGAGCGGTAGTGCTCTCAAGGTAGCGGCAATGTTGTACAAGATGGAGTACTTGCGCGGCGCCGGTACCGACGAACTAAAGCGAAAATTCCGTGATCTCCAGTTGAGAGGCGAGGACCTCATGCGGAAGAGCAAGATGTCCGCGATTTCTCCCTCCAGCTTCGTTTATATCGCGGATGGAGTGCCCCAGGCGTGGCGCAATCAGAGGTCGACCAATGCCCGCCACCTTCTGAACAATCTGAAAAAAATTGAGCATGTCGATTGTGTGATCTCTCGGTGGCCGGATGGAGCGGTTCCCTTTGCGCTGCCGATTCTGTTTCGATCGCGGCGCGAACGTGATGAGTGCCAATCGCTGCTTCAGCGACACAAAATCTATTGCCCAGTCCACTGGGTCTGTCAAACGACTGATATTGAAGCGCTCGACTTGTCTGCCCGAATCCTCAGTTTGCCGGTGGACCAACGTTACACGGAGGGGGATGTAGACTGTATCTCCGAGGTTATGCTCCATGCTTGGTCACCCGGGCGGGCAGAGGGGACTAGTCGGGAGGCGACAGAGTAATGCGAATCGCCATCACCCAGCCGACGTATCTGCCATGGCTTGGCTATTTCGATCTGCTCGACCAGGTAGACAAATTTGTGCTGCTGGACACGGTGCAGTTTGAGAAGCAATCGTGGCAGCAGCGAAACCGGATCAAGACTCCGACGGGCCTGCTGTGGCTCACCGTGCCCGTCGTGTTCCGGGGGCGGCTCGGCCAGCGCATCGTGGACGTGAAGATTCGCGAAGCGGACTTTTGGCGCGATCACTTGCGCGCCGTGGAGTTGAATTATCGTCGTGCTCCGTTCTTCGACGAGTATTATCCGGCATTGAGTGAATTACTGCGTTCGGCATCGTCGGGACCTCGTCTTGCTGAGCTGAACATCGGCCTGCTCCGCTGGTTGGCGGAGGCGCTGGGGATTGAGACACCAATCGTCAGGTCCTCAGAGCTTGCGGTTGATGGCAAGCGCACTCATTTGCTGGCGGAGATTTGTAGTTTGTCAGGCGCTACAACCTACGTTTCGCCGCTGGGATCTGCCGACTATCTGCTGAACGAGTTGCCAATCCTGACTGGATGTGGCGTCAATTTACTCTTCCAGCACTACGAGCACCCGACATACCGCCAGCTCTTTCCTCCCTTCCAGGCGCATGCCAGCGTACTCGACCTGCTGTTCAACGAAGGAGAGAATGCGCTGGCGATCATTCGAAGTGGACGGCGCACGCCGTTCGCTCCGGCGGAAGTTGCGCTGCAGCAGAACCCAGCCCAGGGTTCCATCGCGGACGGGACTACTTTTCGACCGTGATCAGCCAGTCAGAATTTATGCCGCTACGGTTTCCGAAGGTTGTCTCAGTCTTCTCGAAGCTTACTTGGACAAACCTGGCAAAGTACACGGGCACCTCATCCGCTGCAAGGAAGTGCTGAGTGCTGTGAAGCTCATTGGTCTCGGTGATGCTGAGTTGAAACGTATTGTGCTCGAGTCGTACCCCCTTGCCAAAGCGACAGTCGTCGGTAGTCCTCAAGACTACAAAAGCTTTGCCTCCGGGAACAAGGATTCTGTGCACTTCCGCAAGCGCTTGTCTCATTTGATTTGCGGTGCCGTAATAGAACACTCCGTAGCTTAAGACGATAGCAAAACTGCAATCCCTATAGGGAAGAGCAAGCATCGAAGCCTGCGACAGGCTCGCCTGCAAACCCGCTGTGAGCAGCCGTTCGCGAGCGTGTTGTAGACCGACGAAGGAAATATCCATGCCAAACGCTTGGAAACCCAACTCAGCAGCAAGTCTCGTATGACGGCCAGCTCCCAATCCAATATCGAGGCACCGCGCCGGGGGGTGTTTCTCCTGCAGCTCACGATTGGCCATCAGAAAACGGACGACATGATCGTTTGGATAAATGGGACGGAAGCGGGGTTTGTCATGGAGTTGGTCCCAGTGTGAGGAGGAATCGAACATGTCAGGAGCATAACCGATGAAATGCGTAAGACGCACCGTTTGTTGCAAGTGGTCATGGTCGCCGTTATCATTCAGGTTGAAGTTGAGAAACCCAGCCAGGGAGTGAATTCTGTTCGAAGCAAAGTTTCCGCGGTCTCTCAAGCTCGCATGCCGGGAGGTCGGAAACGGCCACCCAGCTTACATTGTGGCCGAACTTTCCGCCAATCATAATCAGAATTTCGATCAGGCAGTCCGCATTATTCATGCTGCCAAGGACGCCGGCGCGGATGCGGTTAAGCTTCAGACCTACACGGCAGACACGATCACGCTGCGCAGCGACAAAGAATGTTTTCGGATTACGGGCGGCACGCTGTGGGATGGCCGCACGCTTCACGACCTCTACCAGGAGGCATTTACGCCCTGGGAGTGGCAGCCGAAACTCAAAGTGATCGCGGACGAACTGGGGATGCAGTTGTTTTCGAGCGCGTTTGACGACGGCGCCGTCGACTTTCTCGAACAGATGAATGTTCCCGCGCACAAGGTGGCGTCGTTTGAACTCGTGGACATCGGGCTGATCGAGAAGATGGCTCGTACTGGGAAGCCGCTGATTATGTCCACGGGCATGGCGAGCGCAGACGAAATCTCGGAAGCGGTCGAGGCAGCGCACGGTGCCGGTGCGACTCAGATTGCGTTGTTGAAGTGCACGAGCTCCTACCCGGCACCGCCGGAGGAAGCGAATCTGCTCACGATCCCAGAGTTGGCACGCCGTTTTGATTGTCCGGTGGGACTTTCCGATCACACCATGGGAATCGCGGTGCCAGTCGTCGCCGTCACGCTCGGAGCATGCATCATTGAGAAACATCTTTGCCTGCGACGGGCGGATGGGGGGCCGGACGGCGCGTTCTCACTCGAGCCCCAGGAGTTCAAGGCGATGGTGGAGGCGGTGCGCACCGCCGAAAAAGCTCTCGGCGCGGTCCAGTTTGCCTGCGGACCGCGGGAGGCCAACAGCCTCAAGTTTCGGCGCTCGCTGTTTGTGGTTGAAGATATAAAGAAGGGCGAGTTGTTTACGAAACAGAATGTGCGTTCGATTCGTCCGGCGGATGGATTGCACCCGCGGCACTTCGAGGAAATTCTGGGAAAGCGCGCGGCTTGCGAGGTGGAGCGGGGAACTCCGCTGAGTTGGGCGCTGGTGGCGGCCTGAGGATTGTCGACGCTCAGCCCCTGAGGGTATCTGATTTCCCGTGCAGAGCGATACCCCGATACTAAGCCGGCATCTTATGCGAGTTCTCCTGTTACATCCCGACGATGGCTTCCACGGTTCGTGGACACGTCAGCATTGGCATTCGGTGATCGACCTGGGACGAGCCCCAAAATCGTTTTATGGCGAACGGGGTGTCGCGCTGGGCTGTCCGGTCTTCAGCATTTTCGACCTTGCCGTCGAAGTTGAGGACCTGCAGATTTGGCGTCCCTGGCTTGAACTCGGCATGGGACGCGTTGTGGACCATTTTGGCATCGACTGGTGGGACGTGATCAGTCTGGTGCTGCAACCGGAATTGCAGGACGTGCGGCTCGCGCTTCGGCTGGCCGAGAAGCTCAAAGGATGTCGCACGCTGGTCGTGAGCCGGCCGTCGCTGATGGCGGAAGCTTTGCGACGTCAGCTGGGAATACCGCTGCACGTGCTTCACCGTGGACTGCGAAAGCGCCTGGTGCGCAGTGTTCTGCGGCGCGGCGCCGCGGTGGTGAACCTGAGCTTTGAACAATTGCGGCAGGTGGTGTACGACAAGTACGATTCGCACTACCGCTGGCGCAGGAAGCTGGCGGGGGCGCCGATGCAGTCATCGGAATGGAAATCGGAATCGGAGCCGTTGGTGCTGCTTCCGTCGGCCTATTCCAATGTCACGAAAACCGCGCTCAGTTACGCCGAAATCTTGCCCAAGCAGAAATTTCTCCTGGTTCTCGCCCGCGAGTCCGGTGCGGTCTCGCCGGTTCCGGCGAATGTTGAGACGGCGAGCTTGGCCGGTTTCGCAACCAAGAGTTACGACCGGAATGAATTGCAGAAACTTGAAGCCGGCTGGAAAAAGATGGAGCAGTCGCTCGAAGAGCATCCGGCATTTAGATTGCCGGTTCAGCTCGGGATCTTGAAAAAAGGGCCGCGCTGGTTGCGCTGGGGGCTCACGGTTCGCGACGCCTGGATCCGGGTCTTGGAGACGCGCTCGGTGGTGGGCTGTCTGAGCGCCGACGATTCGAATCCATACACGCGGATTCCTCTGCTACTGGCTGAGCAGCGGGGAATTCCGGCAGTCGCGTGTCATCACGGAGCGCTCGATTGCAGCATGGCATTCAAAAATCCACGGTTTTCGACTTATCTGGCCAAAGGCGAGATGGAGCGTGATTATCTGGAACGCATCTGCGGCGTCGATCCGAGCCGGATTCGGATCGGCGCGGCGTCGTCTCCACCGCGAGAGAATGCTTCCGTGTGGAGTGGACGCGCTCCCTGGATCACATTTTTCACTGAGCCGTATGAAACGGATTTGTGGCGCGTGGAGGCGATCTATCTCGAGGTGTTGCCGCGCCTCTGTGCGGCCGCCCGCGGGTCGGGCAAGAGTGTAGTGTTGAAGCTGCATCCGTTTGAGAGCGCCCGGCAGCGGCTGAGGTTGGTGAAAAGTATTTTGAGCCAAGACGACCGGAAGTTGGTGAGGGTGACGGATGCGCCCCTGTCTCGCGAGATTTTTCAGCAGACATGGTGCGCGGTGACGGTCGAATCGACGGTGGCTTTCGAATGCGCATCGGTCGGGATTCCCGCTTTTCTGTGCGGATGGTTGCGGCACGCTTACGCCGGATTTGCTCCGCAATATGTGCGCTTCGGCGTGGGACGGATGCTCGAATTTCCGGATGACCTGCTGCACATTCCCGATATGTTGAGCGGGGTTATGCCCGACGCGGACACCGCACGCCGGCTGGTGCAGGCGATATCTCCGGAGGCGCTGTCGGAAGTTCTCTGCCAGCCACAGGCGAGCGGTTTGAGATCAGCGTTTTGAGATCAGTGTGCAAGAGTGCGATGCTCAAGAGCGGCAAAGCGAGGACGTAACCGACAAGAATCTTCATGATTACAATATTCACTCCATCGTTCGCAGATGAAGCGAACACGAACGCGCAGAACCTGACCGCAAAGGAGATCGTAAGCCGTCTTCCGGCGGATCGGTTCAGGGTCGTGCTGCTTGGCGACGGACCTCCCGATCCGCGGATTCTGGCTCGCGAAAACACAGAAATCCTGCGGTACTCCCGACATGGAAATACGGCTCGATGGCTACCTCGTGTGTTGCTCTCGAAAGCCGACATCTATTTTTTCCCGCGTGAGGGGCCCCTGGATGCGCTGTTCCTGTTCTTCAGGCGCTCGTTGGCGCTTCCGGTTGCGCTTGTGACCTATATCGTGATGGCTCTTGATGAAATCGATATTGGGCCAACCATGACGCGATCGATTCGCGAGGCCGATTGTGTTGTCGGGAACTCGCGATATGTAACGCAGACGGTCAAAGAACGCTTCGGAGTTGCTACGGGGACAATTTACGACGGGATGAAACGGGAGTTGTTCTACCCACCGGTGGAGGCTCGGCGGCCTGGATCAAAGCCCACGGTGCTTTATGCCGGATCATTCCAGGCTCGGAAGAGAGTGGATATCGTCATTCGCGAGGCGGCAAACTGGCCTTCGGTTGAATTTCGACTGGCGGGGAAGGGCGAGGAAGAAGCGGCGTGCCGGACTCTGGTGAACGAATTGGGGTGTCGCAACGTGAAGTTCGTTGGCCATCTTTCGCAGCCAGAGGTAGCTGAGGAGATGCGAAAGGCAGACGTATTCCTTTTTCCCAGTGTGCTCGAAGGTCATCCGCAAGTTCTGGGACAGGCGGCGGCCTGCGGACTGCCAGCGGTGGCCATGGAGAAGTATCGGCCGGACTATGTTGTCAACGGTCAAACGGGGTACTTGGTAAAATCGGACATCGAGCTCTCACAAAAGCTAGGGGCGCTGCTGGCCGACGAGGACTTACGGATCAAGATGTCCGCCGCCGCCGCTCGGCATGCCTTGCAATTCGACTGGGACAAAGTGACGCGAGATTGGGAAAGTGTATTTGTGGAGGCGGCCGCCAAACGTCGCAAGAAACATTAATGTGGGGCTGATTTCCCATGGAGGCGGGGCAAGCCCCGTCTCTACAGGAAGAGAACCTATAAGTCGAACATTGGTGGGAAATCAGCGGAGTTGGCCGTGAACCGTGGGACATAGGATGGGTTATTGAGCGTTTCTAAGTCGCTGTTGCGTTACGGAGGTTTTGTGCTCTCCGTGACAACTGCCCGCGTCGTGGGCACCATACTTACGGCCGCCACCTTTCCTTTCCTGGTGCGGCGCCTCGGTGTCGATATTTATGGGCTGTGGAGCTACGTGGTTGCGGTGTGTGGCTTCACGGGGCTGGTGGCGAATCCGGGGCTTACGACGTATGCCGCCCAGCAGGTGGCTGCTCGGCGCGAGGCAGCTTTTGAGACCATTTCCGATGTCCTGATACTTCGCGTTCTGGCGGGTGGAGTTGCGGTGGCTGCGGTCCTGGTGGTTGCAAGTTTTGAAGTACGGCACGATGTCCGCTTTCTTCTTAAGTTGTACGGAGTGGCCTCGGTGTTAACCGGCAGTCTGTCGTTGGACTATCTATTGTCTTCGCTGGAATTGTTTCATGCGCAATCGTTCATTTCGATCGCGCAGCAATGTCTTTATGCTGCCGGCATTTTCACGATGGTTCGATCTCCCAAGGATGTGATTTGGGTGCCAGTCAGTATCCTGGGTTCTGCGTTTCTGACGAGCCTGATTGGCTGGGCGTTTCTGTGGCGGGAGGGGTATCGATTCCGGTTTTCGATTGCACCGCGGCGCTGGGCCGCGATCCTGGTGCCTAGCTTGCATTATGCGGGATCTTCGCTGATGTCAAATCTGTATCATCGCAGCGGGCTTCTCGCGGTTCGATGGTATCTTGGTGAGCACGCTCTGGGCTTATATGCTGCCGCGGCGCGGTTGGCCGATGTGCTGCGTAACTTCCTTTCGGTTACCCAGATTGTGTTGATGCCGCGCATGGCCTTGCGCGCAAGTTCCGCCAATGGTCTGTTCCGACTCACAAGAATCGCCGCTTCAGTTCTGGTTTGGTTCGGTGTTCCGTTGACAGTGGGCGGCATTGTAACTGCGCCCGTAGTGATCCCCTGGCTGCTCGGCGCTCAGTTTCACGAGGCGGTGCGTGCTTTCCAATGGATCGCCCTGTATGTGATCACAGCGCCGGCAGGGGCGTTGTTCGCGGGGACAATTCTCTACGCGATGGGCCGTCATCGGGCTTATTTCGTTTCCACGTTGGCCGGTGCCGCTACTGCCGTAGTTCTTAATCTCAGTCTGCCGCCACTGTTCGGGATCGCCGGCGCTTGTATCGCATATGTATTGGGCGAGTTGGGAGTTGCGCTGTGCGCCTACCTGCTCTGTCCGCCGGAGGTGCGCGCGGCCGCGAAGACTCCGCTGCTGAGCGTTACCGCGATCGCCAGCCTGATCATGGGGGCTTCCCTGTGGGTGGCGCTTCCAAGACACTTGCCCCCATTGGTCCTGGTCGGCCTGGGGTGCGCGGTATATTTCATTGTGTGGGCCGGTATCGGGCGAAAGCTGCTGAAAAAGGAAGTCGAAGGTATTGCATGACGCTCGATCCGAAGTCCAATGAAGCCCGCCGGTCCAATGTCCGACAATCCAACGTCCGACAATCTATGAGCGAACCGAGACTCCGCGGCAATGATTTGGTCCAGCCCTCGCTGCGAGAGTTCGCTTATCTCGACAATCGACGCCGGGCGGAATTAATCGCAGAGCAGGCTGCGAAGATGCCCCCACAAGTCCGCCGCCTCTTAGATGTCGGCGGAAGGGGAAAACCTTATGCTTGTTTCTTTGCCGACCACGTCGTTAATCATTATGTGCTCGACGTTGAGCCCGCGCTTTCGGTGGATGTCGTCGGCGACGCTCGCTTCATGCCGTTTTCCGATGCGTCGATGGATGTCGTCTTGGCTACCCAGGTGCTCGAGCACATTCCCGATCCGATTGCGGTGATTAGCGAAATTCGACGAGTGCTGAAACCTGGCGGAACCCTCTTGCTGAGTGTTCCGTCCATCTTCTTCCAGCATGGGTCCCCCGGCGATTATTGGAGGTTCATGCCCCAGGGCCTGGAATGGATCTTGCGCGATTTTCAGAGTGTGACGGTCGAGGGAGAGGCGGGAACAGTCCCCAGCATTTTTCTGGTAGTCAACGTGTATTTGCAATTGCTCACCAGTCCGTGGCCGTGGCTGGAAGAATTGATCCAATGGACAATTTGTCCCGTGAACAATCTGGCTGGACTGCTGGCGGGAAAGGTTTACCGTGGGAACCAGTTCGCCAGCAACTACTTCGTCGTGGCTGTGCGCTAGAATCGATTTTCTGGGTGGAATGTCGAAAATGAGCCGGCGGCTTGTGCTCCTTACGGAGATCATTGCTCCCTACCGCATCTCGGTTTTCAACGTTCTGGCGCGTCGAGCGGGGCTGGATCTGCACGTAATATTCTTGGCGGAGACAGACGAGACACTTCGGCAGTGGCGTGTGTATAAGAACGAAATCTGTTTTTCGCATCAGATTCTGCCGGCCTGGCGGTGGCGTGCGGGGAAGAGCAGTCTATTGATCAATCGAGGATTGTGGTCCGCCCTGAACCAGGTGAGTCCGCAGGTTATCATCTGTGGCGGATACAACTATGTCGCTTCATGGGAAGCTCTCCTGTGGGCGCGGCGCCACGGGGTTGCATTCGTGTTGTGGTCGGAGAGTAACGGCCAGGACGCTCGTCGAGGACGGCCATGGGTGGAGTTCCTGAAGACTTATTTTTTGAGGCACTGTGACAGATTTGTTGTGCCGGGGAGGGCTTCTTTTGAGTATCTCAGGTCGCTGGGGTCTCCGGAAGCAAGTATCTTGACCGCCCCCGATGCCGTCGATAACAGTTTGTTTGCGACCCAGGCGGAGAACACCAGGGTCCATGCGACTGAATTTCGAGAGAAACTGGGGCTGCCCTCGCGGTTCATTCTTTTTGTGGGCCGTTTGGTGCCGGAAAAGGGCATTTTTGATCTCCTCGAAGCCTATGCCAAACTAGAGAGCAGCTTGCGATCCGAAGTGGGCTTGGTATTTGCAGGCGATGGGATCTCCAAAGAAGAACTGGTGCAACAGGCAAAACGGATCAGCCCGGGAGCGATTTGTTTCCCGGGATTCGCGCAGCGGGAAGATCTGGCGGGCCTGTATGCGCTCGCGGAGACGCTGGTTCTGCCGACGCATAGCGACCCGTGGGGTTTGGTGGTAAACGAAGCCATGGCCTGCGGACTTCCGATCGTTGTGAGCAGCGTTGCGGGATGTTCGGCCGATCTGGTCGAGGATGGGTGGAATGGTTACGTCGTGCCTCCTCGAGATTCGGAGAAACTCAGCGTGGCGATCGATTCTCTGCTGCGGCAACCTGAGCTCAAGCAAACTATGAGCGCACACAGCTTGGAACGAATTCGAAAGTACTCGCCGGAAGCATGCGCCGATGGTCTGGCCGCGGCCGCGATCTCCGCTACGGAGGCTCGATGAATTCGTTGAAACCGCTGCAGTGGGTGGGTATTGTGCTGGGCGTGAGCCTGGCACTGTATTTTTTTAACTCCCATATGCAATATTTCCGTGACGTTTCTTTCTTAGCCGGGATCCTGCTGCTGGAAGTAATCATCGCCAGCTTCTGGAAATATGATCAGCGTTTTTTTGTTCTGCTGGTAATCGCCTTCGTTTGGTCTGGCATATATGTCCCCCTGCAAGGTTCCTGGACCACTGGACGCTGGCTGGTACTGTCTTCCGGTGCGGTGGTGGGCTGCATTGTTTGGACGAAGACTCCCCGCAAGCCTTTCGGATCATTGCATCTGATCGCTTTCTTCTGCATCTGCGCCGCGTTTGTCTCCGCCAGTGTTTCTGCGTACATACAGATGGCGTCCCTCAAGGCTTTGAGCCTGTTCCTTCTTTTTCTGTATTGCGCTACCGGGGCTCGCCTGGCCGTTCTTGGTCGCGAGGACCGTTTTTTCCGTGGACTGATCTGGGGAAGCGAGATCGTGGTCTATATCACGGCGATCTGCTATTTCGCTCTGGGTGAAAGTATTTGGGGTAATCCCAACTCCCTGGGCGCGGCGATGAGCATCGGAGTCTTCCCCATTCTGCTGTGGGGATGGTTCACCAGCGACGGGCCGAGGGTGAGGCTCCGCAGGCTGGCCGCCCTGCTTCTTTGCACCTACCTTGTTCTTTTCAGCATGGCACGCGCTGGGATGGCATCGGTACTGCTCGTCACACTTGTCTTCGTTTTTTGCCTGCGCCAGTACAAATTGCTGGCGAAGGTGGCGGCGCTGGTTCTGTTGCTGGTTGCGGTCGCTGGAGTGTTAGCTCCAGAATCCTTAAGCCAGCGCCTCGAGGGCCTGAAGGATGCCGTGCTCTACAAGGGGCACAAGGAGGAAGGCGTGCTCGGTTCGCGGCTAACACCTTGGGAAAAGTCGATCGCCACGATCAAAGAGCATCCGCTGTTTGGAACGGGGTATGGCACGAGTCCGACGGGCGGGGATCCCGGATTGCATTATGGAGTGATTTCTTCAAACTTCGAGATCGCTCGCGAGCACGGTAGCAGTTACATGGCCATCGCAGAGTGGGTGGGCCTGTTGGGTGTGTTGCCCTTCGTGGCGCTCCTGGCGGTGACGGTGTCGAACGCCTGGAAGGTCTTCGCCTGGATGAAGCGCACCGGCGACCCGCGGCACTACTCGATTCCGCTGGCCATGGTGGTGTTGTCGGGTCTGGTCCACGCCAGCTTCGAAGATTGGCTTTTTGCCGTGGGTTATTATCTTTGCGTGTATTTTTGGTTTTTTGCATTTGTACTCGCGGATCTTGTTCCTGCCGCGGTCGCGGCCCCAGTAGCGGGCGTTGTTTCCCGAGCTTCCCCTTCGTCGCCAGCTGGTTTTGGAGCTGTCCTGCCCAACCCCGTCGTGCCCAACCCCCTCGTGCCCAACCGATGATCAGATTGTTTGTCAATGGCCTGGCCGCGAGTGCGGGTGGAGGCCTTACTTATCTGCGCAATGTGATTCCCCATCTGGCGCGGAGACTCGATGCGGAAACCACGGTGGTGTTGAATCCGGCGGTTCGCCAGGAGTTTGCAGAGCTTCCGAACATTTGTTTTGTCAAAATTTCAGAAAGCTCCGGGGCATTCCGTCGTTTTGTTCGCGAGCAGACGGCGTTGCCGAAACTGATCCGGCAGAGCGGCGCGCAGGTATTGATTTCCGCGGGCAACTTTGCCCTTTGGAACTCTCCTGTGCCGCAGATACTCCTGTCTCGTAACTCGCTCTATACTTCCGGCGATTTTCGCCGCGATGTTCGTGCTCGTGGAGACTACGCAATATGGGCGGACACTTTATTCAAAAGCTGGTTGGCACGACGATCCATAAGGCGCTCCGACATTACCGTCGCCCCGAGTGCGGCTTTTGCCCACGAACTTACCGAGTGGAGCGGCAGGAAGGTACTCTCGCTGCACCATGGATTTGATCCAGATGCTTTTACGAGCGATGCCGCGCCGTTGCCATCTTCAGCTCAAAGCCAGCTTGAGCAGGGGAAAGACGCACTCCGCCTGCTTTTTGTAAGCCACTACAATTACTACCGGAATTTCGAAACATTATTCCGGGCAATGCCGATCTTGAGCAGCCGTCTGAAGGGAAAAAGGGTGAAGCTCTTTCTTACCTGCCGGCTGAATTCAGGCGAGAATCCGGGGACATATCGAGCCGAGTCCGCGGCGTCGCTGGCCAACGATCTTCGAGGAAGCCAGGAGATCGTCGAGCTCGGAACGATCCCCTATCGGTCGCTTCATCATCTCTATCGCGCCTGCCACATTTACGTAACCCCGGCTTATGCCGAATCCTTTGCTCATCCGCTGCTCGAGTCGATGTCAAGTGGCTTGCCGGTGGTGGCGTCGGACTTGCCGGTGCATCGCGAAATCTGCGGGGATGCGGGAATTTATTTCCCCCGTTTTTCCCCCAAAGATCTGGCGGAAAGGGTACTGCAGATTCATGAATCGCCGGAGTTGGCAGAAAAATTGTCGCGCCATGGCCTGCGGCGCGCTCGCGACTTCAGTTGGAGCGCGCATGTTGAACGGCTGCTTGATCTGGCTCAGGAATTGGTGCAGTCTGAGAGTGAGCGAAACTGATGTCGCCAGCCGCGGAAGTAGGTTCAGCGCTGCACGTTTTGGCACTCACCCCATTTTTTCCTTCGGACCAAAGTGAGGTAAGCGGTTGCTTCATCGCGGAACCGATCGAGGAGCTTAGACGGTTCGGTGTCGATTCCAGCGTGATTGCCGTATCCCCGATTTACCATCCTCGAAAACAACCGAGTTCATCGGCTGCGGCCGATTGGGTGCGGTATTTGCAAATCCCCGGAAATCTGGGGCTCTCCAGTGCGGGGAAGCTGCTCTATGCCCGTCTCCTGGGAAGAATACGGAAGCTGCACGGCGCGCAGCCGATTGATGTGATCCACGCTCACGCGGCCCTGCCCTGTGGCCACGCGGCTGCGTTGCTTTCCCGTCGTTTGACAATTCCGTTCGTGGTTACGGTTCACGGGTTGGATGTGTTTAACACGTGCTTTCTTGGTGGAATTCCCGCGGCCTGGCGGCGGAAGGTATCGGTGGACGTCTACCGCGCGGCGCGGACCGTAATATGTATCAGCGGCAAGGTGCAGGAAATTCTGAAAACCGGAACGCCGGCGCAAACCCGCAGCGCCGTCGTGTACAACGGTGTAAATCCGAATCTTTTTTCGCCGAATGCCGCCGCGATTGGACCATTCGATCCGGAGATTCTGATCGTCGGCAACTTGCTGCGCAGCAAAGGCCACGAACTTGTTTTGCGAGCACTCAGAAATCTCACTCCTTCGTTCCCGCAGCTTCGATGCCGCATCATCGGAGAAGGGCCGGATCGCGCGCGCTTTGAAGCGCTGGCGCGCGAATTGGGCATTGGGCCGCAGGTTCAGTTTGTCGGCCGGCAGAGCCGGTCCGAAGTAGCAGAGGCCATGCGACGCTGCTCCGTGTTCGTGTTGCCCAGCCGCAATGAGGGCTTGGGGTGCGTCTACCTGGAAGCCATGTCTTGCGGCAAGCCGGTGATTGGTTGTCGCGGGCAGGGGATTCATGAAGTGATTGAGCACGGCAAGAATGGCTGGCTCATCCCTGTGGATGGACTCGAACAACTTGTGCAGGGGCTTTCCGTTTTACTCGGGTCGCCCGAAATGTGCGCGCGCATAGGGACGGCTGCGCGCCAGACGATTCTCGAAAAACTGACGCTATCGCATCAGGCACAACAGCTGGACGGGATTTATCGCCAAGCCATCGCCTGAGTGGTTTGTCCATCGCGAAGATGTTTCGACAGGCTGCTCTATATAATAGCGATCACCGATGGCGGTCACCGTTACTGGAGGATGGGTTGCTTCACCAGCGCTATAAAGACTTCGTGTTTTGGGGGATTGCCAAGGCCACGGTTCCGAATTATTTCTTGCGCCGATATGTGATGAGTGCGCGTCCTCGGAACGGCGCGTGTCATCTGCATCTTGGTTGCGGTCCAAAATACCTTCCCGGCTTCGTGAACATCGACGGCAATCCTTTCGGCAAGATTGACCTTTGGCTGGACGTGCGCAACGGGCTTCCGTTTCATTCGAACTCCGTTGACTCCATCTATTCCACCCACATGTTCGAGCACTTCTATCCGGATGAGCTAAAGCGGCTTCTTCGGGAATGTGTGCGCGTGTTGAAAAACGGCGGCGGCGTCCGGCTCATCGTTCCCAGCCTGGAGAGCGCGATTGCAGCCTATACTCAGGAGCGCAGCGATTGGTTCGATGATGCTTTCCCACGCCACTTCGATTCGCTCGGCGGCAGATTTTCGAATTTTGTTTTTTGCGATGGACAACACCGCACCGCGTTCGATTTCAGTTATCTTAACGAGGTGCTTCGCGAAGCGGGATTCCGGGAAGTAGAGAAATCTGCGGAAGGAAAGAGCCGCTTGTATGGCAGCGGCGTTCCGCCGTATGAGCCGGGAGACTCGAGGGATTTGCCGCATTCTTTATACGTGGAGGCGTTTAAATAGCTACATTTCGCCGGCGCTTGTACTGGTACCGGCAGAGCTCCTGCCGTAAGGAAGCGAGCAAACATTTCAGATGTGCGGCATCGTTGGCATACTAGCGCGTAACTCCCGGATTCCTCCTGCAGTTCTGGAACAAGCCACGCGTTCACTCGCGCACCGGGGGCCCGATGATTCCGGCGCCGTTCTGCTGAAAGATACTCAACTGGAACCGCTGGAAATCGGCTTCGGCCACCGCCGATTGGCGATTCTCGATCTCTCGCCGCTCGGGCATCAGCCTATGCAGGATCCGGTCACCGGCAACTGGATCGTCTACAACGGCGAGATTTACACCTTCCGTGAGCTGCGGAAGGAACTCGAAGCCACCGGCGTCCAGTTCAAAAGTCATTCCGACACGGAAGTGATTCTTGCCGCTTATCGCGTTTGGGGCGAGTCTTGCCTGGCGCGACTGGCCGGCATGTTCGCGTTTGCCCTCTGGGACGCGCCGCGAAAGCGGCTGCTCTTGGCGCGCGATCCCATGGGAATCAAGCCGCTGTACTACCACCAGTCAGAGCAGATTTTCATTTTTGCTTCGGAGGTGCGAACGCTTTTGCGGACGGGATTGGTGCCGCGAAAGCCTGATCGCACGGGGGTTTTGAGCTACCTGGCGTTCGGTTCCGTGTACGAGCCGTGGACGATCGTGGAAGGAGTGATGTCCGTTCCGCCGGGACATGTGCTCACGGTGGAAAACGGATCGGTGAGCAGCCGCGAATATTGGAATCCGCTGCACTCTTTTTCGCATTCACAGTTCGAGTCGGGATCGCGATCGGGGAATGGGAGCGCGATGGCAGGTCAACTGCCCGCGATCTTGCGCGATGCGGTGTTGTCGCACCTGGTGAGTGACGTGCCCGTCGGAGTGTTTCTTTCGGGCGGCATCGATTCCAGCGCGCTGGTTGCCGTGCTCAGCCACAATGGTGTGCGCGCGAACACCTTCTCGCTGGTATTTCAGGAAGAGGAGTTCAACGAAGGGCAGTATTCGCGGGAAATCGCCCGGCGCTTCCGCACCGAACACCAGGAGATTCCAGTCTCGCAGCAGGACACGCTGGCGGTGTTGCCCGAAGCTTTGTGTGCGATGGACCAGCCCACCATCGACGGCATCAATACTTATCTGGTGTCCGCGAAAACGAGGGCCGCGGGAGTGAAAGTTGCTCTAACTGGTCTGGGCGCCGACGAGATGTTCGCCGGCTACTCGAATTTTCGCCGCGTGCCGAGGATGGAAGTTTTTTCCAAACGGGTTGGACGACTGCCGGGGCTGGCGCGGCGGCCGCTTTCCGCTTCCGTGGCGCTGTTTGCCGGCAAGGGAGATCGCAGCCGCAAGCTGGCCGAGTTGGCCACGGCCCATGATTCCACACTTCATCCGTATTTTTTGGTGCGCATGTTGTTTGGGTCGGCGGAGCGCGAACTCTTGTTCTCAACGCCGGACTACCAGGCACTGCAACAATCCCTCGATCGAGTGTTGCAAGAGTCGGTCACTGCGAGCCAGCTTCTTGATCCTGTCAATCGCGTTTCCTATCTGGAATCGCATTGGTACATGCGCAACACGCTGCTCCGTGATTCCGATTTCATGAGCATGGCACATGGCCTCGAGTTGCGCGTTCCCTTTCTCGATCGGGCGCTGGTCGAGGCATGCTTTCGCATTCCAGGGGATGAGAAATTACGAGGGAATCTGCCAAAGAGCCTGCTGCTGGCGAGCTTGGGCCCGGGTGTCGACTTGCCCAGGGAAATTGTGAATCGTCCGAAACGTGGATTTACCCTGCCCTTTGAGCGCTGGTTGCGGGGCGAGATGAGGCCGGTCGTCGAAGATGCGCTGCTGAAGAGTAATTGGGATCCGACTTCCATCAGCGGCTGCGCCGTGCAAGATGTGTGGAACCGCTTTCTTGCGGGCGAGACTTCCTGGTCGCGGCCTTGGTCACTTTTCGTGCTGCAGCGCTGGTGCGAGCAGAACCTGTGAAAAGCATCGCCCGCGCCCGCCTGACGGGCAATTTGTGCGGGAACGGTGTTTCGTCCACGGATGCTGCGTTGACGATCTTGCGTTCAACAATGCCCTCAATTCAGCTAACATAGTAAGACCTTCTACCTGCCGACGGAATGGACTTGATCTAGACAATAATGATCTAAACAATAATCATCTAAACAATAATGATCGAAGCAAAATCAGAGGCTGAGGTGTCGAACGCTAGCGCCGAGGTACAAGTGCTCCCTGTAAGTGTGATCGTCCCGGTGCGCAACGAGGCCCGCAACCTGTCCCGCTGCCTGGAATCGCTCGCAGGATTCGGCGAAGTGTACGTCATCGATTCCGAGAGCACGGACGACACAGTTGCGATTGCCCAGTCGCGCGGCGCGAAGGTGGTCCAGTTTCATTATGCGGGGGGCTGGCCGAAGAAGCGCCAATGGGCTATGGACACGCTGCCGCTCGCATACGACTGGATTCTGCTGCTCGATGCGGATGAAGTCCTGACTCCGGAACTGGTGGAAGAAATTCGGCGCGCGCTGCAAAACCCTGTAGTGAACGGATATTCCATTCGCCTGCAGATGTATTTTCTCGGCAGGGTCTTGCGGCGTTGCGATGCTAGCTTCTGGAAGCTGTCGCTGTTTCGCAAAGGACGAGGTCGTTTTGAATGCCGGTTGAAGGATCAGGATCCTTCCATGGCCGACATTGAGATCCACGAGCACGTGGTGGTCGATGGACCCACCGCGGAGTTGCGCTATGCGCTGATCCACCACAACATCGATTCTTTGTCGCGCTATATTCTGAAGCACAATGAGTACTCGAACTGGGAAGCGCGCGTGCTTCTGCAGCCAGAAGACGATCCGGAAGCAGTGAGCGCGGATTTATTTGGCACGCAGGCGCAGCGCCGAAGATGGCTCAAGCGAAATCTTTATCGCTTGCCGGGTTCTCCGATTCTGCTGTTTCTCTATCGTTATGTTTTTTGTCTCGGATTTCTCGATGGTGCACCGGGGCTGATCTACTGCGCCTTTCAAGCGGTGCAGATGTTCCATTCCAAGTCCAAAATCTACGAACTGAAGTACGAACTGAAGTCCGGACTAAAGACGGGGAGGAACTGAGGCCATGTGCGGCATCTCCGGACTCGTAAACTGCGGCGACGCGGAAGCGCTCCTCCGCATGACGAACGTGCAGACGCACCGCGGTCCCGACGACTCTGGCCTCTGGGAGCGGCATTTCCCCGATGGTGGCTACATCGGCCTGGGCAGCCGCCGTCTCGCCATTCTCGATCTCTCCGCCGATGGCCACATGCCCATGTGCAACGAAAAGACGAGCAACGAAGATGGGACCGTATGGATCACTTATAACGGCGAGATTTACAACTTCGCCGATTTGCGCCGCGAACTCGAAGGCAAAGGGCATCGTTTTCGTTCGCACACCGACACGGAAGCCGTGGTTCATCTCTACGAAGAATACGGCGTCAACTGCCTGAACCGCTTGAATGGCATGTTCGCCCTCGCGATCTGCGACCTGCGCGGAGCATCGCCGAAATTGTTTCTGGCGCGCGATCATTTCGGAATCAAGCCGCTCTATTACTGGGAGCGCGGCGGGAAACTCGCTTTCGCTTCCGAGGTCAAGGCGCTGCTCGAAGTGCCGGGAATCGAAGCGAGCATGAACCTGGAGGCGCTCGACAAATACCTGACATTCCTCTGGGTGCCCGATCCGCTGACCATGTTCGAGGGAATCCGAAAGCTTCCAGCGGGCCACTATGCGCTCTGGCAGCGCGGCGAGTTCAAGGTCGAACAGTATTGGGACTTGACCTTCCCTCCGGCGGAGCATCGCTTCGAACGAACGCAAACTGATCTGGCGGATGAGATTCGCGAAAGGTTCTGCGCCTCGGTCGAGCAACAGATGGTGAGCGATGTTCCGATCGGCGCTTTTCTGAGTGCCGGCCTCGATTCGTCGAGTATCGTGGCAGCCATGGCGCGAAAGCAGCCGGTGCGAACCTACACGATTACGTTTCCCGAGAAATATCGCGTGGGTGAGACGACGATTGACGATCCCGCGGTTCCGCGGTGCCTTGCTCAAAAGTTGGGCTGCGAGCACCATGAGATCGTGGTCGAGCCCGACGTGGTCGGTCTGTTGCCGAGTTTGACGTGGCACATGGATGAGCCCACCGCCGATCCCGCGATTATCGCGGCGTATCTGGTGTGCCGCGAGGCGCGAAAACAGGCAACCGTGCTCTTATCGGGAGTGGGTGGCGATGAAATTTTCGCGGGATATCGCAAGCATGTAGCTCACGCGTGGGCGGAGGAATATCGGCGCGTCCCTCGCTCCGCGCGCTTCGCGGCGGAGCGCGCTCTGCTGGGTTTGCCGTCATTGCGCGGAACGCGCCTGAAAGGATCGGTGCGTCTCGCGAAAAAAATGGCGCGCAGCGCGGCGCTCAGCCCGGCGGAAGCTTTTATCAGGAACTGCACGTATCTTGATGCACAGCAGAAGACTGACTTATATGCTCTAAAATCGCAGCAGTTGGCAAGCAGCAATCCTAATGCTGACGGCCAGCATCTGGCGGCGTTCAGTAAAGTGCGGCACGCGGATTTTCTCAACCAGATGCTCTATCTGGATACCAAAATTTTCATGACCACACTGAATCTGACTTACAACGACAAAATGAGCATGGCGTCGTCGGTCGAGGTGCGGGTCCCATTCTTGGATCGGCATCTCGCCGAATTCGTTGCCTGGAATGTAAAGCCAGAGTGGAAGCTGAAAGGGAAATGGCGTCCGGTAACGAAGCACATCTTCCGCGAAGCCATGCGTAGTATGCTGCCAGAAGAAGTGTTGCGGCAGCCGAAGGCGGGTTTCGCGGCGCCGGTAGATTATTGGCTGGCGCACGATTTGCGTCCCCTGGTCGACGATCTTCTTTCGGAAGCGCAAATTCGGCGCCGAGGATTGTTTCGTCCGGAAGTGGTGCGCGGCTACATTGACGAGCACCGCCGGGGCGCGGAAGACTGGTCGATGCAAATCTGGCAACTGCTGACGCTGGAAATCTGGATGCAACTTTTTCTCGACGGTGGCGCACGATCGTTCGCTCAGCGGCAGATTGACGCATCTCAACTGTCTCAATCAAGACTAACGACAGCATGAAGCAACTCTTACAAGACGCGCGCACGGGCGAGTTAAAGGTCGCCGAAGTTCCAGCTCCGCAGCTGTTACCCGGCTGTGTGCTGGTCCGAGTTGCAGCGTCCCTGGTATCGGCGGGCACGGAGCGCGCGGCTTCTGAATTTGCCAGCAAGAATCTTCTGGCGAAGGCAAAGGCTCGTCCTGACCTTGTGCGCGACGTGATGGCCAAGATGCAGCGGGATGGCTTGGCTTCAACCATGCAAACCGTCCGGTCCCGCCTGGACCAGCCGCAATCGGTGGGCTACAGCAGCGCCGGCGTGGTGGTTGCCGTTGGCGATGGCATCGCCGACATCAACGTGGGCGACCGCGTCGCGTGTGCTGGCGCGGGATTTGCGGTGCATGCCGAGTTCGCGTGCGTGCCGCGCATGCTGGTTGCGAAGATTCCCGAGGGCAGGGAATCATCGGCGCACGTTTCTTGCAGCATTTCATATGAAGAGGCGGCCTTCGGGACCGTGGGCGCTATTTGCTTGCACGGCATCCGAACCGCAGAAGTTGCGCTCGCTGACACGGTCGCGGTGATCGGTCTTGGGTTGCTCGGACAAATCACGATTCAGTTGCTGAAAGCCGCGGGGTGCCGCGTCTTTGGGCTGGATCCGCTGCGGCAGCGCGCCGCTCTCGCGCTGGGTAGCGGAACCGAGGCCGCGTGCACCGGCGCGCGCGAGTTCCGCGATCTCTGCTTCCAGAAAACCGGCGGTGTGGGCGTGGACTCGGTGCTGATTACGGCGGAGACTCCGAGCAGCGAGCCCGTGAACCTGGCGGCGGAACTGGTGCGCGATCGCGCCATTGTGGTTGCCGTGGGCACTGTCGGCATGGACCTGCAGCGCAAACTATATTACGAGAAGGAATTGGATTTCCGAATTTCGCGCTCATATGGCCCCGGTCGTTACGACGTCGCTTACGAGCAGAAAGGCCGCGATTATCCGATTGGACATGTGCGCTGGACGGAAGCGCGCAACCTGGCAGCGTTTCTGCAATTCATCGCGGAGGGCAAACTGAACCTGCCGTCGCTGATCACGCACCGCTTTCCGATGGAGCAGGCAAAGCGAGCCTATGACCTGATTGCGGGCAGCACGGGCGAGCCCTTTCTGGCCGCACTAATTACATACGCGGGCGCCGAATCTGGAATCGCGCCCAATTTGTCGGAGAGAATTCCGGTGGCCGCCGTCGCGCCGTCGGCGGGTTCCATTGGCCTGGGTGTGTGCGGAGCGGGAAGTTTCGCGCAGAGCACGCTATTGCCTACGCTGAAAGCGATCCCAGGCGTTTCCTTCATCGGCGTCTGCAATGCGACCGGGCCGCGCAGTCGCAACGCGGCGGAAAAGTTTGGATTCTCCTATTGTTCGAATTCAGAACACGAACTGCTGCAGGATCCAAAAATCAAAGCGGTGCTGATTGCCACCCGTCACAACCTTCATGCCAGCCAATCGCTCGCGGCCCTGCGCGCGGGGAAGGCGGTTTTCTGCGAGAAGCCGCTTTGCCTGAATGAAAGTGAACTGGCGGCGCTGGTAGGTGCGTCGACCGAGGAGAATGCTCCGCTTCTGATGGTCGGTTTCAATCGCCGATTCGCGCCCATGGCGATTCAGCTGAAACAGTTCTTGTCGCAGATTCACGAACCGCTGGCCATCCACTATCGCGTGAATGCGGGTTATATTCCCGCCGAGCATTGGGTGAACGATCCCGAGCAGGGAGGCGGACGCATTCTCGGCGAGGTCTGCCATTTCGTGGACTTCCTCTGCTTTCTCGCGGGCGCGTGTCCCATCGAAGTGCAGGCGCAGACCGTGGGCAATCCAGGCCAGTACAGCATGGATAACGTCGTCGCATCGCTCAAGTTCGCGAACGGCACGTTGGGAACAATCAGCTATTTCGCGAACGGCGACAAGTCGGCTGCGAAGGAGCGCGTGGAAGTCTTCGGCGGTGGCTCGGTCGCGATCCTCGAAGATTTTCGGCGGCTCGAACTATTTCGCAACGGTCGCAAACAAATCACACGCGCGCGCTGGGCACAGGACAAGGGCCACAAAGCGGAGATGCAGGCATTTGTAGATGCGCTCCGGGGCAAGACGCCGCCCATTCCGTTTGAACAGGTCGTAGGTTCAACTCTCGCGACCCTTCGACTGCAGAATTCTTGCCAGACTGGGCAACCTCTGACGGTCGACCTGAGCGAGTTCGTTGCGTCGGCCCTGCAGAAAAGATCGTTGCAGTGATAAATCCGCACCAAGAAAAATACGCGCTGAGAAAAAAGAACGACCAGAGAAGGGAACGAGTCGTAAATGTTGATTCTGGGACTGAATATGTTTCATGCCGACGCGTCGGCGGCCATCGTCGAAGATGGAAAAATTCTTTTTGCGGTGGCTGAAGAGCGGCTGAACCGGCATAAACATTACGGCGGCTTTCCTGCACTGGCGGTGAAAGCGTGTCTAGATGCGGCGGGCGCGAAGATTACCGAGGTTGAGCACGTTGCCGTCGGGCAGGACAGTGACGCGAACCTCGCCAGGAAAGTGGAGTATGCGCTGGCGAATCCCGCGAAGGTTCTGAATTTTATCAAGATGCGGCAGCGCAAAGAGTCAATGCGCGACGTGCGCTCGCTGCTGGCGCAGGCGCTCGACGTCGATGCCTCTACCTTGAAGTTTCAGGAGCATCACCTGGAGCACCACATCGCGCACATCGCCAGTTCGTATTACTGTTCGCCGTGGGAAAACGCGGCGGGCTTTAGCTACGACGGTTCGGGAGATTTTGTCTCCACGATGACGGCGCGATGCGAAGGCCCTGAAATTCATGTGCTCGACCGCGTGTTTTTGCCGCACTCGCTGGGCAGCTTCTACACCATGATCTGCGATTTCATCGGCTATAAGAAATATGGCGATGAAGGCAAGGTCATGGGACTGGCGCCGTATGGAAGAGACACCTTCGTCGACGAGATTCGGAAGATTGTCGCGCTCAAGAATGGCAGCTTTCAACTCAACCTGAGTTACTTCAAACCGCTTGGAAGCAATCAGGGAATGCAGGTGCTGCCCGACGGAACCGTGCGCCTGGCACGGCATTTCTCGGACAAAATGGAGAAGCTCTTCGGCGCGCCGCGCGAGCCATACGCCGAGATCACGCAGCGGGACATGGATCTCGCTTATGCCATGCAATATTGTTTTGAGGAAGTGTTCTTCCATCTTGCGAACGAACTGCACCAGCGTGTTCCCGATGAAAATCTTGCGATGGCAGGGGGATGCGCGCTCAACAGCGTGGCCAACGGCAAACTGTTTTCCCGAACGCCGTTCCGGCGCACCTGGATTCAGCCCGCCGCAGGCGACGAAGGCCTGGCGATTGGCGCCGCGCTGCACACCTATCACTCGGTGCTGAAACAGCCGCGCAGGGACGAAGCGCAGATGAATCACGCTTACCTCGGTCCGGAGTTTTCTGAGGCGCAGATTGAATCAGCCTTGAAAAGCGCGGGCGTTAAGTATCGGCGGCTGGAGCGCGCGCCGCTGCTCGACGCGGTCACCGATCAGATGGGCGAGGGTAATGTTGTGGGCTGGTTTCAGGGCCGCATGGAGTGGGGGCCGCGCGCCCTCGGCAATCGTTCCATCGTCACCCACCCGGGCCTGCCCGATATGAAGGATGTGTTGAACGCTCGCATCAAACACCGCGAATGGTTCCGTCCCTTTGCTCCATCGATTCTGGCCGAAGCGCAGCACGAATATTTCGAGCACGATCATCCATCGCCCTACATGCTCCATGTGTACAAAATTCGCCCGGAGAAGAGGAAGAGCCTGTGCGCCGTCAACCACGTGGATAATACCGGGCGATTGCAGACTGTGGCGCGGGAAGAGAATCCGCTCTACTACGATCTGATCCAGACGTTTGGCAAGAAAACTGGGACCCCCGTGATCCTGAACACAAGCTTCAACGAAAATGAGCCGATCGTGTGCACGCCGCAAGAGGCCATCGACTGCTTCCAGCGAACCAAGATGGATGTGCTGGCGATCGGCCCTTTTTTCGCGTGCAAGTCTGAACCGGCATAGCCCACCATGACTGAGACTCCAGTTGCGGTGGCCGCATCTTCCGCGCTAAACCTTCGTAGAGTCGGTGCCTGGCGCGGCATTCGAGTCCTCGCGTGGGATGGCGGCGTTCTCTACGGGTGTCGTGGCTATGAGATCGTTCGCATCAACTTCCGCCTGCAAGCGGGCGAGACTGTGGAGTGGGAACCAGTCGCGCGCTTTCGTCCCGTCTGGTGGAGGAATCTCACGTCGCGCAGCGCGCTGAGCTATCGCCTGATGCGCGATGGCTTTCATGCGCTGGCCATTCTCGATGACCCTCTTGGCGGCCAGACGATAGTGGGCGCGGTTCCGGGCGCGTTGGTAACGCGAACTCCGGACAGTGATGAATTTTGCGTTACTCATCGGGTTCAGCGCGGCACGCGGCCGCTGCATGTCACCGCGGTTCCATCAGGAAAAATCTATTGGGGCGAGTATTTCGATAATCGCGAGCGCGCCGAAGTTCACATCTACGTTTCGACCGATCGAGGACGCACGTGGCAGATTGCCTATACGTTTTCCGCCGGCAGCATACGGCACGTCCACAACATCGTTTACGACCGTTGGGGCGATTGCGTTTGGATTCTGACCGGAGATGAAGGCGTCGAGTGCAAGGTGCTGCGCGCTTCTTCCGATCTTCGCTCGGTGGAAGTGATGTTGACAGGGAACCAGCAAGCGCGGGCTGTGGCTGCAATTCCAACGCAAAACGGGTTGTATTTTTCAACCGACACGCCTTTCGAGAAGAACCACGTCTATCGGCTTGATCGCGCAGGAAATGTCGAGCAAGTCGGCGACCTCGCCAGCTCTTCGATCTTTGGTTGTAGGGTTGGCGAAGCGATATTTTTTTCGACCATGATCGAGCCCAGCGCTGTGAATACCGGCTGTGAAGTCCATCTGGCGGGATCGAGAGACGGAACGAACTGGCAGGTGCTGGCTCGCTGGAAGAAAGACAACTTACCGATGCGCTATTTTCAGTATGGCAACGCATTTCTGCCCGACGGTGAGAACGCCACTAATTATCTTGCCGCCTCGACCATCGCCGTCGAGCCGGACGATCTGGTCACCACACTCTGGGAAGTTGAGTCGGCATGAGCCTGGCCGCGCGTTGGCATTATTACCGGCGTATCTTTCGCGCCTACCTTGGCTCTGGACGAAGCCAGTTGACGTTCTGGCATGAAGTGCCGGAGATCAATCCGCGCGCCAGCGCCAGCCAGCTCGGCGAATACTACATGCTGTTTCGCGAGAAGGCGGACTACGCTGGTCACTACGATGCTGGCGGCATTCCCATGCTCGACTATCACGGAGTGATTGGCTTGCAGTACAACCCGATCGCGATTGCGCAGTGGGGGCTCGCGAACTACAACCGGTTCTGCGAAACGAGTGACGACGCGCGCTGGCAAAGAACTCTCAAAGCTGCCGATTGGCTTGCCGCCAACCTGGAACGGAATTCGCACGGGCTTTGGGTTTGGAACCATCATTTTAACTGGGAGTATCGCGACACGCTAAAAGCGCCATGGTATTCGGGACTCGCGCAGGGACAGGGCGTTTCACTACTCTTGCGGGCGCACGCTCATTCCGAAGACGAGAAGCATCAACGCGCGGCCGAAAAGGCGTTTGTCGCCCTGACCCGGCCCATTGCCGAAGGTGGCGTACTCTTTGAGGATGAAAAGAAGAACCTGTGGATCGAAGAATATCTCGTGGATCCGCCGACCCACATCTTGAACGGATTCATGTGGGCGCTGTGGGGTGTGTTCGATTTCTGGCTGGCGCGCGGGGATGCGTCCGCGAAGGAAATCTTCGATCGCGGGATCGACACTCTGGTCCACAATCTGGCTCGATTCGACACGGGGTACTGGTCGCTATATGAACAATCCGGAACCCGGCTGAAAATGCTGGCGAGCCCTTTCTATCACCAATTGCATATCGTACAGTTGCGCGTGCTGTCCAGGCTGGTGGGCGAAGCTCGCTTTAGCGGTGTTGCTGAACGGTGGGAAGGCTATGCGCAGCATCGCAGCAATCGGATCCGTGCTCTGGTCGAGAAAAGCGTTTTCAAATTGTTGCACTACTGATTGCTCTAAGTACTCATCGTGAAGATTCTCTACGTCTCGCAATATTTTCCGCCTGAAATGGGAGCGCCTGCAGCGCGCGCCGCGGAATTGTCCCGGCATTGGGCGCGTCTGGGGCATGACGTGACTGTGCTCACCGGATTTCCGAATCATCCGACTGGCGTTGTGCCCGAGGATTGGCGCTCGCGATTGCGCGGCCTCCGCTACACCGAAGCCGTCGATGGAGTGCGCATCGTTCGCACGTGGCTGTGGCCGCTGCCGAACCGAAAAGCACACGAAAGAATTCGCAATTACACGTCGTTTTGTGTCTCGGCAGCGGTCAGCGGCTTGGCTCTGCCTAAGCCGGACGTGGTCATCGCCACGTCGCCGCAATTGCTGTGCGCACTCTCGGGTTGGTGGTTGGCGTTTTGGAAGCGCGTTCCCTTCGTCTTCGAAGTGCGCGATCTTTGGCCGGAATCGCTCGCGGCCGTCGGCGCGGGCAGTGAAGGGACCTGGCTCCATCGCACGCTGGGCGCAATCGCCGGATTTCTTTACCGTCGTGCGGACCGCATAGTCGTCGTGTCGCCCGCCTTCAAGGACCACCTGATGCGGTACTGGAGCGTTCCCGCAGCAAAGATTTCCATTGTCGAGAATGGCGTGGAGACTGATCTTTTCCGGCTCGACCCGGCAGCGAGCGAAGTGCGAAAGCAACTGAAGGTCGAAAATCGTTTTCTGATTTGCTACATCGGCACGATGGGTAATGCGCATGGACTGGAGACGTTGATTGCCGCCGCCGAAGAACTGAAGACTACGTTGCCGAACGCGATGTTCTTACTGATTGGCGAAGGGGCAGAAAAGGAACGGATCGTGCAACTCGCCGCTGCCCGCGGAATCACCAACGTTCAGTTCTTTGGTCAGCAGCCACGGGAAACGATTCCCGCCTATGTTTCGGCTGCCGATCTCTGCCTGGTCATGCTGAAAAAGACCGAGTTGTTCAAGACAGTGATTCCCACGAAGCTCCTCGAATACATGGCGTGCGAGCGGCCAGTCATCGTCGCGGTCGACGGGCAGGCTCGACAGATCGTCGAAGAAGCCGGTGCCGGCGTGTTTGTGGAACCGGAAAACAGTCAGGCCCTGGCGAAAGCGATTCTCGACCTGGCGGAGACCCGCGAGCACAGACGACAAATGGGCGCCAGCGGGCGCCAATACATCGTCAATAGATTTTCCCGCGAAAAGACGGCGCGGGACTACATTACTGTGCTTGAATCGCTCCGTAAGCAGCCTTGGCACTAATGGCGAAAAGATAGACACGGCAAATGGCCGCGGGCAGAGCCCACCCCGCCTTTGCAGAAGCCCGAGCGAAAACGAGGGGGAAGTCTAAGAGAGTGCTGCGCCATGCGCCTTACTGAACAGCGATGACCGCCAAAGTGGTGGATAGCGCCACGGCTGCTTCCGCAGTACGATATGCCGCAGCCTTGGCCGCACTTCCGGGTATGAACAATATGTCGCCTTTCACCAGGGCTACATCCGGTCCCTTGGCATAAAGTATCTTCTTGAGGCTGACGGGTATTTCCTGAACCCCGTTCGGCGTCTGGCGCAGGATCCTGGCCTTGTTCAACGCCGCGGTGCGGGTACCGCCGCCGGCTAGGGCCAGGGCTTTGAGAACACTGAGCGCGTTGTCCTCTGAAACCAGAAACCCGGCGGGACGCTGCACGTCGCCCACCACATAAACGATGCCGGCGCGCGAAACAATGATCAAGTCTCCCGGATAGATATCCACGTTTTCTTGGGTATCTTCGGCCAGGTTATTAGACGACAGCTGAAGCTCAACCTTCTGACCGGGATCTCCGTGATGCTCGATGGTGACAATGCGGCCTGCCTTCTCGGTGAATCCTCCCGCCGCCGAGATCAAGTCGAAGAGGCGACGCTCGCCAATCGCTGGGTAGGATCCGGGGCGACTGACCTCTCCCACCATCGTGATGGCTTGCGAGGCGGATTCGTTCACAAAAATGGAAACGTGCGGGCCGCGCACAAAGCCTCCATCCTCCAGCCGCTTTTGGATCAACTGCTGCGCTTCATCCGTTGTCAGGCCGGCGACGTGAACATAGTCAATCAGGGGAAGGTACACATCTCCGGAACCACTGATGCGCGTCTTGGTCGAAAGATCAGGCACGCCGAACACACTAATCTCGACCAGATCGCCGATGCACAGCTTCACATTCGAATTAGCCGGCAGACGAGGCGACTGAGGCGGCGTAGCGGTTTCGTCCGCAGGTGCCGACTGCGGCACCTCTCCCGTGACCGGTGTCTGGGCCAGAACATGGAGGCTGCACAAGCCAACCAAAAAAACGTACAAGCTTTGCAAAAGGAAGCGGCGATTCCGCCCGGACATACCCAAACTCCTGGATTTATGCGTGGGTCGAGTTTAACATACGCAACCCAGTAAAATAGGCGCAGAACGCTCTGTCTCACATCTTCACATCGCGGGGACTATCGAGAGTCAACGAAGAAATGTGCCAAAACAGTTGCTCAGCGACAGTCACGGGCTGTATAGTTCCACTAAATAAATATTTCATCACGCTGCGCCACTAATGGGGAAACCCTGTCTGAAAGAATTGACTGGAACTTCCGCATAGCAGCTGTGGTCTGAGATGCAGAGTGTTTCCGGCCGGAAGGGAACTCTGATTTTGACGCTCCTGTTCTTTGGTTTATTCGCGTTCTCGCTGGCCGTGTCGTTTGTGGCTACGCGCGAAGTGCGCGACATAGCAACCCGCCGAGGCTGGGTTTCCGTACCGCAAGACGGACGGCATGTCCACCAGGCCCCGCTTCCCCGTTTGGGGGGCGTGGCGATTTTCCTCGCTTTCTCGGTCAGCTTGGGCGTGTGGCTGGGACTCTCCCTCGTATTCCCACGCCTAGTCGATGGACTCGCTCCCACCACGCTTCTCCGTATCTATATTCCGGCCTGCCTGATTTTTTGTCTCGGCATCTACGATGATCTCCACGGAGCAGGTCCGTATTTGAAGTTTGCCGTGCAGGCCATCGCCGCTACGATGCTCTTCGCCGGCGGAATGCGCGTTCTCGATCTGCCGCTGATCTTCGGATACCACTCGCTGCCCTGGTTCGTCGGGTTGCCCCTCACCGTGTTGTGGGTGGTTGCAGTTACCAACGCCTTTAATCTCATCGATGGCCTGGATGGTTTGGCCGCCGGATCGGCCTTGTTTTCGACGATGGTGTTTTTTGTCGTCTCGCTGGTCACCCATTCATGGCTCGGCTCCCTGATGAGCATAACGCTCGCCGGCGCCATCCTGGGATTCCTTCGCTTCAACTTCAATCCGGCCACGATCTTCCTGGGTGACTCGGGCAGCCTGTTCATCGGGTTCATGCTCAGCGCGCTGGCTCTGGCAGGAGCGCAGAAAGCGCCGACGTTTGTGGCCGTGGCCATTCCTGTGGTTTCGTTCGGATTGCCGATTCTGGAAACGTTGCTCTCCATCCTGCGACGGCTGATCAGCGGGCGCCCGATATTCACCGCCGATCGCGAACACATCCACCACAAGTTGCTGCAGATGGGTTTTTCGCATCGTCAGGTGGTGATCGTTCTTTACGCCGTCTCCGCCATATTTGCCATGCTCAGTCTGTTCCTGCTTTGGCCGACGGGCAGCACCCTGGGACTGGTGCTGGCGGTCGTGGGTGCTGGCATCTGGTTGGGCGTCCAGCATCTGAACTACCTCGAGTTCGGCGAACTGCGGCGAGTGGCGCAGCGCACCATTGACCAGCGGCAGATCGTGATCAACAATCTTTCGGTGCGCCGCGCGGTCGAGGAATTCAAAGTGGCCGGCGATTTCAATCAGCTGCGCACCGTCCTGATCGCTGCCTTCGATAGCAACGATTTCGATGCGTTCGAATTGCAGCTTAAGTCGCTTCCCGGCGATCAAGTGCCCGGCGAAGCCAACCGTCATTTTCACTGGAGTAAGTTTCCTCACATGGTGGCAATTTCCAAGCAGCCTTCATGGAGACTGACGCTGGACCTAGTGACAACTTCGAACCACTGCCGAGGCTCGCTCGTCGTCTACCGTATCTACAGCCACCGTGCTCTTCAATTGGATGTCAACCTCCTGACTTCCGAATTTCCCACTACCCTTGCCGACGCGCTTGATCGAGTGCTGACCATGCCCGAGGTTCTTGTGCCAGTGGCGCAAGGCAACACCCCGATTCTGGCCGCGAACCTCTAACGGCTTTCGCCAGACCGTTTGAAAGGAACGTAGGGACCGCCGCCCTCGGCTGGCCAGCGGGGCGAAGCCCCGCTCTTGGGTGCAAGAACGGATAATTGAAAACCCAGGCGAACTGCGCTCGCATGGACAACCGGGGGAGGCTGTCCCCACGCAGGATCTTCCTCCCTTCCTTTCGATCCCTGAGTTAATATGGAGGCAACTATGGATCGAAGCACTCTCGGATTGCCGGATCCAGTTGCCGGGGCTCCCAACGGAGAGCGGCGCCGTTGTGTTCGTCAAAAACTCAACACTCCCGTTTACGCCAGTTTCAATGGCCCGCAGCCCGGGATGGTTGTGGATCTGAGTGAATTGCTTGACCTGCACGAAGACGGCTTCGCCGTCCAAACCAGTGAACGCCTGGACGTGAACCGGGCCGTATCGCTCTGCCTCGATCTGCCCGAAACCAAAAGCTACATTCATGGCAGTGGCCAGGTGATATGGAGCGACGACGCTGGCCGCGGAGGCATCCGGTTTTCCGGGCTTCCGGAGAGTTCCCGGAAAATACTGAAAGAATGGCTCTTTGCCAACCTGCTGATAGCCTGCTCCAACCACGCGGCTCGAACCGAGCAACTGGCACGTCGCGAGGATGACAATGACGAAGAGAATTTATCCGAGCCGGCGCCGGTCGCCAAATTCGGCAGTGTCGTCCCGATTTCGGATCACCGCGAAATACTCTCTCGTGTAGAGATGGAGCTTGCCCCGTCTCAGACGCGGCAAGCCGCGTTTCTACAGGTGGAAGCGCTTCGCCGCGAGGTCCGCGAGATCGGTGACGATGTCGATGCCGTTTTGCAGCTCATCACCGAGCGCGCCCTGAGTCTCACGGGAGCCAGTGGCGCGGCCCTGGCGTTTCTCACCGATGACAAGATGATCTGCCGGGCGCGAGCCGGTGATCCCGCGCCGCCGCTCGGAGCCCCCGTGAACGTAAAACAAGGGCTGTCGGGAGAATGCGTTCGCAGTGGTCTCCTCGTCTCGTGCGAGGATGCCGAAAGCGATTTGCGAGTCGATCCGGAAGTCTGTCGCACACAAGGCATCGGCTCGCTCATGGCCGCTCCCATCGTGTCCGATTTCCGGGTGGTTGGTCTGCTGGAGGTTTTCTCGCCGCATCTGCGCGGGTTCACGAAGGCCCACGAGACGGTTTTGGATCGGCTCGTCGAAATGATTCCCAAAGCCCATCGTGAAAAGGCTCAGCCTGAAGGCACCGAGCCTGACAGGACCGAACCGGAAACGCTAGTCATTCCAGAGGTCCTGTCAGGCGTGCCGCAGCCGCCCGCTTCGGGGTTGGATTCGATGGAGTTAGGTTCGAGCGAATTAAGTTCGAGCGAGCTAGGCTCGCTCGATTCAGATTCGATCGAGTTAAGTCCGATCCATGCGACTCGCGAGGCCTTGTGGGAACAGAAGCCTGAAGTCGGCGAGCAAGTCTCGCAGCCGATCCCCGCACAAATCGTTGCAGAGCAAGTTATGGAGCCGCTCGCCGAACCTGCGTTCACAGCTCCGTCCAACTTACTGCACTGGGCGCTGCTCGGGCTGGCCATCTTGGTGGTGGCGATGGTCCTCGGCTATTTGGTCGGCTCCATGATGGAGAAGCGTTGGGCCGACTCGTCGCAAGCGTCGCAGCCGCGCTCGGGGGCCGAGCCAGTTTCAGGGCAAAGCGCGACCGATCATAGCTCGGCCGATCAACGCTCGACCGAACAGCGCGCGCCAGCGAAGTCCCTGGCCGATCTGCGAATGCTCGCCGATCAGGGAGACGCAGACGCACAGTGGCAGATGGGCGTGCGCTATCACAATGCCGAGGATGTTCCGCACGATGACGCGCAAGCCATGAAGTGGTTTCTACGCGCCGCCGAACAAGGCAATGTTGCCGCACAGTCTGCGCTCGGCGCTTACTATTGGGCGGGGCGTGGGGTTCCTGAAGATTTGTCCCAAGCCTACCTCTGGTCTGCGATCGCGCTCGCCAACGGTGACGAGAACAGCAAAGTTCGACTCGAAGGCTTGGCTTCCCAAATGACCCGCGCGCAGGTCTCCGCCGCCCGCCAGCAGGCCGAAGTCTGGATACGCACTCATACCCAAAGGCCGAAATCCGAGGCGAACTGAGCCGAGTTCTCCGCCCGTCCATTCGACACAGACAGACCCAATCCCGCAGCCGTAGAATATGTTTGTGGCCACGTTGCGCGATGTCCTCACTGCCGACGAGCGCGTCCGCGAGGGCGACCCTGCTCTTTGGGAAAAGCTGGATCGCAATCGCGTGCGCTGCTATGCCTGTGGCCATTGCTGTCCGATTCCCGCGGGACAACCCGGTGTCTGCAAGGTTCGCTTCAACCTCGGGGGCACGCTCTACGTTCCCTGGGGCTATGTTGCCGGAGTGCAGTGCGATCCGATCGAGAAGAAGCCATTTTTCCACGCTTACCCCGGAGCCCTCGCTTACAGTTTCGGAATGCTGGGCTGCGATCTGCACTGCGCCTATTGTCAGAACTGGGTGACTTCGCAGGCGCTGCGCGACCCGCACGCCGTTTCGCCGCTGCTCGAAGCCGATCCGGAACTGCTGGTCGAAGACGCCGTTGCCCAAGGCGCAAAGGTTGTGGTCAGCACCTATAACGAGCCGCTGATCACCAGCGAGTGGGCGGTTGCGGTTTTCCGCCAAGCCCGCCAAGCGGGCTTGCTCACCGCGTTTGTTTCGAATGGCAACGGGACTCCGCAAGTGCTCGAGTATCTCCATCCCTGGATCGATCTCTACAAGGTGGACCTCAAGAGCTTCGACGATCGCCAGTATCGCCAGCTCGGCGGACGCCTGCAGCCGATCGTCGACACCATCCGCAGCTTGCACCAAATGGGCGTGTGGCTGGAGATCGTCACCCTGCTCATTCCCGGCTTCAACGACAGCGATGACGAACTCCGTAACCTCACTGCATTTGTAGCGAGCGTTTCGCCCGATATCCCCTGGCATGTGACCGCTTTTCGCCAGGAGTACAAGATGACTTCACCGGCCGACACGCGTCCCGAAGATCTGCTGCATGCCGCCGCCATTGGCCGTGAATCTGGATTGCGATACATCTACGCCGGCAATCTTCCCGGGCAAGTGGAGGGCCTGGAAGATACTCATTGTCATCAGTGTGGTGAAATGCTGATCCAGCGCTATGGATACTCGATCGAAAAGTACAACTTGACTCCGCAAGGCAATTGCCCCGCCTGCCACACGCCAGTCCCCGGTCGCTGGTCAAAAAAATTTGACGGCCAGATTGCGGCCGCGCCTTTTCTGCCCCGCAAGCGCGCGCAATTGGTTAAAATCCTCTCGCAACCATAATCAACATTCATGCGAACGGCAAAAACATTGCTGGTAGTCTTCTTGTGTCTGATCTTATTGAGTCTGGATCTGGGCTGTTCTCCGCGTGATTTCCTGACGCGTCGCCTCGCCGCCGATTTGATCTCGGCCTCCGACGCCTTCAAAGCGCCGCAATTGTTCTGGCTCAGGACCGGCGTCGTTTCCAACAAGGATTTCAGTTCTCCCGACTTCATGGTGTTACAACGCCGCGGATGGATCATCGGCACCGAGCAGAAGTGTCCCGCCGAAGTTGCCCCTCCGCCCTGTTGGGACGTATTGCTCACCCCGCTCGGAGTGGATACGATACGGCCCCTGATCTCGAATGCGCTGCCCGACAATGGCCCGATTGGGATCCAAGTCGCGCGCCGCGAACTGCTGAGCGTTTCCGGAATCAGCAAGACCGGTAACTTTGCCGATGTCGAGTTCACCTGGCGTTGGGTTTCCATCAATCAAGTTGGAGCGGCGCTTTACGACAGCGGAGTGCACTACCGCTCGACCGTAGGATTCCGTGGCTATGACGACGGCTGGCGCGTTATGGAACAACCCGTACCCAGCAACCAGTCGCTGGATGAGGCGCTGCGCAATGCGCAACCCACGGCACCGTAACGGCACTGTAAAGGAGAAGAAATACTTCATGAATTTGTCATCCCGCGTGAAGCGGGGGATCTGCAGTTTATCCTGAAAATTGTTATCGACAATCCTATGCGACGATCTTCTATGCGACGATCTTCTATGCAACGATCAATTCTGCTTGTCTCACTGCTCTCTATAATGTCAGTCTTAGTTTTTGCCCAGGCCCAAACTGCAAAGCCCAAGCTCACCTTGGATGAATTCTTCAACTCGGTGAGCTTCGACGCGCTGAAAGTTTCGCCGGATGGCGACTCCGTCGTCGTCGGAACGGAACGAGCCGACTGGGATCAGCAGATCTTCCGCAAAGATCTCTGGCTCTATCGGATCGCGACCGGCAGCCTGACCCAGTTGACACAATCCGGGCATGACAGCTCGCCGCAATGGTCGCCCGACGGCCAGTGGATCGCGTTCCTCTCGGAGCGCAAAGTCGCCGATGCCAAAAACGCAGACGCGGGCGACGGCAAAGAGAGAGACGGCAAAGACAATGACAAAGACAAAGATAAAGACGTCGCCCAGCTCTTTCTAATTTCACCCAGCGGTGGCGAGGCCTTTGCCATCACCTCGGGCCAGGACGAAGTCCACGCGTTTGCCTGGTCCGGCGACTCGAAGGCAATCGTCTTCGCGGCCCGCCAACCCTGGACCAAGCAGCAGAACGACGATCACAAGAAAGACTGGAAGGACGTGATCCGTTACCGCAGTGATGAGCGCGGCGACGTGATTTTCCGCATCACTCTCGAGGAAGCGCTGGCACGCCACGCCGCCCTCGGTTCCAAAGAAATCCCCGACGCGGAAAAGGACTCGGGCACTACGCCCGGTGCAGTCGCAATTGCACGCACGCCGCTGCGTGTCGAGCACATGAGCATCGCGCACGATGGCAGCCGGTTGGCTTTTGTGACATCTTCGGTTTCCGAGCGTCAGGAGAAGGTCGAAGACATCGAACTCTACCTCATCAACTTGACGAGTACCGCAGCCGAATCCACGCCCATCCGTCTGACCCAGAACGAAGCGGTCGAACTGAATCTGGAGTGGGCTTCGGATAATCGCCATCTGTTCTTTCAAGTCAACCTGGGATCGCTCGAACGAAAGTATGAAGATCCGCAACCGCGCCTCTACTGGATCGACGCCGGCGACACATCCGGCAGCGCGTCAAGCAAAAGGGAAGTCCAGCGCTGGTTTGCTGACTACCCGGGCGAAGTCGTGCGTTACACGCCGCTGCCCGACGGCTCGGTGCTGTGCGCCTGCCGTACCGGAACTGAAGTTCAGCTTGTTTCGCAAGCGAATCCGAAAGCCGCCATCGTCAAGCTCGAAGGATGGGCCGGAACCTACGAGACTCCCGCTTCCGCAGCGCAATCGCAATCTCGAAGTCCGCGCATAGCGTTTGCCTACTCGGCCACCGAGCGGCCCACGGAGGTTTACATCGCCGACGGCCCCGATAAACTGGCGCAGGCACGGCCCATCACTTCTTTCAACAAGCTGTTCACCGAACGCGATCTGCCGAAAGCCAAGCCCTATCGCTGGACGTCCGACGACGGCACGCTCGTGGAAGGCATGCTGATGTATCCGCCGGGAAAGTTTGAGGCGAAGAACCTGCCGGTGTTTGTGCTGATCCACGGCGGCCCGCAAGATGCCGATGGCAACCACTTCGAGGCGGATTGGTATCAGTGGGATCGTCTGGCGGCGACTGCGGGCTGGCTGGTGTTCGAGCCGAACTATCGCGGATCGACCGGCTACGGAGACAAGTTCGCTCTGCAGATCATTCCTGAAATTGTTTCCCGTCCCGGTAAAGATATATTGACGGGCGTCGATGCGCTGGTGAAAGACGGAATTGCCGATCCGAACCAGTTGGCCGTTGGCGGTTACAGCTACGGTGGTTACATGACGAACTGGCTGATCACGCAGACCACACGCTTTAAGGCCGCTGTCACCGGCGCTGGAGCAGTGGAGCACGTCGCCAATTGGGGCAACGACGACACCACCTTCGACGACGCATATTACCTTGGCGGGTTGCCCTGGGAGACCGCTGATCGCTACCGCAGCGAAGGCGCGATTTACCAGCTCAATAAGGTCCGCACTCCGACCCACATGGTCGCCGGAGCGGACGATGTTCGGGTTGCCGTGCTCGAGGACTACCTGCTCGATCGCGCTCTGCACGAGCTGAATGTTCCGAGTGACCTGCTGATTTTTCCCGGCGAGGGACACGAACTCGCGAAAAATCCCTGGCACGGAAAGATCAAAGTGCGCGAAGAACTGAAGTGGCTGACGAAGTACGGCGGCGTAACGGGTGCGAACTAGCTTGAACCGGTGCGCTTACCGGCGCGCGGTGGTCGTTTGTAATTGGGCAACTTTCGCCCGCGGAGAAGATTGCTGATAGCGGGCGATGCCCTGGTAAAGCGCTTCTGCGATTTGCTGGCGGTAAGTCGCGCTCTGCAGGTTGTGCTCGTCCGCCGGACTGCTCACAAAAGAAATCTCGGTCAAAATGGCGGGCATGGTCGTGCCGGTCAGCACGGCAAAAGCTGAATCCTTGATGCCCCGGTTGCGAATGTCCGGGCTGTTCGCCGCCAGCGTGGCGTAGAGCGCGCGCTGTACACTTGCCGCGAGACGGCGTGACTCTTCAATCTTTTCATGCAACCCTCCAGCCGACAACGATACTGGCGTCGGCTTGGCGAAGGTTCCATCGTCATGCTTCTCGACTTCCCGCGATCCCGGAGCGGAAAACAGATTCGTGTAGTAAGTTTCAACTCCCCGCGCTGTCGCCGAGTTGCTGTAGTTGGCGTGAACCGAGACGAACAGATCGGCCTGTGCCTGGTTGGCGATGTCCGCGCGCTGATCGAGGGGCAGGTAACTGTCTCCGGTCCGCGTCAACATAACTTCCGACCCCAATCGCGCTTGCAGCAACTTGCCCAGACGCTGGGTCACGTCGAGCACCAGATCCTTTTCCAGCAATCCCTGCCGCCCAACCGTGCCCAAGTCCCAACCGCCGTGCCCGGCGTCGAGCACGATGCGAAATTTTCCGGTTCTCGCCGACACCGGCTGGTCGGATGCCTTCGCCGCCAAAGCCACAACAGGAGCCACTTTCACCGGGACCGGCGCTGCAACCGCGGAGGCGGGCGTCAATTTCGAAGTCGCGCTCTTTGGAGCAAATTGGTTCGCAGCCAAAGTCTTCTCGCTGCCGCGCAGCTCAACCACCAGACGATATGGGTTCGACTCCATGCTGACGGAGAAATTCGATCCGCCTTTGGTGTCGAGCACGATACGCGTTACGCCAGCGACGGGCTGAGCGATCCGCACACGAGTCAGCGAAGCATCGCCAACGTCCATCGTCTTTCCATCTAATTCCGGAGACAGGACCGTGTCGTGCAGATCGAAGTAGATCCGCTCCGGCGACACCAAACGATGCACTTCGTAGGGAACCTGGTCCTCCATGTCAATGACCACCGTGCTTCCCATGGATGAAGACCAGTGACGCACTCCTGTGATTTTCGGCAGCGCCGCCAACCTATCTTCCGTCACGGCAGTGAGTGGCGCGGCGTCGGAACTGAGCCTCGACGCACTCATCAGATTGTCGGAGACTGCGGGAGACAGAACATCCGCTGGGGGCGCTGGTGCGGTTACTGATTGCCGCGAGATCGTAGTCTTCGTGGCTTCAACCTTTGCGGCCGCCGTCTTGCCATGAACCTGCATCCCCCACCACGCGCCCGCTGAAAATAATGCGGCCACAGCTACCATGCCCATCACTACACTCAATCCCGGCCGCGAACTGCCGGGAAAAGAAAGGCCCCGCAGAAATGGTAAGAAGTGACGCGGTTCGGTGGGAGTCGCCGGCTCATTGCTCGCTAATGGGATCGCAGACTGGATTTCAAATGGCTCTTCCTCAAATGGCTCGTCCTCAAGCAGGTCGTCGGCGAAGTCCGGCTCAGACAATTCGACCAAAGCCGCCGGAATGACAACCGGCTGTGTCAGCGCTGCCGGTTCTGGAATTGAAAGCGCCGCAAGTGGAACTGGGTCCGTCGCGGTAACGGGAGACGGGGCAAGCCCTGTCTCTACTGTGGTTCTGTTGGGCTCGACTTCAGGAATCTCAATCGCCGCCGCGTCGACAACAAAAGGCACTGCCGCGGCCGGTTTCGCCTGCAGGACCTCGGCCGCTACATCCGACAGCCAGTGGATGCGCCGATCCTGATCTTCGGGTTTGAGTGCGGAAAGAACCAGTTCAGCGAACAGATCGAAACAGCGAACGTCGTGATCGGTGAAAGCCCGAGCCGTGGTTGAAAACGCCTGCAGCACGCCCATGTGCTCGCGCCGGCCACGCAACGGAACCAGCACGGTGGAGCGAGCGCCTATCTGGCGCACGAAATCCACTTCGACGCGAACGTCGATTTCACAATCATCGCAACGAAGAATGCGCCCCGATTCCAGGCCGTCCTGCAGAAACTTGGATTCGCCGAGCAGGTGAACGCCGCGCTCGATGGCCAGCGGTCCGGCGGCCGCGCGGCACACCATCGCAGATCTTTCTGCCTTCGACCCTTCCGCAAGCGCGACCACGATGCCGTCAGCCTGGGTGATGGCTTGGGCGCGGTCGCAGATTAATTGCAGCACTTCATCCAGGATGAAGCGTTCCGTCTCGAACAAGTCCCGATCGGAGGCGCATCCCGTGGCCACGCGCCGGTTTCGTATCTGCTCGTGGAGGTCGGAGAAGGCCAGCAGTGCGCGCAGGGCCTCCTGGCGCGCAATAGATTCGAGGACGCGGTTGCCCTCCTGCAGCGGAGAGCCAGGGTCGGCCGTCGCCTCCACTTCCCAGTCAACGCGGGTTGGATTAGCACTCATGCTTCGCGGTCAGCACCACAAAAAAATCTGTACTCATCGTATCCGTGGCTCGTCGGACGGCTCATTGCCGGCCTTGGTTCAACCGGCGACTCTTACCCGGAAACGACCGCCACAACTCTACTTTTCGAGCGTAATAGTCTTTGGAGGGGTACCGCAATGTCCGTTAGTACACGTCCAACTGCGGCTCTGGCCTGCGCAACCGGCCCCCCACGGCGTCGGCCTGCCCGCGCTACGACCCTTCAGATTTTGCCCTCCGCCTCGATTCGTCCTATCGTTAAGAAAGCAGCAAGAAGCAGTCCCGGAGATGTGATGACGGACGCAGTAGAGCAGAAAGAAGCCGAGAAACTTGAGAAGTCCAACTGGTGGTGGCGCGGGGTCGTGGCAACCAGCATGGCTGGCGCAGCCGTGATGGCGTTCCGAGGCTGCTGGCACACCAAGATGAGCTGGCCGATTGGCGTCGAGGGGTACTCCTACCAGGTTTGCCTGAACTGCGGCGTCAAGCGGCTGTTCGACGAGAAAACCTTCAGCGCGTATGGCCCGTTCCACTATGACCTGAACGAACTCATCGCTCGGGCAAAATCTACGAAATCAAAATACCATCCGCTGGCGGATGTGCAGCGTCGGCTGTAGTCCCAGCCGGCTCAGTTCACGTGCATTGTGAACTGACCGTTGCACCGGGGTTCCACTTGCGCCGCTCAGGCTCCGACGGGCTGGTCCTGGCTCTTGTACCACTCCACCGTACGGCGCAGGCCTTCTTCGAAGTTCACCAGAACCTTGTATCCCAAATGCTTTTGCGCCTGGTTGATGTCCGCCAGCGAATGTTTGATGTCCCCACCACGCTCCGGACCGTACTTGACGGTGCCTTTGTAGCCCGTCAGTTGTTTCAAGGCGACAAAGGTTTCGTTCAGCGTGATCCGCCGGCCGGTGGCGCAGTTAAAAACGCGCCCGGCACACCCCGCCGCCGGGGCCGAGCAGGCCAGCAGATTGGCCAAGACTGCGTTGTCGATGTAGGTGAAATCGCGGCTGGTTTCGCCATCGCCAAAAATCGTGGGCTGCTCTCCTCTCAGCATCTGCAGACTGAACTTCGCGAGTACGCCGGAGTATGGCGAAGAAGGATCCTGCCGCGGCCCGAAAATATTGAAGTAGCGCAGGCAGACGGTTTCGAGGCCATAGCAACGGTAGAACGACACCATATAAAGCTCGCTGGCCAGCTTGGCTACTGCGTACGGCGAAATCGGGTTGGGGGTCATGGCTTCGTGCTTCGGAAGTGTCGGCGTATCCCCGTAAGCCGAGGATGAAGCGGCGTACACGACCCGCTTCACTTTCGCGTCGCGCGCCGCGACCAGCACATTCACCGTGCCGTCGACATTGGCGCGGTTGCTGCCCACAGGGTCCAGCACCGATTTCGGGACCGACGGAATGGCCGCCTCATGCAGCACGTAATCGATGCCTTCCGACGCCTTGTGCAGGGCATCCAGATCGAGAATGTCAGCTTCGCGGAAGTCCATCCGGCTCAGTACTTCGGTCAGGTTCTCGCGTCTACCGGTGGCAAAGTTGTCGATGCCCCGGACCTGCTCGCCGCGTTCCAACAGAGCGCGCACCAGCGAGGACCCAATGAAGCCGGCAGCGCCGGTCACGAGATACTTGGCCATATGTTTTTAATGATAACGGATCGGTTGCCCGCCGGGCACACGGGCCCCGTCACCAGAGTAACTTTTGTTCCGGAGCCCGCCAAACGGCCGCCAGCCGCTAAAATCCCCGGAGATGGGATTCAGGACCGGCGAACCCGTTTGGCGATCTTGTGGAACTCTTCGCGGGAAAGCAGCTGATTTTTCCGAAAGAACTCCGTAACCTCCTCGAGAAAGGCTCTCAGGTCGACCGTCTTCATGTAATTCTTCATGCCGTTTTCCCGAGCCGATTCGACATTGGAGGCGACGCTTCGCCCAATTAGTGCGTCGAGGAGTTGCTTCAGCTGCGGTTCTTGTCCTGGGTCGATTTCCGCGAAGCCGATGCCCATACCCAGAAAGGGGTACGAGGTGCGAACCGTGCCCTGAACCTGAATCCGGATGCCGAACGACTTAAGCACAAGATCCACTTTCGTGTCGACGGGAAACGTGGCGTTCATTTCCACATAGCATCCGTGCAGGCTGATGTCGGTAAGGGTTCCCCACATGGTCACGTCGCTGCCCTCGGTTCGAAACTTCACGCTGCCCGAACAACGCAGCCGGGGGCTCTGCCGGAGCTCTTTCCACGCGAAACTGGTCGCATCGGTTGGTGCTCCGCCACCGCCATTTCCCGCTGCATCAGCGGGTGCGCCTTCCGCCGGCTCTCCTTTTAGCCGGCGAAGATAGTTCACGCCCTCTTCGCCGTTACCGGAGTCTGGTGACACGAAAGGTAGTCGGGAAAAGATAAGCGGGTCCACCAGAGCCTCCGACGGTATGCTGCTCTTAATTGAATCGGCAGATTGCGGAAAAAACTTTAGACCGCCGGGAATTGCGACAAAGAAGCGCGAATCTGGCTCCACAGTTCCTCTTTGCCGGCTCCGGTTTTGGCCGAAAACGCCACGATGGGCACTCCGCCATAGGCTCGCCCCAGCGTGTGCATCGCCTGCCGCAACTGGTTGCCAGACAGCCGGTCGCACTTGGTGGCCACAATCGCGTGCGGCCGTCCCTTGGAAGCCAGGAATTCCAGCAACTGGCCGTCGCTTTCCTGGGGAGGAATATTCGAATCCACCAGCACCACGCAGAGCGTCAGGCTCGATCGCTGGTGAAGATAGGGATCCACAAACCGGGCCCAGTCCTCGGAGATTTCGCGCGAGACCTTGGCATAGCCGTATCCCGGCAGGTCGGCAAAAAGCAACTCGGGCCGCGGTTGCCCCGCCCGGCGGACTTCATAAAAATTAATGCTTCGAGTGCGCCCCGGAGTGTTGCTGGTGCGGGCCAACTTCGCGCCCACCAGCGCATTGATCACGCTTGATTTCCCGACGTTGGACCGTCCCAGAAAAGCGATCTCCGGCAGGGTCGGGGAAGGAAAATGCGTCAAGTCACTCGCCGACAGCATGAATCGCGCCAAGATCCGCATACAGACAGTTTCCAGTGTTTAGGGCGCGCATGGCAAGCGCCGCAGAAAAAAAGTTTGCTAGAGTGTGTGGGTGAGAACCAAACCCCGCGGACCAGGCTGCCGGCAGAGTGAATCCAGAATCAAGCCCCGGAGGGGCGACCGAGCTTAGCCCAGCGCCGGGGTCCCCACCACGCCCGGTTTTGGCGTGATGGGGTGGAGCGCTTCAGCGCTGGGAAACGTGGAGAAATGATTCAAGTTCCGGAGGGACGACCCAGTTCTCACCCACGCGCTAAAGCCCAAGCGGACGTTTGGGATGCACGTCCTGATCTTTGATCGGGTGCAGTTTGTACCAGAGCGTGAGCGCGCCCGCGATGACTAGTCCAATGAGAACGCTGATCACAAAAAATAAGCGATAAGCCGGTAGCGCGATCAGCAGAATCGCCACGACAGCGACCGCGACGATAAGACCTGCCGATCCCTTCAGGCTGAATCCAACCCGGCTGCCAGATTCCGGCTCCATGACTATATTTTAGCGCCGTCTGTAGAGGCCGGGCTTGCCCCCGTCTCCCGCCGCGAATCAGAGAACTGCGGACGCGAGCGAAGACGCGGCAAGCCGCTTTGGGGTGGGACCTACTGCCGAGCCGTAGGAATCTCTGCGGTTGGCGGTGTCGCGATGGGAGCCATCGTCGTCTCGGTGTCAGATGGCATCTGCGGCAGCGGGCCTTCCAGCGCGACGGCCAGCACCTGGTCCATGTTGTCCACGAAATGCAATTTCATTTCTCTGCGCAGGTTTTCCGGAACCTCGGCAACATCCTTTTCGTTCTCCTGCGGCAGAATCACTTCGAACAATCCGGCGCGATGGGCGGCCAGCAGCTTTTCCTTCAAACCGCCGATGGGCAGCACCTTGCCGCGCAGCGTGATCTCGCCGGTCATGGCAATATCGCGGCGCACCGGAATCCGGCTCAGCGCGCTGGCCAGAGCGGTTGCGATGGTAATGCCGGCGGACGGGCCATCTTTCGGAATCGCGCCTTCGGGCACGTGCACGTGAATGTCAAGGTTGCGGTAGAAATCGCGCGGCAGTCCGAGCCGCGCCGCCCGCGAGCGAATGTACGACATGGCAGCCTGCGCCGATTCCTGCATCACGTCGCCGAGCTTGCCGGTTAACGTGAGCTTGCCTTTGCCGTCCACCACCATGGCTTCGGTGCTCAGGATTGACCCGCCCACCTCCGTCCACGCCAGGCCCGTCACCAGGCCGACCTCGCTCTTCTCGTGCGCCAATGTGTCGCGAAACTTCAGCACGCCGAGGAAGTCGTTAATCTTTTCCCCCTGGATTGCCGCCGAGAACTCCGCGCCTTCTTTCACCACCTTGCGCGCAACTTTGCGGCAGACGTTGCCAATTTCCCGCTCCAGATTTCGCACTCCGGCTTCGCGGGTATAGCCCCGAATAATCTGCCGGATCGCGTCGTCTGAGAACTGCACGTTTTTCTCCGTCAACCCCGCCTGCAACATCTGCTTCTTCACCAGGAACTGTTTCGCGATCTCCACTTTTTCCGGTTCTGTGTAGCCGTGCAAGCGCAGCACTTCCATACGATCCTGCAGGGCGGGCGGAATGGTGTGCATCACGTTCGCGGTGGCGATGAAGAAGACCTGCGACAGGTCGTACTCGACGTCAAGGTAATGGTCGACGAACATGAAATTCTGTTCCGGATCGAGAACTTCGAGCAACGCCGCCGAGGGATCGCCGCGGAAGTCCATCGACATTTTGTCGACTTCGTCCAGCATGAACACCGGGTTCTTGGTCCCGGCCTTCTTCATCATCTGGATGATCTGGCCCGGCAGGGCACCAATGTAGGTGCGGCGATGGCCGCGGATTTCCGCTTCATCGCGCACGCCGCCGAGCGACATCCGCACGAACTTGCGGCCGGTCGCTTTGGCAATCGACATCCCCAGCGAAGTCTTGCCCACGCCGGGAGGTCCGACGAAACAAAGAATCGAGCCTTTGGGATTTTTTACCAACTGGCGGACGGCGAGAAATTCAAGGATGCGCTCCTTGATTTTCTCCAGGCCATAGTGATCTTCGTTCAGGACTTTTTCGGCGCGCGAGATGTTGCGGATTTCTTTCGACCGCTTTTTCCACGGCACTGCCAGCAGCCAATCCAGATAGTTGCGCGAGACTGTCGACTCCGCCGACATGGGCGGCATCGCTTCCAGCTTTTTCAATTCCTGGATCGCTTTGTCGCGAACGTCCTTCGGCATACCCGCGGATTCGACCTTCTTTTTCAGTTCATCAAATTCGCTCTTTTCGCCGCGTCCCAGCTCCTTCTGAATCGCCTTGATCTTCTCGTTGAGGTAGTACTCTTTTTGCGCCTTCTCCATCTGCCGCTTCACGCGCGACTGGATGGTGCGGTCCATGTTGAGTTTTTCGATTTCCACGTCGAGCACGTCGCCGATCCGGTTCAAACGCTCGGCGGGATCGAAGATCTCGAGCAGCCCCTGCTTTTCCTCAATCGAGAGCTGCAGATTGGCGGCGATGGTATCGGTCAGCTTCGCCGGATCTTCCATGCGCACAGCCGCGATCATGGTTTCGTAGTTCAGCGACTGGCAGAGCTTTACATATTGCTCGAACATGCCGGTGACGCGCTGCATGCCCGCTTCAATCTGCGCCGTCGTCTCGGTGGCATAACGCGCGACCCGCACGGTGGCTTGTAGAAAGCCTTCGGTTTCGACCACCTGCAGGATCTTGCCGCGCTCGATGCCTTCGACCAGCACCTTGATGTTCCCATCGGGCAGTTTCAAGCTCTGCACGATGTTGACGATGGTGCCGACCTGGAAGATGTCGCCGGCCTTGGGTTCGTCGATCGAGGCATCGTGCTGGGTGGCAAGAAAAATTTTCTTATCGCTGGCCAGAGCTTCTTCGAGCGCACGCACGCTCGACTCCCGGCCCACCACGAACGGAGTCATCATGTATGGAAAGATGACCACGTCCCGAATAGGCATCATCGGCAGTTTCTTGCTCTCGAACTTTTCCTTGGGGTTCGACAACTCGGTCTCCCGTCTCTGGTCCTGATTCTAGTGGGTGCCCCATCCTGGCGTCGCGCTTTTTGCGACGCCAGGGTGGGTGCTAACTTGCTGCTTTCTCGATCATAGCCAGCGAGACGTTCCGCTTCTCCACCATCTCGCGAGTCACTTCAAATTCCTTAACCTTTTTCTGGCTGGGCAGACTGTACATCAATTCCAGCATGAGCTCTTCGAGGATCATACGCAAGCCGCGAGCGCCCACTTTACGCGCCATCGCCTGGCGCGCAATCGCCCGGTTGGCGTCGTCGCTGAACTTCAGCCGCACGTTTTCAAACTCGAACAGCCGCTGGTATTGTTTCACGATCGCGTTCTTCGGACGCGTCAGAATTTCCACCAGTGCGTTTTCGTCCAGTTGCTGCAGCACTCCCATCACCGGCAGGCGCCCCACAAACTCCGGGATCAGCCCGAACTTGATCAGATCCTCCGGTTGCGCTTCCGAGACGAGTTCAAAGTTGCGCAGCGAGGCCAGGCCGGTGTGCTCGCTCTCCTCTTCTTCGCCGATGCGGAAACCCAGAGCCTTCTTGCCCACGCGCCGCCCGATAATTTTTTCCAGGCCCACGAACGCGCCGCCGCAAATGAAGAGGATGTTCGTGGTATCGACGGGCGTGAATTCCTGGTGCGGATGTTTGCGCCCACCCTGCGGCGGAACGTTCGCGATCGTACCTTCCAGAATCTTGAGCAGCGCCTGTTGCACCCCTTCGCCCGAGACGTCGCGCGTGATCGAGGGGTTCTCGTCCTTGCGTCCGATCTTGTCAATCTCGTCGATATAGATGATGCCAGTCTGGGCGCGGCTCACGTCGCCTTCGGCCGCCTGCAGAAGCTTCAGAATGATGTTCTCGACGTCCTCGCCCACGTAACCCGCCTCGGTCAGCGTGGTCGCATCCACGATCGCGAACGGCACATCGAGCATGCGGGCGAGCGTTTGCGCCAGCAGCGTCTTGCCCGTTCCGGTCGGTCCGATCAGTAAAATATTCGACTTGGTCAGTTCCACGCCATCGCCGGTGCGCTGGCGGTTCATGTAAATGCGCTTGTAGTGGTTGTAGACGGCGACCGCCAGCTTCTTCTTGGTCTGCTCCTGTCCGATGACGTACTCGTCGAGAAATGTCTTTACCTCTTGCGGCTTCGGCAGTTGGTTCGGAACCGCAGCCGCGGGAGTCGCGCTGCGGTCGTCTTCGAGGATTGAGTTGCAGACGGCGACGCACTCGTCACAGATGTATGCCCGGGGATAGTCGCTCGGCGACGAGATCAGTTTCGCGACCGCGTCCTGCGACTTGTGGCAGAACGAACAGCGCAACATCTCATCCGAACCTGATCTGGTTTTCACTCGGCCTTACTCCTTTTCTGGCGGGTGTCCCACTCCTTCGCGTTTCTTGCGAATGGGTGGGATCGTTTCACGAACTCGCGATCATACCCTCTATCTCGTCTTATAGATGATATCGTCGATGATTCCGTATTCCTTCGCCTGCTGCGAGTTCATAATGAAGTCGCGCTCCACGTCCTTCTCCACTTTATCCAGCTTCTGGCCGGTGTGCTTGGCCAGTAACTGATTAGTAATTTCCCGCATGCGCAGAATTTCGCGGGCATGAATGTCAATATCGGTCGCCTGCCCCGAGAGCCCGCCCATCGAGGGCTGGTGGATCAGGATGCGCGAATTCGGCAGCGCCAGCCGTTTCTTCGCTTCGCCCGCCGAAAGCAGCAACGCCGCCATTGAAGCGGCCTGACCGATGCAGATCGTAGTCACGTCGTTCTTTACATACTGCATCGTGTCGTAGATCGCCATGCCCGCCGTGATCGACCCGCCCGGCGAGTTGATGTAGAGCTGGATGTCCTTCTCCGGGTCTTCCTGCGCCAGAAATAACATCTGCGCGATGACCAGGTTGGCGATATTGTCATCAATCGGCGTACCAATAAAGATGATGTTGTCGCGGAGCAGCCGGGAATAAATGTCATAGGCCCGTTCGCCCCGGCCCGTCGACTCGATTACCATCGGTACCAGCATCATTTACCTTTCCACACTCCTGCCCTGAAATCGGTCTCGTCGTCTCAGGGGAGGATCGAAATGGTCCGCATCACCTATTATGCGGACTGGTTATACAAAAATTCGAGGGTCTTCTCGTTGCGGATTCGTGTCCGGATTCTATCGAGGCCCCCATCCCGTGTCAAACGAGCGCGTACCGCTTCGGACGTCTGTTTCGATTGTTTTGCCAGCGCTTCCAGTTCCTGATTCAGTTCCTCGTCGCTGACCTGCACGTTCTCTTCCTCCGCCACTCTTTCGAGCAGCAGCGCCGCTTTTACATCGTGGATCGCCTGCTCACGCTGTCCCGCGCGCAGACGCTGTAAATCCATTTTCTTCATCTGCTCGGCGGTCAGGCCCTGCGCCGCCAGCGCCCGCAGTCCCCGCTCCAGCCGGATGTCAATCTGCTGTTCGATCAGCGAATCGGGAACTTCAAAATCGTTCCGCTGAATCAGTTCGCCGACCAGCTTGTCCTTGGCATCGTGTTCCGCCTGGTGCTTGCGCTCCGATTCGATTTGCTCGCGAATCGTCTTCCGTAAATCGTCCACCGTCTGGAATTCGCCCAGTTGTTTGGCGAACTCGTCGTTCAGTTCCGGCAGGCTCTTCTGTTTGATCGCCTGCACCTTCACCGCATAACTGAACGTCTTCCCCGCCAGGCGCCTGTCGTGGGTGTCCTCCGGATAGCTTACGTCGAACGTCCGCTCATCTCCGGCGCTGGTCCCGCGCAGGTGTTCGGTGAATTCCGGCATGGTATTTCCGCCCGCGATTTCGACCAGCACTTCATCCATGTGCACCGGCTGGCCTTCGCCAGCTTTCGGATTGCCATCGAGCGAGACTTGGGCGAAATCGCCATCGGCGAGGGCGCGACCTTCCACCGGATTGAAACTGGCATGACGCTCGCGCAGGTCGGCGAGCGACTGCTCCACATCGGCCTCCGAAACCGCAATCTCCGGTTTTTCGGCGCGCAGCTCTTTGTAGCCTTCCAGCTTGATTTCCGGCAGCACTTCAAAGGCGGCTTTGAAGCGCAGCGGTTCGCCCTCGTGCAGGTGCAGGTCCGTCACCCGCGGCTGCGATACCGGATGCAGGCTCAGTCGCTCCGCCTCCTGCTTAAAGAAGCGCGGGATCAGCGCCTCGACCATGTCGGTCTTGATCTCTTCCGAAAAACGCTGGCGAATAATCGACGCTGGAACATGGCCGCGCCGGAAGCCGGGAATGCGCGCCACTTTCTGATATTTCTGGATCAGCGAGTCGGTCTGCCGGTTGACGTCCTCGACCGGAATCTCGACCTGAATCTCGCGTTTGGTCGCGCTTTCCTGGGTCGCGCCTTCCTTCGTACTATCTTTGATATCAGCAGGGCTCACAATTACCTTTCCAGTGCGGCCGCGGCAGCAGAGTCGAGAGGAGGTAGCTCAGCTGCGACGCCTCGTTGCGCCTCCTTGAGTGTAAAGACTCTCGAAGAGCAACGTCAAACCGCGGAAGGGGACGTCCTACCCACCAAAGTAACGGGCCAGGAAAATTTTGTAATTTTGCAATTGGGTAATTTTGTAATCTGAAACCAGTTGGAGTTGAAATTACAAAATTACCCGATTACCAAATTACAAAATCCACAACCAAATACAATGAAGCTGAATGTCTTTTCCCCACTGGCTAAAGGTTCTGAACGCCGAAGTCGTCGCCTGCACGCGCTGTCCGCGCCTGGTCGCATATCGTGAGCGCATCGCCCGCGAGAAGCGCCGCGCCTATCGCGGCTGCGAATACTGGGGCAAACCCGTTCCCGGCTTCGGCGATCCCCATGCCCGCGTCCTCGTTCTCGGACTCGCTCCCGGCGCCCACGGCTCCAATCGCACCGGGCGTCCGTTCACCGGAGACGCCTCCGGCCACTTCATGTATCCGGTGTTGTACGAAACCGGCTTCGCCCTCCTGCCCACCGCGACCGCCCGCGACGATGGCCAGGTGCTGACCGGTCTCTACATAACCGCCGCCGCCCGCTGCGCGCCGCCAGATAACAAGCCTCTGCCCGAGGAACTGGCCAACTGCGCGCCGTTTCTCGAGCGCGAACTCGAAGGCCTGAAAGATTTGCGCGTTATTGTTGCGCTGGGAAGAATTGGGTTCGACGCGTACTTGAACTATCTAAAGCGCAGAAAACTGATCGCCGGCAAGCGCGAGTATCAATTCCGCCACGGCGCGAAATACGTCCTGCCGGATGGGCGCGTGCTTTTAGCGTCCTACCACCCTTCCAACCAAAACACGAACACCGGCAAGCTGACCCGCCAGATGTTCGTGGAGATCTTTCGGGAAGCAAGGCGGCTGGCTGATCGCACGTAAGGCGCCAGCCGACCGCGCCGCGCATCTACCGCAACTTCGTCATCGTCACCTCAAGCTGAAACTGGCGCTTCGAGTTCGGATCGTCCACGCTGCCCATCACCATCGGTTTGCCCAGCAGCGCCAGCGTGCTGCCGCTGATTTTGAGCTGCCGTATCACCGGTCGAGGGTCGCGCCCTTGCGCTTGCTCAGGAATTGCGAAGTTGCTCATTTCGGCGTGGACAAACAACTCGAGCTGGCCATTGCGCATTTGCAGTCGGCCCGAGATGTTCGTGCCGACATCGATGTATTGCACTTCCCCCTGCTTGCCCTCGACCGGAACACGCGTACCAATTTTGATTTCATTGGAATCATTCGTGTTCAAGTTCACGGAATATTGCCGGGTATTGATCTTCTTCCCGTCCTCCAGTTCGGTGATGGAGAAATCAAGCCGGTAGGCTTCCACCAGCTTCGACGGCTCCTGCTCCGTAGTCTTCGTGGAACCACTCGACTCCTGTGCCCGTGCCTGGCTGATTCCACCACCAACCCCTAGCGCCACAATCAGCGCTCCTGCCGCAACCGCTTTCTTGATCGTTGTTATTATCATTGACCATCCTCCTTGAGTTTGTGCTGCTCGGTTCGATCTGTCTGGGAAACCCTGGTGCTCTGAAGCCTCATCGCATGCTGCCCGTGGCGGCCTCGGCCGCTTCTTCCTCGCGATCCCGCTGCAGCGCTTCGGCCCTCGCTTGCGCGACCAGCGCCGCGGTTTCCGGATACTGCGCAAATGCGGTACACCAGGAGGGCATGTTCGCGCACGGTCGTTTCCAGCCGATCCTCTTCTTGCTGCGCCAATGCTATGGCGTCGCCCGCCATTGCGGATTCTGCAATCACGCTTGCTCCTATTCATGAAGAACGTCGCCAGGCTGAATTCGTTTGCAAAAAATTTGCTAAGGAAGATTGGCTTCTGCGCCGATTAGAGAATAGGGCGGATCCTGCGGTAACGGACACCTCTGGGCCGGCATGGGGGAACCGTCGCTTCGGGATGCGCCGCCCTTATTGTGCGTAGGGACAGCCGCCCTCGGCTGTCCGGCGGGGCAAAGCCGCGCCACGCTCTTGAGTGCGAGGATGCGCAAAGGAAACCCCGGCGAGCTGCTCTCGCCTGGACAGCCGGGGTGCGGCTGTCCCTACGTGAGCATCAAAGTCAAAATCCTACGAACACCGGCTCCGGCTCCAGCAGAATCCCCCACGCTTCCTGCACCCCATGCTGGATTTCATCCTTCAGCCCGATAATATCGCTCGCCTTCGCATCTCCGCGATTGATCAACGCCAGCGCATGTTTGTGCGAGATCCCAGCCGCTCCCACCGCATATCCCTTGGCGAACCCTGAGTGTCCCACCAGCCATGCCGCAGAAACTTTGCGCTGCGTATCTTTATGCTGCGAGCGGGCTGCGGGGTAGCTGGGAATCTCGAGTCCGTTCGACGCAGCGCGCTCGGCCAGCTCTTTGAATCGCTCCTCGCTGAGCACGGGATTCTTGAAGAACGATCCGGCGCTGCGGCAATCGTCGTCTCCGGGGACAATCAGCATGCCCTTGCTCCGCCGTATCTCGCGCACCGCCTCGCGCACTTCGGCGAGCGATGGCGGCGTTTTATTTTCGGCAAGGCGCTCCGCAAAATGCCTTTGCAAATCGGCATACTTCAAGCTCGGAGCGCCACCCCGCTTCAACCGGTAGTTCACCCGCAAAATAATGTATCGCCCGCGTTCCGCGCCGTTAAAGATGCTCGAGCGATAATGAAATCCGCACGCCGGCTTGGGCAGCACCACAATGCGGTTTTCTTTCAAGTCCGATTTCAAATCCGATTTCAAGTCCGAAGTGCGCAAGTCGAAAGCCCGCACCGATTCGATGCTGTCGGCGACCTCCTGCCCATAGGCGCCAACGTTTTGCACGGGCGTGCCTCCGACGCTGCCCGGAATTCCGCTCAGGCACTCGACGCCCGCGCAATTCTGCGCGACCGCCTGCGCCACAAAGTCATCCCAGTTGACGCCTGCGCCCACGCTGAAGAGCACGGCTTTGCTCGTGGCGTCCTTTGTTTCTGGACTGGTGATTCCGCCAATCGCGATTTTCAGCACCAGCCCCGGCCAACCGGAATCGGCGATTACCAGGTTACTCCCGCCGCCCAGCACAAAAACCGGCAGGTCGCGGGTTTTCGCGAACTGCGTGGCTTCCCGCACGTCGTCTTCTCTCCGCAGTTCCGCAAAATAGCGAGCCGTTCCGCCCACCTGCAAGGTGGTCAGTGGCGCCAACGGAACGTTTTCCTGAATTGTCATGATGCTAGTCGGGAGCCAGCCCGTCCATTCCATCACAAATATGAGTAAGCTGCATCACAGCGCAGCCCGGCTGGATTGGCGGATCATATCCACAAGTCGGTGATCCTGGCCGAATGCCGGTTCTGGAACGTGGGCCGTATGGAATCCAAGCCAGCGTTGTGCAAAGTGGAGTAATCCTAAATGACGACAGAACTGCGTCTGACCGCAGCCGCGAGCCGTGATCTAGCCGAGCCGCTCAGCGTGGCGCAGAAGGAAGCGCTGCAGCGGGCGGTAGCCAAGATTGTGGCGTTGGGCGAACAAGTAGGAGTCAGTGCAGATCAGATGATTGATTTGCTGGACTCGGGCCTGACCGTCGGCGAACTGCTGGAGGTCCTGGCGGCTCGGGCCGGAGAAGTTGCCTGAAGGAGCCAGGTTTCAACGTTTCAAGGTTTCAAAGTTCCGCCAATACCAAGTGCTGGTTCAGACTCTGAAACTTTGAAGCCTTGAACCCTGGCCTTTTTGAACCCTGGCCTTTAAAATTTTAAGCGATTGCCGCCGGGCTTGCGATTGGGTAATCTCTAGCGATGCCAACCCACCAAGGAATCAGCATTTCGGGAACGATGCCCGTCACGCAGTCCAACCAGGCGTTCTCTATGCAACCGCCGCTGTGGGCGTTGATCTGTTTCGGAGTGGTCGCGTTCGCCTGGACCACGGGAGCATTCGCCCAGGAAACGCCGAAGCCGCAGACGCAGCCCAGCACATCGTCTTCCGGCCAAGCTCCGAGTGCTCCGTCGAAAATACCTGGCGAGGCCTTGTACAATCTGCTGCAGGCGAAGTCCATCGTTTTCCCCGACATCGCTATCAGCACGGAGCGGCTTTCGCCAGGGGAAAAATTTCAACTGTTCGTGGACAACAGCGTTTCCGTACACACAATAACCTGGGCAATGCTGGGTTCCGCGGCCGGCCAGGTTTATAACTCGCCAACTGGCTTCGGGCAGGGGTGGGGTGCATATGCCGATCGATTTGGGTCTTCCATGGCCCGCCAGGCGTCCAGCCAGTTCTTCGGGACGTTTATGCTTGCGTCTGCGCTGCACCAGGATCCGCGTTTCTATCCGGAGATCCATCCAGGCTTTTTCCACGCCGTGAAGTATTCGGCGCAGCGGATTTTCGTCACGCGCAACGATGACGGGCGCGACGTCGCCAACTGGTCCGGGCTGGCAGCGCCGCTGATGGCTGAGGGACTGGCGAACGTCTACTGGCCGGATCGCAACCGCACCGTCGGAGATACGCTCTTTCGCTATGGTCTGGATTTGGCATCCAAAGCGGGGGGAAATATGCTGCGCGAGTACTGGCCGGTGCTTTACGGGAAGATCCGCCACGCGCCTCGGCCGGCCGCCGGGTACAACTGACCGCCTTGGCAGGCGGTTGAAAAACTCAAGTTTCGTATCAGGGCATCTTCTCCCGCCGGTAGAGACGAGGCTTGCCCCGTCTCCGGAGACGCGGAATGCCCGTCCCTACGGGGAATCAGAAGCCCCCTTAGGTGGCGAGCATCGAATCCTTCTCGATCCGGTTAGCGAAAAAGGCTGGCTTTCCTTATTATTCAGTACGCGCATCTAAGTTGAAAAACAGCGGCCGTGAAAAAACTGTTGCTTTACGAGTGTGCTGTACGACCTTGGCTTTGCGAAATAGGAGATCGAGATTGAGGAATTGGACACTGTTGTTGCTTGTTTTTTGCGGACTCGTTGCATCGGCTCAGGAACAACCAAAATTCAATCGTTTTAACTTCACCGCCGGCGGCGGCCTGGGCCTCGGACGCGACGATGTCGCCGCCTTTGTCGGCAACTCACCTCAATTCACGGTCGGAGGCGGCGTGAACTTCACCCGCATGTTCGGCGCCGACGCCGAATACATGTACTACGACCTCGGCTTTAGACCCAGCGTGGAAAACAATCAGGGTCTGGCGAACCAAAGCGGACATATGCAGTCCGTAAGTCTGGACGGCATCGTCAACGTACCGCGCCATCTACGCAAATTTGGCGCATATGGAATTTTCGGCATAGGTTTCTATGACCGCGGCGTTTCGGTGCCCAGCCGTTCCCTCCAACCCGACACACCCTGCCAGCCCGCGTGGAAATGGTGGGACCTTACCTGCAACCTCAACAACTTCATCGTGACGCCGCAAACGATGTCCTCGAATACCAAGGTTGCGGGCGGCTTCAACTATGGGGGCGGATTGACCTATCGTCTGAACCATTTCCATAATTCCAAGCTCTACATCGAATGGCGCTACCACCGCGCTTATCACAGCGACGGCCAGACCATCGTTATGCCCATCACGGTTGGGTTCCGTTGGTGAAGACTAGGGCTTCCTCCGCCGAACCAGATGGCGGCGCGCCCTGGCCCGTACAATACTCACGCGCAACGGAGGGGCATGCTCCCGCACGCGAACGGATAGTGGTGAGTGATCGCAGTCTGTCCGCGCCACGCACCAACTCAGCAGGTTAGCTGGTTGCGGGTCAGTTTCAGGCCAGTCAGGTTGCCGAGGATGGTTACGGCGATCTGCTCGGTGCGGAAAAATTCTTCGGCGGTTTGCTGCAGGTCGTCTAGGGTGACGGCTTCGATGCGCTCGATCAGCTCGTCGAGGCCGTAGAAGCGGTCGTAATACATTTCCTGGCGGGCCAGGTTCGACATGCGCGCGGTCGAAGATTCGAGCGAGAGCATGAGGCTGCCTTTGAGCTGGTCCTTGGAGCGGCGCAGTTCTTCTTCGGGAACGGCCGTCGTTTTCAGGTTGCGGAATTCCTCGACAACGCACTCGACAACCTTGATAGCCGACTCGCGCGAGGTGCCGGCGTAGACGCACAGGGAGCCGGTATCGCGGTAGGGGTTCAGGTCGCTGTAGATGGAGTAGGCGAGCCCCTGGCGCTCACGGATGTTCTGGAACAGGCGCGAGCTCATGCCGCCTCCGAGCAGCGTATTCAGGATGTAGGAAGCATAGCGGCGTTCGTCTGCCATGGGATGCGAGGGGACGCCGATGCAGATCTGCACCTGCTCCAGCGACTTCTTGTTGCGCAGGTTGATGCGCGAAAAAGTTTTGGGCTGGGGCGAGTGCAATCCGTTCTTCGCCGGCTTCACGTGTTCGAAATATTTCGCGACGAGTTCAACAAAGTGTTTGTGGTCGAGGTTGCCGGCTGCGCTGACGATGAGATTGCCGGGAGCGAAGTGGTGTCCATAGAAGCGGGAGACGATGGGGCGCTCGAATTTTTTTACGGTGTCACGCGTGCCCAGGATCGGCAGACCGAGGGCGTGGTCTTTCCAGAAACTTTGGGTGAAGATTTCGTGGACCAGATAGTCGGGATTGTCCTGATCCATTTTTATTTCTTCGAGAATAACGCCGCGCTCCTTCGCGATATCGCCGGCATCGAACACAGGATGAAGAACGAGATCGGTGAGTACATCCAGGGCGAGCGGTAGATGCTCGTCGAGCACTTTGATGTTGAAGCAGATACATTCCTTCGCTGTGAAAGCGTCCATATTGCCGCCGATCGAATCGACCTGGCGGGCGATGGCTTCGGCGGTGCGCGTTTCCGTGCCCTTAAACACCATGTGCTCGATGAAGTGCGAGATGCCATTCCATTCGGAATCTTCGTCGCGCGAGCCGGACTTCAGCCAGATGCCGATCGCAACCGAGCGAATGTGGAGCATCTGCTCGGTGATGATGGTCAGGCCGTTCGGCAAAACCTGACGACGAATGTTGCGGGCCTCTTTTACCATTATTTTTTCCAACCCCTTAAAGGGGCGTCTTATTTACGTGTAGATCACGCGGCTTACTCCGTATCTACACTGATATTGATATTGATGCCCCGAAACGAATCCCTTTTTTCCCGCAGCCTGATTCTTGCTATGACGTTCGTATCCGATGTATGAATTCCGGGGCGGGTTACTGCTACTATTCTCCCACAATCTGGGGCTAGGCGGCGGAGGTTGAAGTTTAGCCTTGTTTTTGTTTAACTTACGGCGATTATCTGGCATCATAAGTGAAGTGACGCCAGACTTCGACAGCGCCGTGGCTACCGAGATTTTTTCGGCCGTAATCGGCAACGTATTGACGTTCTAACTTTTCGATCAGCGGCTTATCGGTATACTCTGCCTGTGAACTCTCGCGCACCAGAGCGATTCGACGAATGACCCCAAATGGCTGAAGAGAAACAACTCCGCGCGCACTTTGGCGACTATCTGGGCCAAGCTGAAGTAGTGATTTACTCCGTCCTTGCCCTGTTGCTTTTTATAACTGCGCTCGCGACCATTGCCAACGCCGGCAAAATGCTCTGGGAGGGCCTCGTTCACTGGACGATTGCGGCACAAACACTGGCGGTGTTAGATCAACTGCTGGTGGTGCTCATGTTGGTGGAGATTCTGCATACCGTGCGCATCTCCATCCGCTCGCATTATCTCGTTACCGAACCATTCCTGGTCGTGGGCCTGATTGCCTCGATTCGGCGCGTTCTGGTGATTACCTTGGAAGCGGCCACTCTGACAAAAGGTGGAACGTGGTCGACCGAGGGGGCGAGCATATTCCGAGCTAGCATGACCGAGCTCGGCTTGTTGGGACTGCTCATCCTCATTTTGGTGTTTTCCATTACACTCTTGCGCCGGTACGCTCCCGCTCCGAAAAACATGGAAAACTAAGGTAGACGCTCGGTTAGCCTTCTCCGATTTAAAATCGAGCGGTCCGAGTCCCGGCGGATCGACCCCCGTATTTTACGGATTACACTCGGAGGTGGGCGAGAGCTTGCCCTGACCTTGCCGAAGGGATGCTCGTCGCTCCACTAGCTCAATGCAAAGCCAGCCATCCAATTCGCTGTTAGGACTTGACCTGCAGGAGCTCACGGATCTTGCGATTGAGTCGGGACAGCCTGCCTACCGGGGCCAGCAGTTATTTGATGCCGTATATCGCCACAAAATGGAGCGGCTGGATCAGATATCGACGCTGCCCCTCGATTATCGCGCTCGTCTGGCCGAGCAAGGCTGGGGGGTGGGGTTTCCGGCGATTGCCCGCAAGTTTATTTCGAGCGACGGCACCGTGCGGTATCTGGTGGAACTGGCCGACGGGGAGACGGTAGAGACGGTCTGGATGCCGGAAGGCGATGGCGGAGAGAGCGGCGACGGCAGCGAAGCAGGCGACGAGATTGAGGGTGGAACGGCTCCGGCGATGTGGCGGCGAGCTACGATTTGCGTATCGAGCCAGGTGGGATGCGCGGTGAATTGCAAGTTCTGTTTCACGGCGCTGCTTGGGGTCAAGCGGAATCTGGAGGCGGGAGAAATTGTTGGGCAGATTGCGGCGGTGCTGCGGGAGCAGGGAGTCGAGCCTCCGTTGCAACGCGTCAACATCGTGTTCATGGGCATGGGCGAACCCTTCTTGAACTATGACAACTTCATGAAGTCGGTGCGGCTGCTGGTGGAGGGCGTGGGAATTCCGGAGTCGCGGATGACGGTGTCGACAGCGGGGATCGTGCCGCGGATTCGCGATTTCGGGCAGGAGGCGGTGCGTCCCAAGCTGGCGATTTCGCTGAACGGGTCGAATGACGCATTGCGCAGCGAAGTGATGCCGCTGAACCGAAAGTGGAACCTGACGGAGTTGATGAAAGCGGCGCGGGAGTTTCCCCTGCGGCCGCGGGAGCGGATGACGTTTGAGTATGTGCTGATCGCGGGCGTGAACGACGCTCCGGAGCAGGCGCGCGAGTTGGTGGAGTTAGTGCGGGGGATACGGACGAGAATCAACTTGATCGCGCTGAATCCGGGCACGGAGTTGCCCTATCAGACGCCGGAGCCGGAGCGGGTGGTGGCGTTCCGGCAGATATTGGTGGACGCGGGAATCCTGGCCTTTGTGCGCCGTCCGCGAGGGCGCGACATTTTTGCGGCCTGCGGACAGTTGAAGCGGGAAGGTTTCAAGGTTTCAGAGGTTTCAAAGTTTCAGGGTTAACCCTCCGCGACGCCGGCCTTTTCCTTGAAACCTTGAAACCTTGAAACTCTGAAACCTTTCTTGCGGTGCTTTTCGGAGCTGGAGTGCACCGTGAGCGTTGTCTTCATCTTCAGCCGGTCGGAATAGGTCAGCAGCTTTTCTACACTCACCTTCGCTATCTTTCCTCGCGTCAGTTTGCTGACTGAAGGCTGATACTCGTCGAGAATCTCAACCAGTTGGCTCTGCGTGTAACCCTGCTTTTCGATTTCCTGGCGAATAGCATCGAGCAGCGTCGCCTTGACCTTCAGCGCGGACGCTTCGGAACGTGACAATCCGAGATCGTCGAACACATCTCCCTTGGTGATGTGGCGTGGCCTATTTTCTGACTTCACCGGTGCCCGCCGATCGTCCTTCACGGTAACGTAATTATACAATTTATACTATAAACTGCAAGTAGAAAGGTCTCAGAATTTTAAGGAAAAGGCGAGTGTCGTTGAGTTTTAACTCTGAAACCTTGAAACCTTGAAACTCTGAAACCTTGAAACTCTGAAACCTTGAATTTACGAACCGCTGCGGGCAGCGGTCCGGTTGGGCCCGGCGAGCGAGGTGCGGCTTGCAGAATTTGTCGCGACCTGTAGTTCCATTCGGAAACCGGGAGTACCAAAAGTCGAAGGCCGCAAGAGACGGCCGCCATGTTCTTCGACGATGCGACAGCAGGCGCTCAGCGAAAGGGTTGAAGGTTTGTTTTCTCCTTCCGAGTTCAGCGGTGACGTGTAGGAGAGTGGTTGCGGAGAAGGATCGGCAACCGCATCGTAGAACGAGAAGTCAACCAGAACAAAGTTGTCTTGGCGGTGCGTGCGAACCATCAGAGTAGAGTGGGTTTCGCGATTGAAACGGGCGCTGATCTGTCCCGCAAGGTGCATGCAGACGTGCAGAATCTGGTTGGAGTCGGCGAGCACGGGCGCAAGCGAAGGAGTGAGTTCGAGGCGGACCGAAATGGCTTCCGCCTCGAGTTGCGGCGCCAGCAGGCGCACGGCGGTTTGCAGCACGGAGTTGATGTCGACGGCGGCCAGCCGCGCAGGAGCCTGACGGGCAAACGTGAGCAGGCTCGCCACCAGCGCGGTTGTGCGGCGGACCTGCTCGCCGATTTGCGCGGCCTGGAGTTGTTCCGTGGCCGGCAAGTTGGACGCACTGAGCAGGTCGGAGTATCCCAGCATGGCCGTGAGCGGGTTGTTGATCTCGTGGGCGGCTCCGCCCACCAACTGGCCGAGCGAGGCCAGTTTCTCCGATTGAATGAGCTGTTCCTGCAACGTCTTGAGGTCGTCGAAAGAGCGCCGGGATCTTTCGAGAAACTGCGATAGCTCGTCTCGGAGCAGCCGTTGGCGCCAAAAAACCACCACGCCCATCACCACCATGGTCAAAAGACTCACGGTTATGCGGAAGGCCTTCACCGCAGGCGGAAGCGCCGAGTCCAGTTCGGATTGCATGGCGGCCCAGAGGAGACTGAACAGAGCGAGCATGCTCAGGCGTGTGATCCAGACGCCGAGCACCGGCCGCGACGGCTTGGAGTCGGACAGGTCGAGGCGGAGAGCGAGCAAGGGAACCGCGGCCATCCAGGCGATGGAAACGGTCAGCGGGATATCGTAGAGGCTGCCGCTGTAGTAAAGGTGGTGACCGATGGCCCAGGTGGCGACATAGGAACTGGAAGCGTAGAGCGCGCTGGCGCCCAGCAACTGTGCGTACACCTGCCGCCAGCCGCCGTGAGCGGTGTAGGCGAGGATGGTGAGCGAGCCCATGAGCACGAGTTTTTCGGTCAGATACGCCAGGTTTAAATTGGCGCTATAAACCGCTTCATCCACCTGCACGGTTTGCCATGGGATGACGGCATATACATAAATGAAGACCCACCAGATGAGCAGGAGTGTAAAGTCGAGCATGCGGATCCGTTCATCGCGCTCGTCTTCCCGGAGATGAGGAAGCACGGCGAGTGCGGCGATCATGGGCACCAGATGCAGGAACAGAACGACGTCGCCCAGAAAGGGGTCGGGCACGTCCTGACGCTTGAAGACTTCGAAGTAATTCCACATTCCCTGGTAAGTAAGCCAGAAGAGCATGCCCGCGCTCATGAGAATCCAAAAAAGCCGGATGTGGAGCGTGGCACAGCGCGAGCGCGAGGTATTGCGCAGGAACGCGGCAGTGGCAACCAGCAGCAGAGTGCCTTGGATAAGGTCGCTGGCAATGGTAAGGGCGCCGCCCCTCGGTAGGAGCAGAGACGCCGCCGTCTGGGCGGCAACCAGCGCCACCAGCACATAGACCCAGAGTTTAGTGAGCGTGCCCAAGGCAGACCACCCCGGCTCCATTTTAGGGCCATGATGCGAGTTCAGGGGGTTACTAGAGTAACCACTAGAGAAGATTGTCCGTGTCGCGTCCCCTGAATTAGCGCCATGAGTTTGGGTTTGTCATCGAGCGGGCGTTAAGAAGATGGAGTTTGTCGGCCATTACCTTTAGAATTAGGCGCTCAACTGGAATTAGCGATTTTAACGACGAGAGTCTCTTGTCCTGGATGATTCCTCGATACCGTGACCTATGGCGCTTCCGGGCGCCGCTCAGTGCGGGCGAAATCCGGCGCACGGAGCGCTGGCTGGCGTCGGCGAGGGTGGCGCTGACGATTGCGGCGGAACTTACTCTTTGGATGGAGCCGGTGCGCGGGTTGGCGTATTCACGCTGGCTGAACTGGCTGCTGACAGTGTACCTCGTACATGCGGTGGTGGTCATGTTGCTGGTTCGCTTCCGGCCGCAGTCGACAACCGCTTTTCGTCTGGTGGTGCATGCGGTGGACATCCTCTGGCCGGTGTTGATCTCCTTGTTCGCGACGGCTCAGCGGGGCCCATTCTTTCTATTCTTTGTGTTCGTGATGGTGGCGGCGGCCTATCGTTGGGGGCTGTGGGAGACGGTGGGTACGGCGGCTACGGCGGTGGCACTGCTGTGGGCCGAAGCGTTCGCGGTGCGAGCCGGACTGGAACGGGCGGCGGATCAGTGGCTGCAGGTGGCGCATCTGCCGCGGCTGGGTGTAAGCGTACGGGAACTGGATCCGCAACAGCTGTTCATGTTTTCGTCCTATCTGATTGTGCTGGGATTCCTGCTCGGCTCCATGGCGGAGAACCAGAAGAAAGTGCGGGCGGAGCGCGCCGTGATCACGCGCGTTCTCAGTTCCACGCGGGTGGAGGCGGGACTCACCGGGACCATGCTGCAGATTCTTGGGGAGGTGATGAGCATCTACGGCGCGAGCCGCGTGCTGAGCGCCTCGCAGGAAAGGCACAGTTACCGTGTATTTCTGGCCGAGGTGAGTCAGGGCGCGGAGTCCACCAAAGCGCTGCGCTGGCGCGAGGCTTTGCCGGAAAGCGAAAAGGCGTATCTGTTCGACTCGCCAGCGGACGCGATTTATGCGTCGCGCCGTGCCAAGGGTTTTCACACGGTGTTTCTCGATCACAATGGGGGGCGACTGCGCGATGCCAGCACCGAATTTCTGGATGCGCTGGCGAGAGTGGAAAAGTTTGACGCGATGGTTTCGGTCGCGTTGCTGTTCGGGACCGAGTGGTCGGGACGGGTGTTCCTGTTCGATCCCGCGATGATGGGGGAGCCGGAAGAGGAATTGCGGTTTCTGCAGGAGTTCGCGCAGCAGGTGGGTCCGGCGATCTACAACGTCTACCTGATGCGGCGGCTACGCGAGCGGGCGGGGGCGCTGGAGCGGGCGCGGTTCGCCCGCGAACTTCATGATGGCGCGATTCAATCGCTGATCGCGGTGGAAATGCAGTTGGATGTGCTGCGGCGCCAGTCGGGAACGCAGGCACCGGTGGTGAACGCGGAGTTGGGGCGGATCCAGAAACTGCTGCGCGAAGAAGTTCTGAAGTTGCGCGAACTGATGCAGGCGATGAAGTCGTTTGAGGTGGACGCGGACCGCCTTCCGGGTTTCATTTCCGACACGGTGGAGCGCTTCCGCCGGGAGACGGGCATCGCCGCGGAATTCGTCAGTGAACTGGAGCGGGTGGATTTCGCGCCCCGAGTCTGTCGGGAACTGGCGCGCATTGTGCAGGAGAGCCTGGTGAACGTGCGCAAGCACAGTGGCGCGCACCATGTGCTGGTGCGACTGGCGCAGCGGGCGGGTAATCTGCAATTGACGGTGGAGGACGACGGGAAGGGATTTTCTTTTTCCGGAAGGTTGTCGGATGCTGAACTGGAGACGACTGGCAAGGGGCCGGCGGTGATCCGCGAAAGAGTGCGGCTGCTGGCGGGCGAACTCACGATAGAATCGACACCGGGGCACGGCGCACGGCTGGAGGTACGGATTCCGCCGGCGAGGAAGGCCAATCATGGATAGGTCAATCATGGATAAACCGATTACGGATAAGCGAATTCATCCCATACGCATTGTGATTGCCGACGATCACCCCATTTTTCGCGACGGTCTGCGGCGTTTGCTGGAATCCGAAGGCGATATGAAAGTGGTGGGCGAAGCCTGCGATGGCCTCGAGGCGGTGAAACTGGCGAAGGAGATCAAGCCCGACATTCTTCTGCTCGATCTAGCCATGCCGCACCACACTGGCCTCGACGCGCTGCGCGACCTCAATACCAGCGCTGGCACGTCCGCGGCGGTGCGCATCATCCTGCTGACGGCGGCGGTGGAAAAGAAACAGATGGTGGAAGCGCTGCAGTTGGGAGCGCGCGGCGTGGTGCTGAAGGACTCCGCAACGCAACTGCTGCTCAAAAGCATTCACGCCGTGATGGCTGGGGAGTATTGGGTCGGTCGGGACAGCGTCTCGAATCTGGTGCAGTACCTGCGCAACCTCATGCAGAGCACAAACGAGGAATCGAAACAGAAGAAGTTCGGGCTCACGCCGCGGGAACTGGAGATTGTCTCTGCGGTGGTCGCGGGCTATGCCAACCGGGAAATCGCCGAGTACTTCAAGATCAGCGAGGATACGGTGAAGCACCATCTCAGCAACATCTTCGACAAGCTGGGAGTTTCAACTCGTTTGGAACTGGCTCTCTTCGCGGTGAATCAGGGGCTTCCGCTGAAAACGATTGTGTAATCGAGGTTGTGGAATCAATAGGTTGGCTGGATCGAAGCGGCATCACTGAGTAATGGCACGTTAGTGCTATGTAGAGTCACGGGTGTGCCATTGGGAGAGGCGCAGGTTCACGATATTTTAATAATCATACGACGGCCGAACTACTGTGCTGAGGGATGAGTAAATCTCGGGCGTGTCGTCGATTGGGGGCAGACAGTGATCAAAGCAATCCGTCAACTTTGGGCTGAAGAGAGCGGTCAAGACGTCGCCGAATACGCGGTGATGCTCGCGGTAATCCTGGTGATCGTGATTGGCACGGTCCGACTGATTGGCGGCAACGCCAACAACGTGTTTTCGCAAGTCCAAAGCAGCATGGCGCAATAGCTGCACGAGCAAGCCCCCCTGCGTCTGGCAGGGGGCTCTCCCTTGATTGTTCCTGCCCGATTTCTCTCCCGAAGGCAAGCTTTCAAAGTTGCAAGGTTTCAGAGTTTCAATGTAACGCTCTTGTCGGTTGCCAGGAGTGCGTGCCCCGTGCGGTTCAGACCTTGCAACCTTGCCTTTTCCTACGGCCTCGTCGGAGCTGCCGCCGTTTTCTCCGGGACGGGGGCCGTTTTGTCGGGAGCGGGGGCGCCGAACCGGGTGAGGAACGGGAAGAAGGGCGTGACTTCGAAGGGCATCTTCTCGGCCGCGGTGGTGATGGCGACGGGCTTGGTCTTGATCAATTCCAGTTGATCGTTCCACGGGTCGACCCTGACCCGGCCACCCAGAGGCAGCGCCGCGACCTGGTCGGCTTTCTTCGGGTCAAATTGCGGCGAGGCGGTCATCAAAGACGACATCCTGGTGGCATTGCCGTTGAGGAGGCTGTCGCCGAGGTGCGCCCGGATCAGGTTCTTCAACTCCGGAGCGCGGGCTTGAATCGCTTTGAGGAACAACCCGGCGTTGCCGAGCTTGTCTTTATAAGGCGAGTTGTTGAGCAGTTCAATGGCTTTCTTGTCCGCAGCTTCTTCTTCGCCCTTATCGCGAGCAAAATCCATGCGCTCGAAGGTGCGCTCATCGGGAAAGAACATGCGGTCGTTGAAGGCGAGCTTGGTGTTTAAATGATGGCCGAGCACGATGTGCGCCAGTTCGTGAGTCAGAATCATGGCCAGGGCCGCTTCGTCGGGCAGAACGTCAATCATGCCGCGGCTCACGACGATGGTATGGCCAATGGTGAAGGACTCGAGCGGGGTTGTCATCAGCACGCGGCACCTGATCTCGGGCTGAATGTCGAGGTTATTGGTGACCATCACGTTGTTGACGACGGTCTGCAGCACCTTGTCGATTTCACCTTCCGGCGCGAGCAGCCCGATCTGCTGCAGGCGGTCGAGCACGTTGGTTTCAGCCTGACGTTCCCATGCGCGCTGGGCTTCGATGGGCGTTGCGTCCTGGGCTTTCTGACTCTGGTCCTGGACCGCCTGCTGGGAGTCAACCGTGATCTCAGTGAACTCAGAGTTGCGCCGGAGGTCCTTCAGGTTATAGCCCCAAAGCCGCGTCTGCGCCTTGTAATTTAGCGTCTCACCCAGCCGATACTTAAGGTCGGATTCTTCGGAATAAATCATCGAAGGCAGCCAGACGCCTCCCGGGCGCAGGTTCTGGCGCCAACTGTCAAAGTGCAGGTAGTAACTGGCTCGCGGATGAGGATAGTAAGTGCCATTGAAGCGGACGATGTTATAGTCCTGGTCTTCGATCCAGATGCGGCCGAGAAATCGGCCCTTGCCAGCGTCCTTCTTGGGGGCGACGTCGATGACAACGCAGCGTATTTCGCCGAGAAACTCGCGGCGGACAAAAGTGAAATCGTAATACTTGCGCTGAAAATCCTGATCGAGGACCACCATCTGGGCAAAGCCCAAAGGCAGAAACTTCATGGAGTAAATGTTGCTCAGCTTGCTGAGCATGCGTTTGCCGAGACCGGCCGTGGTGGGCGAGGTGAAAGCGCGGTCATCGGTACCCTCGCTCATATCCAAGCGACCCAGGAAGTACACGTCGCTGACGGGCACGGGAGCGCCGAGGTCTTTGTCTTCCTTCAGATTCTGGAGATAAGTCTCTACCATGGGATGGAGTTGCTTCATCTGGGCCATGAAGAAATGCTCGCGCTCAATTGCCCGATCGACAACCTGGTCGAAGCTGTTGGCGGCGGCGCTAGCCTGTTGGGCGGCGGCGTCGCGGGTGGCGAGCTGCGGGTCCGGCGTGGTCTGGGCGAGCGAAGCCTGGGCGAACGAGGTCTGGACGAACAGGGACGTGGCGCCGACCAGGGAGAGCGCAAAGATTGCGAATAGGGAGCGCAACATTCTTAGCTGTTTCATTTCACCTACGATGCAAGTTGAAAAATAATGTGCAATACCGCCTCAAAATCAGCGGGGTGGCCGTCTCTCAGGGCGGGCTTGAATTGAATTTTTTCCGCGGCGCGAACCGCGGATTCGTCCAGCCCATGACCGAGTCCGTGCACCACCTTCACGATGCGAATCTGCCCGGTCGCTGAAAATACAACATCGAGCAGAACCTCGCCCTCAATTTTAAGCTGTCGCCCTTCATCAGTGTAGACCGGACGTGGCTTAAATGTGATCTCAGCCGGCATGGTCTTGACGACGGGCTCGACAGACTTGGTTTTGGGCTGAGCGGTTACGACATCCGCGTCTCCGAAGCCGCCCTGGCGAACCGCACCGCGCGAGCCAGAGACCGTGCCGGAGCTGTTGCCGGTAGCGACGCCGCTGCCAAAGCCAGTGCTTGCGACCACCCCGCGCGCGCCATGCGATCCGCCGGTACCGTTGCCATAGCCGGGGCCGTAGGGCATGTCATACGAGCCCGACTGCGCGATCGTGACCGGATGGCCGTGATTGTCCGATGCGGGCACGCCGTTGGGGTCGCCGAAGCCACCGGTTTGTACTTTCTGCGGCGCGGCTGCCATGGTTGGCGTCGCCGAACTTCCCGTGGAGAACACGTTCGTTTTGACCGGCTGCCGGGGGATCCTCGGCTTCACGTCCGGCAATAGTTCTTTCGTGGCCGCCAGCGTAACCTTGGGCGCTTGTTCGTCGAGAACTGGCTTTTTCGGCCGGATCAATTCGGCGGGGACGCGCATGGCTTCGGGCCGCGGCGTTACCGGTTCGGTGATCTTCGGAATCGGAACGGGAAAATGCTTGACCGGCGCCGGAGCCTGTGGAATCGGAGGCGGAGTGCTGACCAAGCTGACGAAGTGGTAGTCGTGCTCGCGGGGCTCGAGAACATCGGGGTGCATGATGCCAACAATCACGAAGAACGCCAACAACACCGACTGCACGCCATAACTGAGAACGAACCTGCCCCAACGAGTGCGAGGCTCGGGGAGAAGGCCTAACGTCAATTGTGCAGCCTGGGAATCCATGTCCGGCACCTCGTGTAGCTACCTGCTTCGCCCTTCCTGAAAGAAGTGGTCAATCCCACGAGCTAGCACTTTAAAGACCACGGGAGGCGGGCCGCAGGACGACACTTCTGCTCTGCGAAGTGCACGCCGAAGACCATCTTCGACGAAGGCTCTCCACCCCTAAGATGCTGCTAAGCGGCTACTTACATGGGGGAACCTCTATTTTAACAGATCGAAAGACCTCACCTGCAAGGTTTTTCCTATTTGGGAAAGGTCTCAGGAAGGGAAATTCTTTTGGGAAATCGGAAGATTTTGCCCGCAACTCAACTCTCATTCCCGAAACCGTTCTACTCGTTCTCTTCTTCGTCGATCTTGATGCGCAGCGACTTGAGGAACTTCAGGTCCTGATCGCTGATCTTGAGTTCCGCATTGGTGCTGAGGGTGGAGACCAGGGAAGTCTTATCGGTAGTGTTTTCGCCCTGCTTGCTGACGCCGATGGTGGCTTCGAGCACCAGGAAAATGTCGTAGCCGCCTTCCTTGATGCGGGCCACGACTTCGGCGATCGACTCGGAATCGGACAACGACTCATTGATCGCTTCTCCGAGTTCTTTCATGAGCTGCTTCAGTTGCTGATCCACGAATCCCCCCTCGAAGCGGAAGCCGCTGATCGGAAACATCACAAGTCGTGGTGATCCCGCTCCTCGTCATTGTACGCCCGGCCACTGCTAAAATCGACTAATGATCGACCGACTAATGATCGACCGACTGATGACCGACCGACCGACGATCGACCGACTGATGGTGACCGACCGATGGTGACCGACCGATGATCGACGGCCAAACGGCGAGAAAAATCAAGGTAGCTTTCCGCGTGGCCGCCAACATGGTGCAACGCAGTCGGACGGCCCGGGCGGTGCTGGCCGGGATTCGCGCCACCGCACATTCTTTCGGGCGGGCGCTGCACCAACTCTGGCTGGAAGTGACCGGGTTCACGTTTCTGGCGCTTGCCGGAGTCGGGGCGATGGCCGGCATCCGCGAGTACGGGAAGTACCAGTCTGGCCACGCGACCGGACCGGGCCGGTTGCTGCTTGCGGTATGCTTCACGGTTTCGTTCGCCTGGTTCGGGCTGAGCTCGTTCTGGCGAGTAAAGCGAAGAGCCAAGAGCTAGAAGCGAACAGGCAAAAGCGAAAAGCAAAAGAAGGGCAGGACAAAATGACGGAACTGAAGACGGCCGAATCCGCAACCAAGCAGGCAGCCCCACCCCCCAGCGAAGAAACGTCTTCTCACATCGCGGTACGCCCCCTCTACACGCCCGTGGATCTTGCGGCGTGGGACTACGACCGCGATGTGGGTTATCCGGGGCAGTTTCCCTACACCCGCGGTGTGCAGGCCACCATGTACCGCGGCCGCCTGTGGACCATGCGCCAATACGCGGGCATGGGCGATGCCGAGGAGTCGAACAAGCGCTACAAATACCTGCTCGCCAACGGCACGACCGGGCTTTCTGTGGCATTTGATTTGCCAACGCAGATTGGCCTCGATTCCGACAATCCGCTGGCCGCGGGAGAAGTTGGCAAAGTCGGCGTGGCCATCGATTCCATCGAAGACATGCAGCGCCTGTTCGACGGCATCGACCTCACCGCGATTTCAACATCGATGACCATCAATGCGACGGCTGCGATTCTGCTGGCGCTGTATGTGGGTGTGGCGCGGCGGCAGGGTCGAGACGTTCGCAAACTCTCCGGCACGGTGCAAAACGATGTGCTCAAGGAGTACATCGCGCGCGGCACCTATATTTATCCGCCGCACCAGGCGATGCGCATCATCACCGACATTTTTGCCTGGTCGAAAGAGAACGTGCCGGAGTGGAACACGATTTCCATCTCGGGCTATCACATGCGCGAAGCGGGATCGACGGCGGTGCAGGAAGTCGCCTTCACTCTCGCCAACGGCATTGCCTACGTGGAGGCGGCGATTCACGCCGGCCTCGATGTGGACAAGTTCGCGCCCCGGCTTTCGTTCTTCTTCAATGCTCACAGTAATTTCCTCGAGGAGGTCGCGAAGTTTCGCGCCGCGCGCCGCATGTGGGCGAAAATCATGCGCGACAAGTTCACGGCGAAAAATCCAAAGTCGTTGATGCTGCGCTTCCACGCGCAGACCGCCGGCTCCACGCTTACGGCGCAACAACCCGAAGTCAACATTGTGCGGACGACGATGCAAGCCCTGGCGGCGGTGCTCGGCGGAACCCAGTCTCTGCACACGAATTCCTTTGATGAGGCGCTGGCGTTGCCCACCGAAGCGTCGGCGCGGATCGCGCTGCGCACGCAGCAGGTGATCGCGTTCGAGTCAGGCGCGCCGCAGACCGTCGATCCGCTGGCCGGATCGTATTACGTCGAAGCGCTGACCAGCGAAATCGAAAAGCGAGCCGTCGACTACCTGGAAAAAATCGAAGCCATGGGCGGCATGCTCAAGGCCATCGAACGCGGATACGTGCAGCAGGAAATCCAGAACGCAGCCTACGAATATCAGCAGGCGGTTGATCGACTGGAGGCGGTGGTGGTCGGCGTGAACCGGTTCCATATGGAGCACGAGCACGCGGTGCCGATCCTGCGGATTGACCCGGCGCTGGAACCGAAACAGGTGGAGCGGTTGCGGGCAGTGCGTGCCAAGCGCGACCCCGAGACCTGGAAGGCCGCGGTCCAGGAGGTCGAAGACACGGCCCGCTCGGGAGACAATCTAATGCCGCGAATACTGGCGGCAGTAGAGGCAAACGCCACGGTCGGAGAAATTTCAGACGCGATGCGCAAGGTGTACGGGGAGTACAAAGAGGCGGTGGTAATTTGAGGCGCTGTTAGACGTCGACAGGCTGAGGCAGACTTGGGTTTCGTATCAGGGTATGCCCTCAGGCATACCACAAGTCGCCGAAAATGGTTTCGGCTTCAGCTGCCGCTTTAGAGTGTGCGTGAGAACTTGTTTTGGTTAACTCGGTGGAACGAAGCATCCGCAATACCAGCCCCGGAGGGGCGACCCAACTTAGCCCACCGCTTTAGCGGTGGGTAAAGTGGGGAAAATGATCCAAGTCCCGGAGGGACGACCCAATTCTCACACAGTCTCTTTAGGGGCTGGGCAGCGGAAGTTTACTTTTTCCGCAGCCTCTCAGCCGTGCCGCTCAAAGCCACAGAGAATGTCGGCTATAGCCCCTGAAGGACGCGCTCAGTCCGCCGTTTTGTAGTCGCAGGCGGTGCGGCAGGCTTCGCAGTAATAGAGCCCGTCAACACAGAGCCGCACGTCGAGTTGAGACTGGCAGTACACGCAGTATTTTTCGCATCCGCAACCCGCTTCCGTTCGCTCGCATTGGGCGCAGACGATGCGGCTTACCCCTGGTCTGGAGGACATGGTTGGAGTTTAGTGCGGCAGGGGCAGGGAAGGAACGTAACCGAAGTCACGCCCGCGGCGAGCACGCTGCTCATCCCTCGTCACGAGAGCGCAGCGTCGTCGATCCCAATCGGTTCTCCCAATTCCACAATCACGATTTGCCGCCCTTCCCGCCCGGGTGTTAAGTTAGTCAGTTCCGGATTCCGGCAGCCCCAGCCACTGTCTGAGCGAGGCTCTTCTTGTCCGTCGTCGAAGCCACTCCGCCCGTAGTCCCAAAAAACGTCCGCAAGACCGCGCTGAACGCCGTCCATCGCCAGATGGGCGCAAAGATGGTGGAGTTCAACGGCTGGGACATGCCCGTCGAATATCCCGCGTCGATCGGCTGCGGCATAGTCAACGAGCACATGGCGGTCCGCACCGGCGTCGGCATTTTTGACGTCAGCCACATGGGGGATATTCGCTTGGCCGGTCGTGAAGCGCTGGCCGCCGTGCAGCATATCTCGATGAATGACGCGTCACGGCTGGCGATTGGGCAGGCGCAATATTCGGCGTTGCTCTATCCGCAAGGGACATTCGTTGACGATGTGATTGTCCACCGGCTCGGCGAAGACGAGTACCTGCTGGTGATTAACGCGGGCACGCGCGAGAAAGATTTCAACTGGGTCCGCGACAACACGTGCCAGTTTGATTGCAAAGTCGAGCATCTCTCCGACGACTTCACCCAGATTGCGATTCAGGGCCCGAAGGGCGTCGACGTGCTGCAAAAGTTGACCGACGCCGACCTGAGCGTGGTGAAGTTCTACTGGGTCACGCGCGGGACGGTATGCGGCCTGAAGAATATCTTGATGGGCCGCACCGGTTACACGGCCGAAGACGGGTTCGAGATTTACATCCCACCGGACGAAGCGACCAGCGCGCGGGTCTGGCACGAGATTCTGGCGGCGGGAAAAGAGTTTGGCGCTGTCCCCTGCGGACTGGGTGCGCGCAACACGCTTCGCCTCGAAGGCAAGCTCCCGCTCTACGGACACGAAATCTCGGACACGATCAATGTGTGGGAAGCGGGCCTGGATCGTTTCTGCAAGATGGAGAAGCCGGACTTCATCGGTCGCGCGGCACTGGAGAAGGCGAAAGCCGAAGGCGTGAAGAAAACGCTGGTCGGCCTCGAGATGGTCGATCGGGGCATCGCCCGCGACGGCTACAAGGTTCTGGACGAGAGTGGACGCGAGATCGGCTATGTCACCAGCGGTTCGCCGGCGCCGTTCCTGAAGAAGAATATTGCGTTAGCCTACGTTCCGCCCGCGCAAGCTGCGTTTGGAACTACAGTGAAAGTAGAAATCCGCGGACAAGGCGTGAAAGCAAAAGTGGTACCGACGCCGTTTTATAAGCGTCCGAAAAAAGCAGCGAAAAGCGAATAGCGACAAGCGAGCAGCGAATAGCCAGGAGCCAAGAGCTGATATGCCTTACCCAACCGACCGCAAATATACAAAAGAACATGAGTGGATCACCGCCGATGGCACAATCGGCATCACGGACCACGCCCAGGAGTCGCTCGGCGACATCGTGTTCGTCGAACTGCCCAAGGCGGGCACGGAGATCACCACGGGCAAGCCCTTCGGCACGGTGGAGTCAGTCAAGGCCGTCTCCGATTTGTTCGCTCCGGTTTCCGGTACCGTGACTACCGTGAATGAAGATCTGGCCACGGCCCCGGAGAAGGTAAACAAAGATGCGCACGGGGCCTGGATGGTCAAGATCAAGGTGAAGGACCCAGCAGAGTTGAATGCGCTGCTTTCGGCGGCCGACTATGAAAAGTTTGTGAGCGAAGAGGCGGCACACTGAAAAACATTGCAGAGGTCAGATTGCAGATTGCAGAAGTGAACCCCTTGGCCCCACTAATACCGCTGGAAGCGGTGGTTTTACTTCTGCAATCTGACTTCTGACCTCTGCAATCGTTTCAGTCTCTATTACATCTAACGAAAGTTCTTATGAGATACCTACCTAAATCTCCCGCCGATCGCGCCGCCATGCTGAAGGCGATCGGGATCCATTCCGTGGATGATCTTTTCTCGCCGATTCCGGCTGAATGCCGTCTGACGCGCGATCTCGCCATCCCGCGGCAAATGGCCGAGTCGGAAATCGTGGACTGGTTCAAGCAACGGGCCAAAGAAAACGGCGAAGGCTACACCAGTTTTCTCGGAGCCGGAGCTTACTTCCACTACCGGCCGGTCGTAATCGACGCGCTGGTGCAACGCGGCGAGTTCCTCACGTCCTACACCCCGTACCAGGCGGAGTTCGCCCAAGGCACGCTGCAGGCCATCTTCGAGTTCCAGACGATGATCTCGGAACTCACCGGCATGGACCTGGCGAATGCCTCGATGTACGACGGCTCGACGGGCGCCGCCGAGGCCGTGATGATGGCGGTTCGCATCACGGGCAGGCATTCGGGCGTCATCGCGCGCAGCCTGCATCCCGAATATCGGGATGTGCTCCACACCTACGCGACGCACCAGGCGATTCCGCTGCGGATGGTCTCCTTCACCGACTCGGGGCAGATCGATCTGAAGGAACTCGAAACGGCTGTGGGCGACGATACCGCGTGCGTCCTGATTCAGTCGCCGAATTTCTTTGGCACGATTGAAGACGTCGAGGCGATTGCCGAGATCGCGCACAAACGCGGAGCGCTGCTGATTGTCTCGATCGCCGAAGCCGTGTCGCTAGGCATTGTCGAACCGCCGCGCCAAGCCGACATCGTAGCCATGGAAGCGCAGTCGTTCGGAGTGCCCCTAGGATTCGGCGGTCCCTACTGCGGCGTGCTCGCCACCAAAGAGAAATTCGTAAGACAAATGCCAGGACGCCTGGTGGGCCAGACCGTCGACAAAAACGGCAAGCGCGGTTTCGTGCTGACGCTGGCAACGCGCGAGCAGCACATCCGCCGCGAGAAAGCGACTTCGAACATCTGCACCAATCAGGCGCTGGTAGCGCTGATGGTGAACATCTTTATGACTGTGTACGGCAAGGTCGGCTTGCGGGAACTGGCGAAGCAGAACCTGGCGAAGGCAGCTTACGCCGTCGACCAGTTCAGCAAACATGCCAAAGTGCTGTTCGCGGGCGCGCCGCGATTCAACGAGTTCGTCGTTGAGACCAGCGAAGATCCTTACGCCATCAACTCGCGTCTGCTGGGACACAAAATTGTCGGCGGATTTCCGTTGAAGAAGTTCTATCCCGAACTAGGCCACGCGGCGCTCTGGTGCTGCACCGAATTGACGACACGCTCCATGATCGATACCGCAGTCGGCCTCGTCGCCGAAAGCGAACGCTCGGTTCAAACTATGAAAGAAGTCGAGCAGGAGGTGGTGAGATGACGACGAAGCACATCACCCGCAAAGCCACGCGTCACATCAGCCAGAACGAAGGATTGATTTTCGAGAAGTCGTCGCCCGGCAAAGCGGCGTGGAAGCTGCCGCCGCTCGATGTCCCGGAAATAGATACGGCGAAATTGCTCGGCAAGCAAGAGCGCAAGGATCTCGGCGATATGCCCGAGGTGAGCGAGATCGAAATCATCCGCCACTTCACCCGGCTCTCGACGTGGAATTACGCCATCGATCTCGGAATGTATCCGCTGGGCTCCTGCACCATGAAGTACAACCCGCGCGTCAACGAATTTGTCTCGCGCATCGAAGGCCTCGCCAACGGCCATCCCTATCAAGCCGAAAAGATTTCGCAGGGTGCGTTGCGCATCATGAAGACGCTGAGCGATTGCCTGCTCGAAATCACCGGCATGGACGCGATCACGCTGCAACCGGCCGCGGGCGCGCACGGCGAACTGACCGGAATGCTGATGGTGCGCGCCTATCAGGAGTCAAAAGGAAACGCGCGCAAGAAAATTCTGATTCCCGACTCGGCCCACGGCACGAATCCGGCCACGGCGGCCACGGCGGGCTACGCGGTCGAAAATCTGAAATCGAACGACCGCGGCATGGTCGACGTGGCAGCCTTGGCGGCGCAGATGAATGAAGACGTCGCGGCCCTGATGGTAACCAATCCCAATACGCTCGGCGTTTTCGAGCAGGACATTCACCAGATCGCCGAACTCATGCACGCCAAAGGTGGCCTGCTCTACATGGATGGCGCCAACATGAATGCGCTGGTAGCGAAAGCGCGGCCCGGTGACTTCGGCGTAGACGTAATGCACCTGAACCTGCACAAAACCTTTTCCACGCCGCATGGCGGAGGCGGTCCAGGGTCGGGTCCAGTGGCGGTGAAGCAAATTCTAGAGCCGTTCCTGCCGACGCCGGTCATCATCACCAAGCCGGATGGCACGCTGGGCTTCGAATATAACCGTCCGCAGTCGGTGGGCCGAGTGCGCGCGTTCTACGGAAATTTCGGCATGTTCATCCGCGCGCTGGCCTACATCTTCGCCAACGGCCCGGACGGCCTGCGCCAGACCACGGAAGACGCGGTGCTCAACGCGAATTACATCCGCAAAGGCCTCGAAGGAGTTTACGATCTGCCCTACCAGACGCCATCGATGCACGAAGTAGTCTTCAGCGACAAGCTGCAGTCGAAGAGGGGCGTGAAGACGATGGACTTGGCGAAACGCCTGATCGATTACGGATTCCATCCCTACACCACGGCGTTCCCGCTGATCGTCGCGGGCGCGCTGATGATCGAGCCGACCGAGAGCGAGCCGAAAGAAGAACTGGATCTCTTCATCGAGGCCATGAAGTCAATCGCGGAAGAGGTGGAAGAAGACCCGCAGTTCGTGCTCGATGCCCCGCACAACACGCGCATCTCCCGTCTGGATGAGACCGCAGCCGCGCGCAAGCCGGTGCTGCGCTGGAAGCCGGAGCCGTCAGCCCCATAGCCTACGATTTCATCGCTAATCGTCGTACACTACATAGCAGTTCCGCCCACGGGACAGTCTGGCAAGTAAGGAGATCGACCATGAAAAAGCACCGCGCATCATCGTTCCGTCTCTACCTCGCGCTGGTGCTCGTAATGGGAATTGCGCCCGCTCTCACCTCGGCCCAGAACAGATCCGGGATCGTCGGAGATTGGGAGGGAACGCTCGATCCCGGAGCCCAGGCGAAGAAGCGCATCGTGGTGCACATTTCCGCCGAGCAGGACGGCAGTCTCAGTGGCACGATCGACTACCCTGACCAGGAGACCTCGGGCATCCAGATTACTGCCATAACTTACAAGGAGCACACACTGCACTTCGAAAGCAGCAGCATTCCCGCTCTTTATGACGGCACCATGGACCAGGAGCATTCCCAGATCACCGGCACTTGGAAGCAAGGCGTGGCGCCGCTGAGTCTCACCCTTAAGCGGACGCCGTAGCTTCCACTTCTCCAAAAGATTAAGTATCGTGTGTCAACTGCGGCTGATCTGAGCGCCTCGCCTTGCTAGAATCAACTAAGTCCATTCTTATGTCCGATCTTATGTCCGATCCTATGCCTGACGATTCGGCCACCTCCGCCACCGCTCGCCAAACGGCCCGCCAACTGGCCGAAGACCACTACTACGCCGCGCTCGATCTGGTTCTCGAAGGCCGCCACGAGCAAGCGGTCGAAGAGTACCGGCAGGCGGTCGACGCTGATCCCAGGTTTACCGATGCGCTGCACGGACTGAGCCGCGCGCTGCAAGATCTCAACCGCCTCGACGAAGCCATCGTTGTTGCCCAACAAATCTCGGCCATCGATCCCGACGACATTCTGGCGCACACCAGCCTCTCGATCCTCTATCAAAAAAAAGGCATGGTTCCCGAGGCCGAAGCGGAAGGCAACAAGGCGCGGGTGCTGGGCTGGAAGCAGCAGTTGAAAAAGGGCAGTGGCGGCAGTTGAGCCAGCTTTCTGGGTTCCTGGCCCGTCGTTGCTGGGATGTTAACCAGTTAGGGTGATTATTGACTTGACTCGCCCATTGTGACAGGATGGGTCAGCGAGCAATTTTTGCCGATGAACTCGAATTTCAAAGGAGAACATCGTGCAATTGCCCTATTTAGAAGGACGACTGAAGCGAGTTCTTCAGCCGTGGGAAAGAAAACCATTTCAACCTGTTACTTGGTTCGACATGCTCAATTTTTCAGCTCGTCAATTCTTTTACTGTGGGGGCGCACTGCGGGACATCCGTCAGGATGCCACTATGTTTGCTGCGCAGTGTCCTGACGGGAATGAGGCCGTATTTGCGTTTGCGAAGTGGATTGATGATAGCTGTCGGCAAAAGGCGATAGCGCACTTGCAAGGCATCGAGCCTCAATTTCGTACCATCGGACTTACGATTGCTGCGGAGACGACAAAAGAACTAATTGAAGACTTAGAAATTGACACCCGGCGAAACATCGAATGGCTTGTAAGCCGCGTTGACTGCATTGAAAAAATTGCCGATAAAGAACTCAAGGAAAAAGCATTCTTCTACATCACGCCAGAGAGAATGAGATTCTGGCCCATGCAGGCGGAGCCATTTGCATTCGGTAAGACCGTTGCCGAAAAGTTCCCTTCGACCACATTCGACGCGAATAGCGCGGCCTTCTGTTTGGCGACCACTCTCAGCACGGCATCTGTGTTTCACTTGATGCGGGTTTTAGAAAAAGGTCTGACAGCGCTGGGGGATAAATTTTCCGTTTCTCTGGCCCATACGAACTGGGCACCAGCGATTGAGCAAATTGAAAGCAAGATCAGGGATATGCGTTCAGACCCGATCTGGAAAGCCGTACCGGATTGCAAAGAGCAACAGGAATTCTATGCTCAAGCGGCTAGCAATTTCGCTATCGTGAAAGATGCATGGCGAAATTACACAATGCACGCACGCGCAAAATACAATGAGGAGGAAGCAGAGCTGATATTCCTCAGCGTGAAAGCCTTCATGAAAAAACTAGCGGAAAGGCTGAAAGAGAATGAGTAATTCCGAGTTTGACAAATTCGACGCTGGAGTACGGAAGATACTCAGCGTGTCGCATGACGAACTGAAACGAAGAGAAGCGAAATGGAAGCGAGATAGAGCCGCGAAAAAGCGGGCTAAGACTTCGCCCGCTTCCCGCGCTTCAAAGACCAAGGCTTAGTTAACCGCTTGCCTCGCCTTGCCGGTGAGTTGAGCGAAGGTGATCCGCTTCCCGGCTAACTGGGATGCGACGATGCTGAACCGATCCGCATCGGTGATCGGGTTTTCTTTGGTGCCGCGAAAGTTGTAACGGAACGATTGTTCGTCAAGGTAACGGAAAAGATGAAACGGTTCCACACTCACGTAGGTTCCGCCAAGGCTGCGTTTCAGCAGCGACCAGAAATTCTCCATGCCGTTAGTGTGCACGCGACCATCTACGTACTTGACGGCGTGGTCAATGATCTGGTGCTCGTACTCGCCTTGCAGGCCCTTGTAGCCTCCGAGTTCATCGGTGTACAGCATGGCTCCCGGTTCAACGTGAGTCTTTACGAGTCCTTGCAGAGTGTCCTTCTGGCGATCTGGGACGATGTGAGTGCGGACCTTACCGCCGCGCTCAAGGATTCCCATGACCATGATCTTGTCATCGGTGTTACGGCCCTGCCCGGTGATGCGGCGAGCCTTGACGTTCTTGTGCATGTTTCGTGCTTTGCCGCCGATGAAAGTCTCGTCCGCTTCGACTTCGCCACCGTTGCCGCCGAGTTTCGATCCGAGAGTTTCGTCTTGCATGGACAGACGGATTCGATGGAGCATGAACCAAGCCGACTTCTGAGTGACACGCACGTTCTTGGCGATCTCGCAACTGCTGACACCGTTCTTGCAGTTCAGGATCATCCACATGGCGGTGAGCCACTTGTCCAAAGGGATAGGGGAGTCTTCCATCACGGTTCCGACCTTAATGGAGAACTCGCGCTTGGAATGATGCTTCGAGCACTTCCAAGTGCGCCGCTGGGCGTTGAAACTGACCCGATCCGAGCCGCAACCGGGGCAGATCACGCGGCCATCGGGCCATCGCCGTATCGCCAAGTAATCAATGCAGTTATCGGGATTCGAGAAGTACAGGATGGCTTCTTGGAGACTTTTTGGTTCGGGGCTCATAACGTTCTCCATGAACCAAAATATAGCAGAATTTACCGGGCGAGTCAAGTAAATAATCACCCCAGTTAGTACCGGGTACCCCCCCTCCCCCCGGTCTTTTGGAATCATGGGGTTAGGAAGAAATTCCCGCCAGGTCTTTGGGCTTAAAGGACTTGCGGGTAAAGTCTTCCAAAATCAATCACTTACGTTGTCAAAGAGCGCTGAAAATTGGTTTGGGGCAGCTTCGAGGGCCGTCTTGGTAGACTGGCACACTTTTCACTGCCCCAATCAGATCTAGATTATCGCGCATGACGGGACGGACGTCTGTGATGGCGCTCACTGGCTGTTTGTGATGAAAAAGGCGGGGGATCGATCGTGACGACATTCTCGCGCACACCAGCCTCTCGATCCTGTATCAGAGGAAGGGAATGGTTCCTAGGCCGAAGCGGAAGGCAACAAGGCGCGGGTGCTGGGATGGGGGCAGCAGTTGAAAAAGGGTAGTGCTTGTTCAGCGGTGTCTCAAATCTGCGTTGGTGGGAAACAACGAGCGGGTGCTTTTCGCTGATGGTGTGGACACTGGAAGAGTTGATGAGAACATTCCCATCTTCAATCTTGCCAGCACTTCGGGCATGGTCCTGCCCATCCTTTCGGTTGACAACACCTTGCCCCGTGCTGAATCATCTACCGTTGGAGGGAGCCGCTCATGCCGGACGCTGTAGCCGCTGCGCCACGGGAGACATACTTCATTGCGGTGGCGGGTTCAATGAATCCTGCAATTCACCATCTGCAGTGGTATCGTACCATCGGAGCAATTGACGAAGCAGAATTGAAAGCGGCGCTCCAAATCCCCATCAACCAGACCTCTGCGCTTCTCTCGCAAGTTCAATTCGGTTCTCCGCCATTTCTCATTACATGCCAACCTGAGCAGTGGTGGATTCAATCAAGTGACGTTAACGCTTGGCCGCGAATGCTGGATATTGCGGCGCTGGTATTCGCTAGGCTTAACGAAACTCCCGTAACATCCTACGCGCTGTCAGCGCAAAAGCACGTTGACACCGATTCCCCTGATACGAAGTCCCTTTTGGCCGAGACTCTCTGGGAATTGAATCTGGGATTGCCAAGAGGAAAAAGCACGGCAAGCAATATAACTCTTTCCGTTATAGAAGAGGATTTTGTAGTCCATACAAGTCTCCAAGCTTCAGCCTTGAGTGAGCGCGCTATATATGTTTTCTATCAGCACCTGTACCAATCGCCTCAGGCCCCTCAAGGAGCGGCGACAGGCGGCTACTTCGATCTAGGTGTGCTTCTGAAGGGCCGGTTTGAAAAGTTTAGAGATGAGCAAGACCGTGTTGTTGGAGAGACGGTAGCTTCTGTCAACGCTCGCGCTGTTAAGCTTGTAAGAGGACGCAGCAATGAATGAAACTCAGTTCGGAGCATTCTTCCCGCCGATTTCGCCATTAGACCCGCAGTCGCCCGAAGGCTCATCCTTGGTGGTGACTCGCCCGCAGTTCTTGGCTCCGGGAAGTTATCCTTTTTCACCAGGCGGTCAGGAGGCTTGGGGTGGGCAATGGTTGCCTCCTAACCTAAAGGACGCTATCGCTGGCGTGATGTGGACAACGAGAAGGATATTTTCCGAGACACAGAGAAGAGAGAGACGGTGGAACGTGGCTCTCGTGGCCATGAGGGATAAAATCGACACTCTCACTCATGAGGTGTCGGGGCTCAGATGTGAAATTCAACGACTGCAGCAATCCCGTGTATACGTGGTGCCGTTGACCACGCTTGCGCCAAGTCCATTTCAGATGGTGCAGCAAATCCCTGTGACGATTGAAGGAGACGGTGAGGATTTCACGGCCACTTTCGTGGAAGCGAACGTCAGCGCATCGGGCGAAACCGAAGCTGATGCAATCGCCAATTTCAAGGATTCGTTGCTATCCAGCTACGAGCTTTTGGAGAGTCTGCCGCCAAACCAACTGGGACCGCTGCCGACACGCCAGTGGGATATCCTGCAGGACGTCGTCAAGAGGACTGACTGAGAATGGCGCGACAGATCACAAAAGAACTCGCGATCAAAATCTGCAAAAAACTAGACGGGCAAGATATTACGAAGAAGAACGATGTGCATGATGTTTGCGGCATATTCTTCAATGATCAGCTGATAGCCCATTTTGGCATTCGTCGGGGTTCAAATAAAGAAGCCGGTCACGACCATGTACCGAAGGAACTTAACGTCAGCACCGGATTTGCCAAGCAGCTCGGCATGTGCACCAAGCAACGCGACGATTATCTCCGTGAACGAAAGCTTCTCCCTCAGCTCCCGCCAGCCCCTCAGCTCCCGCCGCCATAACAAATAGAGCCGTCCTAGGCCGCGAGCCCAATTCCCCTGAGCAACGCACTTTCAGACGCTTCTCCGCGCCCTCTGCGGTAAAATCACCCTATGCGTGAAGTCGTTCTGGTTTCTTCCGTCCGCACTCCGATGGGCCGCGCGTTCAAGGGCACGCTGCGGGCTACGCGTCCTGATGAACTGGCTGCCGTTGCGATCAAGGGCGCGTTGGTTGGGTGGTTGGGTGGCTTGACATTGTCCACGCCTCATCTAGGATGAAGACGGGAACGTGCTCTCCAGCAAAGAGGATCGGGCTATGAATATTGAGATTCGCGATTCGGCTCTTGAAGCCCGCATCCAGAGGCAGCTCAAGGCGACCGGTGCCGCCAGCGTTGAAGAAGTGTTGCTGCGTTTGCTGGAAACGCAGGAGGAGCAGGATCGCTGGCTGGCAGAGAATCGAGAAGCAATCAACGCCAAGATCAGGCGCGGCATTGAGCAACTCGATCGTGGCGAAGGTATTCCTGAAGACCGGCTGGACGCCCATCTGGCAGAACTGAAAGCCAAGCCTGAATGACCGTGCGCTATGTTCTTGCGCCGGAAGCCGCGCTTGATCTTGTCCAAATCTGGCGCTATATCAAGAAAGAGAGCAGCGTCGAGATGGCGGATCGCGTTGAAACCGCCATCCGGGAGAAGATGGCGTTTCTGGCAGAGATGCCTGGCGCCGGACATCAGCGTAAGAACCTGACGGACCATGACGTGAGGTTCTTCTTGGTGTATTCGTACTTGATCGTATACCGGCCCCATACCAAGCCTTTGCAAGTCGTTTCCATCCTACATGGGCGTCGTGACGTGGAACGCATCCTGAGGAACCGTTTGTGAAGCGAGGAGCCCATCCCCACACGAGAGCTCCGCGAGTTAAAATTGTCCTATGCGAGAAGTCGTGGTGGTTTCTTCCGTCCGCACTCCGGTGGGACGCGCGTATAAGGGTACGCTGCGGGCTACGCGTCCTGATGAAATGGCTGCGGTTGCGATCAAGGGCGCGCTCGATCGCGTGCCGCAGCTTGATCCCAAGGAAATTGAAGACGTCATCCTGGGCTGCGCCATGCCCGAGGCTGAGCAGGGGATGAACGTGGCCCGCATCGCGTCGCTGCGCGCGGGGCTGCCGGTCGAGGTGTCGGCGGTGACCATCAATCGCTTCTGCTCGTCGGGCTTGCAGGCGATTGCCATGGCGGCCGAGCGCATCATGAGTGGCGGCGCCGAGGTGATGGTGGCGGGCGGGACGGAATCCATGTCGATGATCCCGATGGGCGGCCACAAGATTTCGCCTAACCCGTGGCTGGTGGATCATTATCCGGATGCGTATCTTTCGATGGGGCTGACGGCGGAGCGGGTGGCGGCGCGCTTCGGCATTACGCGCGAGCAGTGCGACCAGTTTTCGTTGCGCAGCCATCAGAAGGCGCTGGCGGCGATTGCGGCGGGCAAGTTCGAAGATGAGACCGTGGCCGTGCCGGTGAGCTTCACCACTCCGAATGGCTCGAAGCCGAAAAAACACGAAATCTCGTTCAAGGTGGACGAGGGGCCGCGGGCCGATACTTCGATCGAGGCTCTGGGCGCGCTGAAGGCCGCGTTTCACGTGAAGGGCGTGACTACGGCGGGAAATTCTTCGCAGATGTCGGATGGCGCGGCGGCGGCCGTGGTGATGTCGGCCCACCGGGCTAAGGCGCTGGGCATCGCTCCGCTGGCGCGCTACGTCGCGTTCGCGACCGCCGGATACAAGCCGGAAGAGATGGGCCTCGGGCCTGTGTTTGCCATTCCGAAGGCGCTGAAGCTGGCCGGGTTGAAGCTCTCGGATATTGATGTGATCGAACTGAATGAGGCGTTTGCGGCGCAGTCGCTGGCGGTGATTAAAGAAGCTGGACTTGACCTTGAGCGCGTGAACCCAAACGGAGGAGCAATCGCGCTGGGGCATCCGCTGGGATGCACGGGAGCGAAGCTGACGGCCAGCATTATTCGCGAACTGAAGCGGCGCGGGGGACGTTACGGCATGGTAACTATGTGCGTCGGCGGAGGGATGGGCGCGGCGGGGATTTTTGAATACCTGCCGTGACACTTCTTTACCTAATAATTGTGTTCTTTGAGGCTGTTTTGCAGTAGCCTTTGGTGTTACATTACCGTCTAAGTAAGTAGAACGACCAAGATTTTGCCTGGCTCGCCTCGGTCGGTTGGGAGGTGCTTTATGCGGCTCTCCGGTCTTGTCGTCGCAGCTATCCTGTTCGTTTCAGCAACTCTTCTGGCACAGCATTCCTCTGGAGCAGGTGGATCAAGTTCGGGTGGCTCGCACAGCAGCTCCTCGGGCGGTTCCAGTTCATCTTCATCGGCAAGCAGCCACATCTCCAGCAGCTCCGCTTCGCATGTTGCCAGCACGGGTGTGGCGACATCGCACCTGTCGCCATCCACCAAGTTGTCATCCGCCAAATTGCCATCCGCCAAATTGCCGTCCGCCAAGGTAAATGCCGCGCCGGAAAAGCAAGGTTTCCGCTCGTTCCTCCGGCATCCTTTCAAAAAGTCAGTGCCGGTTCAGACTGCGGAATTCAAACGTCGGCCATGCCGGAAGGAGCCCTGCGCGGTCTGCCCGCCGGGAGGATCGAGTAATGGCGGCGCGTGCGCGCTCCCGAGCAACGTGTGTTCGACCGGGCAAGTTTGGAACGGCTTTGCTTGCGGCACGCAATATCGGTTTAATGACGATTGCCGCGCTTTATTGGATCAATTGGTCGCGCAGCAGCAACAGATGCGGGGGCAAAATGACCCCGGCCAATCCCTGCGCTATCAGTCGCTGCGGCAGCAATACGAACAGTGCATGGATCGTTCCCGTTTTCACGGGTACAGCAGTGCATCCCTGTTTGATGCGCCTTTAATCGGACCGCGCGACGGCCACTAGGCGCTCGAACGCAACGGTCTGCATCTGCGGCGCCTCCCGCGTTAGAATGAGGTTGTCGCTTGTCCTGTGTCCACTCAGCAGTCTTCATTTAGCAGTCTAAATCTAGAGGTCTAAAAAATGGCTACTACAACAGCAGTTCCCAAAACCAAAATTTCCGGCGGCAGCTTTTTGCTGGAAGAGCGGCAGACTGCCGATGTATTCACCCCAGAAGATTTTTCCGATCAGCACCAGATGATCGGGCAAACGACCGAAGAGTTTGCGACCAACGAAATTCTGCCGCAAGCCGAAAAGATCGAACACAAGGATTTCTCGATTTCGCGCGATCTGCTGAAAAAGGCCGGCGACCTCGGCCTCAGCGGAGTTGAGATTCCCGAGGCCTACGGCGGCCTCGAAATGGACAAAGTCACCGCCGCTATCATCGCCGACCACATGGCCAAGTACGCCGGGTTCGCCACCACCTGGGGCGCGCACAGCGGCATCGGCCTGTTGCCCATCGTTTATTTCGGCACCGAAGAGCAGAAGAAAAAATATCTGCCGCGGCTGGCTGCGGGAGAAATTGTTGGCGCGTACGCCTTGTCGGAAGCGACTTCCGGCTCCGACGCCCTCAATTGCCGTGCCCGGGCCGTGCTTTCGCCCGACGGCAAGCACTACCTGCTGAACGGCGAAAAAATGTGGATCACCAACGCGGGTTTTGCCGACCTGTTTACGGTGTTCGCCAAGATCGACGGCGAGAAGTTTTCGGCGTTCCTCGTCGAAAGAACGTTTCCGGGATTTTCGGTCGGCGCCGAAGAGCACAAAATGGGCATTCGCGGATCTTCCACCTGTCCCATCATTCTGAACGACTGCAAAGTGCCGGTGGAGAATCTACTCGGCGATATTGGCAAAGGGGCCACCATCGCTTTCAACATTCTGAACGTTGGACGCTTCAAACTCGGCGCCATGAGCGTGGGCGGGGCGAAGGTTTCGATCGAGAGTGCCGTGGCCTACGCCAAGCAGCGCAAGGCGTTCGGCAAGACGATCAGCGATTTCGGGCTGATACGGGAAAAAATCGCGAACATGGCGACGTTGATCTACGTCGGCGAGTCGGCGGTCTATCGCACGGTTGGGATGATGGACGCGCTGCTCTCCGAAATCGATTCCACGAGCTCTGATGCTGCCGCCGTAGCAAAAGAGCGGCGCAAGGCGATCGAGGAATACGCGGTCGAGTGCTCCATCCTAAAAGTCTGGGGCTCGGAGATGATTGATTACGTCGTCGACGAGACGCTCCAGATCTACGCCGGCTACGGCTTCGTGGAGGAGTATCCGGCGGAACGGGCCTACCGCGATGCTCGCATCAACCGCATCTTCGAAGGCACCAACGAAATCAACCGGCTGATCATCACGGGATTCCTGTTGAAGCGCGCCATGACTGGCCAATTGCCGCTGATGCCGGCGATCAAGAAGCTGATGGACGAAGTGTTGAGCGGGCCGTCTGTCGGCGAGGAGATCGAGGGTCCGCTGGCGGAAGAGCGCAAACTGGTTGCGCAGGCGAAGAAGCTGGGCTTGTTCGTCGCCGGATCAGCCACGCAAAAATATATGCAGTCCATTCAGGACCAGCAGGAAGTAATGGGCGCGATCGCCGATATGACGATCGAGATTTACGCCATGGAATCGGCCGTGCTGCGCGCGCAGAAGATGGTCGAGCAAAAAGGAGAAGCGTCGGCCGCCCTGCCGATTGCAATGACGCAAGTGTATCTGACGCAAGCCCTCGACAAGATCGAAACGGCGGCCAAGAAAGTCATTGCCGACGTGGCGGAAGGCGACATGCTGAAGACGCAGTTGGCGATCGTGCGGCGGTTGTCCAAGCGCGAACCGTTCAACACGATTGCGCTGCGCCAGCAGATTGCACAGAAGACGATTGAGGCAGGGAAGTACACGCTGGCGTAGGAACTGAGAACGTTTAACAACCTTGTCACCCCGAGCGAAGCAGCCGCTCCGTTCAGGGTGACAGTTTAGTTAGGGCTCACTCGAACCAGCCGCTGCGGTAAGCGATCCACCACGACGCATACCCGATTGGGATGGTCGCGCCCAGGGCCCACCAGATCGGCAGGATGAAATCGGCAGCCAGCCCCAGCACGGTGAACGAGATCCAGAAGATCTTGCGCTCCATCTCTGGATTGTAAGTCTTCTACGCCACGTATGACCCCGGTTAGCGGCCTGCAGGAAAACTTCGGTTTCGCGTCACGCCATCTCTTTAGCTCTCCGCCTGTAGAGACGGGGCTTGCCCCGTCTCCTCTGGACGCAGCGTGAAACGCGGCAAGCCGTGCCTCGCTGGAAAATCACCCTTTGGGCTTGAGTTCTTCCATCACACTTTGGATCAGCTCTTTGGCGTCGGTGAGGTGTTTCATGATGAGCTGCACATCCATGACCGGCTTACCCGGCCAGCGCTGGCTCTGGCAATAGACGCCATGCTGCCCGACCAGGGCCATGGCGTCGGTGACCAGGTCCATGGTGACCGCGAGGCGTCCGCGAGGCACGCCCATGCGCGTTTCGAAGTGCTCCAGTTCTTCCTGCTTTTCATTGAACACGGCCATCAACAGATTGTAGCGGGGATGTGAGTATAATTCTCCTGCAACTCTCAGCTCTTAGCCTTTAGCTCTTAGCCAAAAGCCAATGGCTAACTGCTATTTCAGGAGGAACAAATCATGAAGAAATTTGCCTTAATTGCAGCAGCACTCTTCGCGGTTGCAACTCTCGCCCCGGCGCAAATGGGCATGGGGCAGGACAAATCTAAGCGGCCCAGTCCACCGGCCAGTGCAGAATGCAAGTTTTCCGACGGCACAACCATCAAGGTGGACTATTCCAGTCCGCGTGCCAAAGGGCGAAAGATTTTCGGCACGGCGAGCGACAAGGCGCTGGTGCCCGACGGAGAGATCTGGCGCACCGGCGCGAATGAAGCGACCACGTTCGTCAGCGATACGAATCTGACCGTAGGTGGCAAGGCGGTGTTGGCAGGCAGCTACACCATCTTCACCATCCCTAAGGCCGACAAGTGGACCCTGATTATCAACAAGAAGAACGCCGAGTGGGGCATTCCGTACAAGTATGAAGCCGACGAGTTGGCCCGGGTTGACATGCAGGTCTCGAAAACGGCGGCGCCGGTGGAGAACTTCCTGATTGCTTTCGAGCAGACAGGCAGCAAATGTATGCTGCGCATGGAGTGGGAGAACACCCGCGCCAGCGTCGCTATTACAAAGTAAGGAATCTAGGACCGTGACCGCATGAAGGCTACCGCGCGGAAAACGAGTAGCGCCGGCATCTTGCCGGCAGTTCCGAGGGCGTCTCGCCCTCGGCGCGGCGGGCGACGACGCCCGCCGGACAGCCGCCGGGACGGCGGCGCTACTTTCAGCGGTGAAGCAGTACAAATTATGCGGTCACGGTACTAGTTGGTGCGTCTGTAGAGACGGGGCTTGCCCCGTCTTCTTCGGACGCGGCGAGAGACGCGGCGAGCCGCGTCTCTAAAGAAATTCCCCGCGTCGTGCCCGATCTCCCGGCGCTATACTGGAAACCGATGCGGCCGATGCTGCGCTTTCTTTGGAACTCCACCCGTGGCCACCGGATTACGCCGTGGCGCAGTCCCTATCTGCTATGGCGCATTGAGACTTACACCGGCGTCAAAATGACCCAGATTGGATTCCTGGAATTCTGGGAATTCTTGTGGACGGAGCGAAGCAGCCTGTGGCGCTTCCTGAAGTGGACGGCGGAGATGGACCGTTACGTCCATCCCAGGGTGAAGAACACCTAGCCCTATAAATTTGTCATCGCTTCATAAATTTGTCATCCTTCGCTTCGCTCAGGATGACAGAGCCATTGACTCCGCCAAGCCATGCCCAAGTCAGTGCTAACCCATCACCACATTGACTTCGCTGCCTTTGCCCGCGCCCAGCAGTTGATAGGCCGAACCCCGGTTGGATGCGACTTCCAGAAAACCCATGCTGCCGAGAATTCCGAAGACTTCTCCGGGAGCGCCTTCCGCGTAGCTTGCGCACATGCGCGTTGCCTGCGCCTTGGTTCCAATCGCGATCTTGAAGGCGGGCGGCGCGGCCTCGAAAAGTTGCGGCGCATCCTGCGGCGTGATGTTGGTGATGAGATTGCCAAAGCGATCGACTTTCAGCACCACTCCTCGTAAGGTCCGCTCGTCCACCGGCTTGGGCCGTGGCGCACCAAAGCGGACATAGTCGGTGATCTCATCGCCGAAGCGATCGGGCTCGACTCCCTTGGCGAGATAAGCCGCGACCGGCGAGAAGATATCGCGCGCGTGAAAGGTGTTGCTGCGCGGCTGCAGAAAATAATGCTCGGCGGTGACGTGGCGGACGGAGATGCGCTCTTCGCGGTCGTAGATCAGAGAAAGCACGCCGTTGTCAGGAGCCACAAACATGTGGCGCTCGCCGACCATAAGCACGGGCCGCCGCGTCGTCCCCACCCCGGGATCGACGATCACCATGTGCACGGTGCCGGCAGGGAAGTAGGAGTAGGCCTGCGAAATGGTCAGTGCGCCGTCCAGAATGTCGAACGGCTGCACCGCATGGCTGATGTCGACGATCTGCGCCTCGGGGGCGATCTCCAGGATGACGCCCTTCATGGCGCCGATGAAATGATCGTTGAGTCCGAAATCGCTAGTGAGAGTGATGATCGCGTTGCGTGCCAATCGGTTGCCTCGTCGAGCCTATGAATTTTCCGGGACCCTAACGAAGTATCGGACGTGGCACGATGGCGCGTCAAGGCAAGTTGTCCGTGGAGCGCCGGGCGTCCCCGCCCGGCAGGACGGGCGAAACGCCCTTCCCTCCACTAGGATTCGTCGGCGGTCACATTTCTAGTCGACTTGCACGTCGCCCGAGCCAGTATGCACCGAAACCGTCGGCCCACCGCCGCGCACTTTGCCCACCACGCTCTTCTTCGACTCCTGGATGCGGCCCTGGACGGTCGTAGTCACCGGATGGCCCAGCGTGACGGTCCCGGAATTCGAAGAGATGTCCACGTCGAAGGCCGCGTCCGAGGGCACATGCAGGTTCACGTTTCCCGAGCCCGTGCGCACGCTCCACATGTTCTTGGGCGAGCCTTTGCCGTGAATGTCGCCGCTGCCCGCCTCGGCATGAAATCCACCATTGATGCCGTCTACGGTGATGTTGCCGGATCCGGTGCGGATATCCACATCGCCCGCGCCCGTTTCCGCGATTTCGATATCACCGCTGCCCGCTTTGACCTTCGCGGGACCGGAAAGCTCGCGCCCCTTAACGTTTCCCGAACCCGTCTGGAAGCGCATTTCACCGGTGAGGCGCGCCAGTTGCATGTCGCCCGACCCGCTCTCGAGATCGACGTTGCCCTTGAGGCCTTCCACCTTCTGATCGCCGCTGCCGGTATGCGCTCGAATCGCGGTGTTCTCCGGAACCGTGATTTCGTAGTCGATCGAAATGTTGTGGAGGTTCACGTAGTCGATGCGGATGCTATTGCCGTTCTGGCGAATCGGAGGATTGTTCTGCAGTTCCTGCACCTCCGCCTTGTGGTCGCCGCTGAACCAGGAATCACAGTGAATCTTGGCATGTATCGAAACCGCGCCCGCGGAGCCGTTGCGGACGGTGATGTCGCCGGAACGGGTAAGCACTTCGAGATCAACCGGGCCACTGACCTGGAACGAACGGTCAAAGGTTCCGATGACCGAAGCGAAGCCGGCCGCCGAAGTGGCGAGGACGCTGGCCACAATAAAAGCCAGCGCTCTAACGGCTCGATGCCGAATCAAGAAAGTGTCAGTCATAACGGTCTAACTCCATAAGGTGCCAGATGTCAGGCTCGGGACCTTTCTCACTGCAACACAACCTGGTCGCCTTCCTTTAGCCCCGACAGCAACTCGGTCTTGGCACCATTCGAGATGCCGATGTTGACGGCAATCTTCTTCTTGCCTTCTTTGGCTTTCGGATCCGGTATCTCGACCGATGCCTTCTTATCTTTGTCGTAAATGATCGAGCCTTCCGGGATCTGCAGCACGTTCTTGTGCTCTTCGAGAATGATCTCGGCATTGGCCGTCATCATGGCCTTCAACACGCCCTCGGGGTTGTTGATCGAGACCCGCACTTCAAACGTGGTGACGTTGTCTTTTTCGACCCCCATGGGAGAGATCTTCGTCACCTTGCCGGTGAACGTCTTGTCCTTGAACGACTCGACTTTGATCCGCGCGGGTTGTCCCAGATAAACCTTGCCGATATCGCTCTCGTCCACTTTGCCTTTGACGAAAACCTCGCTGGTGTCGCCGAGCGTCATGACCAGCGTGGCCGTGGAACCCAGCACCAGAATCGAGCTGACCGCATCGCCAATTTCCACATCGCGCGAAAGCACGATCCCATCAATCGGCGACTCGATCGTGGTGTAACCCAGTTGCTCTTCCAGTTGTTTCAGATTGGCGCGGTCCTGCGATACCTGCCCCTCGGCCTGACCAATCTTGGCCTGCAAAACCTGCAGCTGCGCCTTGGACACATTTTGCTTGTTCAGCGCCATCTCGTAATTCTTCTCCGCGTCGTCGAGCGCGGAAGCGGAAACCACGCCGTCCTTCGCCATGCCCTGCGCACGCTCATACGCCCGTTTCAGCAGCGGCACATCGGGACCCTCGGCGTCGACCTTGGCGCGCACCAAGTCGGCGCGCGTGCCATTCAAGCTGGCGCTCGAGCCCTCCAATTGCGCGCGCGCCTGGTCCACACGAGCCTGAATCTCTTCCCGGTCGAGTTCGGCGAGCACTTGGCCCTTCTTAACTTTGTCACCGTAATCGACGTAGAGTTTCTTCACAATGCCGCTGGCCTTGGACTTGATCTCAACCTTGGTGATGGGCTCGATCTTGCCCGTGGCCACCACGCTTTTCGCCAAGTCTCCTTTTTCGACCTTGGCGAGCTTCGAGGGGTCGATCTTGGTGCCGCCGCTGGTGGCTGCGATCAGCCCGCCGGCAACTAACAGAACCAGAACGGCTACGATCGAGCCGTAGATGATTCGCTTCCGCCGCTTTTTCTTGCCATTGCCGTTACCTTCCACGACCGCCTCCTGCTTAATTTCAAATCTCAGAACCGGCATTCACCTGTTGTTACGGGAGAAACATCGAAATAGTTCCTCTAAAATTCTCAGGGTTCGTATCCGGGTGTCGCTTTAGCGATACCGTAAGTGCTCCGAAGATACTTAGACCGCCGGGCAACGAAAAAGAAAGCGATCAGTTTGCGATCGCACTTAAGGGTTCCAATTGATTGTACTGCCAGCGCGCTCGGAAAGCCCGCGGTTACGCCCCCGTGAACTCTGATCCTCCGAACCATTATCCCTTTGGAATGTTAGAATTAGAGTTCCATGATTGCGTATGTGCTGCTGCGGGTGTTCGTTATCCTGCTCCTGGTGGCGGCCAATGCCTTCTTCGCCGCAGCCGAGTTCGCGCTGGTCAGCGTGCGCGAAACCCGCATCCAGCAGTTGATCGAAGCCCACCGCGCCGGCGCCCGCACCGTCCTCAAACTTCACCAGCAACTCAGCCGCGTCGTAAACGGCGTGCAACTGGGAATCACCGCGACCAGCCTCACTCTAGGTTGGCTCGGCGAGCCCTTTCTGGCACGACTGTTCGAGGACTGGATCGGAAGCGTGCCGCATGCGGCCATCTACGCTCATGCCGTGGCCGTGACCGTGGCCTTTGTGATGATCACCAGCCTGCTCGTGATCATGGGCGAACTGGTTCCGAAGTCGCTCGCGTTACAACGGGCCGAGCGCGTCGCACTGGCGGTCGCGGCGCCCATGGACGTTTTCCTCACCGTCACCGCCCCCCTGACCATTGGCATGAGCCGCGCCGCTGGTTTTGTCCTGCGCGCCTTCGGGACCCACGAGATCCGCCACGGTTCGGTGCACTCCCCTGACGAACTCAAACTGATCGTAACCGCGGCCCGCAGCTCCGGACAGCTCTCCTCCAACCAGGAAGAGATGCTGCTGAACGCGATCGAACTGGACAACATTGCCGCGCGTCAAGTGATGGTGCCGCGCACCAGAATTTTTTCCTTGCCCTCCGACCTGAACCTGGACGAAGCCCTCTCGCGCGTGGTCGACGAGCAGCATTCGCGTATCCCCGTGTATGATCCGCAGCGTGGTCCCGAACATATTGTCGGAGTGCTTTACGCCAAGGACCTGATGCGTTGGACGCGCCTGCGCCTCGGCCCCACCGCCGCTCCTCCTGCGGCCGCAGCCCTGCGCATTGCCCAGATGAAAATCGGTCAGGTCATGCACGATGTGCTGGTCGTGCCGGAAACCAAGTCATTGCTCGACCTGCTGGTTGAATTCCAGCAGCGCAAGCGCCACCTGGCGGTGGTGGTCGACGAATTCGGCTCCACCGCGGGAGTGATCAGCGTGGAAGACGTGCTCGAGCAACTGGTTGGCGAACTGGAAGACGAATTCGACGTCGCCTCCACGCAACCCGCGGTGACCGACGTGAATGCGCCGCTCGTGCTCGACGGAGCGATCAACATTCGCGACCTGGAGGCCCAATACGAGCTGAAGCTTCCACAAGACGAAGGCTTCGAGACGCTAGCCGGCTTCCTGCTTTCGCGCTTGCAGAAGATGCCCGCGGGCGGCGAGGCGTTCGATTATGAGGGGCACCGTTTTGTGGTAGAAAAAATGGAAGGCCATCGCATAGCGACCGTGAGGATCGAGCCCGTGCCCGCAGCCCCAGCGTCGGCTGCATCGCCGTCGGCTGACTCCGTGCAACGGGCCGGAGACTAACCGGTCCGTGATACAAGTGAGGTCCGTATCAAGGCTTCCCGTAGGGACGGGGCTTGCCCCGTCTTGCGTGCTGCGCGCCTCATTTCGATTCTGTTTCGTATCAGGGCATCGCTTTAGCGATGCCGAAAGTTCTCCGAAATCAGACGCCCCTTAAGGGGCTGGCCACTTATGCCGCGCTACATAATCACCCGCGTCCTCTATACTCTGCCAGTCATCTGGCTAGTCGTCTCCACCGTCTTCCTGTTGATCCATTTCGTTCCCGGCGATCCCATTCAACAGATGCTAGGAGAAGGCGCGGCCGCCGGCGACATCCAAGCCGCAAGACACGCCTACGGCCTCGATATCCCCCTAGGCGAGCAATACCTGAATTACTGGAAAGGAGTTCTCCACGGAGATCTAGGCAAGTCCCTCCGCTTCAACCAGGGAGTTACTAAGTTGATTGCCCAGCGCTATCCTTTCACCTTACAGCTAACGCTGGCGTCGTTGTTAGTGGCGATCATGCTGGCTATTCCCGCAGGGGTGCACTCGGCCCGGCGCCGCAATCAATGGGATGACCGCACCCTAAGCGTAGTCAGCCTCTTCGGCCTGTCGTTTCCAAACTTCGCGCTGGGCCCGGTGCTGATCCTGTTCTTCGCCGTCAAGCTAGGATGGCTCCCCGTCTCCGGTTCCGGCAGCCTGGCCCATCTAGTGCTCCCAGCCATCACCATGGGCGGAGCCCTGGCCGCGATCCTGACCCGCATGGTGCGCACGTCAATGTTGGAAGAGTTAGGCCAAGACTATATAAGAACCGCCCGCGCCAAAGGCCTGCCCGAGCGCACCGTAGTCTATCGTCACGCCCTGCGCAACGCCATGATCCCCATCCTAACCGTCTTAGGATTACAATTCGGCGCGCTCCTAGCCGGAGCGATAGTAACGGAAACCATCTTCTCCTGGCCCGGCATAGGACGCCTGACCATCCAAGCCATCGGCAATCGCGACTATAACCTGGTGCAAGGATGCATCCTGGCGATAGGCTTGACCTATGTAGCCGTAAACTTTCTAACCGACTTACTCTACTCGGCGGTGAATCCGAGGATACGGCAGTAGGCCCGTGTAGGGCGGACACTCCTGTCCGCCGCCTTTGACCTTGATGTTTGTCGAACCAAAAAAGGGACGACGGGTGCTCGGTGCCCCAGGTTCGCGCCCGTCCTTTGGGCGCTAACCTGGGCTCGCAAGTCATGCACCAAACTGGTGTATAATGATGCCATGCCGGCGACAAAACACGTCCGACGGAGCGTGTCCCTTCCCGCTCCAATTGCTAAACAAGTAGATCGTATGGCCAAGAGCCAGCGCTTGAGCGATAACCGTGTCCTGGTGGAACTCATTGAGCTGGGCATCGAAGCGCGGAAACAGAAAGAAAAGGCATTCTTCGAGCTGGCGGAACGCTTTCGAAGCGCAGAGGATCCCGAAGAAGCGAAACGTTTAGGCAATGAGATGGGACTCATGGTTTTCAAAGACCTGATGAGCAAGAACGCAGGGAAGCTCTCGTTCGCCGGGTGTGATGAGTGAAGCGCTGCCACTTCCGCAATCTGGCGCCTGACCTTTTTTCATCACAAACGCTCGGTGTGCCGCATCACAGACTCTCAACCCGAACTGCGCGATATGAAGCTCAATAGGGGCAGCGAAGAGCTGTGTCCATAGGTTTGGCAGGTACTCTTGTGATAACCAGATGGCCGATTTTTGAAGCGGTCAGCGGGCCTGAAAAAGCCGGCGAAACTATGGTTTTTAAGAGAATTCAGGGAGAAATCGAACTAACTCCTTATTCCGGAATATTTTGAAAATAAGTCATTGGCGCTCTAGATTTTGGCGGGAAGACTCCCCCTAACCCCATCATTCCACTGGGGAGGGGGGAGGGGGGTGGTAGTAACCCCGGATTAATACCTTTCTAGTAATTAGCCAGCATCAGCAAACAATCGATTAGGCCAACGTTGCCCCTCCCGAGCATTTTATATATAAGTGAAGCCAAGCCGCCTATGTCCACCCTAGCCATCTCGCTCCCGCGCGTCGCCCGCCACAATCCGCTGGCGGCCGTGGGAGTTGTGTTGGTGGCCGTGTTCGCCTTCTCCGCGACCTTCGCGCCTTGGATTGCTCCGCAAGATCCCGCGCACATCGATCTCCCGAATCGCCTGCAATCGCCCTCGGCGCAGCATTGGGCCGGAACCGATGAACTCGGACGCGATATTCTTTCCCGCCTGATCTGGGGCGCGCGAATTTCGCTCTTCGTCGGCAGCAGCGTAGTTGTGTGTTCGCTTCTGCTCGGCCTCATCATCGGCAGCCTTGCCGGATATTACGGCGGAGGCATCGACCGTTTCGTCAACATTGTGTTGATGAATGCTTTTCTTTCGTTCCCTGGCATTCTCATCGCAATCGCCTTCGTGGCCTTTCGCGGCCCCGGAATTTTCAACCTCGTTCTCGCCCTGTCGCTTGGAGGATGGGTCGGCTACGCCCGCCTGGTGCGCGCGCAAGTGCTGTCCGTGCGCGAGCGCGAATTTGTGGAAGCGGCGCGCGCGCTCGGTGCCGGAGATCTCCACATCATTACCAGGCACATCCTGCCGAACATTATTCAGCCGGTCATTGTGCAGGCGGCTATCGGCATGGCGGGCGCGGTTCTCGCTGAGGCAACGATGAGCTTCCTGGGATTAGGTGTGCCGCCGCCAACCGCGAGTTGGGGATCGATGCTGAACGACGCCCGTTCGCACCTCTTCGACGCTCCTCATCTCGTGCTCTTCCCCGCAGTGACGGTGATGCTCGCGGTTCTGGCCTTCAACTTTATCGGCGATGCATTGCGCGACCTGCTCGACCCAAGATCCCGCATCGAGGCGGGATTGTAAGTCTCAAATGAATTTACCGGTCCGTAACATTCAAAGACTTGATCTCCGCGAACCAGTTTTTCGCTGATTACTTTTCCTCCTTTTCCACGTCTAATCCAGTGACACGAGATTGGGGAACTTTCTTCGGGGCTGATTCGTATCAATTGACATTAAGGCAGGTTCGTATGAACAGACACATGGAACTCAGATTTCAAGTCGAATGCTTGCAGGATGTAGCGGTCGTGAACTGCTCGGGGCGCATGGTGCGCGGAGCGGCGCTCGACGAGTTCCGGCGCCGGATCGAGCGGCTCGATCATGTCCGAATGCTGGTACTGGATGTTTCCGAAGTCGAGCAACTGGATGCGGGTGGCTTGGGAACCTTGCTGCTGGTGCGCCGTTGGGCGACGCAGCGGTCCGCGAAGATGAAACTGGTGAACCCTCCGCTTTTCTTCCGCAGACTGCTGGAGGCGACGCGTCTGAACTCGGTGTTTGAAATTTCCTCTTTGAAAGAAGCGATCTGCATCTTGCGGTCGAATGAATGCCCGCCCCGCTTCGCGGTTGCCTGAAGTATCGGACTCATGGGCGCGATGCTTTATAATTCGCGCCCATGAAGTCTTTCCACCCCGTCACACGTAGCGACAGCCGCCTTTGGCTGTCCGCTGAGCGCAGCTCGGCAACTACCCCTTCCCGATGAAAAAACCCGGATGACGCAACTCGCCCGCAAATTGCGCGTCACCGATTACTTCTCCCTCGGCTGGGGAACGATGGTGGGCGTGGGCTGGCTGGTCGTCATGGACGATTGGCTGATGCGCGGCGGCCCGCTCGGCGGCATTCTCGGGTTCGCCATTGGCGGAATTCTTCTGCTGCCCATCGGCTATGTGTATGGCAAGCTGGTGATGGCCATGCCCGACGCAGCGGGCGAGGTGGCCTATACCGCGAAAGTATTCCCGCGACCGGTCAGCTTCTATACCGGATGGATGATGATGCTCGCGTACTTCATTGTCTGTCCGTGGGAGGCCGTGGCCGTCGGCCGCATCGCTGGTTACATCTTTCCCGCGCTCGATTCCATCGAGCTATACCGCGTGGCGGGAAAGCCGGTTTACTTGCCGCACCTCGCCATCGGGCTCGCGCTTACCGCACTGGTTACGGTGGTGAACTATCGCGGCATCCGGCTGAGCGCCACCTTTCAAAACTGGACCACGTTCGGCACGCTGGCGCTTTTCGTGGTCTTCGTCGCCGTCGGCGTCACCCGCGGATCGCCAGCCAATTTTCCGCCTTTGTTTACGCACACTCCGTTCGTCTCCATTTTGCTGGTGCTGCAGATCGTTCCTTATTACATGACGGGATATGAATCGGTGACCAAGGCCGCCGAGGAAGCCAATCCGCAATTTCGCGCCCAGGGATTTTCTCGCGCCATCTTTGCGGCGATCGTCGTCGGCGCCGTGTTCTACATCATTGTGATCGCGGCGGTGAGCTTCGTGGCGCCGTGGCGTTCGCTGACCGGCGAACCATTCATGACAGCGGTCGCTTTCGAGTATGCCATCGGCTCGCGCTGGATTGTGAGCATCATTCTGAGCGCCGCGTTGCTTTCGCTATTCAAGGTATTCAATGGAAATTTTGTCGCCGCCAGCCGCTTGTTGTTTGCCATGGGACGGCGCGGGCTGGTGGACCGACGACTGGCCAGCGTGCATCCACGGAATCAAACCCCAGCCACGGCGGTCGTCTGGGTTGGCGTCGCCACCGCTGCGTGCATGTTTCTCGGCAGCGCGATTCTGGTTCCGATCTCTGAAGTCGGATCGGTTGCTTCCGCTGCCGGATGGTTCGCGACGTGCGCTGCCTATCTGGCGATGAGGCCCCAAGTCGCAAACCGCCTGATCGCTCTACTGGGGGCATTCGTTGGTTTGGCGATGATGCTGATGAAGTTTGTGCCATTTGTCCCTGGACACTTTTCGATTTGGGAGTGGCTCGTGCTCGGACTCTGGATTATCCTTGGCACGTTGATTGGCCGCCCACGCGGCCCACAGCTTGTTACTAGAAACACAGACCAGGAAGGAAACGAAGGAAACTAATGATCGCAACTCGCCGTCTCACGCTGGCTTTATTACTGATCCTCTCTGCCTTCGCCTTTGCCGCCGACTCCCCCTTCGATCTTGTCATCACCAACGGGCACATCGTCGACGGCACCGGCTCTCCGTGGTACTCAGGCGACATCGGAATCCGCGACGGCCGCATCGCCGCCATCGGCAATCTGTCGACCGCCGCACGCAAACGCACCTTTGACGCCAAGGGCAAAGTTGTTGCTCCCGGCTTTGTCGACATGCTCGGCCAGTCGGAGACGACGATTCTGGTCGATCCGCGATTGCCTTCGAAAATTTATCAAGGCATCACCACCGAAATCACCGGAGAGGGCGGATCGGCCGCTCCGTTGAACGATGCGATCATCGCGAACGATCGCCCCGGCTACGAACATTACAAAATCAATCCCGACTGGCGAACGTTTCGTCAGTATTTCTCGCGCCTCGAAAAGCAAGGCATGGGCATCAATCTCGCGAGCTACGTGGGCGCGACGCAGGTGCGGCGAATGGTGTTGGGCGACGCCGATGTGCAACCTACACCCGAGCAACTCGAAAAGATGAAAGCCCTGGTGCGCGACGCCATGCGCGACGGCGCCGTGGGAGTCTCCACTGCGCTGGAATATGCGCCTGCGCCCTACGCGAAGACGGAAGAGATCATTGCGTTGGCCTCAGAAGCATCGAGGTTCGGTGGGATCTACGCGACCCACATGCGCAACGAAAGCGTCAGCGTTCTGGAGGCGATCGATGAGGCAGTTCGCATCGGGCGCGAGGCGCATATCCCGGTCGAGATCTGGCATTTCAAAGTAGCAGGCAAGGCCAACTGGGGACACATGCCCCAGTCCATCGCGCGGGTCAACAAAGCCCGCGCCGAAGGCGTTGACGTGGAGGCGGACACCTACGCCTACACCGCCTGGTTCAACACCATGTCGGCCTTCGTTCCGCCGTGGGCGCATGATGGCGGCGATGCCAAATTGATTGAGCGGTTGAAGGATCCCGCCACCCGTGCCCGCATTCGGAAAGACATGGAGACGCCTTCCAAAGACTGGGACAACGAGTGGGTCGAGATTAGCGGTCCGCAGGACGTGATGATCGGCGTGGTCCAGAATCCCGCGCTGAAAAAGTTTCAAGGCAAGCGGCTTTCAGAAGTCGCGAAGATCTTGAACAAAGATCCGATGGACGCGCTCTTCGATCTGCTCATCGAAGATAAAGCGTTCACCGATTGCGCGGTATTCGGCATGTCAGAGCCCGACGTGGCACTGGCCCTCGAGCAGCCGTGGGTTTCCGTCGACAACGATTCTTCCGGCACGTCGCCCGAAGGCATCCTCGGCGAGGGGCACCCGCACCCCAGAGCCTACGGCGCATTCCCGCGCATTCTGCGTAAGTATGTTCGCGAAGAAAAAAAGCTGACGCTGGAGGAGGCAATTCGCAAATTCGCGGCACTACCCGCCCAGCGCATGCGGCTCACGGATCGGGGCGTGCTGAAGCAGGGGATGTGGGCCGACGTGGTGGTGTTTGATCCGGAGACGGTGCGTGACCTGGCAACTTTCGACGATCCGAACCGCTTGGCGGAGGGCATGGAGTATGTGCTCGTCAACGGAGTTCCCGTGATCGAGAACGGAAAGATGACTGGCGCGTTGCCAGGAAAAGTGCTGCGCGGGGCAGGCTACGAGCCGTAGTTCACATCCCGCATGTAAGCGGCATAAATCCAAACTGTCATCCACAAACCAATTGTCACCTGAGCGAAGCGAAGGACCTATGCACTTGCTTGTGGCGCCGGGAATGCAGAGGTCCTTCGCTTCGCTCAGGATGACAATTCAATCTACGGCTTGACGCTCTTCGCGTTTGCTTCCGTATGACTTAGCGGAGCGACGTTCGGCTTGGCCAGCGTCCCTGTGAGCGTCCACGATTGCTCGTCAGCACGCGTCAACACGAAGTCGAGGCCGTTGCCTGGGGAAGCGGTTCCGCTTACCTGATAGAGTCCGCCGCGCGATTCCAGTCTGCCGGCTGAGAGGTTCCACGCGCCCTTTTGCAGATGCAACTCTCCCGCGAACCGGTGCACCGACAGAGGCACGGGCGAGCCCGGAATCTCAACATGGGGCAGGCTGCCGTTCCGCATCACAAACTGCAACTTGCCATCGGAGCGCGCCAGTAGCTCATGAAAGCTGTCTCCGGATCCTTCCACATCGAACTTCCCGTCGGCCGTTCCGGCAATCCAGGCATCGTTCATCAATGTGCCCACGTGCTCCAGCGAAATGTTGTGCAACGTGCCGCTGCCGTGATACCGCAGGGTCTGAGCGAATGCGTTCTGAGCGGAGGCATCGTGAGCCGACACACCATGACTCGGCACATCAATCGTCCAGTTCCCCTGATGCGTGCCCCCCAGCAGTTCTGCGCGCAGTGCCGTCAGCGTGATCTTGCCTCGATCCACTTCCACTTGCGTCGCAACCTGGGTGGCGAGCACCTTCTTCAGTCCGAAGCGTCCGATATGCAAGTTGCCGTGCACCTGAATCGCGAGCAGTGGCGAAGAACTCTGCGCGTCATCGGAACTGGAATTGGAATTGGAATTCAAGATGCGGTACCAGAGGCGTTTGGCGGGATGCGGCGTGAACCATTCGGCGAGATCTCCGGTTGAAAGCTCGTCGGCTGTGAGATCGAACTGAAACACACAATTCGGAGCGGCGCCCGGCACAACACTAGGCGCCGCGCAATGACGAGGCGCCGTAACCCCGCCGCTCCAATGAGTGCTTCCGGTACGGGCAGCAATCTTCTGCATCCATACCGCGTCCGGAGTGAGAATCATGGCCGCTGAGCCAATCTCAATCGGGGTGTTCAGGCCGTGCATCTCGGCGCGCACGTTGCGCAACTGAGCGGTCCCAGCGCTGACGGCAGCCGCAAATCCCTGCCAGGGCCCGGAGACGTTCACATCCAACTTGGCCGAACCCTCCGCCGCCGGGCGCGCCACCGGCAAGCCCAGAACATTCTCCAGACGAAACAGGTCTTTCAGTTCCACGTCGCCGCGCAGAAAAAAACGATAACCGGCAGTCGACATCCAACCGCCAGCGTTCACCGGCGAGGAGCCGTTCATCGCCAGCGTGATCGGCCCCATCCGCAGGTGAGGTGCAGCGGGCTCCTGATCCGCTTCTTCTTCTTGTCTCCTCGGATGACCGGGCCTGCCCCGCTGCGCAAACCCTTGCGATTCTGCGCCCACCAGCACTATTGGAATCGTGCCGAAGCCAAACTCATCCTTCCCCGCATTCGATGACAGGCGCACGTTGGTCGCCGAGCCGTTGCCGCTCCATGTCTGCGATAAATGCTGCAACAAACCGTCCTCGGGAACGATGGGAACGCTCCGCGTGGTGCGGAACTCCGCATTCAGCAATCCACTCGCAGTGAGATCGCCGGGAATCTGCTTTTTCGCCTGGCGCAGCAATCGCACCACGGAGGTCAGCGGCACCTCCTCCACCGCCAGCGTCAGATCGTAGGTGGGTTGCTCTTCGACCATGGCAAATGTTCCGCGCAGGCGAAACGTTCCGCCGCTTATTGGCGATTCGCACAGCAGGTCGGCAAGGGTGATGGTGATCGCGTTGTACCGTCCCGAGCAAACGGTTGCCAGGCGCACGTTCTCGCTGCCAACGATGTCGTAGCGATGGAAACCGTCGATTGCGGTCTGGCTCTCGATCTGCAGCGCTTCCAGAGTGCCCGATAGGTTCGCCGTGAAGCTTACTCCGCCGCGCCATCCCCGGTCTTTTCCGCTTAGCAACTTGGTGATCTGTCCGAGTTGCCCCTTCTGCCATTGCACGGCGAGCTGCATCGGGGTCGAGCGCAAACTCGGAGCCCGCTGCCAGGTTGCGTTGATCTGCAGCAGCCCGGTATCGGTGAGATTGAAATCCGTGCGCACGGGCGCGGCTTTTATGCGAGCGCCCCAGGAATTGTCTGAGTCCTGCCAAAGCGCCACGTCCGCGTCCATGAGCGCGTACGACTTCTTCGTCTGTCCCAGCTTGAAATTGATGCGAGCACTGCTGGCTTCGAGATAGGGGAATGCGGGGCGACGCTCGGACGCGGGTTTCTCCGTCGGAGCCGCGGGAATTTGAGCGTTGCGCTCGAGCAGGATCGCGAGGTTCCAGCGGCCTTCGTCATTGCGCACCAGGTTGATGCTGGGCTCGGTTGCGCTCAAGGTGGCAATCTCGAGTCGCCCGCGGAGCAGGGAACGAAACCGGATGGCCGCGGACACTTCCTGGGCGCGAATCATCGGCTCCGCGCTAAATGCGGGATCGTCGTAGATGACGAGCCCCTCAAGATCAAAACTCGGCCGAGGCAAAAAATGCAGACGTACGTTGTCCAGTGTCACCCTGCGGTCCAGAGCTCTTCCAATGGAGCCGGCAATCCGGCTTCGCAACTGGTACACGCCGGGCCGGAACAGAAACATGATCAGCAGGAAAGCCGCGACCGCAACCACCCCGCGTTTAGACCGCAGAAATTTCACCGCACGATCCTGAGGGTGCGCGACCAGCGCGTTTCATCAAAGAAGTGAAGCAGCGTGTGCGTCAGAAAAAACTCCACCCGGTCGGCCATGCCGCGAATCTGCCACTGGTCGGGCGGAGTGATAAACGACCAATAGATGAACATGGGACGGCCGATCACGTTCTTCCGCGGAATAAAGCCCCAGTACCGGCTGTCGTAACTCACGTCGCGGTTGTCGCCCATGGCAAAGTAGCTGTCCGGGAGTACGACGATGTCTCCGCCCTCGATGTTCGAAGGCAACTCCTGCTGCCACTTTTCGTTTCTCACCCCGTACTTTTCCGAAGGCGGCACGGCCGGAAAATTGTCCCGATAGGGGTTGTAGTCCGCCAGTTTGTGCTGAACGTACGGCTCAACCAGTTTTTCGCCGTTGCGGTAGACGACGCCATCGCGCAAGCGGATGTGGTCGCCGGGAATGCCTATGATCCGTTTCACCAGGAACAGGCCCTGTTGCTCTGGCGATAAGAACACAGCGATGTCGTTGCCTCGGACGTCACGATAGGGCATCAGCGGCCCCATCCAACGCGTGGGCGGCGCGAACTGCTCCCGGTTCACGAATACGTGGTCGCCGATGAGCAGCGTGTCCTCCATCGAACTGGAGGGAATTTCGAAATTCTGCAAAACAAACGTCATGATGAACAGGACGATGACCAGCAATTCCGCCAGCGAGGCCAGGAATTCCACCGTCGTCTCGCGCGGCTTTTCATCCACTACGTTTTCTTTCTTCGGCACGTCCAGCATCCGTTTCGGAAAAAGATCTTCTCAGCGCACGATCCTGAGGGTACGCGACCAGCGGGTTTCATCAAAGAAGTGAATAATGATGTGCGCGATGAATCCCAGCCGGTCTCCGGCGCTGCGCATCTGGTATTGGTCGGGCGGGGTGATAAACGACCAATAGATGAACATGGGACGGCCGATCACGTTCTTCCGCGGAATAAAGCCCCAGTACCGGCTGTCGTAACTCACGTCGCGGTTGTCGCCCATGGCAAAGTAGCTGTCCGGGGGCACGACGATGTCTCCGCCCTCAATATGCGAAGGCAGCTCCTGCTGCCACTTTTCGTTTCTCACCCCGTACATTTCCGAAGGCGGCACGGCCGGAAAATTGTCCCGATAGGGGTTGTAGTCCGCCAGTTTGTGCTGGACGTACGGTTCAACCAGTTTCTCGCCGTTGCGGTAGACGACGCCATCGCGCAAGCGGATGCGATCGCCGGGGACGCCCATGATCCGTTTCACTACGAACAGGCCTTGTTCCTCTGGCGACAGGAACACCACAATGTCGTTGCGGCGGATATCGCGATAGGGCATCAGTGGCCCCATCCAACGCGTGGGCGGCGCGAACTGCTCCCGGTTCACGAATACGTGGTCGCCGATGAGCAGCGTGTCCTCCATGGAACTGGAAGGAATCTCAAACGCCTGTAGTACAAACGTGATGATGAACAGCCCGGTGACCAGCACCCCGGCCAGCGAGGCCAGGAATTCCACCGTCGTCTCGCGCGGCTTTTCGTCCACCGGTTTTTCGTTATCTATGACTTCTGCTTTCTCTTTTTTGGCCACGTTTGGCATCCGTCTCCAGGATTTGTTTTCGGCGCATCTTTAATCAGAGCACCAGATCAGCGCACCATGATCAGCGCACCATGATCAGCGCACCAGCCTGAAAGTGCGTTCCCAGCGCGTTATCTGGAATAAATGAGTGACCGCGTAGGCAAGGTGATAAAGTCTATCACCCACGGTTGGCGATCCGGGAAGATCATTGTTCAAATTGCCCGCCGACCAGTAAATCAGAAGCGGGCGTCCGATGATATTTTCGCGCGGTACGAATCCCCAGTACCGGCTGTCCTGGCTGTCATCGCGATTGTCACCCAGAACAAAATAGTAGCCCGCGGGGATAATCAATTGGTGATCCTCCACCAGTTTCGGCATTTCCTTCCACCACTTTGCGTCCACTCCGTAATCGGGAGAATCGGTGCGCGGAAAGTCGTCGCGATAGAAATTGCGCAGCGCGGTGACGTACTGCACGTACGGCTCCTCGACCGGAGCGCCGTTGATGTAAACGCGTTTGTTGATGAGGCGCAGGCGATCTCCGGGCAAGGCCACCACGCGCTTCACGAAGTCCTGCGCAGGATTCACCGGATAATGGAAGACGATGATGTCACCGCGCCGGACGTTGCGATATGGCATCAGACGGTTCCACCCCGTGCTGCCGCCGTAGCAAAACTTATCCACCAGCAGGTAGTCGCCAATGAGCAGCGTTTGCTCCATGGATTCCGAAGGGATGGTGAACGCCTGCACCAGAAAGGTAACCACAAAAACGGCAATCACCACCGTTCCCGCGACTGACTGAAAAGTCGCGGGCCAATCGCCAACGGAAATCTTTTCGCTCCACGACATAATTAAGACATGTCTACGCCGTGCCGCCGTTCTTCCCGGCGTTCGGATGCCGTGCCCCGGGCAATGTGGCCAGGTGCTCCAGCACCTGCCGCGCCGCTTCCTGTTCAGCCCGTTTTTTGGTCGCGCCCTGGGCGCGCCCCACGAATTGCCCCAGCGCAGGCTCTGGCAGTCTTACCTCGACCGTAAATGTTTTCTTGTGTTCAGGACCTTCCTCCTTCACCAGCTCGTAAACCGGTTGCGGTCCTCCTCTGGCCTGCACTGCTTCCTGCAGCGCGGACTTGAAATCCATCACCGGCATGGCGCTGGTCTCCAGTTTCATGTGGGCCAGTTCCGGCTCCATGATCACGCGCACGATAAAGTCTCGCGCCACCGTCCACCCACCGTCGAGATAGAGCGCGGCCAGGATCGCTTCCAGGGCGTCCACCAGCAGGCTGGCCTTGTTGCGCCCTCCGCTTTTTTCTTCGCCGCGGCCGAGACGCATGTAATGCCCAATCGCAAGCTGCTCGGCCACCCGCAGCAGATGCCGTTGCCCTACCAGATGCGCCCGCAGCTTGGAAAGGTGCCCTTCCTGGAATTCGGGGAAGCGATGGAACAGCGCCTCGCTGGTGGCTAGCCCGAGCACGGCGTCTCCCAGGAACTCAAGCATTTCGTTGTCACCGCTGGACAAACCGCTGCCCCCGCCTAGCGCCTCCACCTCGCGCGCTTGCGAGCTGTGGGTGAGCGCCTGCTCGAGCAACTCGAGGCGCTGGAAGTGGTGACCCAGGCTCTCTTCCAGCGCCATGATTTCATGTGACTTCATTTGGTAGAGACGCGGTTTGCCACGTCTGAGACTGCTGAAAAACCCAGACCCCATTACGAAAAGGGAAGGGCACGAGTTTACTCGTGCCGCTACCTGACTGAAAATGTAATCAAGCTTCACCGCCTGAGGTATGCCTTTACTTTCTCGACGAATTGTTCCACAGCCTGAGACGAGGCAAGCCTCGTCTCTACAGAGGCGGCGGTTAGTTCTTCGGCGGGCTCTGCGGTTGGGCCGGAGTCGCACTTCCGGTGAGCTGCTGCAAGCGGTCGCGTTCCCGCCGCGCCGGGGTTCCAATCAGGGTGTTCTCCTGCGTCAGTTCCACCGCGCGACTTGCCGCCTTGAGCGCCTCCGGATATTTCCCCTGCTTATCCAGCGCCAGCGCCAGGCGCAGAACCACCACTGGATCCGGTTGGCTCGGAAATGCATCGATGGACTTCTGCAGATCCTCCTGCGCTTTCGGATAATCTTCCTTCTTAAACTCGATGGTACCGAGAATCGAATACGCGTTCGAGCGTAGCAGCGACTTGTAGGCGTCGATCTTCTCCTGCGGCGTGCCGGCTGGCACTTGGACGTCGGTGTCCACGGTCTGCGTGGCCTTCTGTGCCAACGCGGTCGCTTCGCCGAAGCGCTGATCTTTGTCGATGTCCGTGTCGCGCGTTTTCTCGGCGATCACCTCGGCCACGATTACCAGAGCCTCGGGATCGTCCCCGTCAAAGCTGAGCACTTTGCGGCCCATGGCTTCGGTCTTCTCGGCGTTGTTGGCGCTCTGGTAGTTGCGCATCGCGGTCTTATACAGCAGCACGCGAAGTTCGCTGTCGGGAAACTTGGTGGCAAAGTCGTCAGACGCCTTCTCCAGTGCGGCGGCATCGGCACTTGCCGCCGCTAATTTGTAGGCATCGAACTCCGGCTGGGTCTTGGCTTGCGGCGGACGCTTCGCCTGTGGCCCCGTTGCACCCTGCGCTGGCGCCGCCTGACCCGCTGCCGGCGGATTCTGCTGCGCCGGTTGTCCACTGGTCTGGGCTCCGGCCCAAACCGCCAAACTCAGTATCGCTAGACTCAGTATTCCTAGAATAACTGCTGCTCGCTTCATGCTGTCTCCCGTAAATGCTAAATTTTGGACGTCAAATCTGATCACGTAGCGACAGCCGCCCTCGGCTGTCCGCGCAACTCCGGTGAGCTATGAGGACAACGCGAAACAAAGCCCCAAGCTCCTTGAAACTCTGAAACTCTGAAACTCTGAAACCTTGCGCTTCGTCCTACTCCGGCTGCTTCGCCACCGGAGGCTCATACGGCTGTTCCAGTCCCCGTCGCGCCGCCAGCGTTGCTTCCGGAAGGGTTTCACCCGCCGCGCTCAGCGCCGCCCGATACTGGTCCAGGGCGGCGTCCCGATTTTCCTTCAAATCAAAGATGCGGCCCAGATAAATATGAGACCAGGCGATCACCTTGGGTTCATGAGCCGTCTGCAGCGCTCGTTCAAAGTAGGTGCGCGCCCCTTCCATGTCCCGATTCGCGGTAGCGACTTCCGCCAAAATGAAGAGCGCGCGTCCCGAATCTCCTGCCTGCTCATCGAGCGCCTGTTGCGCCAGTTTCTGTGCCGTTTCCGGATCGCCCGCCGCCAGCCGCCGCTCCGCGTTCAGCAGGAGCTTCTCGTTCCGGGGACGCGCCACGTGCAGAAGTTCCGGCGCCGCCTCGTTCGCGAACTGAATCTGGGATGCCCGCTTCATTTCTTTGCCGACCTCAATCGAACCGACCAGGTCGGCATACGCATCGCGTATGCCTGCCGGATTCCTTTCGAACTTGCCCAAGGCGTCGTAGAAATAGCGCGTCAGCACGTACCCTTCCTTGTCGGCCTCGTCGATGTCCTGGGCGCGCTCTGCCTCCGGAGTCTTCCGGGGGAGTGTCCGCACTTCAATCGCCCGTATCAGGCATTCTGTCACCAGCAACGAAATGTTGATCTTGAAGGCGTCGTCCATGGGAGCGTTTTTCACGTCCTCGAGCAGCGGTTCAATCCGCTTGAACGAGCCGGCGTACTTGAACGCCAGCGGATCCAGAAGATAATGCAGATACGTATGCCGAATCTGCTGCATCTTGATCGCCGTGCTCGCTGTCGGTGAAATGACGACGTAGTAATCCGATGCATAGTTGCGCGCGTTGGTCTGGCCCGGCGCGCCCATCGCATCCAGATAGACGGTGAACTGGCGTCCCAGGTAGCCCGCCGATGGCAGCTTCAGATAGATCTCGGTGTCGAACGTCATCTTCGCCAGCGGCTCGTGATAGATCTCGGTCAATTCCGTGTAGCGCGCGCGGTGCCGCTCCCAGATGGCGTGCACGCCGAGCTTCTCGTAGAAGTCTTCGATCAGCGGCGCCATGTCCGCCACTCCTTCGGCATCGGGCGGCAGTTCCGCCTCCTTCACCTTCAGCCTGAAAGTCGGCGGTTCCTCCAGATACAGCGCCAGCGACACAAATTGGGACAGCTCGCGTGAGGCATCGCCGATCTGGCGCCGGCGGTAGAATGCGCACATCGGTGCAATCACGTCCTGAGCTCCGGCGATATTCTCCACCGCGTGGGCAACTTCCGACCGGATCTCGGTGCGCAGCGGGTCGGAGGCACTCAGTTCCTGGTCATAGCCGCACGTGTTGATAGCGGTCAGCACCGTGAACAGCGTCTCGCTGGTTTCCAGAGCCACCTGCGGCCGATTCTGCGCCCAGCCGGACGGTACGACCAGCGCCATCGCCAGGCTCAGAGCAAATGCCAGTCGAACGGGTTGTCCCCGCAAGTTCCTTCGCATCTCAGGCATAGACGGATGAGCTACAAAACAGTGTACGAACTGGCCAATTCGCGGTCAAACGGACCGGGCGCAAGGGACTGAATCAAGACCGGCAGGAAATAGGCGAAATGTTAAGCCGAGTCACAGATTACTTACATATGATATAATGTAAGCCACATGGATACAATTTTTACCGTGGTTAGTTCGAAAGGCCAGATCGTGATTCCCGCCGCTCTGCGCCAGAAGCTGGGCATCAAGACCGGAACCCGGCTGGCCATCCGCAGCGAGGAGAACCAGTTGATCCTGCAGCCCATCACCAGGGAGTTCATCAGCCGCCTGGTCGGATGCTGCAAGGGCGAGGACTCGCTGGTGGAAGCCCGCGAGCGCCAGCATCGGATGGAGAAGTGACAGGAACCTACGTGTTCGACGCCAACGCGGTGTTGGATCTCATCGAGGCGGGTCCAGGGTCCCGTAAGGTGGAGCGTCTGCTGCAGTCGGCTCTTCAGCAGCAGAGCTCTGTACTCATCTCCGTCCTGAATTGGGGTGAAATCTTCTACCTGCTATGGCAGCGGCGCGGTGAAGAAACGGCCTTGCGCACGATCACCAATCTCTCGCGCCTTCCGCTCCGGATTGTTCCGGTCGATCTTGCCCAGGCTCTCAAAGCGGGCGAGATTAAAGCGGTGCACAAAATCCCTTACGTGGATTGTGTAGCGGCCGCTCTGGCCGTGCTGCAACAAGCCACCTTGGTTACTTCGGACCGCGATTTCGAAAAACTCGGACGCCAGTTTCCAGTCCTATGGATTGCTCGTCCGTGAGGGACTTCCGAATCGGAGTTAGCTACCCCTTCACACTGATCTTCGAAAAAGACAGCACGGCCGTCCCCGACGTCGGCCGTCCCATGGAAAGCGCCGGATGAAACGTGGTGAAAATCAGCAGGTTCTTCAATTGCGGCAGCACCGCCTGGGCGTCGTCCGGTTGCGACAGGATGCGGTAATCCTCGATCCGCCCGTTGGCATCCACGTAGGCTTCAATCACCAACACATCGTCGCCCATATTGCCGAGCGACGTGCCGAACGCCGATTGTTCAAGTTGAGGCCCGATGTACAGCATGAGCGGAACGTCTCCGCTGCTGGCCCGCAGTTCTGCTGGTATGGCAAAGAAGCCCAGCAGCAGTCCGAAAGTCAACACCGCGCTGACCAGCCCTGCCGTGGCCGGAACCATGAAAGCGTTGAGCGCATTTTGCAGCCTCACCAGCACACCTTCAAACCGCGGACGGCGCGCCTGCGCGGCCTCGCGTGAAATCGCGACCCGCAACTTCAACGCCAGGTCGGCCGGGGCCCGCTTCGGACCCAGACTCGAAAGCAACTGTTGCGTGCGCTGCATCGCGGCATATTCCCGCGCGCAATCGTCGCACTGTTCCACATGGCGCGTGAGCGCGCGCATCTGCGACCCGCTCACCCGGCCGTCGAGATACGGCGAGAACAACTTTTTGATCCCAGCGCAGTTCATGGCATCACCTCAACCTCTCTGCCACCACGCGAACCTTCCTGTGAATTTCGGCTTGCGCCGCTCTGCCCTGCCTTGCTATGAACGTCGGCAGGAGCGAGCAACCCTAACTCCGGACCTACTTCCCTGACATATCCCGCTAATTTCTTGCGCAGCGCATCGCGCCCGCGCGTGATGCGTGATTTCACCGTTCCCAGCGAGATCGCCAGAACTTCCGCGATCTCGTCATACGACATGTCTTCGAGATCGCGCAGGATCAAAGCCGTCCGATACGGCTCCGGCACCTGTTGCAGAGCCTGCTCCACGGCTACTCGCACTTCGTCATGCGCGAACTTTTCAAACGGCGACTCGCCCGGGTCGACCAGTCGCTCTTCTCCGGAAAATTCGTATTCACCCGCGGCGATGGGATCAATCGGTGTCTCCTGTGCCTTGTGCCGAAACCACCAGCGCCTCCGATTCGCCGCCTCGTGCAGCGCGATGCGGTAAATCCACGTTTTCAAGCTCGACTCGCCGTGGAAATGCTTCATCCCGCGAAAGACTTTCAGGAACACGTCTTGCACCGTGTCCGCCGCGTCCGACGGGTCATTCACGATGCGGTAGATAAGGCCGTAGATCGGCTGATGAAACTCGCCGATCAGCCACGAGTAGGCTTCTTCCGAACCCGCCTTCAGTTCAGCAATGACGGCGGATTCCTCGGCTCGGGCTCCGATGGCGCTGACAAGATCGCCCAATGTAGTAGCTCCCGCCATGAACGGCGTTGCCCCCAATTATAGAGTCTCTCGAGCCCCAGCGGCGGGAATCTTCTCCTGCGGAAAACGACTCCCCGACGACCTCTCCGCTTATCTAGTTAGACTCCGAAGCCCCCACCGGAGTTCCAGTAGTAAGTCCAATATTTGCAATAGAAAGCGGGTAGGAGGGGTGGGACCGTCGCCGGAGACGCGGCAACCCGCGTCCCTACCGGGAATCAGACCGCCAAGGGGCTGGGCTTCGCCGCGAGCCAGGCGCCAAGAGAGCCAGGCCCAACCTCGTCACTTCGTCGGCGCAGCACTCGGCGGAGAGTTCGTGGTTGTCGCTGGCGGCTTCGGTTTCGTCACTTTCTTTTTCACCGCTGGCTTCGGCGGAGGCTCGGTGTCATCCACAATAATCTTTTTTGGTGGCGGAGGGGGCGCCGCGGACAGCGTCTTGATCTGCGCCCGCAAATGCGTCAACTCATCCTCCTTGTTGGCGCTCAGTTTCTGCATGCGCTCGCCAAAAGCATGACGCGCGCTCTCCAGTCCACTCATGTCGTTGCCCAGGCTCTGAAACTCATCCTTCGATCCGAATGCTCCCGCCGATTCCACCACCGAACCAAAGACGTCATAAAGCGCATCGAGGTTGCGGTAGAGCTTGAAACTCATTCCCAGATCTTCCGGCGCGTTGTTCAGTTGCGCGATGATTTCCGGCAGCGCCGATTGCAAGTTGCGCTGGATCGACTCTACGTTCGCGAGCGTCTGTTGCTTGGTCGAAGCGCCGGTCTTCCATTTCTCGATGCGCATCTTTCCCAGATCGGACTGCATGCTCTGCGCCGTCTGCTGCAATTGCGCAAGCATGCCGTTCAGTTCGCTGACCGACGCATAAGCCACTGGAGGCGGCGTCCCGCTGGCCGCGCTCGCTCCCTGTTGCGCGGCTACTGTCGCCGGCGCCAGCACCGCCATGAAACCGAAAAGCGACCGAACCACTATGTTCCGCAAGTTCATGGGTCTCCGATTTTGTTCTTGTGTTTTGACAACCATATCCTAGTTGAGGTTGACCACCCGAGTCGAGTTTGACGCGGCGACAAACCTAAGCGAGAATTGAAAGATAGCAATTGCCCGCAGCACCAAGTGGGCCTGTGGCGCAGCTGGGAGCGCGCTTCCATGGCATGGAAGAGGTCGTCGGTTCGATCCCGACCAGGTCCACCATCTTTTCAATTACTTACAAATTTC
>Ga0224555_1000098_pt1 | contig 112622 bp, 98 predicted proteins | sample 714S23034metaG_FD_180687 | JGI IMG/M metagenome (GOLD analysis project Ga0224555, IMG submission 180687) | Peat soil microbial communities from Stordalen Mire, Sweden - 717 S2 30-34 | ecosystem: Environmental > Terrestrial > Soil > Wetlands > Peat | place: Sweden: Norrbotten County, Stordalen... | reverse complement strand
TATGAAGATTCTGCTTGATCAACAACTGCTAAAATAAATCCTTGCTGAATTTATAGGGATTGGTTTATTGTGTGTCTCTGAAAGAAGGCGATGGAATGGCTACCGCGCAGCGGTTTAGTTCTTCAATAAGTAATCCTCAATTATTTTAAACCTGGCAATCGTTTCTTTGTGTAAGAATTGTCAATGTAAAGCTTGATTGGACACTATTTGTCAAGTCAAGAATAGGTCAGGACAGATTAAATTCTCCTTAATTCCGAAGTTTGATAGGCTCTTTTTGCGGCCAAGAATTAATGAGACTCAAATATTACAAACGTAGTGTAGTAATATTTGTTAGTCGAATTATCCCGCGCAGCAGAGGATAATGAGACTCGCTGACTATAGAAAGCGTTAGTCGAATTATCCCAGGAGCGAAGCGCAAGAGGAACAATCCCTACAACGTAGTTGGCAGGGACGAGGGGCTATCCCACATAGCTTGCTTTGGGGTTCGTATTCGTGATTGACATACAAGTTCGTTCTTCTTATACTCTCCACGTTACTTCCTGCAGTTTAAGGGAAGTTTTTGTCAAAGATTTAAAGAGGAAAAAATGGAAGAAAAAAAGATTGTTCGTTTAACAGAGACAGTACAGAGCGCTGGTTGAGCCTGTAAGATAGGTCCGGGAGACCTGTCCGAGATTATGCGCGATTTGCCGCTGATTCAAGATCCGAATTTGCTGACCGGGTTTGAACATGCGGACGACGCGGGAGTTTATAAACTTTCCGCTGATCTTGCTCTTGTCCAAACGGTTGATTTCTTTACTCCCACGGTTGACGACCCCTTTACCTTCGGTCAGATCGCTGCCACCAATGCGCTCAATGACGTTTATGCTATGGGCGGCAAACCTTTGACCGCCATGAACATCGTTTGTTTTCCGATCAAAACGATGGATAAATCCGTGCTGCGGGAAGTTATGCGCGGCGGATTGTATAAAATGCGTGAAGCCGGTGTCTTGCTGGTTGGCGGGCACAGCGTTGAAGATAATGAAATTAAATACGGTCTTTCCGTAACCGGAGTGATTCATCCGGACAAAGTATTATTTAATCGCGGTGCTAAAGCCGGAGATAATTTGATTCTGACCAAACCTTTGGGCACGGGCATTATCAGTACGGCCATAAAGGCTCAAGAAGCGTCTTCAGAAATGATAACAAGGGCAATATCCTGCATGACACAGCTTAACAAGAAAACATCGGAGATGATGATTGCCGCAGGCGATATTCACGCCTGCACCGATATAACCGGTTTTGGTTTTTTAGGCCATGCTTGTGAGATGATTGAAGGCAGTGACGTTGGCATGAACATAAACTCCGCCGCCGTGCCCATTTTTACCGGTTTGCAGGAATTAGTGGAAACCGGTTTTGTTCCCGGCGGTCTTTACCGCAATAAGAATTTCCGTATTTCCCAAATTGAAGCGGCGGATACCTGCCCCCCGTGGCTTTTAGATATTTTTTTTGATCCGCAGACCGCAGGAGGGTTATTTTTCAGTTTGCCCCAAAAGCAAGCGCAAAACCTTGTGGAGAAAATGCGTCGCTCCGGGATTGGCGACGCCGCTGTTGTCGGTGAAGTTGTTGCCGATCATCCCGGTAAAATTTTTATTTACTAAGGAGATTCAGTTGGCAGTTTCATTCACGCCCGAGCCATGAAAGTAGAATCAATTACAATCAAGAAAGAGACGGAGCTGAATTTTAAAAAGCTCATGGACATAGTCCGGCCTGATGATTCATTAGTCCTGCTGATGCAGGGCAGTCCTGATCCCGATGTCATCGCTTCGGCTATGGCGCTGCGCGAAATTATCCAGCGGACAAAAGGTCTGGCCAAAAGTGTTTTTGTTTCCACGGAGCCATTGATCAGACAGCAAAATCACGAATTTGTTTCTTCCATGCGTCTCCATATTAATTTAATTAATCAAGTGGATTTGAATTCTTACAGTTTAATCGCGCTTTTGGATGCCCAGCCTTCTTTTTTTGATGACGCATTAAACTTCATAAAGCCGCAGATTGTTTTCGATCATCACCCCCGCGAAGGAAACTGGCAAGCAGATGTGGAAGATATCCGGCCCGACTACGGCGCGTTATCCAGCATTATGACCGAATATCTGCTTTGTGCCCGCGTGAAAATCCCCCATAACCTGCACACAGCTCTGCTTTATGGAATCAAATCGGATACGGACAATTTTAATCGAGCCACCATTATCGAAGATATCAGCGCTTATACCTATCATACAAAACACGCCAATATGCGACTGATCCGCCGCATTGAACTTAATCAAACTCCGGGCAGTTTTTTGAAATATTACGATCACGCCTACCATCACATGAACAATTCTCACGGCCGGCGGGTTTGTTATCTGGGAGGCGTTGAAAGCGCTGATGTCTGCGTTCAGATCGCTGATTTTTATTTGCGTTTAATCGGCACTTACTATGTTGTTGTGGCCGGAACCGTCGGCGATAAGTTCATCATTATTTTTCGTGGTGATGGTTATCGACAGGATTGCGGCGCAATCGCGCAAAGGGCTTTCGGGTTAATCGGTAAAGGCGGTGGACATAGAAGCGCCGCACGAATGGAAGTTCCTCTGGAAGTATTAAAAGAAAAATTAGGCGGCGATTTATCCCAGAGAAATGTTGACAGGTTTCTTTCCCAAAGCCTGAGAAGAGATCAAAAACCTGATTCCGCCGGACATAAATGTTCCACTAAACATACAGGGAAGGAAAACATATGAAAGACGTCGGATTCAAAAAAGAAATATCAACAGGTTGTTATCTTGATCCTTTTAATGGCTTCCAAGAAAAGAAAATCCCTATTGAATTGCGTTATGATGAAATCACCGGTGTGGCGTGCCGCATTTTACCTTACCGCGTCCGTCCAGCCCAAAGGCCTGATTTAAATTTTTATTTGGAACAATCGCCGGAATCGTTATGTCCATTTTGCTCTGATCTTTTTGAGAAGACAACCCCCAATTTCATGCCCAATATTATTCCGGAAGGAAAATTTAGGCGGGGAGAAGCATGCCTGTTTCCTAATGCCTTTCCTTACGATCAAAACAACAATGTGGCAATTTTATCGTCACGACATTTCATCGGACTGGATCAACTGACAGCGGATACGATGCGCGACGGTTTTGCCGTCTGCCGCGACTATTTTCACCGTACCGCCGAATTAAATTTGGGTTATAAATATTGTTCAATTAACTGGAACTATATGCCGCCGGCCGGCGGCGGGCTGATTCATCCGCATTTGCAGACAATTGCCGGACATAAACCCACTAATTTTATGCAACGCCTTTTAGCCAGCGCCCAAAATTACGCCGTCGCTACAAATGGAGACAACTTATGGCGCAATTTGATTGCTTTGGAAAAAAACGCGAAAGAGAGGTTCATTGCCAGCACAGGCGTTATCAGTTGGCTGACCAGTTTTGCGCCGAAGGGCATGGCCGGAGAAATAGATTTTATTTTTCCGGAAAAAACATCATTTTTTGATTTAACGGAAGCTAATTTCAACGAACTCCTGACAGGACTATCCAAGGTATTTGGCTATTTGTACGCGAATAACTTTATAAGTTTCAACATGTCATTTTATGCCACAATGATAAACAATCGTTATTTTTGCGTGCAGGGAAAGATTGTGCCGCGCTTTGTGATTAATCCATTAGGAACGAGCGATTTGAATTATTTTGAAAAACTGCACAATGAAATTATTTGTCCGACTGTTCCGGAAGAATTATGCAGTGAACTTCAACCTTATTTTAATATCGGGTTATAAAGAGATTCATAGTCAACAGATCATTCTCTTTCATAATCGGATTATTAACAACAGTGGAGTTTAAGGATTATAAAATGACAGGTCATTGTCCGGCGATCACGGGTATGAACCCCAAAGCAATCTGCGCTGTGTTTGTAATATTTGAGTCTAAAATCCCGCGTCCCGGCCAACTATGTTGGCGGGATTGTTCCTTTTGCTCTTCGAGCTTCACTCCATTCGCTCTCAGCGGGAGTCACGATCGCTACGCTCCTGGGATAATTCGACTAACGAATATTACTGCACTGCGTTTGTAATATTCGAGTCTCATTATTCTTCTTTGCTGGTTTTGGCGGTCTCCGTTTTGGTAGTTTCTTTGGGTGTAGAACTATCGCTAGTTTCTGGTTTTTCTGCTTTAGCGGTCGCCGAAGGTTTCTTTCCTTTGTAATCCGTTACGTACCATCCTGAACCTTTCAGGCTAAAAGAGGATAAAGAAACTAACTTTTGCACCTTGCCTTTGCAAAACTTGCAGCTTTTCACTTCCGGATCGGAAATTCCCTGAAACACTTCAAATTGGTTGCCGCATTTACGGCATTTATATTCATAAATAGGCATACTGAAAACATCCTTCCACAACGATCTATTAGTTAAATAGATCGCCAATTTTAAATTGACTGCTGAAGCAGTCCAATACTATTCCTAAATCATGCTCTTTAACGGGTTGCAACGCATTCCTGGTTAAATTGTGCACGATATCTTCCTCTTTTCCCTTTTCTTCCCTGGCGGCATTAAAGTCAATTTCTCCGTTGCCAAAACGCAAGACATGAATCAATTCATGCACGGCAATGTAAAGCATCAAAGGGCTGAACTTAATGAAAGAATTAGCCCGATCTACCGCATCCAGAATGATATTGTCCTGCAGGCAGATTCTGTAAAAATCAAACCCGTCTTTGCCGCTTCCCGCGAATACGTCAGGCTTTTCGTAAGAATATTTGCAAAGATGAGCAAACGTTCCGTCTTGGATCTCTTGTTGATCCAAATAAGCAAGCGTTTTTACATCATATTTATTTTTTTTAAATTCATCCTCGCTCAGCCTGAAATGATACGATACCAGTTTCTCAGCATCGTTAAATGCTCTTTTCGCCATTGGCACCTGTGCCGTATTAAAGTAAAGAGGCATAAAATCACCACAAAAAATCATCTTAAATTCTGAACTAATATATGCATTTAAATAGTTTTTGTCAAGACAGGTTAAATACGCGTGATATTATACCATTTCTAAATCAAAGATGATATTGAGGCGGCTAGGCGGAGGCGACGAGGCGTATTTTTGTACATACGTTGAGGAAGCCGCCGACGTAGCCAACAAAGTTAGCCAAAGACCGGGAGCGCATCCCGCAGGGGAGCGCATAACAAATAAGTTTTTTACCTTACCGGTAATTACCACCGGTAAGGTGGTAACTTACATCCGACTTGGTATTAGAAACTGATGGCCAAACCCACATAAGGACCGTAGAAATCCATCTTGGCGTATATATCGCTGACATTATCAATTTTTACGGACATCGCCCGGTAACCGCCGTGGATATTTAAAAAGGGAAAGGGAGTTACAGAAAGATCCGCCATTGCGTCATAAAGAAAGCTTCCCGAGTAGCCCATTCCCGTGACCTTTGCCCGTGCTTCCAGAATATTAGCCAACAATCCGATTTTAGCGCCGACGCCGATCATAGGAATAGGAACGTGGATATCTTTTTGGGTATCGGATACTGATGAATGGATTCTGACATCGCCATCGAAATATTTTACTTTACCTATAATTCCCAAAGACAGGCCGGCGAGAATATTTTTAAAGTTTAATAATTTATATTGATATTCAAGGTCAATCATGCTTGTTTTTAATTCGGATTCAACGTAGTCACTCACATTATATGTGTCGCCGTTAAATTTAATTTCCTTGTCTATATTCTTAGCTCCGGAAAGATTTACCCATGAATAAGCCAAGCTGATTTCGTGGTTGCCAAGTTCAAAATAGGCTTCTGCTCCGGGGATATTGTCATTACTAATTCCTAAATCATCCTTTAGATTGATATCTGTGCCGGTAACGCCATTGTCGTCTATGCGCAAATTACCACTGAAAGAGGGAATCCAATAATCGGCGCGCGCGCCAAATCCTAAAGCAAAAGCTGACGGGGCACAAAATATTGTCAGTAAAATTAATGTTCCAAGAGTGGCGAATAAATTCTTTTTCATATGAGAATTTCCTTATCGATTGCTGGATATTATTGTTTTGCGAAAGCCGGGAAGTGTATAAATTTATTTAAAGGTTTTGTAAAGGAATTTGCTTTTGGCAGAATTTGTGTATCTTGATGATTAATACACCGGATAACCAAAATTAAATTGACATCATTGCCGCTTAAGGCGTATATCCAGTTAAAATCACGGGTATAACCATCAAAGCATATTTTGGAAACATTTCGCAGCAAGCTGCGCTTTAAAAGATAATCCCGCTTAGCTTCACACGTGGGATAATTCGACCGGCAAGCTTCAGTCGCAGATGACCTTCAGGTTGTGCACTTTGTTTCTGAAGCTTGGGTCTCATTAAATTGGAGTTTCACAATAATACAATAAATAGTTTATTATTTTGAGGATAAATATGGTGCGAAAAACAGGTTTAAAAAAAGCGGCAAAAATAAAGATCGGCGTTTTATACGGCGGCAGGTCAGGCGAGCATGATGTCTCGCTTTGTTCCGCCGCTTCGGTTTTTTCCGCCTTTGATCGAAACAAATATGAAGTAAAGGCCGTAGGCATTGCCAGAGATGGCCGTTGGTATGTGCAGGACAAACCGGAAATAATCCCGGATAAAAGTTTCGGCAATATCCTGTCTTTAAAGAAAAGCGGGAAGTGGCTCGTCAATCATTTCGAGCAAAATAATAAATTGCATCTTTATAATATTGAAAACAAAAATGAAGAGGTTATTCTGGATGTTGTGTTTCCCTTGCTTCACGGCACATTCGGCGAGGACGGCACACTACAAGGCTTGCTGGAACTGGCAATGGTGCCTTACGTGGGCGCGGATGTAACCGGTTCGGCTGTCGGCATGGATAAAGATATTGCCAAAAGATTGCTTAAAGAAGCGGGCGTTCCGGTCGTGCCATCTTTAACTATCAATAAACAGCAGTGGAAGGATAATCCAAAATTAATAATTAAGAACGCGCTGGATAAACTCGGACTGCCTGTTTTTATTAAACCGGTCTGCACCGGCTCTTCCGTGGGAGTCAAAAAGGTAAAGAAAAAAGAAATGTTCGCGAAGGCGATGAATTTTGCTTTTCAATTCGACACGCGTGTCATGATCGAGAAGGCCGTTGATTGCCGCGAGATTGAATGCGCCGTAATGGGAAATGATAATCCCGCCGCATCAGTATTGGGAGAAATAATTCCCCAACATGAGTTTTATTCCTATGAGGCCAAGTATCTTGATCCCGACGGCGCCAAGCTTTTAATTCCAGCACAAATTAAAGCATCTCTTGCCGATAAAATCAGAAAGACTGCGGTTGAAGGATACATGGCACTGGGTTGTTCTTCCATGGCACGGGTTGATTTCTTCCTGGATAAGAAAACCAATAAATTTTATCTCAACGAAATAAACACGCTTCCCGGCTTCACCAGCATCAGTATGTATCCGAAACTGTGGGAAGCTACAGGACTTAAATACAGCGACCTTCTGGACAAACTTATCGCTCTGGCACTCGATCGCCACAAGAAAAAGTTAGAAATTAAAACGGAGGGGATTTAATGAGACTTAAGTTTCAGGAACGTAGTGAACTGAAACTTGTTAGTCGTAATGAGACTAAAACTTCAAAAGCAAAGCGCATTGACGTTTTTTAGCCGAATTATCCAATAGCCAAAGGCTATTGGGAACTATCCCGATAATGAAGCTTATCGGGATTAGTACAACAGATTCATGATATCCAAAATATCGGAAAAAACGAAGTTCGTATATTAATTGTTATATTTCAAACAAGTATGCCAAGCCTTAGGAACTAATAATGACTCCAGAGTATCGTATCAAAACAGAAAAACAAATTACGTCTTACTTGAAAAGATACGGTGTTAAAAAAATAAAATACATGCAGGTTGAACAGACTTTTCAAGACTTAGGCGCAGAAGTTAACGTTTGGAATGTTAAGACTGAAAATAGTGCTTGGTGGGTTGTTGAGGGTGAAAATGTCCCAATGAATCTTTACTCTCAAGATGCTAACTATTTTTCCGCAGATGAAGCGTACTCATTTCATATGGGTATAACACAAAGGCTCCAAGCCCAACATCAAAAAGAATTTAAACATGTCATTGATGAAATACCCTTGGACATCGATAGAGTAAAGTCAATTAGTCGAAGATTGAATATCGCTTCACAAGATTTAAACGATATCTCAGGCCCTGAAGACATTCAAAGCATTGGCCTGACATGTCGAGAAAGCTTAATCGAATTGGCTACCGTGTTGGCAAATGATAATCCCAATTTATTGAAGGATAACAACTTAAAGGCGACTGACTTTAAAGGCATTGCAATAGCGGTAATAGACATATACGCTTCAGGAAAAAGCAACAGCAAACTGCGTAAACGTTGCCGAACTATGGCCGAAATTGCATGGGATCAATCGTCAGAAATTGTACACTCACCAAATAAGAACCTCCCAGATGCTAAAATCTGCCTCCTTTTTACCTGTGCGGTTGTATCAATTTTTCAAAATTTATTTCTAAAGTATTTGGGATTTGATTCCGAGCCGAAATGCGCGGAATGCAAAAGCATGGATATGGATCTTCTCTCAACCGACCAAGATTCTATCATAATCATGCATTGCAACGCCTGTGGTCATGAAGAAGATATACAAATGGCGAATAATAAAGCTGAATAAAAATATAACCATGCTCTTGCAGCGTAGTGCAAAAAGCCGCGCCCACTGAAGACCGCCGTTGGCCAATTGTTCGAAATAAAATAATTTATTTTTTCAGGAGGTAAAATTATGAAACGACCGGCGTCATTAGTAATAGGCATTTTACTTCTTGTTCTAGCCTGTGCCCAATTGGGCCGTTTTATTTGGGGAGTCAGCATAATTGCCGCGGGAATGGAATTTCCTCTCTGGCCCAGCGCGGTGGCCGCTGTAGTTCTGGCCGCTCTGGGTATCTGGCTTCTGAAAGAAAGAAATAAATAGAACACATAAAAGCTTAGACTATTGGAGACGATTAATAAATATTTGATTTTAATAAAATATTGTCGTAAATAATCAAGAGCTGAATACGTTGTTTTAAAAACAGCAAGTTTATGTATTACTATATTAATTGTTGGGTCAAAGAAAGGAGATAAGGAAATGAACAGAAGAATAGTAATAGTATGTTTTGTAGCGATTGGACTTATCCTTGGTAGTACTACTGTCATGGCTGCTAGATCTGATAGGGAAAAGGCTGCAATTGCTTCAGCTGAGAAATGGCTTAGAATTGTTGATAAAGGAAAATATAGTGAGAGCTGGGAGGAATCGTCTGAATATTTTAAACAAGCTGTCACGCAGGATCAGTGGGAACAAGCAGTTCAGGCAGTACGGGAACCCCTCGGCAAATTGATTTCAAGGAAAGTAAAAAGTGCCACTTACGCAACTTCTTTACCGGGAGCGCCCGATGGGCAGTATGTTGTAATTCAATTTAACACTTCATTCGAGAATAAAAAATCAGGGATTGAGACAGTTACTCCAAGGATGGATACGGATGGTATATGGAGAGTGTCTGGTTACTATATCAAATGAAGACTAAATAATTATAATTAAACATTCCAGATGAATATCACACCGCTGGTGGGGAAAATCCATTCCTTGTCAGATATCTTTATGCCGATGGATTTACCTTTACGTTCTGATATGGCAGGTTGGGGATGCCTTCCGGCAAAAAAGCTCGATTCCCTGACGTTTTTTAATTTAGCCTTTTCGTAATTGAAGTTAATATCCACGCCTCTTGTGGGATAAATAAGATAAACAGGAAAGATTTTATTATGTTTTGCCTGTTTAGTGGCAATTTCTATTTCAATCTTGACTTCGCTGTTTATCTTTTTCTTTAGCGCTTCATTGCCGCACCAAACTTCGTAGCCGCGCTTTGTCTTTTTTGTTTCGATAATAGGAATTTCTTCATTGTCAATACGCACTCGCTCGACGGTAAAATCACGCTCCATGACCAAATCTTTGCCGTTGCTCAGAAGCCAGCGGTATTCGCAGAGCGGGTCTTCAAACAATGCGGCTAATTGTGAATTATTCAGGGCGCAGCCGATCATGAAAATATTGTTTCTGATCGTTTTTTTGTATTCGACGTGAGTGCTGACGCGAAAATAATCTTTGGAAGGTGCGGCAATTTTTTCCGCTTTCGGCAATTGCGCTACGCGAATATTGTAGCGGAAGCAGGAACGCAATTCGAGCTGGCGGTCTTCCTTGCCGAAGAGCGTTTCAAACATTTCGTAATAAATGGCGTTGCCCAGTTCCTCGTCACGCGCGCGTGTTTGAAGGCAATGACGGATAATATTGTCAATGCGGGAGATGGATTTTTCTTCATCCGGAATAAATATCCGCCGCAGCCGGGGCTCAACAGCATCGGTTTTTCCTTTTTGCAGAAAAACACGGGGCGCCCTTTTTCCTAAGGCACAGAGGACTTCATAGCTGATGGTTTTGGCCTTGGCGGCAATTTCATTGGCGCTGATGTATTCTTTCCCTTGCCTGCCCAAAAGAACGACTTCATCACCAACCTTGCAATTGGGAATATGGGTAACATCAATCGTGCACAGATCCATAGAAATCCTTCCGACAATGGGCGCCCGCTTGCCGCGGATTAAAGCCTCGCCTTGATTGGAAAGAATAAAGCCGTAACCGTCTCCGTAACCTACGGGGATAGTCGCAATGCGTGTTTTTCTGCTGGTAATGTATGTGCTACCGTAGCCGATACCGTAGCCTTCAGGAAAATCCTTCAGTAAAACAATGCTGGTTTTAAACGACATTACCGGGGAAAGCCTGGCTTTGGATTCGTTTACCGGTGATGGATAAATGCCGTAAGTCATAATTCCCGGACGCGCCATGTTCAATTTAAATTCGGGATAGTTTAAAATCGCGCCGCTGTTTTCCATGTGCCGGATAGGTATGGTTATGTTCACGCGTTTAAGCCGAGCAAGCAAATCGTGAAACAATTGCCCTTGATTTTTATTGTAAGGAGTAACGACTTCGCTGGAGGCAAAGTGGCTGAAAATTCCCTCCAGCGTAATATTGGGCAATTTGGATATTTTACGTATAAATTTCAGCACTTCGCTGTGCATGATTCCGCCGCGTCCCATACCGGTGTCAACTTCAATATGTACAGGCAGTTTATGGCCGGAATTTTCCAGTGCTTTATGCAGCTTTTTCGCAAAAGCCGCGTCCGAAACTGATGGGGTAAGGTTGTATTTGATTATTTGTTCGATTTCGGCCACGGTTGACGGCCCTAAAATTACAATGGGCGCTTCGATGCCGCTTATTCTAAGCTGAACGCCTTCATCGGCATTGGCCACTCCCAGCATCCGTGCGCCGTTTTTTAAGGCGATGTTGGAAATTTCTATGGCGCCGTGCCCATAAGCATCAGCCTTGACGACCTGCATAAAATCAACTTGCGGCCCGATCAATCTTTTTATTTCTTTCAGATTACCAATAAAATTATCAAGATCAACTTCGACCCAACTTCGATATTTTTGTTCTTTCTTTAACGCCATGTTTGCGATAATATCAAACCGTTGATGAAAGTCAAGCTGTCTATATTTTTCAAAAAAACAGCAATTTATGCTTGATAAAATTATATTTTTGATTAGAATAAAAAAACACTGGAGGGTGAATATTTAAACCCCTTACAACGAGGAGGAAAAACCGATGGCGAAAGTAAAGGCTGGAGATGTTCTGAATTGTGAAGTATGTGGACTTGCCGTAATAGTAGACGAGGAATGCGGTTGTGCTACAATTGACCTTATTTGTTGTGAAGAGCCGATGGTCAATACGGGTGTGTCAAAAATAAAGAAAATACAGGCTGCAGCCGCGCCGAAAAAAAAGGCGGTAGTGAAAAAAGTAAAAGTGGCAAAGAAAAAAACACCAGTGACGAAAAAGAAACCTGTAAAGAAAATTGTAAAAAAGATTGCAAAGAAGATTGTAAAAAAAGCAGCAAAAAAGAAATAAGTAATTGTGGGCTGTTCACTAATGTTCAGATGCAAGGCGCGCAAAAAAACGAGCCGCGAGGCGTATTTAGATATACGTCGAGCGGTGCGGTTTGCAGCGCAACACAGCTGATGAGCGTTTTTCAACAACCCCATTCTCTGAAAGTTAAATCTTACATTTAATAAAGTACCATTAGAAGCGGGACTCTATTAAATATATGTTTTTACCAAAACTGCCCATCTCATATAACCATTTGCACAAAAGCCAAGCCGGGAAACCCGCCTCCGGCACGTATGTTCGGGACTTGAAAAATTACGCGAATTCTGATTAATCTGTTTTTCGAAGGGGTTCCAACATGACAACGAAAAATAGTCCAAATGAAAAAAAAGAGGAATTGGGTTCGTCCGCTCTTAAAGTGAATTTGGAAAGGACAGCCGTAACCATAGAAATACCGGAGCAATATGCGCCTCTGCTTCAGGTTGTGGCCGGCCATTATGGCCTGCAGAAAAAGACCAGTGAACTGCTGACGGAGCTAAACCATCCTTTAGTTAACTGGGAATATGTTCTGAAAGAACTGAAAGCCATTTCCATCGGAGATTTCTATATTTACAATAATCATCAAGATGGGTTGTCCGCTCTTTCCATGATGCTGCGTATTTACTTCGACGTTATCAAATCGGCATCAAATAAGGACATTAAGGACAGCGCGATACACTATCTGTTCGATTATATTGACACGATACTTACTCAGAGCAACGAATTTCTCCCGCGAAACTTATTTCTATTTTCAGAAATCACCGAATCACTCATTAATATTGCGGATGGGGATGCGATTGTCTTCAAGAAATGTTCGACGTACCTCAAAAGAATCATCAAGAGCATTACAGAGAACAACATAGATATTCACACGCCCCTGTTCGATAGTTTGGTCTACAGGATGTTTAAAATTACATATCAATTCTGGCTAACTCAACCCGACCCCTTCGAGTGGTTTACGAAAGTAGAAGGAGAGACGGAGGAATCAATCAACGCTTACAGACAATTCATCCAGCCCCTGAGCCATCAGCATCTCCAATCCCTGCTCGAAGGGTTGGAAGCCCTTCGCCCGGACAAGCTGGAGGCAAGCGGGGACAAAATAAAAAGGTACATTGATATGCCGGATTATTTTCAGATAGTAAATGGCTATTTGCTGGCCGCTGATCTATTGGAAAAGTCGGAAGCACATCAAGGCCGTCAGCATCTGGCTAAACTGGGTTTCCTTTTTAACATAATGGATATTCCCAGCCTTGCCGATATCCATGCCAGCGCCCTGCGGGAAATCAATCATGCTCTCAACAAGGTTTTCCAGGAAGAAAAAAAGGAAAACATGAACGACTTTGTGCGTAAGGTATTCGGCTTTCTAAAAAAGAGCAAATCCCAATATGAATTCAGCATGGCAATTTTTGACTGCATCACGACGACGGCGAAGGAAGTTTTTGCGCAAAACAGCCATCCTCTTGTGGATACATTTATCGATGAACTGATTGCTTACGGTTTTCAATATCCGGAGATTAAAGGCTCAACCACGGAATGGCAGGTTAAAGTCAATCCCGCCCATATCACCAATATACGGTCATGGCTTGAGATTATCGGTATGAAGCCCCGACGGACAAAAAGGTTGATTTCAGCCCTGATCATCAATTTGAAAATCGGGGGTATTTTTGTTCGGGATACAGATCTCATCCAGAAAAATATTTCCGCGCTGCTCAATACCGATATCGCGCCGGCGTACAGTCTGATAAAACAGCTCCTCAGAATCTTTCCGGTCTACTTCAGCGAAATCGGCGCCGAAGGCGAATTGCGGGATATCTCCACCAAGGTTGATGAGCTTTCTTCCCGTAACGACAAGCTTGTATACTTCTTTCGGAAGCAATCCCACGTTGAGAGTAACAGTCTGCTCGTGAAATTTATTGAGGACATTTTCCAATACTGGCGCTCTGGTGACAAGGAGTTTCTCCGCGTACATCTCCCCGACGAGGTGTATGAGCAAGTGGTGAACTCCGGAGAATATTTCGACGGAATGCACAAAGCGTTTAAATATTTCTTTACGAAGGTTAATAATGATCCCCTGGATTTTCTCGAATGGGACAAAGAAAGAGTGTACAAGGAACTCCGTCATGTAAAAGGTCTTAATGACAGAGATCAGGAGCGGATCCAAATCATGATCCGCATTTACCAGTTGATCTATAAAAAATACTATCCTCAGTATATCGATTTATTGAAAGATTTGGAATCAGTCAATGCGTTTCCCCAAACTGATATTACCTCTTTGAAACGCTCTCTGGACATAAAGGATTATTACCGGAGTCTTACAATTATACTAAAATTTTTGTCCATATTGAAAGCAACGATTCTTTCTCCCCAGAAGACGCAGTTTTATGAGAACATATATTACAAGAGGCACATAGCGGCAGGCATTCCGTCAATGTACGGAAACTACCATGAGAAGAAATTTGAGGCCGTTGGTTTATCTCTGAGACTGGAAACCTTATCCACTATGCTTTTTGAGGAGTTGATTCAATCATTTAATCTCAAATTCATTACCAAACAAACCATTACAAAGATTCATAGATATCTGTGGCTCTATATCAGCGCCCTGGAAATTGAAGGTATTTCCACGGAAGGACTGGCCGCTAAAGTCAAATACGTAACGCACGCCCTGCCGGTAAAACAGTTTTCCACAGACCAATACATAGACATCTTCCGTTTTATCTCCAAAGATATTCAGGATATTGTTCATAATTATTACATTGACGCCCACAGCTTCAACTTGTCTGTTATTATCGGGCAGGTTTACCAGCAAGACGCTGAAGCTGATAAAAAATCAGAGCAGAAAAAATATGAAAAATCCGTCTATCAGCACTCGGAAAATTTTATCAGAGGGATGATATCTTCGGCCTTCGGTCTTCAGGTGTTGGACAATTTTGTTAATGCAGTAATCAAAACTCTGAATTCCGAGTCGGAAAAGTTTAAGGATAACAAACAGATTCTCAACGTCCTCATGGCCTACAATCCGGAGTTGACTGTTGCATCCTTTTACAGAAAGAATAAAAGGTTGGATAATCAAATATTCCTCGGGAACAAGGGATATTTTCTCAAAGAGATGGTATCTTTTGGTTTTAATGTGCCTCCCGGATTTATCATCACCACGGAAGTATTCAGAGGATATGATGCGGTCTATGGCTATAAGTATATTTTTGATGACCTCGTTGTCCGGGTAAACAAAGAGATAGTCGCGCTGGAGAAGATAACGGGCCGTAAATTCGGTGATCGCCGCAATCCCTTGCTGTTATCAGTACGAAGCGGCGCCACGGTCTCTCTGCCCGGCATGATGAAATCTTTTTTAAATGTGGGTATTAACGAATCCATAGCGGAAAATCTCAGCACAAAGGAAAACTTTCAGTGGGCGGCCTGGGACTCGTATCGCCGGTTTTTACAGACATGGGGCATGTTCCAGGGGCTGAATCGTAATTATTTCGATGCAATAATCGATGAATTCAAACAAAAACATGACATAGAAAGAAAGATAAAGTTTCTTCCCGACCAAATGAAACAGATTGCCCTTTCCTATAAGAAAGGAATAACGGACAGTGGCATTATACTCAAAGATAAACCCCTGGAACAGTTACGGCACGCCATTCTCCAGGTTTTTGACTCGTGGTATTCGGAACAGGCGGAAATCTATCGCCATCAGATGCATCTCTCCGATAAATGGGGAACAGCCGTGATTGTACAGGCAATGGTCTTTGGAAACCTCAATGAGCAATCCGGGTCAGGGGTTATTTTTACCCGCGAACCAAAAAGCTCATCATCCGATGTGACCCTTTACGGAGATTTCATATTTGGTGTTCAGGGAGATGATATTGTTTCCGGTCTGGCGGAGACGTATTCTATTTCGGAGCGGCAGCGCATGGCAGAACGCAGATATTCAGAAATATCTCTGGAAGCAAAATTCCCGGAGATTTACGCTGAACTGGTAAGGATTGCTGAAATCCTGATTTATGAGAAAGGTTTCAACCATCAGGAGATTGAATTTACCTTTGAAGGTCCAACCAGCGATAAATTGTATATACTGCAAACGCGGGATATGAATCCAATAAAGACAAAAAAATGGAGGCGTTTTAAGGATACCAAGACCTTACAATCAGCCGTGCTGGGAACAGGAATAGGCGTGAACGGCGGCGCTCTTTGCGGCAGAGCGGTCTATTCAGAATCGGACATTAAACGTTTCCGCAAAGCTGAACCGGAAACGCCTCTCATTCTGGTGCGCCCTGATACTGTTCCTGATGATGTTGGAGTCTTGCTGCAAGTTGAAGGACTTTTGACCGCCAAAGGCGGAAGCACTTCGCATGCCGCGGTAACAATCCCGCAACTCAACAAAGTCGGAGTTGTCGGTTTCAGTAAACTAAAGGTTTATGAGGTTGATGAATACGCAACAATAGAAGACCATGCAATCAAAGCAGGAGACTTCATCAGTATAGACGGTTGGAGCGGCACGGTATACTCAGGACAACATGAAAGCGAGGTTTAATCTCTATGGGTTAAATTCCCCGTCGCTTGCGACGAAGAAATAATTATAATACAAAAAGATACCCCGCTGCTTGCGGCGGGGTTGTTCATTTGAACGCGTGATATAAAAAATTTAACTCGCAGCCGCGAGCAGCAGCTGCGAGTTAAAAACTAACCCTACACTAATTTCTCTTATAAAATATTTTTATGAACGTAGACGGTAAGATCTCCCATCCTGTTTACGTAACTTCCATATTCATTGTCATACCAGCCGAATATCTTTGCCGCAACAACAGGCACTTTCATTAAATTCTCGGGAAATGCCTTCATCAGGTCAGCGGGCAAGTTGGGAATATGAGAAAGATCCAGATTAATAAAGGCAGTTCGTGTGTGATTAAACTGACCTTCAATGATTACCGCCGCATCCACGCCGAAAAGATCGGTGGGTACATTTTGTTCCATTGTAAATTTTATTAAGTGGTCAGGATTATTTTGCGCCGCTTTTTCATAAATTTCGTTGACCATTTTTGTATTGATGGCTATTGCCGCGCCTTGTTTATTAGTGCGGGTCTGAAAAGTCGCATTGAGAACGATCAGGGACATGGTGCTGGTGGGCACTCTGATTGAATCCGCCATAAAACCAATGTGCTGTACCTCCGGAATTACATCTATCAAAGCCTTGGCGGCATTCGTGGATGTCAGGATGATATTATTCAGAATGCTCCTGTTTTTTCTCAGGTCCTTTTCGCCCGCTTTGGGAACGCTGTCCAACACGCTCTGGGTATTGGTAACCGCGTGAATGGTCGACATGGAGGCCGTAAGAATATTGTTTGTTTCCTCGTTTTCCAGAAGCGGTTTAATCATATGGGCAAGCCCCGTTGTTGTGCAGGACGCGGCGGAAACAATCAGATGTTTCTTCGGATCGAAAGCGGTATGATTTATTCCGTAAATCAAAGTAACAGCGTCATCCGGTGTGGAAAATGCTTTGTTCTTTATCTTGAAGGGGGAAGAGTTGATGACTACCTTTGCTCCTCCGTGTAAATGTCCTCGAATAGAACCGCTTTTATTATCCGAAGCAATGGTCGGGTCCTTAAATTTTCCTGTGCATTCCATAACGATGTCCGCACCGTATTGTTTCCAGGGAATTTCGGCTGGATTTCTTGCTTCGCGCAGTACCGTGACAGGAATTCCATCAATTAGCATTTTGCCTTTCTTTTCGTCTATAATCTGAATGAGGCGTTCTGATTTTATGCCATAGAGAAATCTGTGCATCAACCCGTAGGTCGAATCTTTTTCAATCGTTTGGGCGATGGCATCCATGCCGGTGCCTGCTTCCCGTCCCAGATTAACAAAAATTTCCTTAAAATATTTCCTGCCGATATGGTGCCATAGAGTTAGTTTTCCGATTCTGCCTAAACTGTTGATACCAAGTACCGGTGGCCTATTTTCAAATACCTGAACTTTTGCCATAATAAATTCCTCCTTTATTTGTAATGAGACTCGCTAAAAACGAATGAAGTGAATACCCTGAAGGGCACCATGGGGTCACTGTAGGTTTGAAGCGTTAGTCGAATTATCCCGCAAAGCGGAGGGCATGAATCCCAAAGCTTGCTTTGGGGTCCATGCCCGTGATCCTGTTTGTGCAAGAAGTAAAATGTTGGTTGGTTTTTTCTTTGATGAGTTAATGAAAAATAATGCAGAGACACCCGCAGAAGTGCGCTGAAGTTAACTTTATTTAAATACGGTTTTGTGGTGACCGGGACACACATAAACTATCTCCCTTAAAAGGTCACCACTTCTTTACAGGGAAGACGGAAAAAAGTCAATAGCATAAATGGGAAATTTTCAACTTTTCGGTTTTTGCCTCTGCGTAACTTATTTGTTTTTAGTAATAATTAATTTATTTTGCGATTTATGCCATTTCTCAATCAAATATGAAAAAACTTATTCACACCTGCCTGAACTTCTTGCTCGTATTTGAAATGTGGAGTAATATCTGATTAGTCCAAGGAAAGGAGAATTCAATGAGACTAAATTTGTTTAGAGTGGCGCTGGTATTATTTATTTTGTTTACAGCTTCCGGCGCTGGGGCGGAAAGTTCCGTATGGGTAGTAAGTTCTTCCAAGGCAAATGTTTATCTTGCCGGCTCTTTCCATGTGCTGAGGGCATCTGATTATCCCCTGCCTGCTGAATTTATCACAGCCTATAAGAATTCCCGCAAAATCATATTTGAAATCCCGCCCGGTGAAACGGAGAGTCCTGAATATATGGAAAAAATTCTTAGCATGGCAATTTATACTGACGGCACAACTCTCAAAGATCATATTTCATCCGCCGCTTACGCCAAAGCGGAAAAATTTTGTCAAGAACGGAACTATCCGCTGGAGCAATACAAAATTTTTAAACCGACCACGTTCGTGATGACGCTTACGTTATTAGAAATAAACAAAATCGGCGCCGATCCCCAGAAAGGGCTTGATAAATTCTTCCAAGAAAAAGCTATGCAGGATGGAAAAACTACCGGAAGTTTGGAAACAGTGGATCAGCAAATCAGCCTTCTTGCGTCAATAGACGCAAACATTGGAAGTGACCAAATCCTTGAATCTATCGAGGAACTAAAACAAATTGAAGCAATGTTGGGAGAATTTCTGGCCGTCTGGAGGAAGGGAGATGAACCGAAAATGGAAGAACTTTACATCAAAGAACTAAAGCTCTATCCCAAATTATATCAGTCCCTGATTGTTGAGAGAAACAATAAATGGATAAGGAATATCGAAGGCTGTCTCAATGGTTCAGGAAACACTATGGTGGTTGTGGGTGCAGCGCATCTTGTCGGCGCGGACGGGTTGGTTAATTTGCTGCGCAAACGCGGTTACAAAGTGGTTAAGCTGCAGAAATAATAATCAGGCAAACCGCCCATCGTAAGAGAAAGGATATGCCATGATACCATTTCGATTTCAAAGGATAACGAGGCGGCAAGCCGACGACGCAGCCAACAAAGTTAGCCAAGGAAAGCGAATTGATATGAGAAGTGTTGTGACGATTTTCCTTGTTTTCGTTATAATCATTACCGCCCTCGGTTGTCACAAACAGACTGAGCAGGACAAGGTCAAGAAGGTTATTACTGACATCCAGACGGCGGCCCAAGAGAAGGATGTTAAGAAGATCATCAACAACCTCGCGAAAACCTACAACGATCCTCAGGGATTCAACTACGAAACTATCCGAGGGTTGCTGCTCGGCTATTTCTTTCAATACCCGAAAATATCAGCCTATATCACCAATCTCGAGATATCCGTTGAGAACACATCGGCCAAAGCTGTATTTCAGACTGTCCTGACCAGTGGAAACAAGACCGGCTCCGCGTCCGACGTGATCCCGCAGTCGCTCGGCGTGTGGGACTTCGATGTATCGCTGAAAAAGGAATCGAATGGCTGGAAAGTCACCTCCGCCAAATGGGAACAGGCGGAAAATGATGAGCGCGGGGGAGGCCGATGATTCAGGAAGAAAAAACAGTGACTAATTAATTTTTAACTCTATTATCGCTTTCACAAAGTTTCAGTCATGGGCAGTTGTCGAATTTGAGGATTACGGACCGAAACAAATAATCTGATAAGCTTTGAACTTAAATGCACCTGATTGGATACCTTTACCGGATTGTCTTCATTATATCCATCCGATAAAGCTTCCTTTGGGTCCGCTTCTATCAGGACAAATCCTGTCTGTACCGTCCTTTTTCGCCAGGTACATGAGTTCGTTTACCCGCTGAATAAACGTTTTCATATTTTCCTTCGGCTGGTACTGCGCCAGACCTATACTGACCGTCATATAAATATTTTGATCCAACACCGGAGAAAAGGTTTCTTTCCTTAATTCCTCTTGGATTCTTTTAGCGGTTACAATTCCCTCCTCTCTTGCGGTCATCGGCAGTATGATAGTAATTTCTTCGCCGCCATAACGATAGGCGGAATCAGCCTCACGCAGGCATCGTTTCACTACTTGACCGAGTCGCGATAATACATAGTCCCCTTCAGCATGTCCGTATGTGTCATTGAACTCCTTGAATTTGTCAAGATCCAGCATCATAATGGTCAAAGGTTGTACATAATAATAACTGTTCGACCTCTCTATTTCTCTTTCAAGCTGAGCGTAAAAATGTATGGAATTGTAAAGCTGCGTGAGGTCGTCTATTATGCTCTGTTCACGGTATTTTTTTTCGCTTTTCTTGAGCACATCCTCCACTCGCTTGCGCTCGGTGATGTCTCGGTAGTTGATAATTATAGCTTCAACAACATTATTATGGACCAGGTTACTTGCCACACCTTCAAATGTAAGCCAGCTTCCATCCTTATGACGAAGATGCATTTCACGTTTAATAATAGGGGTGTTTGTATCCTTGGACAAAGTATTGAATGCGTCAGCTAAAAACTGCATGTCATCCGGATGAACAAGTTCAAATCCTTTGGCCCCAATCCTTTCTTCATCCTTGAATCCCAAAACTCTCTCCACCGCCGGATTTATATAAGTGATAATTCCTTCTAGATTAAGGAGAGCAATGATGTCTAAAGAGTGCTCTACTAAAGCCCGGAAGCGCTGTTTCTCGCGGCGTAATTTCTCCTCAGCTTTCTTTCGCTTTTTGGCAGTATCCGGTGACTTAGCTTTGCTTGTTTTTTCGTTTTTCGTCATTTTTTGCCTTAATACAAGACTATTTGCTTAGAAATAAATTGCCGGCCAAAGTGTTCATGGAATTATAGTTACACTATTCAAGGCTTAATTATTGATGGTATAAAAATTTGGACTAATATGTCAAGGTAATCTTGACTATGGAATGTATGGCACGAACGGTGTTGATTATGGATTGAAAGGTTGTATGAATTGGAAAAATAAGAAAAACAACATTACAGGAAGAAAGATTTTCAGTCTCTCTTTGCACTTGCTGCCAAGATAAATTTTCCCTGCAAAAAATAATCATTGATGAAATTATTTCTTCCCGAAAATGTTTTTAATTATGCCCAGAAATCCATCCACTTTTAAGGATGCGCCGCCGACAAGGGCGCCATCGATATCTTCCATCGCAATTAATTCGCCGATATTGTCTTTGGTTACGCTACCGCCATAAAGTATGCGAATGTCATTCGCCATACTGCCATACAAATCTTTTAAGATGCATCGGATGAAGGCGTGCACGTCCTGCGCCTGCGCGGGTGTGGCTACTTTTCCCGTTCCTATCGCCCATATCGGTTCATAAGCGATGACAACATTATCAATTTTCTCCACGCCGCTTAATCCCTGTTTTACCTGCCTGTCAACCACTGATCGAGTAATCCCTTTTACCCTTTCCTCGTCAGTTTCACCGACACACATGATCGGCTTCAAACCAACAGCCAACGCCTTCTTGACTTTCAAATTCACATCTTGATCTTGTTCGTGAAAGTATTTCCGGCGCTCGGAATGACCGATGATCACGTAGGCGCAGCCGATATCTTTGAGCATGCCTGGCGCTATTTCGCCGGTGAATGCGCCTTTGTCTTCGTAAAACATATTTTGTGCGGCCAGAGATACGTTAGAGCCCTTAATGGTTTCTCCAACACTGAGCAAGGCGGTAAAAGGTGGCGCTAAAACGACTTCTCCGTTTTTTATAGTAGTCGTGCCTTCCTTGATTGCTTTGGCTAACGCGATTGATTCGGCAATCGTGTTGTGCATTTTCCAGTTACCGGCAACAATCCAATCTCTCATTATTTCACTCCTCATTGTGAAACTCCAATTTAATGAAACTCAGATATTACAAGCGTAGCACAGTAATATCTGTAAGTTGAATTATCCCACGTGCGAAGCTAAGTGGGACTATATATGAGACTCCAACTTAAAAAGCGCAGCTTGCTGCGAAATGTTTCCAAAGCTTGCTTTGGGGTTCATACCCGTGATTTTTCCAGCGCGGCAATTCCGGGCAGGATTTTTCCTTCCAGCAATTCTAGAAACGCGCCGCCGCCGGTGGATATATAAGACATCTTTGCGCTAAGGCCTGCTTTTTTAATTGCCGTATCAGTGTCACCACCGCCGATGATGGAGAGCGCTCCGGAATTTGCAACAGCTTGAGCCAGTTCGAAAGTTCCTTTGCTGAAAGGGGCGAGTTCAAACATGCCCATTGGGCCATTCCAGACGATTGTTTTTACACCCCGCAAGCCTTCATTAAACAGAGAAATTGTGGCCGGGCCGATATCCAGACCAATCCAGTCTTTGGGAATTTCTTTTACACCACAGACTTTTGTTTCGGCTTCCGCCATGGCGGTTTGGGCAATCACGGTGTCTACCGGTAATAAAAACTGTACGTTTTTTTGCTTTGCTTTTTCCACGATCTTTCGTGCCAGATCCAGCATGTCTTCTTCGCAAAGCGATTTACCGGTTTCGTAACCCGCCGCCCGTAAAAACGTGAAGGCCATGCCGCCGCCGATAATTATTTTATCCACCTTTTCGATGAGATTTTCCAGAAGTCCGATTTTATCGGAGACCTTCGCACCGCCGATAATTGCGGCCAAAGGCTTGGCCGGATTGACCATAGCTTTTTTGAAATATTCGATTTCATTTTTCAGCAGGAAACCGGCAGCGCAGACGGGGACAAATTCAGTGATAGCCGAATTGGAAGCCGCCGCGCGGTGAGAAACGGCAAATGCGTCATCTATGTAAATATCGCAAAGAGCGGCCAGCTGTTTGGCGAATCCCGCGTCGTTTTTATCTTCGCCCGGATTAAACCGGAGATTTTCCAGCAGGAATATGTCGCCTTCTTTCATAATGCCTACGGCCTTTTCGATTGCTTCTCCCACGCAATCATCGAAAAAAGTAACCGGTTTTTTCAGAAGATCCGAAAGCACCTTGGCCACCGGTTTGAGAGACATTTCTGCAACCCTTTTGCCTTTGGGTCTGCCCAGATGAGAAGCGATAATTAATTTCGCTCCCCGCTCCAGCGCGTAATTTATCGTCGGGATGCTTGCCCGCACTCGCTTATCGCCGGTAACATTTCCTTCTTTGTCCATCGGGACATTAAAATCCACCCGCAAAAAAACTTTTTTACCCTTCATCTCTACTTGATCTATATACTTCATCTTTTCTTCCTTACCTTTTCTATTTCATTATAAAAGAAAGCAGTTCCAGCATCCTGTTGGAAAAGCCCCATTCATTGTCATACCACGAAAGAATCTTTACCATTTTGCCGCCGATGACATATGTATTCGGCATATCCACTATGGAGGAGTGTTTGTTGTCGTTGAAATCGCGGGAAACCAGTTCTTCTTCCGAACACATAAGAATACCTTGCATGGCTCCTTTTGCATATTCTCTGATCTTGGCGTTAATTTCTTCTTTGTTCGTACTCTTCGAGAGCGTTGCCACAAAATCGACGAGAGAAACATTAGGCACAGGCACCCGGATAGCCAGCCCATCGAGTTTTCCCTTCATCTCCGGTATAACTTCCGCGATAGCCTTGGCGGCTCCGGTTGTGGTAGGTATTATGGAAAGAGCGGCGGCGCGGGCTCTTCTCAAATCCTTATGCGGTTCATCCTGAACAACCTGATCGTTGGTGTAGGCATGGATTGTCGTCATCAATCCGTATTCTACGCCAAATTCCTGATGCAATATCTTGACAATCGGCGCGAGGCAATTTGTGGTGCATGATCCCATGGAAATGATGTTGTGCTTGCTCTTGTCGTACACTTCCTGGTTGACGCCAAAGACGAAGGTTACATCCGGATTCTTGGCTGGGGCGGAAATGACAACCTTTTGGGCGCCTGCCTCGATGTGTTTCCCGGCGCCTGCCTTGTCCGTATATTTTCCGGTGCTCTCCAGAACAACATTAATTCCCAAATCTTTCCAGGGCAGTAATTCCGGTTCTCTGACGGAAAAAATTTTAATCTCTTTACCATCAACAATTATTGAATTGTTTCCAGCCTTAACTTCGGCATCCAGTGTTCCATGAGTTGAATCATATTTTAGCAGGTGAGCCAGGGTTTTGGCATCGGCGAGATCATTCACTGCCACGAATTCCACATCTTTGTTTTTGTATCCGGCTCTAAACACAAGCCGGCCAATTCTTCCAAATCCGTTAATGGCAATCTTTACTGGCATAATATCCCCCTTATCTGTTAAAAATTATTAATCAAAAGATATTTTTTGTCAATCTGTTTTGTGGTCTCGACGATGAAGACAGCGCGCTATATTGAATATTTAGGAGTAAGTAAACAAATACTTCACCAACAACTATTCTGTAATTGTCATTCGTTTGAATGGAAAATTACGGTTCGAAACAAACAGTAAATAACTCATATGCTATCCCCGGAATAGAGCTGGGAATGACAATGATTGCGGTGCCTCTGACACTAAAAAATCAAGAGTAAAAAATAGACCCCTATTTTCCCGTCAGCTCCCCGCTCACCGTTTGCGCAACACCAAACTGCCAACGGAATATCCGGCGCCAAAGGAACAGATCATTCCTATAGCACCCTTTTTCAGATCATTATTATAAAGATGAAAAGCGATAATTGATCCTGCGGACGCTGTATTACCATAGCGGTCAAGAATTGTAGGTATAGTTTCTTCCTCGACATCTTTACCAAGGAGTTGTTTTATCACCATATTGTTCATGTTGATATTTGCCTGATGAAGCCAGAACCGTTTTACATCCCGGGGTTTTAAATCAAGACTGGCCAGATGTTCACTAATATGTTTGACGGCAATCGGACTTACTTCTTCAAAAACAATGCGCCCTGACTGATGAAAAAACTTGTCCCATCCGAAAGGATCAACATCTGTGACATAAGACAGATGTCCGAAATTGGAGCGGATATTATTTGAAAATCGAGTCAGTGCTTTTGTGCTCAAAATTTCGTAACTATTCGGGCTAGTGCAGGTTTCAGACCGCTCCATTATTATGGCAGTACTTACATCACCAAAAATGAAATGACTGTCCCGGTCACAAAAATTTACCTGAGGAGTATTCAATTCCGGATTTATAGCCAAAACACACTTTGTTGAACCTGACTTCAGACTGTCATATGCGCGGTGAAGACCGAATGTCGCCGCCGAACAAGCCACCAGCATATCAAATCCAAAACCATCAATGCCCAGTTCATTCTGTATTTCAATGGCAATGGCAGGATAAGCCCGCTGAGTATAAGCACCGGCAACAATAACAGCATCAATATCGGCTGCCGTCTTACCGGCGGCGGCCATTGCCTTCCGCGCTGCAAAAATGCCGATCTCAGCCTGAATGCTTAATTCTTCCTCTTTTCTTTCAGGAAACTTGGGACGCATGCGATCAATATCTAAAATACCTTCTTTTGCATATACATACCGTGCTTTTATTCCAGACGTTTTCTCAATGAATCTTACGCTGGAGAGGGGTTTTTTCTCGATTTTGCCAACTGCTATATCCGATGCATGATCAGAATTGAACTTTTCCGCATAGGCGTTATAGCTTTCAACCAGTTCCTCATTTGTTATAACATTCGATGGTGTCCAAACTCCCGAACCACTAATGACGATCTTTGGGGATGATTTTGTTGTCATATTCAACAATCCTTTTTATAATACTATAAACGAAAAATTATATAGATCAACGTTTGTCCATGCTTGAGCTATATGAATTTCGGTCTTGTGTGTCAAGGAAATACTGACCACAAAAGTTGAGGTGTTGCGTCGATGTTTGTCGTTAGGTGTAAATTTGGTTTTTTATGGATTGAAAACAAGTATATACGTGAAAAATTCTAAACGCTTATAAGAAAGAACACATGCCGTCGCCAATTCTTCAAGATGTCTTGGTCTTTTCCTTCCGCCGGCGTTTAAAGTTTTTCAATCTCCTCAATCAACTGGTTCAACTTTTTTGGTGACACAGGGTAAGGGGTTTTGAGTTCCTGCGCGAACAGAGAAACTTTGTATTCTTCAATCATCCAGAATAATTCTTCAATCATCTTCTTTTTTTCTTCTGGATAATCCACAACAATATCGTTCTTAAACCGGCTGATTTCCTGAATAGAGGTACGCGATGGCATAAAGTCGTCTGTGGCTGGTATAATCATTTGCTGTAACTGCCGGGAATAAATCAAAACTTGCTGCATTTTATTTTGCGCCGAAGTAAGATTAAGACTTCCCCGCTCGGCCCGCAGAGCAAGGGCTTTGCTATAGCGCGGTAAATCCTTCATGCGGTCAAATGTATAAAGCTCGGGAAAATCAATAGGCACAAGGCCTTTAAGCTCTGTCTGGATGTCCTGAAGAAATTTCAACACAGGATTATTGCCGGTATTCTTTATCATGAGTTTGTGTAGGGAAGTATGAGTATCGTCAAAGGCTTTCAATGCCGGCACTATGGAAACCAGAACATGCTGACCGTATTGCAGAATTTTAGAATTCAGGGAATCGGCATGTTGAATAAAATCTTTCTGCTTACGCCATGGTTTTAAAAATAAATCCTTTTTTACTCTGTTGATAATTGATTGCTCCAGGTGTTTGGGATTGCCGATATTTGCCGCAATTGCTTTCATGCCGGCGTTCAGAACAACATTCTTTTTCAGTTGCTTCAGCTTGTCGGCAAAATTAATTTCATAAAGAGCCGCAACACCATGGAAATGATTGACGGCACTTTCTTGCTGATCGGAAAAGAGCCGGAGATTAATTGAATCATCAATTACATGCAGGGCCAGGTAGGCATAGCCGATAAGTCCGTGAATGCCGGTGAGAGGAATCTGCGTTGGCAATTCGCCAAAGTCCCAGCGGATGATTCCTTCTTTTTCCCAATCACAGCGTATATTATCCATCGCCGATGTATTTATCGTGTCAGCAAGTTCTTTTTGCAGTAGATTAATGTCCCTGCTGTTTTTTATTTCTTTTCCTTTTTCATCAATCACGCTGTAGCGAACATTCAAGTGAGCCGGCAGTTTTTCCAACGCCCAGGCATCACGAGGAACTGTTACTTTGTATTTATCTTGCAGCAGTTGGCTCAAAGCCTGCGGCAAAGATTTATTTAAATATGATTTCTGCTCCAGCAATAACTGTGCAATATGGACAGGTGCGGGAAGTTTTTGTCGCAGTGATTTAGGGAGCGACTTCAATAAGTAAACGGCCTTCTCCTGCAATAATGACGGCAGATAGCGGTCGATATTTTCCGCGGCAGCCGTGGAAACAAATCCCAGGGGAACATTTACGGTTACACCATCATCACTTTTGCCGGGTTCAAAACTATAATGGCAGGTAAAAGCAGCATCCCCGATTTTTATTTGATCGGGATATTGAGATATTTCTTCAGGATCAGGTTCATGGGCAATCAAATCCTCTTCCCGGAAACGCAGGAATTCATCGCTGCCTTTTTCTTTAATGAGGTTCAGTAAAGACCGGATATCGGAAATCACCGGCAGCCTTTGTTCGTAAAGACGGGCGATGGTTTCTTCGTCAACAACAAGGCCGCGTTTACGCAGTTTTTCTTCCATAGTCTTTACATGATTGAATAAAGACAAATTATGTTCCAGAAAAGGAATCCTGCGGGGAACCTCTCCGGTGACGAGGGCTTCCCGGATAAATATTGATTTGGCTTCCTCGGGATTAATTCTTTCATAAGCTACAGGTCTTTGTTCCACAATGGTCAGACCAAAAAGAGTTACTTTTTCCAGAGCGACAACTTGCCCGCGATTTTTCTCCCAATGGGCGGCAGCGTGAGTATAGCGGCAATTATCACGTCCCAGCACCTCCAGCCACTCGCTTTTAATATTGGCAACATTGCGGGCAAAGACTCGTGAGGTCATGCTTATTTCCGCCGCCACGATCCAACCTCCGGCGCGATTAAATAAGCCGGAACCGGGAAAAATCATTACAGATCTGCTTTTTGCCGCGTTGTAAAAGTTTTTTTCCTTTTTTTGAGCAATATTGGAAAGATAACCGCTGAGAATGCAGCGATGAATTTTATCGGAAATTTCCTGATCTATTTCTATTTTAATGTGTTTTTTACCCCGCTGCAGAAAGACCCCGGCTCCCGCCGAGGGGTGAATACTTTCTGCCAATCGCTGGATGTCGCGTTTTGGAAAGGAGCCTCCGGCTCCTGCCGAATGGGCTCCACTTTTTGCCGTTTTGTTTTTTCCGTCGATAATGTCCAGTATTTGATGATAGATGTCACGCCATTCAATCATTCTTCTGTAGGAAAGAAAATGTTCGCGGCAGAATTTTCTCAGTTTGCCCTGCGAAGGCAGACTTTCCAGCGATCCATGATAGCGATTCCAGATATTCAGATAGGTTAAGAAGTCTGATTCGGGATGCGCAAAGAGAACATGAGCCTTTGAGGCCTGATCAGTTTTATCATAGGGACGTTCGCGCGGGTCCTGAATACTTAACGCGGCGGCAATAACGGCAATTTCGTTTACGCATGCTTCTTTTTTAGCTTCAATCAGCATTCGGGAAACTCGGGGATCAAGAGGGAACTCGGCCATCGTCCGGCCAACTTCAGTCAGTTTATAATGATCTGCTTCGTCAAAATCATCATCTTTAGTCAGAGCGCCTAAATCACGCAAAATATCAATGCCGTCGCGGATGCTTTTTGGTTGGGGCCGGTCAATAAAGGGGAAGGAAGTGACTGAGCCGAGATTGAGGGAAAGCATCCGCAGGATAACGCCGGCCAGATTGGAACGCATTATCTCCGGCGGCGTGTAAAGAGGCTTTTGCGAGAAGTCTTCCTGGGAATATAGCCTGATGCAAATGCCGTTTTGTACCCGGCCGCAGCGTCCTTTTCTTTGTTCCGCGCTGCTAAGTGATATTGGTTTTATCGGCAGGCCTGTGGTCTGGCTGCGGGGATTATATTCCAGTATGCGAGCAAGCCCGGCGTCAATTACATATTTTATTCCGGGAATTGTCAGTGATGTTTCCGCTATATTTGTCGCCACAATAATTTTTTGCTGGCCGGCTGCGGCAAAAATAAGTTTTTGCTGAGAGCCGGAAAGCCGTGCGTATAAAGGCAGAATCAGGCCTGTGCATTTTTTAGCTAAAAGACCACAGGTTTCCCGGATATCCTGTTCGGTGGGCATAAAAATCAAAATATCTTCATAACGTCTTTCCTGCTGCAAATTCTCCACGCAGGCAACAGCCTCATTAATATATGTTGTTTCGTCTTTTTCTTCTTTGACCGGATCAACCGGCCGATAGCGGACTTCCACCGGATACATCCGGCCGGAAATTTTGATTACCGGCGCGTTAGTGGAGCACCCTTCGGCAGGAGCCGGAGACTCCCTGTAATAACGCGACCTCCCGCTAGTTACAGCGCATTCCTCCCCCGGCTGGAGCCGGGGGATTCCAAGTCTTGCGGGATTAAAAGCCTCGGAAAATTTTTCCGTATCAATCGTTGCCGAGGTGATGATTAACTTTAAATCTTTTCTTTTGGCCAGAAGTGTTCGCAAATAGCCTAAGATAAAATCGATGTTCAGGCTGCGTTCGTGAGCTTCATCCACAATGATGGTATCGTAGGCCAACAAATTACGATCTTTAACTGTTTCCGCAAGCAGAATTCCATCGGTCATGACTTTAATCAGTGGCTCAGTTGAGCTTTTTTCTTCGAAGCGGATTTTATAGGCGATAGATTTACCGCACTCTTCACCAAGTTCCGCAGCAATGCGCTGGGCAATACTGACAGCGGCGATGCGCCGGGGCTGGGTAAGGCCGATAATTCCCCGCAACCCGCAACCGGCGGCAAGACACATTTTAGGAATTTGCGTTGTTTTTCCCGATCCGGTTTCGCCGGTAATAATGGTGACCTGATTGTTTTTAATGCTGTCAATAATATCCTGTTTCTTTGCTGATATAGGCAAGTCTTGCGGAAATCTGAGCGGGGGAATATTTTGTGCCCGCTGATGATAACGCTTATTGGAAAGAGTTAAAATTCTTTTCAGCCTGTTTAATTTTTTGAAAGAAGCGGTTTCATCTTTAGATTTATTTTGTTCAATATTTTTCAGTTCGCGGGTAATATTGTAATAATCAGCAATCATTGCTGAATCAAGGTTTTGTCTAATTTGCCGAATATATTTTATAGGAAAGGAATTAGGGTTAGATATTAAAATAGCAGTTTTCCCCCATCTTTTTTATTGTCCTGCTGACGGTGCTATAATGAATTATTTTGACAAGACATTGAAGCGAGTATAGGAAGAACGTTCTTGTCTGTCAAGGCAATCTCGGATACAAAAAGTGAGGTGTTGTGTCAATCCCGCGACTTGGAATCCCCCGGCTCCAGCCGGGGGATGAATGCGGTAATCATTTCATCCGTGACGCGGGAGGCCTCCGAGGCCCGTGCAAATAGCATCCGACAATACCTTATCGATAAATTTGGAATCAATGCATCCCGTCTAACAGCTGTCGGTTATGGACTGACTAGGCCGATTGCCAGCAATAATACGGAAGAAGGACGGCAGAAGAACCGCAGAGTTCAGGCTGTCATGAAAGCGATGAAGAAAAATTAAGTTTGTAGCAATTTCATAATTCTGAAAAGACTTAATGCCCCATGACTAATGGAAGGTTATGGGGCTTATTTCTTGGTGTGACCTTATTTCGACGACAGACAGGTTGATGTTTGTCATCGGTCGGTGACGCATTAAAAATTATCGACTTCGCGTTTAGACATGCTCCTCGAAGGCCGGGTAGTTCATGGTTGCTAGAAAGCAAAATCTGAGCCAAAACATACATAAACTTATATTGAACGGAGCAGGGTATAGCGCGAGGCCGTAAATTGGCGGTTTTCGATAGCACTATGCCATCTTCTTCATCGCATTCACCAGTTCCTGCACAGCCTCGGCAGATCTATGCAAGGCTTTTTTTTCATCTGCTGTAAGCTCTAGAGAAATAATCTGTTCGATTCCGTTTTTACCCAATTTTACCGGTACACCGACAAAAAGGCCGGATATGCCATATTCGCCTTCCAGATAAGCGGCACAGGGCAAAATTTTCTTTTTGTCCTTCAAAATAGATTCTGCCATTTCCACAGCCGCCGAAGCCGGGGCGTAGTAAGCGCTTCCCGTTTTTAAAAGGCTGACAATTTCCAAGCCGCCATTACGTGTTCTTGTGGCCATGGCCTCAATGCGTTCGGAAGATATCAGTTCTGTAATTGGTATGCCAGCAACTGTGGAAAAGCGCGGTAGTGGCACCATGGTATCGCCATGTCCGCCCAAAACCAGAGCGTGTATGTTTTCAACGGAAACATTAAGTTCCATCGCGATAAAAGCGCGAAACCTTGCGGAATCTAGCACACCGGCCATGCCGATCACTCTGTGCTTGGGAAAACAGCTTTCTTCCATCGCCACATGACACATAGCGTCAAGCGGATTGCTGACGATAATCAGAATTGCGTTGGGTGAATATTGAACCACTTGCTTGGTTACGTTTTTAATTATTCTCTTGTTAGTTGCCAGAAGATCACCCCGACTCATTCCGGGTTTGCGCGGTATTCCAGCAGTGATAATAACAATATCAGAATTGGCCGTATCTTCATATGCGTTAGCGCCTGTGAGATGTGTATCGTGTTTTTCAATCGGTGCCGCTTGTGCCAAATCAAGAGATTTGCCCTGAGGCACGCCTTCAATAATATCAATCAACACAACATCGGCCAATTCTTTTTCCGCCAGTCTTTGCGCCGCTGTTGAGCCTACATTACCTGCTCCCACTATAGTAACCTTTTGATTCATTTTGTTTGTTTCCTTATTTTTAATTTAATTCCAAATCCAAATCAAAACAATATCTTTGTTGGCAGCTAAGCCTCGAGAATGCACGGGTAGTCATCGGCCCCCTCAATCCATCGCAGCCGACCTGCAGAATCTCCTTCTTGCTGCCTTAATAGCATTTTTGATTTAGAAATGGCTCAATAATCATCATAAGGGATACTACAATAAAATGAAAATCAAAACAACTATTGCCTTCTTGTAATATTTCCTTGACATATGAAACTGAAAGTTCTTATACTCCTCCCAAAATATCTGATTAAAAAAATACTAATAACATTTAAAAAACGGAGGTGTAGACATGGCAGAAGAAAAAGGTTTGAATAAACCGGTAAAATTGAAAGCGGACTTGGCGGCATTCCTTGGTGCTAAATCACTTCCTCGTACCGAGATAACCAAAAAGTTGTGGGATTACATCAAGGCAAACAAACTACAAACCAAAACAGTTAATGGTAAGCCGGAAAACGCCGGCAAAAATATTGTGGCTGATGCTAAATTAATTAAAATATTTAACAACACAAAAACTACCAGTAAGACTGGCAAAGTAACTGATCTCACAAAGTTAAAAGAAGGTCAGACTATCGATATGATGCAAATGGCATCTGTTGTCAGCGCCAATATCGAATAGACTCAACATGAATAATTATTTTTCAGAATAGGCAGGCCTAACAGCCTGCCTATTTTATTTATTGTTGAAACTCCAATTTAATGACACTCGCTAAAAACGAATCCCGACAAGTCGGGATGAAGTTTGAAACGTAAGTGGAATTATACCCTGCAGCTTGCTGTGGAATCTGTTTCCAAAGCTTGCTTTGGGGTTCATACCCGTGATCCCTGTACCAACATTTCTTACGCCAATACTGGTTCTGACGACTCAATTTTCAGTAGCTACGAACGCTAGTCCTTATCTCAATCCCGCGGTTTGGAATCTCCCGGCTTCAGCCGGGGGAGGAATGCGGTGTAACATGCGGGAGGTTGCGTTATCCTCTGCTTTGCAGGATAATTCGTCCAGCAAATTTCAGTGCGCTACGCTTCTGAAATTTGCTGGACGAATTATTATAGGGAGCCTTCGGCTCCTGCCGGAGGGGGCTCCACTACTAAATATTTTTCTTTGATATGGAATCGCGCATCCATCATGTTGTTGATTTTGTAGCCAATGCCGTATATGATTACGGAGCTAAATCATACCATTGGAAAGAATCCCGGTTTTATTTGGGGAAAACAAAACATGGGCTCAAAAAAAGCCATATTCTGGCCTGTAATAATATCAATTTTTATCCATGTGGCGCTGCTTGCGGTAACAGGGATGATTGATTTGCGCGATAATATCAAGCCGGTGGAAATATTTTCAGTAAGCATCAAAGAACCCGAGCCTGAGGAAAAGCCTGCGCCTAAAACGGAAAACAAAATAAAGAAAAATACAAAAACTGTTCAATCCCGCAAGGAAAAAGGAATCAGCGTTAACGATGATGACTGGCGGGAAGAAACTATTGATCTGGGCAGTTCCGATGAAAAGTATGGTTCTTATAAAGCCAAAATTAAAAACAAGATTAACCGGATTTGGGAATATCCGCTAAAAGCTTTAGAAAAAAATGAAGAGGGAATTGTTGTTGTAAAAATATCTATTGATGCCGACGGCAGTCTTGCCGGGGAAACCCTTATGTCTTCGTCGGGATATGCAGACCTTGATGATGGAGCAATAAGTGTTGTTCGAGCGGCCGCGCCGTTCGAACCATTACCGGAAATTTATAATCTTTCGCGCTTGAATATAGTCGCTACTTTTCACTACAAGATTACGGATTAGGCCTTCGCGTTGCTTTTTTATATGAACTTATGCGCAAACAATTAATAAACGCTAATAATACTTTGACATTGTTTTTAACAGTTTTTCTTACAATATTTTGCTCAGACATATCTTGCGCCCTCACAGTAACTGATGAAATAGGCCGTAGTGTAAATACAACTCCTGCGCCGCAGAGGATTGTTTCCCTTGCCCCCGGTATTACGGAAACGCTTTATGCGCTGAATCTTGAAGATGAAATAGCAGGTGTAACCACATTTTGTGATTGGCCGGCAGCCGCACGCACAAAACCGCGAATAGGCGGATTCACCAATCCCTCCATAGAAAAGATTGTTTCCCTGAAACCCGATTTAATCATTGCCACCGCTGACGGCAACAGGAAAGATACTGTGCGGCAGTTGGAAAGATTAGGTTTGTCTGTCTATGTAACAAACCCTTCGGACACCAATGGCATACTGAGAAGCATTTTACATATTGGTGAAATAACAAATCGGGGAAAGGATGCCAGGAAACTGGTTGAAAAACTTCAAAAGAGATTAAACAATATCACTGCGCAAATACGCCACAAAAGTAAGCCGCGAGTATTTTTTCAGATAGGTCTGGAACCGGTAATTACTGCGGGCAAGGGGACGTTAATCAATGAAGCAGTTGAGCGAGCCGGTGGCATTAATATCGCCGGCCATGATGCCGCCCGCTATCCCCGTTACAGCGCGGAAGGTATCATGGGAGCGTCGCCGGAAATAATTCTTTTTGCACCAATGGTCAATGATAAAGAATTTACCATGGTAAAAAGCTTCTGGCAAAAATTTGAAGGAATTCCTGCGGTAAAAAACAATAAAATTTATCCTATAAATACTGATCTGATCAGCCGGGCATCCCCGCGTATTGTGGACGCGATCGAAAAAATGGCGCTGATATTTCATCCCGAGATAAAAATTAAGTTATACCAATTCGCTTTCAAAGGCTAACTTTGTTGGCAGCGTTGTCGGCTTCCTCAACGTATGTGTATAATACGCCTCATTGACTCTTCCTTGCCGCCTCGTTATCCTTTAAAAGCTAATTGGTATAAAAAACGAAAAGTGACGAATAAAGAGTGAAGCAGAAAAAGAAAATATTCAGCAACTGTATTCCGCTTACAAATCAGGCTTTATTTCGTCTATATTTACATTAGCTTGCTTAAGCAATTCAAGAACTTCATCCTGACGGGCTTTGGGCAGGGATTGAATCTTTCCCATCTGATTGTTGATGTAATCAATTTTCGCTTTCAGGTCAGCCAGCAGCGGAGCCAGATTGGGCGGTGGTGGTGCGGCCTGCGGTTGTTTAAATTCCTCTATCTTAGCGCCGATTTTTAACGTTATTTCTTCCAGATATTCAGGGATGGTCACATCGAAGCCCAGTTTTTCTCTGATTAAAGAGGCCAGCACATCTTGTGCGCTAGCTTCACCGTGCACCAAAAATACCGGCATTTTTTTATTCTGAAAATTTCCCAGCCAATCCAAAAGCTGACTCTGTCCGGCGTGGGCGGAAAAACCATTGATGGTCCATACTTTGGCTTTTATGGCGATGTCTTCACTAAAAATACGGATTGTTTTCGCGCCATCTACTATCCTGCGGCCGGGTGTGCCTTCCGCCTGATAGCCGACAAAAACAATGCTTGCGCCCGGCCGCCACAAATTATGCTTCAAATGATGTTTGATCCTTCCGGCATTGGCCATTCCGCTCGCGGAAATAATAATTGCTGAACCTTTCATTTCATTAATTTGCATGGACTCTGCGGTTGTCGAAGAAAACTGAAGTTGCGGCAGATCCAAAGGGTCTTCGCCATTTTTCAAAAGGCTCTGTGTTTCCCAGTCGAGATATGAACGGTAATGGCGGAATATTTCGGTAGCTTTAATTGCCAACGGACTATCCAGAATTACAGGCATGTCTTTGGGCAGTCTTCCATCACGGGAAAGCAGATACAGCGAGTAAAGCATTTCCTGTGTTCTTTCCACCGCAAAGGCGGGAATGACGACTTTTTCCCCTCTGGAGTAACTGTACCGAATTGCCTCGGCCAATTCATTTAAGCTGTCCGCCTCACCTTTGTGATTGCGGTCGCCATAAGTTGATTCCATAAAAAGGGAATCCGCTTCGCTGATTATGCTGGGGTCTTCCATTAATAATTGATGGCGACGGCCGATATCGCCGGAAAAAACTAACTTTGTGGATATGCCGTTTTCCTCGATAAATAATTCCAGTATGGCCGCGCCTAAAATATGGCCGGCATCTTGAAAGTTAGCTTTTATCCCGTTGCTGGGGCTAAAAATCTCGTTGTAGGTTTTGGTTTTAATTAACGGGCCGACAGCCTCGGCATCTTTTGTTGAATAAAGCGGTTCAATATTGGCAGGTTTGCCGTAGCGCTGCATCTTTTTCATCTTCCATGTTGCTTCTGTTTCCTGAATATGAGCGCTATCCAAAAGCAATATCTTCAACAAGTCTCCCGTTGGTTCGGTTGCATAAACAGGACCGTGAAAACCATTCTGCACCATACGGGGGAGCAATCCCGAATGATCGATATGGGCATGAGTAATAAGAAAAAAATCAATATGCGCCGGGTCATACACGCCGACATCCCAATTGCGTTTTTCTATTTCGGCATTGCCCTGATGCATACCGCAATCAACAGCGAATCTTACTTTGTCTGTTTCTATGATGAAACAGGAACCGGTGACAGCTCTTGCCGCTCCGAGGAATTTAATTTTCATGAGAAATCCATTTTGCGAATTTTATTTTTATATCGAATTGCATGGAATCTGCCGCCTGATAGGCGTCAGTTCCCGGTAAGGTAAAGTCTGTTTTTATTGCGTTCCTTTCAGTTGCGCCCCCGGTCTAGAGATATCGAGGCGGTAAGGAGGATGATCCGCCTTGCCGCCTAGATATCATCTTTGATTTTACAATGGTATTACATGCCAGCTTTGATTGCTTTCTTCAATTTCTTGGCATCTTTTTTTTCTTTAGCGGACTTTGCAGGTTTTTTCTTTGTATCTTTCTTCACGTCTTTTGATTTACCCATAATTTAAGCCTCCCTTTTTTAAAGATACGATAATTTAAACTTTGTCAAAAGTATAACAGAATCCTAACGCATTCTCCATGTAAATGTAACTTGCAACTTAATATAATAGAAGGAATCTGTTTCGTCAAACAGTTTATAAAAGCAAATATACATTTTCTTTCTGTTGACAATGCCGGAGCGATTAACGTAGGTTTATATATCTATAACAAATTTGAGAGAAGCGCATGTCACTTATTAACACTACTCAACCGGTGATCGCCGTCCGTAATTTAAAAAAATCGTTTGGCGCTTTTACTGCGGTAAATGATATTTCTTTTTGCGTTGATAAAGGAGTGTGCTTTGGTATTCTGGGTCCGAACGGCGCCGGTAAAACTTCCACCATCAGAATGATTTATGGTTTTTCACCGATTACTGCGGGCGATATTTCCGTTTTCGGATTGGATATAAAAACAAAAGCCAGAATTATTAAAGCGCGTATCGGCGTCTGCCAGCAGGACAATACTCTTGACCCTGATCTGACCGTAATGCAAAACTTTGAAGTATTTGCCCGTTATTTTGACATTGATAAAAAAACTGCCCATGAAAGGGCGTTGTCGTTGTTAAAATATTTTGCTTTAGAACAGCGCCAGAATGCCCGTGCCACGGAACTTTCCGGAGGAATGGTGCGCAGACTGGTCATAGCCCGCGCCCTGATTAATCAGCCGGAGCTTTTGATTCTGGATGAACCGACGACTGGACTTGATCCTCAGTCGCGCCATCAATTGTGGGAGAAGCTGGAAAGCCTGAAGGCGCAGGGCATCACTATTTTGCTTACCACCCATTACATGGATGAGGCGGCGCGCCTTTGTGATCAGATAGTAATAATGGATCAGGGGAAAATATTAGCGCAAGGGTCGCCTCAATCCTTGATCAGTGAATACACCGGAAGCAATATCATTGAGGTCATTGAACCGGAAGATGATTTGCGCGCATTCTCCCGGGCAAAGGGAGTAAGGCAGGAAGACCTGGGCCATCGCCTGATTATTTATGCCGAGAATGGGCATGAGTTATACCGGGAAATATGTAATCGCTTTACCCATAAAAGCTGCATATTGCGTTCAGCGACGCTTGAAGATGTATTTTTAAGATTAACCGGACGGGAGTTGCGGGAATGAATGTAAATATCTCCATCCGTTTTATTCGAATCTGGCAACGGAATCTGACAGTTTACCGTGAAAATTGGAAGATCAATTTTCTGCCGCCTTTATTGGAACCATTGTTTTATCTGGTGGCGTTCGGAATCGGTTTCAGCGGCCTTATCGGCAATATCACTTATGCTTCCCGAGAAACGTCTTATGTGCGTTTTATTGCGCCGGCGCTTGTGGCGATCAATATTATGAATAGTTCTTTTTTTGAAAACACTTTCAGTTCGTTTGTGCGAATGTATTATCAAAAAACATTTGACGCTATGATGGCTACTCCGCTCAATGCCGAAGAAATTATAACCGGTGAAATATTTTGGGGAGCGACAAAAGCGGCAATTGGCACGACGATCATGCTGACAGTGATAAGTTTCTTCGGATTAGTAAGCTATCCATCAGGAATATTGATTATACTCGCAGCCTTTTTGGGCGGGATTGCCTTTGGTTCCGTGGGCATGCTTTTTACCAGCGTGGTAAAAACAATCGAGTTGTTCAACCTGCCGATTTTTTTATTGGTTACCCCGATGTTTCTTTTCAGCGGCACTTTTTTTCCGTTAACCAACCTGCCTTTATGGGCGCAATATTTTGCTCTGACTTTACCGCTTACTCATTTGGTCAACCTTGTCCGGGCATTGAGTTTTGGCTTATTCAACTTAGAGTTATTGATCAGTTTATGCTATTTAATTGTTTTTTGCCTCATCATGTTCCCTCTCGCTCTTTTCAAAATGCGCCGCAGACTGATTAAATAAACGCTTAATGCCGCAGGATAATAAAAGAAAATATCTCTTGACTATTAATGGTATTGCGCCTATATAGGTGAAAAATAAGTGTGTTTATGTTTTTTAAAATGTTTAATCATTCTTTATAAACGAGACACAACCACCATGCTCCCTGGAGTGTCGGTGGTTTTTTTCTTTACCGTGTAATTGCAATTAGATTATCATCTCACAAAGGATAATTTAACTGCAAAGATTTATAAAATGAGCAATTTACATGAGCTCAAGAGGTAAGGCATGCAAGCCCCTCACTATTTCCTTCCTTCTCAATCAGGAGCCGGATGGGGGTGATTTTGATGCTTTGTGAGCCCCCAGGGGACAATGAAGGTTTAGAAAATGCTAATCAGCAAGAAAGGGGATTAAAATGAACAAAAATTTGTATGTCGGCAACGTGTCTTTTAAAGTCACAGATGAAGACCTTAAAACCAACTTTAGTGAAGCGGGAGAAGTTGTATCCGCTTCAATCATTAAGGACAAGTTTACCGGTCAATCCAAAGGTTTTGGATTTGTCGAAATGAAAACGGAAGAAGGCGCCACAGAAGCCATCAAGAAGTTCAATGGTGGAATGCTTGACGGAAAAGCAATTACCGTTAATGAAGCAAGACCGAAGAAAGAATTCGGTGCTGGCGGCGGCGGAAATCGTGGCGGCGGCGGCGGTGGCTACAAAGGCGGCGGCGGAAATCGTGGTGGCGGTGGTGGAAATCGCGGCGGTGGCGGTGGTGGCCGGTACTAGAATTATTACACCGGTAGTATAATATATACGGTGTCATTCCCGCCACAGATGACCTTCAGGTTACGCAGGCGGGCTTGTACCCATCACCTTCAGGTGATTAGGGTAAATCCAGTATTTTACAAATAAAGAGCAGAAGGCTGTTTAACACAAACCTTCTGCTCTTTTTGTTTTAGAAATTAAAATCAGCTTTGGAAAAAACTGACAGCTACTTCCGGCACCCCAACAAAAAAACAGTAAAGTTTGCCCGAATTTTAGAATTAGCCATGAAATGCTTCAGCATGCAACTTCAAGCCCAGTGCATTCACAACCTTGAGGATCGTATCGAAGCCGGGACTGCGCTCGCCGGAAAGCGCCTTATAAAGACTTTCGCGGGACAGACCGGCATCTCGGGCCACCTGTGTCATGCCCTTGGCGCGGGCGATATCGCCCAGCGCTTTTGCAATAAGCGAAGCATCGCCGTCAGATTCCTCAAAACAAGCTTCAAGATAAGCTGCCATTTCCTCGGGGGTTCGAAGGTGCTCTGCTACATCGTAGCGAGTGGTTGTTGTTTTTTTCATCGTTTGCTCCTATAAGTTGCGTGCGAGACGTAAAGCAGTTTTAATGTCGGAGGCCTGTGTGCGTTTTTCGCCGCCAGCCAGCAAAATGATAACTACGCGTCCGCGCATTGTGAAATAAACCCGATAACCGGGGCCATAATTTATTCGCAATTCAGAGACTCCTTCCCCAACCGGTTTAGCATCGCCCGGATTTCCTGATGCGAGCGTTCAACTCTGGCCAGCACGCGTGCACGCGCACGAATGTCACGCAGACCATCAAGCCACCGGGTGTAAGCCTCGGTCTTTCGAATCTCAATCATAATTTATTGTAGCCTACTGGATACACAATGTCAATGTTTTTTATGAGCGGTGGTAGATACTAAAATTAGCTTTGGAAAAAACTGAAAGATAATTTCCGGAATCCCAACAAAAGAAAACAAGTAAATAGTTTTCAGATTATTGTTTCTTCTGAAGATGAGCCAATCAAATATTTTACCAGTCAATCATGTACCTATTGGGCGGTAAATATCCCTTCATTATTATGATTGCCCCATCCGTAACTTACCGAATTTTCGCAATTCGTTGATGAACATGGTGGCAGCATTTTTTGCTTGCTGCCGTCCTAGGCCATTTTTCCTCATGTCCTTCACAATATTGCTATGAAACAATTGATCCCAAGTTTTAAGAAAACCTGTGTCGGGAATTTCGATAATAATTTTTTTTGCATCGGGTTTGGTTTTAAATCTATCTCCGTCTCTACCTGCTTGGATGTATAGCCCCTTAGATGTAAGGATTTGATCAACAAGAATCCCTTGCTTAACGATATCAAAATCAATAACTACGATCAGCTCACTAGGCCTTTTGAAAGAAAGAATTAATGCAACAGTCCCTTCTGAATTTTTCAGTTTTGCCCACTGAATCTCAACATCACCCGGAGTGATATACTCATGTATACGGATAAGTTCTTCAATATCGGGACGTTCCGCGGTGTCAAGGATAACTAAGGGTATTAATCGACCTTCACCAAGATTTCTTGTGGCTATGGCAGCATCCGCAACTATTCGGACCGGTTTTGTTTCTAGCATGGTATTAGTAAATCTTTTAGACCACATTTTCATTAGTTTCATCGTGAAACTCTCGAATCAAGATTGGTTCAATTTTGGTCTCTATTCCGTGGGTGTCGATTATTGAAATTGAGTAAGCTTCAATATCAGTCCCCTTGAGGATAGTTTCCTCAACCATGAAGAACACCCATCCCGAAACAGTTTGGTGAGTATCTGTCCTAGAGGGTATTAATAGAGAATGACCACGCCTGTCCGGATAGAATTTATTGAGTGTGCTATCGGAACGAACTTTAATATTCATTTGATAGCTGTTCTGTTTTTTATAGGTCAGCCTAAGGTCAATTGATGCGACAGCATTATCGGAATCTGTGGGATTACTAACTGAGAGTAGAAAAGCATAAACACGACCATCTGAAATATAACGGACGTATCCATCTTGCAAATATGGAACTAAGAATGGCTTCCGGAGATCTTCTTGTTGCTCTTGGATGCGCAATGCCCTTCGGGATATAATAATACCGAAAAGCGACAGTAGAAGTGCCAACCACGCAGCGACCCTTGTAATAATTTCTAAGAATGATGGATCATTATACAAGTCAAATCCCTCATTGATCTTCTTCCATTGTAGCGACGGCTAGATCAGTAGCTGTTTGCAAACTTTTATTTGCTCGATAATATATTCAGTAATGTTTCGTCGACACCTTACGAGTTTTTATTTCAACAACACAGCTAAATGAAGTCTGCATATCGAAACGATTGAGGCCTTTCGTTAAGATAAATTGATAGTTGTTTGTAAACTTGTATTTGACGAATTAATATATTCGGTAATTTTTGCAGCGATGGTTTTGACGATAAGTTCAAATTCGTCGACGTCCTTGTCCAGGAGCGTCATGCGGAAACCGAGCAGTGGTGTAAAGAATGACGTCAGCGGCACCACGCAAATGCCGGTGGCCGCCAGCAGATAGTAAACAAATCTCTTGTCGTATTCCATCGTGCCTTTTGTCAGCTCTTCCACATATTTTTTAATCTCCGGTTTTTCAATCCGCAGATATTGTCGGTCATTGAGCACCGACTCATTGAAAATGACCGTGTTGTAAAACGCCCCATTAGTTTTATTGGCAATCAGGAAAGGAACATCCTTCAAAATACCATAGGCGATGGCGGACAGTTTTTCGTAGTGCTGTGTGCGTTCCCGTAAATAATTTTTATATTCCGGATGCATCATGATCCGCGGAATCGCCATTTGCGGCAGCGTTGTCGAACACACTTCCGACATTTTCTGATGCAAAATGGTATTAATGAAACGTGCGAATATCGGGTCTTTGTCCGCGTTATACACTTCCATCCAGCCGCAGCGCGCTCCCGGCCAGGGAGCTTCCTTGGATACGCTTTTCATGGCGATAGCGGGAACATCGCCGATAATATCGCCAATCGGCACAGTCGTTTTGCCGTTATAGACGATATTGATATAGGTCTCATCGGAAATCACAAAAAGATCGTTTTCTCTGGCAATCCGGACAATATTCTGGAGCGCCTCGACCGGATACACAAAACCAGTGGGATTATCGGGATTGATGATCAGGATGCCGACAATCGCCTTATGGCTTTTGACTTTCTGCTCCAGTTCCCGAAGATCAGGATGCCAGCTGTTGTAAGGATTCATCCGGTACGTATTGGACGGAAATGAAGCATGAAGCACTTCCGCCATAAAGTGCGTGGAATATGTCGGCTCCGGCATGATCATGCGGGCATCCACCTGAATGGAACTGTAGGCGCGGGCAATCGCGTCGCCCAAGCCGTTGAAGAAAATAACGTCTTCGGGTGTAATCTGAATTTTGCCGCGTGAATTGACGCGGTCGGCAATAAAAGCGCGAGTGTCGTCCACTCCCTTGGTGGGTGAATAAGCGTAAGAGCTGTCTTCCTTGATAATATCGATAAGAACTTCTTTCATCCAATCCGGAATATTTTCGCCTTTTTGAACCGGGTCGCCGATATTTTCCCAGATGATCTTCACGCCAAAGTCCTGAATCTTTTTGGCGATGGGCACGAGATTGCGGATATCATAAGTAAGGCCGCTGCCGCCGCGGGCAATTTCGAATCGCATAACTTGTTTAACTCCTTAGATATTCTTAATGGTTTCATAATACATATTTGTTCAAATATCCAGATTTTTTTAGTGAGTCCCAAGTTTCAGAAGCGAAGCACACTGAAATTTGATAGACGAACTATCCCCTGTGATTCGCACAGGGGGGAGTGGATACCTTTAAGTTATGAACTTCGTTTCTGAAGCTTGGGTCTCATTAAAAATCTCAAAGACAAATTAGATTTTTTATGTTATCGGGAAATGAGCCCGAAGTACCGAAGTGCGGCGCTTAATTACAACTTGACAAGAGGAACAACAATGGAAGATACAAAAAGTTTTGCTGAAATGCTGGAAGAAACAAATCTTGCCCCCAAACATTTTGATGCCGGTGAAAAAACAGAGGCAACCGTAGTAAAAATTTCACCGGAATGGATATTCATAGATTTAGGCGCAAAAAGCGAAGGGTATCTCGATAAAAATGAGTTCCTTGATGAAGAGGGCAATCTTACTGTGAAAGAAGGTGATACCATCACCGCGTATTTTCTTTCCTCGCGCCACGGTGAAAAACTTTTTACCACCAAGTTGCTGACCAGCAGGAGCGTTGACGATTTCTTACTCAACGCCTACAAAAGTAAAATTCCGTTGGAAGCAACCGTAGAGAAGGAAATCAAGGGTGGTTTTTCGATCAAAATAAGCGCCAGTGCCAGCGGCTTTTGCCCATACTCGCAAATGGATACGAAAAAAATTGACGATGTAACCGCTTATGTTGGCAAGAAACTTGATTTTATTGTTATCGAATATACGGAAAATGGGCGAAATGTAATCCTGTCCCGCCGTCCTATTCTTGAAAAAATTGAACAGGAAAAAATAAATGTTCTCAAGGATTCACTGAAGAAGGGGATGACCGTGCGCGGTGTGGTTGCCAGCGTACAAAACTTCGGCGCATTTGTTGATATCGGTGGCATTCAAGCACTGTTGCCTGTTTCGGAAATGACATGGGGAAGAGTTGAAGACGTCAAAGCTATCTACTCTCCGGGCGACGCGGTTGAGGCTATCATAATCAATCTGGATTGGGAAAATAATCGCATCTCCTTATCTTGCAAAGATACGCTTCCTGATCCATGGAATGATGTCGTAAGAAAATATACCCAGGGGAATGTGCACAAGGGAAAGGTATCCCGCCTGACGGATTTCGGCGCTTTCATTACATTGGAGGATGGGGTGGACGGTCTTTTGCATATTTCCAAACTGGCGCGTGGCAAGAAGATTAAACACGCCCGCGATGTTCTTACAACCGGAGCGGAAATAGACGTTAAAATTGAAAAGATTGATCGCGACAACAAAAGAATTTCACTTGATCTGGTCGGGAATGATAAAGATAATTCCAGCGAAGGCGAAGATGAAGATTTCCGCAATTATGTCGCCCCGGCACCTAAGACTATGGGTACTTTTGGTGATCTGCTCAAGAAGAAAAAATAATCTATTCTGAACTATATTTGACTTAACAGACAGAAAAAAATTGAATTCTGGTTGGACAAAGATAACACCTATAAAGATTCAGTAGTGAGCAGTTGCTAAAAATTGAAGATTTCGGGTTGAAAGTTGCAAACAAAAATTTGATCCTGAACATTCTAGAAAACTGCGATCGGCTTCATAATCCTATTGATATCCTATGACTTAAAACAATTTTTAATTATTAAAGCACGTTGCAGGGGGGTGTTTTCGGCTTTTTCTCAATGAGAATCCGGTAAAAATACACCGAAGTAGTAATCGTTTGACGTATCTTTAAAAACTGCGACACCCACGCCACCGCTTACTGCAACCAGCTTTGCCATATAAGGAGTAGTAGGAATGGTTCTTGTATACACGGGATTCAGCGGATTGGAGATGTCAAAGACCCTGATTCCGGATGCTCCGTCAGCCGTGTACAGGTAACCGTTATAGACAGCAACATCACTGATGCTCAATAGAGCGGGTATTGTCAAAACGAGTGACGGACTCGCGGGATTGCTAATATCCATAATACGCAACCCGTTGGTTCCAGCTGCAATGTACAGAGCATTTCCGCAGATGGTAATGCGGTCATTTGGTGTACCAAAGGTTATGCCGCTGCCTGCGTCATACAGAACTGATGGACTTGCCGAATTTATTACATTAATAGTCTCCAGTACATCAACGCTGGACAGATTGTTATAAGCCATAAATATTAAGTTGCCGGTTTTTGCCAGACTGCCGGCCGCGTCTATGTTAACAGAACCCAGAATGCTTGCTTGCGGCTGAACCGATGTATCAATTACATTAAGCTGGGGCTGGGTGTTGTTCTGCGATACATAAGCGATATTGCCATCGAGTATGATATCACCGGTTGACATTCCTAGAGAGAATGTCCTGACTGGATTTGCCGGATTGGTAATATCGTAAGTATAAAGATCACCGGCAAACGGAGACATAGAGCACCACCCGTTACAACCAAGTGTTGTGCCAACCAATATTTTATTATTTGATACTGAAACATTGGTCATAATGTCGAAAAAGCCCATCTGAGTGTTGTCGTCAGAAATGGTACTAAAAATCGCGGACGCGGCAGGAGCGCTTACATCAATTATACGTATACTGCCGTCAGCGAGAAAGGCTATACCATTTTGAAGCGCAAGCCTGGAAGGACTGTATGATGAGTAAAACTTTAGGGTGGATATAATTTTCCAGGGCTCGAGTACGGTCACCACATACGTCTGCGTTGAAGAATCCACCGCCGTCACAGTATATGTCACCGGCAATGTAAAGTCGTTGGCGGTTGCACCGCTTACCTGCGCAGTCGTGCCTACATTAATACTTACGCCTGTAGTGGCGAAAGTCCCTACAAGCGCTGTAAAATCTGTGCCAGATGGCAAGGTAACTGATATTATTTTTGCTGTTTCATTGATCGTTCCGGCAATGCCGTTTATGGAGTATGACGTGATGGCCTTCTCCGATGACAAAATGACTGTAACAGTATAGTCTGCCGTTGTCCCGTCTGCCGCGGTGACAGTGTATATCAGAGGATTTGTAAAATTGTTTGCCGTTACTCCGCTCTCCTGTACAACAGAACCTATTTTTACATTCAATCCGGTTGTGGTGAACGTTGCAGTCAATGCGGTAATATCTGCCGGAAAAGGTATAACAACATTAATGGTTTTTTCCGATTCATTTATTGTTCCGGCGATGCCGTTTACAGAATACGCGGAAATTTCTTTTGCTGATGATGGTGAATCACCTTTGCTGCCGCATCCATTAATTAAATTCAGCGCGAGTATCAGAATAACTAGTAATGATACAAATATTCTTCTGGCCTTCATAGTAGGTCTCCCTATAATATTTGTACTGCTAACTAATGGATTCGTTACGAGGTGGTGATTATTCTTTATATCTATAGAATGACTGGCATCATACAGATAATAATATTAATTTCAAGATAAATTTAATGTTAATTATGTTTTCAGAATTAAGGATTACCATTTGCAAGGTTGAATAATTATCGAGGCGGATGATTTGAGGATTACAGGAAGAAGTTGATACAAGACTTAACTCTAATTACTAGATCAAGTCTTATCTAGTACAATTTTTACTTTAAGGATTGTCGTCCAGCACAATTAAAGCATCGGCAACAATGGGCATTGTACCGCTGATGATAATCGGATTGAGGTCAATCTCGGCTATTTCGGGATGTAGTAATGCTATGTTTCCTACTGCCCGGATTATCTTGATGAGTTTTTCTATTTTCACCGGTAGCATACCTCGAAATTCCTGCAGCAACTTCCGGGCGTGAATGTCGGCAAACATTTCTTCTACATCTGCATCGGCAAGAGGCGCCATACGAATTGTTGTATCGCGGTAAATTTCAGTAAAAACTCCGCCTAAGCCAAAAACCACACACGCGCCAAATCCCGCGAAACGAGTCATGCCGGCGAGAAATTCCCTGTTCCCCTGCAACATTTCCTGAACCAGCACTGGCACGGGTTTCCCCGCCGCTTTTTGGATAGACTGGAAATTATCTTTGAGCTGGGTGGCGTTTTCTATATTTAAAGCGATAAGCCCTTTACCGCTCTTGTGCATGATTTCCCAACTACAAGCTTTGAGCGCCACAGGATAGCCGATTTTTCGGGCGGCATCCATTGCCTCCGCTTTCGTTGAGGTCAGTTCCTCTTTTGTAACAGGCACGCCATATTGAGCCAGTAATTTTTTCGCCGCGTGTTCGTCCAGCGCTTTTTGACCATTTGCTTTTGCTTGGTTAATTAGACGAGTGGCCAACTTACTTACTGCCGGAAGAACGATTTTTTTCGGTGGTTTGCGTTCCCTAATTTGTTTGTAGCGGTAAAGAGAACCTAAAGCCCGCGCAGCATTTTCCGGAGACTGAAAAACCGGCGTGTTTGTATCCTGGTAGCCTTTAGTATAGCCATCTTCCTGATCGAAGAAACTTGATACAAGCATTGGTATTTTATACTTATGAGGCAGTTCAAAGGCCTTGGCAATAATCGGTTCGGTAAGCTTCAAAAATTCTTCGAAGCTAATTCCGCCGATAAGATCAACAAGATGAGTGTAAATTTCCTTCATGAAGCCGGATTGCATAATTCCATGCAGAATTATCGCATCCACCTCGCCGCTTTTCATCATAATCTCCGGCAGGGTTACGGCAAGTTTCTCCATGCTCAAATGAAAAGTCATATCCACAGGATTAGTTGCAGACGCATGTGGCTGAATATGCTGTCTTATTTCTTTTTGCAGACTCTCGGAAAATCTAGGGACATCCAGCCCGACCAAATCACAGGTATAAGCAATGGCCGTTGCGGGACCGCCGGAATTAGTCATAATTCCTACACGTCTTCCCCGCAGAGGCGGCTGTGTGGCTAGTGTCCAGCCATGCGTATAGAGGTCTTCAATACTGCCCACCCTGATTATTCCGGCTTGCTTCAAGATACCGTTATAAAGAAAATCAGGACCAGCCATGGCTCCAGTGTGGCTTGATCCGGCACGGGCACCGGAGGCCGAACCGCCGACATATTGTGCCACTATAGGTTTGTGCTGTGTGACCTTATGGGCTACTTCGACAAATCTTTTTCCATCGCGTATTCCTTCGATATAAAGAATGATTGCCTTTGTTTGTTCATCTTCTCCTAAATATTCCAGAGCATCAACAATATTTATATTAGCTTCGTTGCCTAAACTGATAGCTTTACTGAATTGAATTCCCTTTTTTCTCAAATATGGCAGAGACTGAGCCACGTAAGTGCCGCTTTGCGAGGCGAATCCAAGCAGTCCTGGTTTGGGAGAAAATGGAGCAACAGTAGTGTTCAAATTAATCTCGGAATTAATTATACCCAGACAATTAGGGCCGACAAAACGTATCCCATAGCGCCCGGCTATTTCATTGATCTTTTTTTCCATGTCCAGACCGGTTGCACCTGTTTCCTTGTAACCGGCGGTAACAATAATGGCTCGCTTAGTGCCGATTTTACCGAAATCTTCCAACAGAGCTGTTATTGCTTTATTCGGAACTATAAAAACGACCAGATCGGGAACCGCAGGCAGATCTTCAGCAGCAGCATAAGCCTTGTATCCCAAAACTGTTTTTTCCGTAAGATTAATAGGATAAAAAGCTCCGTTATATCCGTCTTTCACGATGCTGAGTGCCTGAATAGTTCCCATTTTCATAGGATCATTACTTGCGCCCACAACAGCAACAGATTTTGGATTCATTAACAACTTCAAAGGATTTTCAGCCATGATTAATTTCCCTTTATACTGGTTGCCGCGAAAGATGATGGACTAAAAAAGCCCTCCTTTTTAGGAAGGGCATGCAGTTTCATGGTGGGCCAGGGCAGAATTGAACTGCCGACACTCGGATTTTCAGTCCGATGCTCTACCGACTGAGCTACCGGCCCACCGGAATAATTTAATCCTGTAAAACAAGGCAATCGTCTATAGAATAAGGTTTCTTTTGTCAAGGTCTTTTTTGGCCGATTGCTTTTGTTATTCTCCGTCTAATTATTATTATTTTCCGGTGGTTCACTTGCCTGGGTCATTGATTCTTTAGGGAGATTATCGGGGATTGATATGCCCTCGGTATCATTTTGCTGCTCCCTGATGATAACGACCGTACCGGCTATTTTGTCGTGCCAGCCCTGCTTTCTTTTGTCAAAGGCAGCCCAGATAAAGCCTAGGGGGAAGATAAATAATAAATTCGAAACCAGGTAGCCCACCGCTCTTAAAAAAGCGATCCCGAAGGAGATGGGCGTACCGTCGGCGGAAACTACCTGCAACCCAAAAAACATTTTCCCCAGAGTACGTCCTGTTGTGCCGTGAAAGTATGTAAAATAAGCAATGTAGAGAAAAATAAAAAAAATCCATATAAAAAATTTAATTGAAGAAAAATGTGCAGGGTCGGCTAAATCGGCAATAAAGTTTTTACTGTTTCCGGAAATGGCGCCGGAAAAAAATGCCAGAGATGCGATTGAAACCAGAATAATAAAGATAAAAAAGATGATTGTGCAGTCAACCATGTATGCTCCCAGACGCCGCCAGAACCCGGCAAATTTGTAGATGGTCATTTTTTTACCTCCTGTGATCTGTGGCCGAAGATGCCTTTTTCATATTGGATTATGGATATTATTGCCGCCGCTGCCGTTTCTACTTTTAAAATTTGTTTGCCCAGGCTCACCGAAATAAACCCCGCTTCTTTTGTTTTGATTATTTCGTCTTTGGAAAAACCGCCTTCCGGTCCGACGGCAATAAAAAAAGCTTTTACGGCGGTAACGGTTTCATCCTTCAAAATATCTTTAATGGTTTTTTGAGATTCTTCCTCCCAGAAAATTAATCTCAGAGCATCGTCCGAAGCCAAAGCAATCATGTCTGCAAAAGACGATACTTTAAATACTTTTGCTATATGACTGCTGTGGCAGCAGCGCGCCGATTCCCCGGCTATCTTTTGCCAACGTGCGACTTTTAGAGAACTTTTTTCACCGGCAATCCGGCCAACTGACCGTGCGGCATCAAAAGGGACAATTACATCCACTCCCAATTCAGCGGCGCTTTTTACAATGGTATCCATTTTCCCGGCTTTGGGAATAGCTTGAGCCAGTGTGATGCGGATTTCCTTAATTGCCGTTGGGATTATTTCCCCTAGCTCTATAAAAACTGTTTTTGTGGAAAAGCCTTTAATTACAGCCTCAAATTCACGGCCAAAACCATCAAAAATATTAATCTTATCGCCTTTTTTAAGGCGCATTACCTGTTTTAAATATTTTAAATTGTCCGGTCCCAGTTCGCAGGTTGTTTTATTTTCTAAAGTATCCGGGCTGTATATTCGGGGAATGGTCAAGGCTTCATCCTTAAGGTATATTATTCGGGTTCAGAGGGAGCCCACTGCCGTTAAATGTTCGCGGCTTTTTTTCTGAGCATGTAACAGACCCATTCTTTTTCCGTGATCACTTTATAGGTCGTAAGAGGATCGGCAGAAAAATGTTCCTCGATATTTTTGGCGTCTAGTTCAATTATGCCCGAGATAATCATGTATCCTTCCGGCAAAAGCAGTTGAATCAGGTGTGGGCGGAGATTTAAGAGCAATTTAGCAGTAAGGTTGGCGATGATTAAATTGCGCGGTTCGTTAATGGTGGCGACATTTTTATTAGAAATGCGCAAGGAACTCTCCACATTATTAATAGCCGCGTTTTCGCCGGCAATTTCGACAGCCTTTTTATCAATATCCACACAGATAACATCCTGAGCGCCAATTTTGGCGGCGGTGATGCCGAGGATACCGGTACCGCAACCGACGTCCAGAACTTTCCATTCTTTGATGGAACGGTCTTTCATCATGATATCTTCAATTGCTTCGATGCACATTCTGGTGGATGCGTGCTGACCGGTGCCAAAGGCCATGCCCGGATCAATTTCAATGACAATATCGCGACTGGAGGGCGTATACCTCTCCCATGTTGGTTTGACGATGATATTGTTGCTTACCCGTAGGGGCTTAAAATATTTTTTCCATTGTTCACCCCAGTCCGGGTCACAGATGATTTCGGTTGTAAACGATGGTTTCTCAAAGTCAGGGAATATTTCATAAAGACTGTCTATATATTTTTGCACGGCAACGATTCTTTTTTCGCTGCGGATATCTTGCGGAAAATAGGCTTTGAGTATTTCTTCAATTACAGGTTCCGGAAAATCCGCAGCAGTGTTCTGAGGGGTCAATGATTCCTGAAACACACCTTGAGCGCCCGTTTCGGTGAGAAAATTTCCCAAGGCGTCCATGAGCTCTGAAGGAGCCGATATTTCGATCTTCAGCCACTTTTCCGGTTCTTTTTCTGTCATAAATAATCCTATCTTAATCTTGAAAATAGGTATAGCTTCTTTTCGGTAATATTTCAAGTATCCTTAATGAACTAAAGATGGAAATTAAGCCGAATTTTGCACGTAATATATTGTTGACACACCAGAGCGTTTTTCTTATATTGTGATGAGGCAAGAGGCAAAATCATCAACAACTTTCTAAGTACAAGCAACAAAACAAAGCTAAAGAGAAAAATAATGTTTTGCGAAATTAACGTATTTTAAGTTTCCATGATTTTGGAGAAAAAAAATATGAAAATGAAAATAGCAATATTAACGGGTGGAGGAGATTGTCCCGGGCTAAACGGAGCGATCAAATGGGTCACAAAAAGCGCCCTTGATTCCAGAATGGCGGCGAACCGTTCCGTATCCTTTGAAGTTGTCGGCCTTGTCGAAGGTTGGAAAGGCATAGTAGAGGTTGATCCCGATGATCAGAAGAGTTGTGCCCGATACATCAAACATTTAGACGAAGAAATCGTTCGAACCTGGGATCGTTATGGGGGAACAAATCTGGGAACATCGCGGACAAATCCTTTTAATCCGAAAAATGATCGTTCGGAAAGGTTGATTGATAACATCAAAAAGCTGGGTATTGATGCCATCGTTGCGATCGGCGGGGAAGATACTCTCGGTGTTGCCTATAAATTATATAAAATGGGCATCAAAACGGTAGGCATTCCGAAAACAATCGACAATGACCTCACCGGAACTGAGTATTCGCTGGGTTTTGACACGGCGGTTAATATTATCATGGAAGAAATAGATCGTTTAAGGACGACCGCTGGTTCTCACAGCCGTATTTTTGTGGTCGAGACCATGGGGCGTAACGCCGGCTGGCTTGCTCTACGCGGCGGCGAATGCAGCGGCGCTTATATCATTTTGATACCTGAATATCTTTTTGATATGGAGAAGGTCTGTGAGCTTCTGCGTGAACGGCAGGGCCGGGAAATAAATTATTCCATCATTGTGGTTGCCGAAGGGGCTAAACCTATAGGACAGCAGGAATTCCTTAAAGACAGCCAGATTGATGATTTTGGACATGTCTCGGTAGGCGGGGTCGCCAATTATGTTGCCAGTGAGATTGGGAAAAAAACAGGATTGGAATCACGTCATATTACCTTGAGCCATCTCCAGCGGGGTGGAACACCTTCTGCCCACGATCGTCTGATGGCCAGGTGGTTTGGCATTGCCGCCGTCAACATGATTGTCAATGAGAATTTCGGATGCATGGTCAGTCTGGAGCGAGGTGAAATTTCCACTGCTCCCCTGGAAGAAATTATCAATAAATTAAAACTGGTTGACGTAAAAAAATATTACGATACGGAAAGATACAACGGCAGGAGAACCATACTTTAAAAACCGATCTAGTGGAGACACCTCCGGCAGGAGCCGGAGGTTACCGATAATAATGAGACTCGCTGAAAACGAGCTCAGTGAAGTTTGAAGCGTAAGTGGAATTCATCCTGTAGTGAGCTTTAAAACCGATTTCCAAAGCTTGCTTTGGGGTTCATACCTGTGATTAAAAATTCTACGGTTCATAAAGGCCGATCTTTGAATATCAACGCAATTAAAAAAATAGTATCTAAAATGGCCTTCAATTTTTCCATCATCCCCAAGGATAATTCTAAGCAGGCTCTTCGCCTCCGTCGCTTTTTTGAGGCGTTAGCCATCTATATCCTCAATATTTCCATCTCTTATTTCGCCTATTGGGCAGGGATCATGGACTTGCAGGCGCTTTATGGGTTCTGGATTATCATTCTGGCAATCAATATTATTTTATATATATTATTTCGTACGGGTCTTAATCTTTGGATGTCGGACCCCAGTCTCACTTTTATCCAAATGTGTGCCGCCAATCTTGTTGTGATGTATGGAATATATTATATATATGAAATCCGCGGTTTTCTTTTATCCATGTATATCGTTATACTTCTGTTCGGTATTTTCCGCCTCTATACCCGCCAGTTCTTATTTGTCAGCGCTTTTGCCCTGCTTACCTATGGGATCGATATCTTTTTGCTGAATATTTTTCATCCGCAGGCCATAAATCCTAAGATAGAAAGTTTCCAATGGTTCGGGATAGCCATCGTCCTAATCTCCGTTTCCTTAATAGGAGGGAAGATCAGTTCTATTCGCCGGGAGTTAAACGTCAGCCGGAAAAAGCTGCAATCGTCCTTAACAGTTATCCGGGAAATGGCCATCCACGATGATCTGACAGGTTTCTACAATCGCAGCCATCTAATGGACCTCATTGAATCTGAGAACAATCGTTCCGTACGCACCGGGTCTATTTTTTCTTTGGTTATGATGGACATTGATAAATTTAAAAAAATCAACGATACGCACGGACATCAGACCGGTGATCAGGTATTGAGGACATTCGCTGCCGTTATCCGCAGCATTTTGCGTAAAACGGACTTTTGCGGACGTTATGGCGGCGAGGAATTTTTGATTGTGCTTACACAAACGGATCTTCAGGCAGCGAAACTGTTTGCAGAACGTATTCGCGATTGCGTTGAAAACAGTTTCTTCCCGGACTTAGGTCCTGATTCCAGAGTTACGGTTTCCATTGGTCTGGCAGAGCATCGAACGCAGGAAGATATTGAAAAAACGATTTCCCGTGCAGATGAATTTTTGTACAAAGCAAAAAAAGGGGGACGCAACCGTGTGGAATGCTCCGACTAAAGATAAGGATACCACTATAATTATGATCTTAATTTATATCGTCTTTTTCCATTTCTAAATCAAAGATGATATTGAGGCGGCAGTGAAACTCGAATTACAGTTATGCAGTGAACTGGAATTCGTTAGTTGAACTGTCCCGCTTCAGCGGGGCTAGGCGGAGGCGACGAGGCGTATTACACACGCGTGACCTTCAGGTTATACGTTGAGGAAGCCGATAATGACGCCAACAAAAATAGTGCTTTGATTTAGAATTATAATTATCGCCTATTTTTTCAACATCCCCCGCCAGTCAGGAATAGTTTCCTCCGGTAAATTATAACACTTCTGCCATAATGACAAATAGGATTGCTCCTCTTCTTGCCAGCGGACATTGTCCCATCCGAGTTCGGCCTGACAGATTGATCTAATTGCAGGCAGGAGCGCTTTTCCTCCTTCCGGAAATGTCAGTCCCAGACGGGTGCGCCGCAGCATTAAATCTTCAAGATGAACAATACCCTCATCTCGTGCAGCCCAGCGCAGTTCCGCCCAAAGAGTATACGTAGTGGGAATTTCTTTTAATTCCTCCGGCTGTGCGGCATCTATCAATGCCCGAACGTCCAACCCGTAACAACCGGCAAGCCTTCTGCGCATGGCTTCGGTTATTCTGTCGTTTTTGTTATAATCAATATCCATCTCCATCTGATTCAATACCGTCATGGACTTGTCAGGCTCTGGCATTTGCGGCAGACGATGACGAACAGACTTCAGAACATCCAGGGCAATCAGTCGAAATGTTGTCAGCTTCCCGCCGGTCACCGTTAATAATCCTTCCTCTTCCCAGACAGCATGGTCACGCGCTTCTTTGGAGGGATCGGCCTTGCCTGTTCCGATAACAGGCCTGATGCCAGAAAATGTTGATATGATGTCATTCAGGTTCAGGTTAATGGATGGAAACTGCGCCTCTGCGGCCGCCATAAGATAGGCCACCTCAGCGGGACTGATCGCAGGTTCGTCTGAAAGCGACCGGGAATGATCCGTATCGGTTGTCCCGATCAGAGTGATGCCCTCCCAGGGAAAGATAAATACCGGCCGGCGATCCAGCGGATGAAGGAAACTTACCGATTGCGCGACGGGCAGACGCCATGCGGGAACAACAAGATGACTGCCGCGCAGTAAACGCATGCGGGGTTTAGCGCCAACCTGCCCTCTGAGCTCATCGGCCCAGGCGCCGGTGGCATTGATAATCACCCTGGCTTGAATATCTTTGTGGCGATTCCGGTAAGTATCGTGAAGTCTCACGCCGGATACGGACGTACCTTTCCCTTCATTTTTTTGATTGCCGCGGATCAATGTTTCGGCGCGGACATAATTTATTGCACAAGCGCCGTCGGCAACGGCTTCGCGGATCACCCGCAGGACGAGACGGGCATCATTGGTCTGGGCATCGCCGAAACAAAGGCCACCTTTTAGTGCTTCCTGCCGGATGTGCGGTGCCAACATCTGAAATTCCGTTGTGCTATACGCTTTATGACTCCATTGGGTCGCCAGCAGATCATAGATCACCAGGCCAGCTCTATAAGCGAGGCGGCCGGGCCGGTCGCCTTTATAATTGGCAATGAGAAAACCCAGCGGCTCAATCAGCCCGGGCCCTTCAGCGAGCAGACGCTTCCTTTCCCGCACAGACTCGTATGTGAGCATGAAGTTTCCATCTTTCAGATAGCGCAGACCGCCGTGAACCAACTTTGAAGATCGGCTTGATGTCCCCCAGCTGAAATCACGCTGTTCCACCAGCAAGACCTTAAGCCCTAGTTTCCGCGCCTCCTTTAAGATGCCCGCGCCGGTAATGCCACCACCGATGATAACGATATCCCAGGGTTGATCAATTTTCGACCACAAATCATCTCTCCAGTTTTTATCCCACATTTTTGTTACCTCTTGTGACAATAAATTATTTTATAAAATCTTCTTTTCTATAATATCAGTTTGCCGGGATTCATTATCCCCTGCGGATCAAATCGTTTGCAGAGACTACTGATCACCGCCATGCCGAGTTCGCCTTTTTCGGCCGCCATGTAAGGAATATGATCAGTGCCCACTCCGTGTTGATGGCTGATTGTCCCGCCGTTTTTCACAATCTCCCTGCTGGCCGCCGCTTTAAGCGTCTGCCAGCGCGACAGCGTTTCATCGGCGCCCGGCGCCATACGAAAGAAATATGACGTATAGATGCTGGCCCCGGAAGGATAAAGCTGGGAAAGGTGCGTAAAGACGTGAACCCGCTCATTGATCTTCGCCAATGAATTGTGCAGGGAGTCTTCAATTGCTTTGATCATTACAGGGACATTGTTCCAGTGTGTGGCTGTTTCCAGTGTATCCAACGCATAGCCCATTTCCCATAAATTATTTCTTAAATAGGGTGTCAGAAATCTTGTTTTGTGCCACTGCTTGCCAAATATTTTTCCAACATGAACCCCGTGATGGCCACTGGCTATCGCCAGCGCCTCGCTTCTGGCCACACGCACGATGGCCTTGCGACCGGTAAAGCCGAGCATCAGCATGCACTTCTCATCACCAATGCCGCGCATGGACAGATATTTTTCCATAGCGCCAATGAGTTTCCGGTGTCCCGCCAGAGCCAGCATGGTTTTCGTCTCCGTGGCAGTACTCAGTCGAAGCATGGACAATGGCAGTCTGGCCTGTACAATTTGTCTGGCTGCTGCCATGCCACATTCAAAATTCGGCAGGAAGACGGCATGAAAGACCTCTTTTTCCGGCAGGGGCGTAATTCGCATGGTTGCTTCTGTGATAATACCGAACCGTCCTTCAGACCCCAAAACGATTTCTTTAAGATCAGGTCCTACAGCCGACGCGGGAAAAGAAGGGAGTTCGAGTGATCCGGCAGGCGTTTCCAGATGCCCTCCGGCAAATAAGCGTTCGATGCGGCCGTAACCAAGCGACTGCTGGCCGCAGGAGCGGGTTGCAATCCAGCCGCCGAGCGTGGACAGTTCAAAAGATTGCGGAAAATGCCCGAGAGTAAAACCTTGTGCGCGGAGTTGCGCTTCAAGATCAGGGCCGGCAATACCGGCGCCAAAAGTTGCCAGATTACTAACATCGTCAAGATTAATAAGACGACTCATTCGCCTCATATCTACGGTCAAAACAGGCTGGTCTGAAGGCAGGGGATTGATGTGGCCTGCAACCGAGGTGCCGCCACCGTAAGGGATCAAACGAGTACCCGTTTGGGTCGCTAAGCGAATCAGGGAACGAACCTCATCATCAGTTGCCGGATAAGCCAACCCGTCGGGAAACATTCCTATATTGCCGCTGCGCATGGCCAGCCAGTCAGGCATACTCTGACCGCGGGCATGGTAGAGACGGTCATTGGCATCCATTGAAATCAAAGGATGCTGAGCAAGTCTGGAAGGTGGAATGCCTGCCAGTATTTTTTCCTGCGAAGCATCTTTTGGCGGGCTGGTTTTTCCCACCCATTGTTCAAGAAACTCAGTCGCCCCTTCGGGCGTCGGATAATCAATCGTCGTATCTCCCCATCCATTCCAGCGTCGCATCATCGGCCTCCTTGTGCACTTTTAACTTCTAAACGTGACTTAAGTTGTCGCTCTGTCTTCTGCCAGATGGCAATACTGTCCTTCATCATTATTCGTGATATTTTCTCGGCGGCGTCAGGATTGCGACGTTTCACAGTAGTGATCAGGTCCTTGTAAAAGCAAAATGACCTGTCTCTGGCCTCCGCGGTAGAAAAATAGATCTGCGCCATATTCTGGTAAAATTCTGTAAACCCGTTAAGAATCAAAGTGTAAAGCGGATTGCTGGAATTCAGAGCCAGCGTCTTGTGGAGCATCCAATCAAAAGATGCTAATGCCTTCGCGGTATCTTCGATTTCCTTTGCTCCGGCCAGATAATCCTTGATCACCTCGGGCGCGCGTTCGACAGCGTTCCTTGTGTAATAAGGCGCCACGTTCATGCGTATCTCCAGCAGATGTGTCACAAAGTTCTCCGGCAGTTTTTTCCCGTATCTGAACAGACCGTTTAGGACACCCAAACCCCCATCATGCCAGTAGTCGTTGACCACCGTATATTTTCCGTGGCGGATAATGATCCATCCGTCACGTTCCATCCTTTGAAGTGTTTCACGCAATGTGGGACGGGTGATGCCTAATTGCTGAGACAATTCCCGCTCACCCGGCAACACCGAGCCGGGTGAATAGGTTCCGTCCAGAATCACAGTAATCAGTGACTGTTCAGCATGGGCAGCCGGTCGTTTCGGTGCTGAGAAACGATTCATATATGCCTCCATAAAGGAATAACTAACTGGTAAGTGGTCTGACCAGTTAACTATTCCTTGTACGCTTTTTTGAGGCGGTGTCAAGCAAAAAATTATTATTTACCGCCTAAGGCTGGAAAGGGGCATACTTTGGTAATGACAATAACCCGCCTTGAAATTTGTTCCCCTTCGTGATAGCTTTCCTAATCTGGTTTTGGCAAAGTAAATATGTCGCGGCAGGAAGGTAAATCTTGAAATATTATCCGATTTTTTTGGACATTCGGGGGAAGATTTGTGTCATTGTCGGCGGCGGTGAAGTTGCTGCGAGAAAAGCTGAAAGGCTCCTTGATTGCGGCGCTAAAGTGTTTGTCATTAGCCCAAAACTTTCGCCTGTGCTTGCCGCACTGAAAGAAAAAGATGTGATTAGTCACGTTGCCACCGAATACTCAGGCGATTTAATTCATGGAGCCTCTTTGGTTATCGGGGCTACTGATGATGAAAAAACCAATGCCCAAATATCCCTTGATGCCCGTAACAAAGGAATTCCCGTAAATATTGTTGATGATCCTAAGAGGTGCGATTTTATTTTGCCCTCGCTTATGCAAAGAGGAGATCTGGCGATTGCTATAGGTACCGGCGGTAAAAGTCCGGCGCTGGCCCGTCACCTGCGTGAAGAATTGGAAGCAAAATACGGTGAAGAATATAAAATCTTTCTCAACATCTTGGGAAATTTGCGCGTCAAAATGGTAAAAAACGAAGGGATTGGCAAAGATTGGTTTGAATCAATGCTTGCGGCGGGCATACTGGATTCCATTAAAAATAAGGACATAAAGAAAGTGAAGGAGATTGTGCAAAAAATTACCGGCGAGGAGGTCGAAATTGAGTTTGATTAATCTGGAACTGATTTTATTTAAGATTGCTTTCGCCCTCTGCGCTATAAGCACGGCAGGCTTTCTGCTTTCGCTCCTTGTTAAAAAAATAAAACTGGCCAAGTTTTCCACCTGGATTTTAGCCGGCGCCTTCGGTTTCCTGACGGTTAATTTATTGTTTGTAGTCATAAATTCCACCGGGCTGATCAATCTCGGTTCGCGTGATTTCTTCTCCTTTTGTGCTTGGTCGGTAAGCGGAGCCTATCTTGCCTTGCAATTTAAAACTAAAACAAGATCGCTGGGCGCTTTTATTTCTCCTTTTATTTTGCTGTTCATGATTGCCGCAGCCGGAGAGGCTTCGGGCAAATCTCTACTGCCTCAGAATTTGCAAAGCTGGTTGATTACTGTGCATTTGTTTTTAACAATTGTCGGGGAAGCATTATTTGTCCTTGCTTCCTGTGCCGGTGCCATGTTCATAATTCAAAACAGACTGCTGAAACACAAAAAATTAAGCCGGATGAGCAGATTATTGCCGTCGTTAAATGATCTGGACAGGATTAATCATATTTGCCTGCTGTGGGGTTTTCCCGTTTTAAGCGCGGGGGTTATTGCCGGGACGATTTTTGCTGAATTCAGCTGGAAGGCGGGCTGGCTTGCAGATCCAAAAATTATTTGGACTTTTACCGGTTGGATTATCTATGGATTTCTTCTGCATCAGCGGCTGGCCATTGGCTGGAAGGGTTATCGTATAGCCGTATTCTCTTGCGCTGCTTTTATTCTTCTGTTGTTATCTTATGGGAGTGTGCGATTTTGTTTTTCAACGTTGCATAACTTTATTTAAAATATGATTGTATTAATAGGTTTAAATCATAAAACAGCGCCCATTGCTGTCCGGGAAAAAATATTCGCCGGTTGTCAGGAGGAAAAAGATTTGCTTTTTCACCTCCGGTCATTAAAAGGCGTCGGGGAAGTTTTGTATCTTTCCACCTGTAATCGGATTGAAATTATTGCCGGCATCGAGGAGACCGAGGAAGCTGAAGCTGTCCATAGCCTCCGTGATTTTCTGGCGCTAAGCGGCAGTCTGACACCGGAAGAAGCGGCAAAATGTTTTTACGAATATTACGATGAGGAAGCGGTGCGCCATATTTTTCGTGTAGCGTCTAGCCTTGATTCTCTCGTCATGGGCGAGACGCAAATTCTTGGACAGGTGAAGGACGCTTATCGTCAGGCATTGGCGCAAAACGCGACCGGTGTTGTTTTGAATCGCCTGATGCACTGCTCTTTTCGCGCGGCCAAACGCGTCCGGTCGGAAACGGCTATCGCGATCAATCCGGTTTCGGTTAGTTTTGCCGCGGTGGAATTGGCCAAGAAAATTTTCGGAACGCTGACCGGCAAGAAAATTTTATTGATCGGTGCCGGAGAGATGGCCGAATTGACGGGGATGCATCTGATCACCAACGGGGCGGAGGAAATAACAGTTGCCAACAGATCGCTATCGCAGGCTTCGCTTCTGGCGGAAAAATTTCATGGAGAAGCGGCATCGCTCGACGCACTGGAAGCAAAACTGATTGAGGCGGATATTGTCATCAGTTCCACCGGCGCGCCCGCCTATATTGTTACCGCCAATTTAATCCGGAAGATTCATCATCAGCGCAAAAACAGTCTGTTGTTTCTGATTGACATAGCCGTTCCGCGCGACATTGATCCGGCAGCGAGTTCGCTGGAAAATGTTTATCTTTACAATATCGATAACCTTCAGGACATTGTTGATGAAAATATGAACGTCCGCAAAAAGGAAGCGATTAAAGCCGAAATGATTGTGGAAGAGGAAATAACAAGGTATGTCAGTTGGCAGAAAGAACAGGAATCAGTCCCGACAATAGTATCTCTGCGCAACAAGGCCGAAGAAATTGTGCGGGCGGAGATGGATAAGGCCGCGGGCTGGATGAACAAGCTGGATAAAGAAGAACAGGAAAAAGTGGATAGTCTGGTTAATTCTATTGTAAATAAGCTACTGCATACTCCGGTTGCGGCTTTGAAAGAAGAAAGTTCCGAGTTTAGTTCCAAAGACATTGTGGCTACGGTGCGGCGTCTTTTCCGTTTGGATGAATAGAGGGAATAGTTAAGCGTGAATCGTGAAGGGTGAAGCGAAGCCGGGCGGCTACCGGGGGGTAAGGAGCAAGAAAACACTATTCTCAATTTTTATGGAGGATTATGAATATTTTTGAAGAAAGTTTCTTGGTTTGTTCTTTTTTTGCGCTATCGTCTTACATCTTTCAAGTATGGCGGGCGAAAAAAAGGGGATCAAATCTTCGAGATATAAGAGTTCTAAGTAAAATTGTATATCGAAGTATGTCTATATTGGGGATATCAGCTTTATTTATAACGGTTGCTCCATGGTGGGTGAGAATTTTAGCGTTTATTTTTTGGCTAATATTCATTTGGGTTTGGATGACATCGATAAAAAGAGTGCGTCAATTAGCCGGGATTAATGAAAATGACAAAATTATAACAAGCGTGCGTAAATTAGTAAGAATTAACGAAGATGACAAGAAAGGCTAAAAAAATCGAATTAGGATTTGTATGAATTTGAAAATAGGCACGCGCGGAAGTAAACTGGCGTTGACGCAGACAAATTTTGTCGCCAATAAAATAAAAAAGTTAATGCCGGAAGCGAACGTTGAAATTTGTATTATCAAAACCAGCGGCGATATTATGGAAGATATATCTTTGCTTAAAATGGGCGGCAAGGGTGTCTTTGTTAAAGAGATCGAAGACGCTCTGCTTTCCGGCGTGATTGATTTAGCCGTGCACAGCATGAAAGATGTGCCCACCGAAGTTCCCGCCGGTTTGGAATTTGCCGCGATTCTGCAGCGCGAAGATGTAAGAGATATTCTGGCCTCCAAAGATAACAGAAAGATCGAGCAAATGCCCAGAGGGGCGAGAATTGGCACGGGATCGTTGCGCCGTGCTTCTCAGCTTTTAGCTATGCTGCCTGATATTACGGTTATTCCCCTGCGGGGCAATCTGGATACGAGATTAAAAAAGATAGAAACAGAAAATCTCGCCGGTGTTATTGTGGCTGCGGCGGGCATGAAGCGCATGGGATTCGCCGACAGAATCACGCAATTTCTACCGGTGGAAATTATGCTTCCGGCAGTGGGACAGGGCGCTCTAGGACTGGAGGTAAGAGCCGGTGATGATGAACTCAAGAAAATTCTGGCAAAAATCAATCACGTGCCGACTTATACGGAAGTAACGGCGGAGAGGTCTTTCCTGCGCCATCTAGGCGGCGGCTGCCGTCTGCCCATCGCGGCTTTGGGCAAATTGGAAGGAGATAAACTTTCGCTGGAAGGGCTTGTGGCCGATCCACAGGGCTCAAGTATAATTAGAGATAAGGTGCAGGGGTCTGTTTTCGAAGCGGAAGAACTGGGCAAACGTCTGGCTGATATAATTCTTGAAAAGGGCGGTAAAAAACTTTTAAACCTAGTGTGCTGAATAATATGAATAAAAAAATAAAACAAAGGAAAGTCTATATCATCGGAGCTGGGCCGGGCGATGCGGGCTTAATTACGCTCAAAGGGGTTGATTGTCTGCGCGTGGCGGATGTCGTTGTTTACGATTATTTGGTCAATAAAGAATTATTAAAATATGCCCGCAATAATGCCCGTTTAATTTACGCGGGGAAACAGGGCGGCACCCACACCTTGTCGCAGTGGCAGATTAACGACCTTCTGGTAAAAGAAGCTAAGGCTGGAAACACCGTCGCGCGTCTCAAAGGAGGCGATCCTTTTATTTTCGGCCGCGGCGGGGAAGAAGCGGAAACACTTGCCGCCAGCGGCATATCCTTTGAAATTGTCCCCGGGATTACCTCCGCGATTGCCGTTCCCGCATATGCCGGCATTCCGCTAGCGCACAGAGGTTTGACTTCCACCGTGGCTTTTGTTACCGGCCATGAAGACCCGACCAAAGAAAAAAGCGATATTGACTGGCAGGCACTTGCCCGTATCGGAACACTGGTTTTTCTCATGGGCGTAAAGAATATCGGAAAAATTGTGAAGGAATTGACTGATCATGGCAAAGCGCCGGAGACGCCTACCGCACTGATTCGCTGGGGCACGACGCCGCGGCAGGAAATTCTTACCGGTACTCTGGCCAATATTTCCGTGCTGGCAAGGAAACGTAAGTTTGCGCCTCCGGCAATTCTCGTTGTCGGAAAAGTGGTTGAGCTACGTGATAAGCTAAACTGGTTTGAACAAAAACCGCTTTTCGGCAGGGGCGTGGTAATCACGCGGCCGGAAAAGCAGGCCGATGATCTGGCGCGACTGCTGATTAAGGAAGGCGCTAATCCCCTTTATTTCCCCACTATTAAAATTGTTCCTCCGCCGGATTGGCGCGATCTTGATGCCGCGATAAAAAATATAGATAAGTACGACTGGCTGATATTCACCAGCGCCAACGGTGTCGCGTCTTTCTTTGAACGGCTGTTCGCGAAAAATAAAGACATCCGCGATTTGAAAGGCGTCAAAATATGCTGTATCGGCCCGGCAACAGCACAGCAAGTGGAGAGCAAAGGAATCAGGGTTGATCTTGTTCCTGAGAAATTTATTTCCGAAGGAATCCTGGAATCCTTCTCCGGCATAAATTTGCGAGGGAAGAAAATATTTATTGCGCGGGCGGCTAAAGCACGCGATGTTCTTCCCGAGGGCTTAAGAAAATCAGGCGCGAAGGTTGATGTCGTCACCGCCTACGTTACGGTAAATTCAGGAAAAAAGAAAACCGAGTTGGGAACGCTCTTTAAAGAAAATCAAGTGGACGTGATTACCTTTACCAGTTCTTCCACAGTAGATAATTTTGTAAAAATTATGGGAAGAAAATTTTCATTACCCAAAAGCGTTAAGGTTGCCTGCATCGGTCCTGTTACCGCGGCTGCGGCTGCGAGGGCGGGATTATCCGTGGATATCCATCAGGAAGAATATACAATGGAAGGGCTGGTTCAGGCCTTGATTGATTATTGTGAGACTCAAATTTCAAAAACGAAGTGCATTGAAATTTGTAAGTCGAACAATCCCGCAAAGCGGAGGGTACTAAGTACCCGTGACTTTGGAAGAAAACCGGCGGTAAGGAAAACAAGGAAAAGTAAATGATAGGAATTTCCAAATTATATTGCGGAGCTGTGGAGCCATCCGATGTCCTGCGTTACAACCGGCAATCCGGGCAATTGCCTTCACACCTGCTGCAATTTTCGGCGGACAAAAAGCCGGTGGTCGTCTGGAACATGACGCGCCGCTGTAATTTAAAATGTATTCACTGCTATTCCAATTCCGCCGACGTTGATTATCCCGACGAGTTAACCACCGAAGAAGGGAAAAAACTTATCGACGATCTGGCTTCGTTCGGTTCACCAGTTATTCTCTTTTCCGGTGGCGAACCACTTTTACGCAAAGATTTGTTGGAACTGGCGCAATACGCGACAGATAAGAGACTGCGGGCGGTCATTTCCACCAACGGCACACTGATTACCAAAGAAATTGCGGCCAAACTCCAGAAAATCGGCCTTTCCTATGTAGGTGTGAGTCTTGACGGTCTGGAAAAAACGCATGACAAATTTCGGGGGAAGAAGGGCGCTTTTGCCGCGGCAATCGAAGGAATCAGAAACTGTCGCGACGCGGGAATCAAGGTCGGCATCCGTTTTACCGTCAATAAACAAAATCTCATCGATGTCGGGGCCATGTTCGATTTACTTGATCAGGAAAACATCGAGAGATTGTGCTTCTATCATTTGGTCTATACCGGGCGTGGCTCCAAACTGCGTGAAGAAGATTTGAGTCATGAAGAAACCCGCAAGCTGCTTGATTTAATTATGCGGCGGACAAGACAGATGTTTGACGCCGGAAAAAAGCCGGAAATCCTTACCGTGGATAATCATGCCGACGGCCCGTATCTGTATTTTAAAATGAAAGAAGAAAATCCCGAACGCGCCAAAGAAGTGCTGGAATTATTACAGATGAATGAAGGCAACAGCTCCGGTAATGGCATCGGTTGCGTAAGTTGGGACGGTGAGGTTTATCCCGATCAGTTCTGGCGCAATCAGCCTTTAGGCAATGTACGTAACAGGCCTTTCAGCGAAATCTGGACGGATGAAAAAAACGAACTGCTGATGAAATTGAAGGATAAAAAGAAACACGTTCACGGCCGCTGTGCGGGATGCCTGTGGCTTAACGTCTGCGGTGGTAACTTCCGCGCCCGAGCGGAATCGGCAGGCGAGCTTTGGGGGCCTGATCCCGCTTGTTATTTAACGGATGAAGAAATAAGTGGAGCAGCTCCGGCGGGAGCCGGGGCTCCTTATCCTAAATGCAACATACCGCGGCTGGCAGAAAGCATTCAACCTCAGGCAGTAGCCGAGGGCTTTCTGCAGCGGGATAAAAGGGAGGATTGAAAAATGCAATTTCCGGAATATCGTGCCCGCAGGTTGAGAAAAAATGAAAACTTCCGGCGTTTGATGCGCGAGACAAGTTTAAGTGTTGACGATCTGGTCTATCCACTTTTTGCGGTGCCCGGCAAGAGCGTTAAAAAGCCGATTACTTCCATGCCCGGCCAATTCCAGCTGTCGGTGGATTATATCGCCAAGGAAGCGCAAAAAGCTCACGAGCTGGGCATTCCCGCAGTCTTGCTCTTCGGCATTCCGGCGAAAAAAGATGAGATGGCGACGGGAGCTTTTGCCAAAGACGGCATTGTCCAGCAGGCAGTCCATAGCATTAAAAATGAAGTGCCCGACATTCTGGTTATTACCGATGTCTGCCTGTGTGAGTACACCAGCCACGGGCATTGCGGCATGCTGGAAAAAGATTGCATACAAAACGACGCGACGCTGGAAGTGCTGGCAGAAACGGCAATATCACAGGCGCGCGCCGGAGCAGATATGGTGGCGCCGTCGGCGATGATGGATGGACAGGTAGCGGCGATCCGCGAGGCTCTTGATGAAAATGCGTTTGAGGATATACCGATCATGGCTTACGCGGCAAAATACGCGTCATCATTTTATGGGCCTTTCCGTGAAGCCGCCGAAAGCGCGCCGCAATTCGGCGACAGAAAATCTTATCAGATGGATCCGGCAAACGCCGATGAAGCGATAAGAGAAATATCGCTGGATGTCGGTGAGGGCGCGGATATCATCATGGTGAAACCGGCGCTGGCTTATCTGGATATTATTTGCCGCGCCAAACAGGAATTCGATTTGCCGCTGGCGGCGTATAATGTCAGCGGTGAATATTCCATGATCAAAGCCGCAGCCCAGTTGGGATGGCTTGATGAAGAAAAAGCCATGATGGAATCTCTGACGGCAATCAAGCGCGCCGGCGCGGATATCATCATAACTTACTGGGCAAAAGAGGCGGCAAAGTTGCTGAACAAGTAAAGAGGATGCTATGATTATTTCACCCTCCCCCAACCCCGACCCTCCAGGGAGTGGGGATAAAGTAAGGATGATTGCTTGGGAAGTGACGCGCAGTTGTAATTTAAACTGCGTCCACTGCCGGGCTGCGGCGAGTTGCGGGCCTTATCCGGGAGAGCTTTCTACCGAGAAGTGCTTTCAGCTTATCGATGAAATTACAGCCGTGTCATCGCCGGTAATAATTTTGACCGGAGGAGAACCGCTGTTGCGGCCGGATATTTTTGATATTGCCGCCTACGGAACAAATAAAGGCTTGCGTATGGTCATGGCGACAAATGGTACCTTAGTTAATATGGTCACCGCAAAGAAAATGATCCAAAGCGGAATTAAAAGAGTCAGCATTAGTATTGACGGCAAGGATGCGTCAAGCCACGACGCGTTTCGCGGCGAGAAGGGCGCGTTTGCCGGAGCGATGACCGGAATTGACGCGATGAAAGAAGCCGGTATGGAATTTCAAATTAACACGACCATCACAACAGCCAATCTTAAGCAAATTAAAGATATTCTGGAATTAGCCAAGAAGCTGGGCGCTGCTGCGCATCATATCTTTCTGCTTGTGCCGACAGGCCGTGGCAGGGATTTGGCCTATCAAGCAATAACCGCTGCCGAATATGAAGAAACTCTTCTTTGGTTTCACCAAGAATCTTTGAATTGTTCCATTCAACTCAAAGCCACCTGCGCCCCGCATTACTTTCGCATTCTGCATCAGCAAAAAGGAAAAGTAAAAGAACGCGAAAAACCAACTGGACATTTTCACGAAATGACTCGCGGCTGTTTAGGCGGTATATCCTTTTGCTTCATTTCCCATGTAGGCCAGGTTCAACCCTGTGGTTACTTAGAACTGAATTGCGGCAATGTTCAAAAGCAGAGCTTTACCGATATCTGGGAAAATTCGGAAGTGTTTCGGAATCTGCGCGATTACAGCAAATACGGCGGCAAGTGTGGCAAATGTGAATTTATCAAAGTGTGTGGAGGTTGTCGGGCGCGCGCGTACGAAGCGACAGGAGATTATTTGGCGGAGGAGCCATTGTGTTTATATCAACCTAAAGGCTGTTGAAAAGTACCGATCTGCGTTGTTGCGCTGCAAATCCCATCGCTCAACGTATTAAAATATACGCTTCGCGATGTGTTTCTTGCACGCCTAACATCTCGGCACTTTTGAACAGCCTTCAAACCCAGAAGTTAGAAGCTATTTTAAGAGATTGTTGTTATGGACGAGATTGATAAAAAAATATTAAATATTCTACAGAAGGAATTTCCACTTGAGGAGAGGCCGTTTCTTATCGTTGCCGAAAAGTGCGGAATAAGTGAGGATGAAGCGCTCAGCCGGATTCAAAAATTGAAAGATGAAAGCATTATCCGCCGGATTGGAGCGGTATTTGACGGTGCAAAGCTCAGCCGTGTTAGCACGCTTTGCGCTGCGCGCGTGCCTAATGATGAGATAAATAACTTTGTTCAAATCGTGAACGCCAATAAAAATGTCACTCATAATTACCGTCGCAATAATGAATACAACATCTGGTTTACCGTCAGCGCGGCGACTGCCGAGGAGCTGGAAGAGTTTCTGGCGGATGTTAAAAAGAAAACCGGTGTTACCGATATTCAGGACATGCGGGCAGTAAGAACATTCAAAATAAATGCATCTTTTGATGTATAGATCTTACAAACCTTATAAAGTGATGACTCATGACAGAAAAAAATAACCCCCCCCTGGTAGTTCTTGTTGACGGCAGCAATTATATCTATCGCGCATTTTACGCTATACCCCTTTTGACAAACTCCAAGGGTTTTCCCACCAACGCCATTTATGGTTTTACCAATATGCTCTTGAAGCTGCTGCGTGATCTTACGCCGGATTATATCGTAATGACTTTTGATCTCAAAGGCCCCACTGCCCGTCATGAAGAATTTGTTGATTATAAATCAACGCGCAAACCCATGCCCGATGATCTCATCCCGCAGATACCTTTTATCAAGGATGTCGTGCGGGGTTTGTCCATTTCTGTATTGGAAAAGCAGGGAGTGGAGGCAGACGATATTATCGGCACACTTGCAAAGCAGGCAAGCAAACGGGATTGGCGGACAGCCGTCATTTCCGGAGATAAAGATTTGATGCAGTTAGTGGATGAAAACGTCACCATGATCGATACGATGAAAGATAAAACTTATGATGTGGCGGCGGTAAAAGAGAAATTCGGTGTCGGTCCCGACAAAGTCGTGGAGATTCTTGGTCTCATGGGCGATACGTCGGACAATATTCCCGGAGTGCCCGGCATCGGTCCCAAAACAGCGCAGCGGCTGATCGAAGAATATGGTTCCGTCGAGGAAGTTATAAAAAATTCGGAAAATTTAAGAAACGTGAAATTGCGCGAGACCTTCCGTACTTATTCCGAGCAAGCAAGACTAAGCCATCAGTTGGCCAGCATCCGGAAGGATATTGAAATTGATTTCGATCTGCGGGATGCGGCAATCAAAGAGCCGGACAAAGAGATTTTGTCCCGGCTTTTCAGTGAATTTGAGTTTTCTTCGCTTCTGCAGGAGATTAAACGCGATACTGAAAAAGTTGCCAAAGAATATAAACAGGTCCTGGACAAGAAAGCACTGGATGAGCTTGTTGCCCATCTGCAAAAGAGCAGTGAAATTTCCTGTGAAGTAGTTTGGGAAAAAAATCCGCCAACGGATTTGATTGGTATTGCCGTAAGCGACGGCAGCGATGCTTTTTACGTGCCGCTTGGTCATACCAACGCCCATACGCAGTTGCCGGCAAAAGAAGTATTCGCCGCGCTTGCTCCTGTTTTATCAAACAGCAAAATTAAAAAATACGGTCATGATTTAAAAACAACAATGGTTAATCTCAATCAATTGAACTGGGAGGCGCCAATAGACGGGGATACCAAGTCGCAGTCAAAAGTTAACCGCGGCGGTGAGGAAGAGGCGACGCAGTCGTATAGTACCATACGTCGAGGAGCCGATGACGCTGCCAACAAAGGTAGACGAATGAATGCAACTTGGTATGATGTGATGCTGGCGGCTTACTTACTCAATCCGGCCAAAAATTCTTATGAACTTGCCGAATTATCCTGGGAATATTTGCATCAGCAGGTTTCCACGCCAAACGATGTAGCCGGCGGAAAAGGAAAAACTTATCCACTGGCTTTAGTGCCTGTCGATAAAATGACCGCCTATGCCGGAGAACGCGCCGAAGCCATTTTTGCTCTTGCTCCGACTCTTACCGCTAAATTAAAAAAAATTAATGCCATCGATCTTTTCCGCGAGGTAGAGATGCCGCTTTTGTATGTGCTCACCGCTATGGAGAAAAAGGGCGTGCTGGTGGACACATCAATTTTAAAACAAATGTCAACGGAACTGGGACAATTGCTGTCAATTTCGGAGGAAAAGATATTTCGTCTGGCCGGCGAGAAATTCAACATCAATTCGCCCAAACAATTGCAGGTAATTTTATTTGAAAAACTCAAGCTGCCCTCCGGCAAGAAAACAAAAGATGGATATTCAACCGATGTGGATGTTTTAACCGAACTTGCCCGCGGCCATGAACTGCCTGCGGAAATTCTGGCTTACCGCTCTTTATCCAAACTCAAGTCCACTTATATTGACACGCTGCCCGCTTTGATCAATCCGCAAACCGGCAGGATTCATACCTCCTACAACCAGACAGTGACGGCAACGGGAAGGCTCTCCAGCAGCAATCCCAACTTACAGAATATTCCAATCCGTACGTTGGAAGGCAAAAGAATCCGTCAGGCTTTTATCGCTGCGCCTGATTGCCTGTTGATCTCCGCCGATTATTCGCAAATCGAGTTGCGGGTGCTGGCGCACCTGTCGGAAGATGACGCTTTGTTGGAAGCTTTTTCTTCGGGTGAAGATATTCACACCCGCACAGCCTCTGATATTTTCGGCGTATTTCCGCAGATGGTCAATGCCGATATGCGCCGTCAGGCTAAAGTTATCAACTTCGGCATTCTTTACGGTATGAGCGCTTTTGGTCTGGCCAGAGAACTGGGCGTTTCCCTGAAAATTGCCCAAGCCTACATTGACGGATATTTTCAGCGTTATAAAAAAGTGCGTATTTATCTGGATGGAATTCTGGAAGGAGCGCGCAAGGATGGTTTTGTCTGCACGTTACTCAACCGCCGTCGCTACCTGCCGGAATTGAAAAGCAAGATTCCTTCCGTGCGCCAGTTTGCCGAACGCATGGCGATAAATACTCCAATTCAGGGCACCGCCGCCGATTTGATTAAAGTGGCTATGGTGAATATTGCTAATTTTCTCGAGAAGAAAAATCTTGCCGCCCGTCTGATTATGCAGGTGCACGATGAACTTGTTGTCGAGTCGCCGGTAAAAGAAAAAGAAGAAGTCATGAAACTCGTCAAAAAGGAAATGGAGGAAGTAATCAAACTCAAAGTGCCGTTGAAAGTAGAAATAGCATCGGGCAAAAACTGGGACGAAGCCCATTGAGAAGGCTATTGCCCGGGGGCGCATTCCCGCAAGGAAGTGCAATAATGGTTAAACGTATTCATTGCCGGAAAAAGCCGAAGGCTTTACAATACGCCCATACCCTAAAGGGTACATGGTCTGCTGCGTTTCCTTTGTCTTTCGTCGTTGCTACATATGTAAAATACGTTTCACTCCTCAGGACTCGGGGGCCTTGCATCTGAGCATTTTTGAACAGCCTTCAATTGTATATAGTGTGCTGTGGGAAAAAGTAATCTTATACCAATTCTAAAGGAAGTTTCCGCCATACTGGCGAAAATTCTCGGTAATGTAAATATTCATTTATTATGCGTTCTCCTAACGGGAACGCACATCCGATCAAAGCGCTATTTTTGTTGACGTCGTTGTCGGCTTCCTCAATGTATGTACAATACGCCTCGTCGCCTCCGCATAGCCGCCTCAATATCATCTTTGATTTAGAAATGGTATTAGCAACAGATGGAAAGATCAACAGTAAATATTACTTCTAAGTGTTACAATTAAATATTTGTAATAGATTGAAGATTACAATCGTAAATCAATAAATGGGAAAAGAAAAAGGCAGGGCTATTATGACCCTACCTTCCTCACCCATGGTAAGAACCACGGTTTTTAGAAACCCGAATCGGGTTACTTCTTAAACTTTCTCTTGACTCCGGCCAACCCAACCAACCCAAGACCAAGAAGCAGCATGGTGGTGGGTTCAGGCGCGGGGGCTGGGCCACCACCAGTAGTGTATGATATGGTTGCATAGAATGCGGCCCCGCTGGGTTGTCCTCCAAAGTTGTTATCTGCAATCACAAGTTGGTTAATACCAGCAACAAAGTGAGTCTGGGTGCTGTCTGAAAAGTAAGTAGTGTTATACTCCGATAGGCCAATATTGATAAGATTCCCGTTGAGAAAAACATAACCGCCGTCATCTGTGCAGCCTGCCCCGGAGAGAGAGGCATTGCTAAAATTGATCGGCAGCATAAAGGTGTCCAAGAAAAAACCACTGGGCCCCACCCCCCAAGGATATCCCAAAACACTCCCTGGAAGATTAACCACTTGGGTATCAATTGGAGCCCCTATAGGGATGTGGGTAAAAGTCCCATCAATGTTGTACAGAGCCGGTGAAAAAGTAAGGCCTGATAAATAGACCGATTGATTACTTCCACTAGTAAGCTGTGTCGTTAGCGATTGGTCAAAACCAGCTCCTTGTGTTCCTGCTACTGAAGCTGCCGTAGTGGTTGCTGGACTACTGTACACAGTAATCGATTCCGCCCGCGCCGGTGAGACAGCGGCGAGTAGAAACGCTAGTGTGCCAACAAGAAACGCGAGACTAAAAACTGTTTTTTTCATTTATTTCCTCCTCGTAGTGTTTATAGTTTACCTAATGAATGTTTGTTTTATACTATTATATTCACTCTCCTCATTTTTACCTTGACTCCTTGTTTTCAAGCAATTTTCTTGCCAATTGTATATCTTAATGATATATATAGCTTTTTAATTTAACTAACTCCCAACTACTCTTAAATATGTAAAGAAAACCGACAAATTTCAGTTAGATAACAGCAAAATAGTAGATAAATATTAGAAAAAATATATATTTTACAATTTCTTACATCAATTATGCATGTTCTGTAAAGATTCCCGACGGTTTTATGATTTTTTACAAAATACGTATGTGGAAGTAAATTGTGTGGCATTTTTTATTAAATTTTTTATTTATGATTTCAAATGGTAATCGTTACTTTTATGAAATTTTGGATCTATTTGTTTGTAGTTGTAAACAATAATTATGGCGGAACTTGATTTGACACTGGGAAAAGTTGTCAGGTCGTAGCTGCTTTTCTGCCCGATTCCCAAGCCTGTTTTCTAGCCTTTTCGGCCTTGAGTATATCCCCTTTATCGGCGGCGGAGGTCATGACAACTCCGAGCCAGTGCATTTTTGTCATTTCTACTGTTGATTTAAAGCTGTGGACAATAGGGTCAGCCGTGTGTACATCCGGGTCTCCGCAAACTGTGATCAGGCCGATACGTTTGCCCTTCATTTTGGGATAGTAAGCCTTCTGCCAATTCCAGTTGGCATCAAACAGGGCGCACCACCTGTCCAGATAGGCTTTCATCTGCGCGGTCATGGACCAGAAGTAAACCGGTACGCTGTGAATAATGGCGTCAGCATCCAAAATCTTCTTGTGGATTTCAAGCATATCGTCCTTAATCACGCAGACGCCTGTTTCATTGCATTTCTTGCAGTCTTTGCAGCCGGAAATTTTCTTTTTGTCCAGGATAATTTTTTCCACTTCCGCGCCGGCATCTTTAGCACCGGCCAGAGCTTCGTCAAGGAGAATATCACTGTTGCCGCCGACCCGCGGACTTCCCATAATGCCCAGTACTTTCATATTTGGCCTCCTGATTTTTATTTAGAATATACGACTGAAACTGCTTTTAAGAAATATCTCTTTTAAACTGATTTGTAAATAATAAAAAAGTTAAAGAATTATATACTTAAATATGTTAAAAAATATGACTTATAAAAAGAGTATAAGGAGGATTTATGAAAACATTAAGATTGATATTAGTTGTCGCCGTTATGTTTTGTTTTGTCTCATCCCTTTCCTACGCCCAGGATGTACAAAAACAGGGCGCATGTAAAGCAGATTATGAAAAATTCTGTAAGGATGTTAAGCCCGGACAAGGCCGGATAGCACAATGTATGAAGCAGCATGAAGCCGAATTTTCGCTTGCCTGTAAGGAGCAGCTTGAGGCAGAAAGAGAAAAGGCACGGGATTTTGTCAAAGCCTGCAAACCGGATGCGGAAAAATTTTGTAAAGGTATTGCGCCAGGCAACGGAAGAATTTATCGCTGTCTGAAAGCAGATGAAGCCCAGTTGTCACCGGATTGCAAAGCTCATTTTAGAAAATAAGCACGGTTAATGGGTTAGTTAATGGTTCACGATAAAGTAATTATCGGGTACTGAAAATGACAAAACCTTACCACTTATTCAAGTATAACCTCCGTGAGGGCGATGACTTCACCATCATCGCCCATCGCGGGGCATCGGCCTATTTTCCCGAAAATACTCTTCCCGCTTTTGAAGGTGCCATTGCCATGGGCGCGGATATGGTCGAACTCGACGTTCAGCTTACCTCGGATAAAGAGGTTGTTGTCTTTCACGATGAAAAAATATCACGCTGTACGGATGGCCGGGGGAAAATTGCCTATCACACGCTTGCCGAATTGAAAAAAATGGATGCGGGAAGCTGGTATGATAAAAAATTTCAAAACACAAGAATACCAAGCTTGGCTGAAGCTTTAAGCGTCTGCAAAAATAAAATCGCGGTGAATATTGAAATCAAAACGGAAGCGGTAAGCAAAATGTTCTTCGGCGGCATTGAAGAAAAATGTCTGAAAATTGTCGAACAAGCCGGAATGCGGGAACATGTCGTGTTTTCCAGTTTCGACCCGCGCGCCATTATGCATCTAAAGCAAATCGATAACACTTTAACTGTTGCCGTGTTGTTTGAAAAAAAACGCTATGGTTCTAAATTGCCTTCAGATATAATTGAATCACTGGGAGCCGATGCCTTTAACTGTTCCAACGCTGAGTTTAACAAGAAGTGGCTTGCCAATTTTAAATTAAATAATATTCCTGTAAATATTTATACTGTAAATGACGCCAAGAATATGAGGCGGTTTCTGAAAATAGGTGTCAGCGGGATTTTTACTAATAAACCGGATATATTGAAAAGAGTGGCGGCGGATATAAAATCACGGGTATAAACCCCAAAAGCAAGCTGCGAGGTATTTTATATAGTCCCACTTAGCTTCGCACGTGGGATAATTTCCAATAGCCAAAGGCTATTGGATAATTCGGCAAAAAAACTTCAATGTGCTTTGCTTTTGAAGTTTAAGCCTCATTACGACTAATGCTTCCTATTGTCAGCGGTTCTCATTAAATTGGAGTTTCAACAACAAATGCAAAAAAGCAAAGGTCAAAGATAATGAATATATCAAACTCTTTGATTAAAATAATTGAACTTGCCCTTGATACCTTGATAAAGATATCAGGATCGGATATCCGCCTACATGGAAACCGGAACGTGCCGGATCAGCCTGTACTCTATGTCATCAATCACTTTACGCGTTTAGAAACAATCTTAATGCCGTATATCATCATAAAGAACATGAAAAAATACCCCATCTCTCTGGCCGACTATTCCTTTTTTAGCGGTAGAATGAGCACTTTTATGGATATGGTAGGCGCAATATCAACAACTGATCCAAACAGGGACACTATCTTGATCAACGCGCTTCTTACCGATTGTCACCCGGTCATTATTTTTCCGGAAGGTCAGATAATCAAGGATAAAAAAATAATCGAGAAAGGCAAATATATAGTTTACAACGCAGGTCTGAGGCGGCCGCCTCACTCCGGGGCAGCGCAAATCGCTTTGAGGACCGAATTTATACGTGAAAAATTACGAGTATTTCGTGCCCGGGGAGATGATTCAGCCATTGCCCGGCTCGCGACACATTTTGGATTTGACCCTGCAGATGTAGACAAAATTATAAATAAAGAAACTTATATTATACCGGTAAACATCACCTATTATCCTGTCCGCGCGCGAGAGAATGCGTTGAGCAAGCTTGCCAATAGATTTGTCAATAATATTTCAACCGAGTTTCAAGAGGAGATGGAGGTTGAGGGCCCAATAATAATGGGCCGTGTGGATATCGATATTAACTTCGGAAAACCGATGCTGATAAAAAAATATATCACTACAAGTTCCGGGATGAGTAAAATGCTGGCGGATAATAACCCTTACCTGAACCCGGAGGAGTTTAAAAAATTAGTTCCTTTCAAAAAATTATGCGTTAGCGTGAGGTCTGATTATATGAATGCCATATACGGCATGACGACTGTTAATCATGATCACCTGTTCTCTTATGTTTTGACAAGATATCGGAAAAACAGTTTCAGTGAAGACGACTTTAAAAACCGTGTTTTTCTTGCCATCGAATATTTGCGTAGTATCGGCATATCCAATTGCCACACGTCTCTCTACAAAAAGCAGTTTTATCTTCTTACCGATGATTATCATGAAAAATACGATAATTTTATAAAAGAAGCCGTAGCTAACAACTTCATTACTCTGGAAAACGGGATAATCACTAAAAACAGTGAACGATTCAGCAGGAAGTCAGATTTTCATGCCATCAGGAAGGATAATATCATTGAGGTTCTCAAAAACGAGATAGAGCCTCTCCGGGGTTTCGTCACGGCCATGGACCGCCTGATGATCCTTCCAGCCTTTTTTGTCCGCTGGAAGATAAAAAATCACTTTATCAAACTGGATAAGAATCTCTTTGAGCAGGACTATCAAGAGTATTATATAAAAGATGAGAGCAAGCCCAGAAATATCGGAGAGCCTTTCTTTCTGAAACGTTTTTTCAGCAGAAAGGGAGTTATTCTGGTTCATGGATATATGGCGGCGCCGGAAGAAATCAGACCGCTGGCGGATTATCTTTATAAGAATGGCTATAATGTTTACGGTGTCCGGTTGCGTGGGCACGGCACAGCGCCTGATGACCTAGCCTGCCGAAACTGGGAAAAGTGGTACGATTCCGCAAGCCGCGCTTACATTATCATGAAAAACAGCGTCAAGACATTTTCTATCGGCGGCTTTTCCATGGGTGCCGGAATTGCCCTGCTGCAAGCTGCCAATAAGCACGGCAGGTTTGCCGGAGTAATATCCATCAACGCTCCCATCAAGTTGAAGGGCATCGCTTCCAAGTTTGCGTATCTTGTTGTGGCGTGGAATAAGTTGCTCTCAAAAATTAATGTGAATAAGGGGAAAATGGAATTCGTTGAAAATGTCCCGGAAAATCCGGAGATAAACTATCTCCGAAATCCCGTGAGCGGTGGGAGTGAACTGGGGAAGCTCATGAAGCTCGTCGAAAATCAATTGAAGAATGTGATGGAGCCGACGCTTATCATCCAGGGCTCAGATGATCCCGTAGTGAATTCAGTAAGCGCACTGGAAATCTTTGAAAAGCTCGGCACAAAAGATAAACAGCTTCTCCGGATTTACGCCCAGCACCACGGTATATTGCGGGGAGGAGAAGCTGACAAAGTAAATACGATGGTTTTGATGTTTTTAGAAAAAATATCCTCCGGCAACTGATTTGAAAATAGGAATATAAGATTAGAGAGGTTTCTATGATCGAACGATGGATAAAGGAAATAAAAAAAGAATGTCCGCCGGATATGCTCGGTATGATTCTATTCCATAATGGAATAGTGCGGGCTACGGCGAAGGATGGTGGAAAAGTTCAGGCGATGAATCTTTCCTTCGATAAGACAAAGCTCGAAGCCGCCGTGCGTAAATTTAAAAAGAAAAATGGCATCGCCGACATCAAGGCGTGGATTAATGAAGGCCATCTCCAGGTAGGCGACGATATTATGAACATTTGTGTGGCCGGAAGATTTCGAAAAGATGTGTTGCCCGTCTTTCAGGAACTTATTACGGTGATTAAAACGGAGATAGTTAAGGAAGAAGAGATTTAACAGTTTTTCTTGCCAGGGGAACCATTACAAAAAAATCATGTCAATAATTAAGTATTCTGTCCACGGAATTTCCCAGAATTGTCTTCCTCACGAGTCTGATTTTTTAATTGCGCTTTTCATTATCTCAAGATTATCTATTCCAGTTTTGTTGTCGACGGACATTGAAGCCAATAAAACTGGGTCAGGCGTTTTTTTTATATTACGACGTCCCAGTTGATTATATAATTCTTCATATTCAGATTTTAGCTTTGTTATCGCTGCTTGACTCTGATGTATTAATTCAATTGAATCATCTTTCCCATTTTTTTCTTGCTTATCGAGTTCCGCCAAGATGGCATTACAAACACGGGCACCTTTGCCAAAGGTTATTTTCATTTCCTCAATATATTTAGCAAGGACTGTCCGCTCATCAAATTCTTGTTTGCGTCGTGAAATAAAGAGACTTAGAAGTGAAATCAGCAGTGCAATAATAGAAATCCACAAGCTAATTGGTTCACCGAAGATAGTCATTTCTTTACCTCATAATAAATTCTAAATATGATAACATCGTGGTTGACGGGCGCGGCGTTAGACGCGTACCGTCCAACCATCTTGTTGGCAATTAATCTTTTTCTGCTTCAAATTCTCTCCTCATGCTCGCGATAACATCACCATACACCTCTCGGATGTTGCCTTTTGAGAACCGAATCTGATTGATGCCAAGTATGTTTGAGAACTCCTTGACGCCTTCCTCCAAAAGGGCAATGGCCCTGGTGAACCCGATATTTCCTTGGAAGAGGCCCAATTCGTGTATGACATTCTCTCGAGCATGAATCTCGCCGTCGGCATGCTCATCCTCACCCGTAAGGACGAGCAACGCAAATGAAGATTTGTTAAGCATATCTTCGAGGACTTCTTTGATGCTGAGACCTGCACGAGGTCCTATCTCGTAAGCAACTACTTCGAGACCATGCTGGTCATGAAGATGGTCTTTCAGATCTCGCCATTGAGGGGCTCGTCCGTGCCCGATGAAAACCTTGACGGGTTCTGTCTCGACGACCATTTTGCTGGCGTCGAGGTGTCTCTCAAATACCCGAAAGACATCTTCTACGTCCCGCCTCGAGGAAAGACTGACAATAACGGATGTATTCGTGCCGTAACTTCCCTCGACTATGATTCGGTTATCCTGAGAGATATGATCAAACCGGAATGTGTCAGATTTTGGATACTCGGCGAGAAACTCCTCACGGGTGTCAAAAGACCAAGACTCATTTCCTATGGACACTATCATTTCGTATGGTTTTCCAGCATCCGTATCTTGGTTCAGCTTTGCGAGGAACAGGTTGTATGCCTCCTCTACGACGTTTACTGCAAAGAATGTATTATAGTAATACTTACGTTTCTTCATTGTTGCGCCCTATGTACTTGTTCTATTCAGTTTCCAACATTGCTTATATGGATCGGCATAATATCCCGAAAACTGGGAACGCCATATTGATTTTATATTTGTTTCTTTGCAATTCCAACTTATTATTTTCGATTTTGAACAGTATACGATTTGTTTAGTCGAAATAACTTTTATCGCGGCGGTACCAGTAATTGGGAAGAATGCGGTACATAATTCTGGACAACACGTCTATATATTCTTTCGTTCTTTTATCATACTGACAGGCTTGAATAATCATATCTTTGATGGCGTCTTTGTTGCCTGCTTCATTAAATATTTTGTAGGCGCAGGAAAAAAGCGGGCTGTACATGTTTTTCTTTTCTAAATATTTATAAACATTTCTGATCGTATTGGGGCCTTCGGGAGTTCCATCAATTTGCTCCAACACACGCAAGTTGGTTTCGATGGGATTACCGGCATAGAGCTCATAAAAATATTTTCCATAGCGGTAGTTTTTACTGGCCAGAGACGAAACAGTTACATACATGTCGCCAACGCCTGCCTGGCTGTGAAAAGCCTGAAAACTTCCGCCCAAAAGACGGGATAACGAACGAATTTCCACGCCGGAACGGGCAAATATAGTGCCGGGGATTGAATCGCCCAGTTCCAGCGAATCAGCCATCCCCTTAATATTCGCCACAATATTTTTTAAAGCGCCGCAGGCTTCCACTCCGACAACGTCAAAGTTATAATATGAATTTATTTCATTGCGGTTAAATTTAAGTAAATCTTCCCTGATAATATTGGCAATGCGTCTTTTGCCGGCGACTGTTAAACAAACAGGATTGCCCAAAGCTATATCCATGTCAAAAAACGGCCCTCCAATACACCCCAACTGATATTTATGTTTTAAATTGTATAGATTGCTGTTGATTAGTTGTGAAGGTGTTATCAGCTCCTTGGAAATTTCATCGGAAATCAAACCTTTTATCGGAGAAATAAGACATGTATCGCCGGCTTTTTTATCAATCATTGGTTTGAGATAATTGAGCAATTCCGGCAGACGGTTCATGGTTATGGCCAGAATAATAAAATCATTATTTTCGACGATGTGTTCCAAATCGTTTGTGGCGTATACTTTGGGCGACAGGCGGGGAACGCTTTCCATCCCACCCAATCGTTTAGCTAAATCTTCTGTTAAGTGGAGGGGGTTTAAATGATCTCTGTTGATCGCTTTGCAAACTTCTGAATCATGGTAATAAATAGCCACGCGTTTGTTATCACGGCCAAATTTATAGGCAAAAGATGTGCCCAAACGTCCCGGACCAATAATGGCCACCCGCGTTGCATCTAAATTAGAGGTTATTATCATATGTGTTCTTTACCATAGTTTTAGGCTATTATTATAGGAAATAATGTATCCGGCTGTCAAATTCTAATAGCTTTTTTCCGAAAATAAAATTAAACTACGTTTATTAATAAGTGGAACTCCCGCCGGCAGGAGCCGGGGGATTCCAAGTCGCGGGACTCAGTTCTTTTTATTGTTGAAACTCCAATTCCGAAAGCGTAGCGGAATTGGTAAGTTGAACAATCCCGCGCAGCGGAGGGTTTCATACCCGTGAGTTACATTATCATAAATGATTGTTTAAAAAAAGCAATGCCTTAATCGCCTGAAAAAAGTTGTCCTTTTTAGGGGGCGCTTCAGAAACGATTGGTTATACTGACTATTGGCTTCAGATTTTAAATTAGTTAAAGAGAGTTAAAAACTTTAAACGAGATTATATTTTTATGGCCAAAACAAATGCGGTTCCCGAGGAAAACAAATTGCTTTTCTCCGATGGAACTATAAAAGAAAAAAAATTCCTCCAGGACGGTAAATTAGAAGGTGAATATACCTCCTACTACAATAATGGCCAAATAATGGCGCATCTGTTTTTTTTCCACGGCAAAAAAAATGGCGCGGCGGTGGCTTATTATAACGACGGCCATGTAAGGGAAAAGGTAAATTTTATTAATGGCCGGATGGATGGCGAATATATTTCTTATTATGAAAACGGGCATATCAGAGAACATGAAAATTACAAAAATGGTAAGCTCGACGGCAAATATCAAATTTATTATAAAACCGGACAATTAAAAGAAGAAGAAAATTTTAAAAACGGCAAATTTGACGGCGAGTATATTTGTTACTATAAAAGCGGGCAAATCAAGGAGAGGGGGTGTTTTAAAAACGATAAACGGGAAGGCGAATATCTTGCGTATTTCAAAAGCGGGAAGATAAAAGAAAAAGCCACTTATAAAAATGGAAATTGTGTAGGCAAATTTCTTGTTTTCAATGAAGATGGTTCCCATTCCCCGGAAGCAAATACTGACGATGACGGCGTTCTGGATAATTGGGAAGAAAAAGATATTGCTAATTTGCTTCAGGACTTAAAACACTTCGAAAAAAAATAAAAGTAATCATGTCTCTAATTTTAGAGGGAAATCAGCATGATAAATAAAATACTCATTCCTACTGATGGTTCCGCTAATAGTCTCACCGCTTTAGAATACGGAATTTATATCGCCCATAAACTAGGCGCTGCCTTAATCGGCCTTTATGTTCTGGATGTGAATTTGATTCAGGGGCCGATGCTTACCGACATTTCCGGCTCAGTCGGAATGCCGCCTTACGACGGTTTTTTTGACGTCATTGAAACAGCTCTTAACGAAAAGGCAGATTGTATCTTGAAAGAATTTCAAGAGCGCTGCCAGAAATCCGGCATTAATGTCGAAGTAAAAAAAACGATCGGTAAAATCAGCTCAATAATCATCGAAGAAGCCCATGGCGCTGATTTAATTTTGATGGCGAAAAAGGGTGAACACTTTCACTTAAAGGAAGGCGGGCTTCTTGGTTCTGTTGCTGAAGCTGTTGTCCGTGATTCGGGGAAACCGGTGCTGGTCACTCCCGAAACTTTTCTGGAAATAGAAAGCATGGGGCTTGCTTACGACGGCAGTGATTCAGCATCCAAAGCTTTAAAGCTTTCTTTGGAATTATCGGACCAAGCTGTCTGGCCGCTGACAGTTGTCATCATCACATCAGATGCGGAGAAAGCCGATACTTTATCCACACAGATAGAAGAGATGCACCAAAAAGAATCAATTGCCCCGACAGCTGATTGCGAAATAATAATCCTGTCTGGAAAAGAACCCGATGAGATTATCAAGTTCATCCGTGAAGGCGCTGTGGAATTAATGGTCATGGGAGCCTATGGGCACAATCGTCTGCGCGAATTACTCTTAGGCAGCACTACATCTCACGTTATTCGCAAAAGCCCGATTCCTGTTTTGCTGACACGCTGAAAGATTATCCTTCTCAGAACCTCACCATGATATTTTGTTATATTTTTATATTGCGGGTTGTTTTTTATTGACACATCATGATGTTCTTCTTATACTGCATTCCGCCAAAAACAAGGTCTTGTACTAAAAATAAATCGATGGAGGTCATCATGAATCAGCCCATTTCAATCAGTCCTGATGGAGTTAAATACCCGTTACCCAAGGAAGAAGATTACAAAAAGGAAATGGCTCGCATAGAGAAACTGGTGGCCCATGCCCGAAAAAAGAGACAGGAGATTGTTGTCGTCATGGGAGTAGGCTTTGTGGGCTCTGTTATGGCGGCCATCATTGCCGACACAACGGATAAGTCCGGCAAGTCTGGCAAGTTTGTGATCGGAATGCAGCGGCCGAGCAAAAGAAGTTACTGGAAGATACACAAACTTAACGATGGCGTCTCGCCGGTCAAGGCGGAGGATCCTGAAGTGAACCCCATGATCAGGCGTTGCGTTTTAGAGAAGAAGACCCTCGTGGCGACTTTCGTTTACGATGTTTTGAAGCTTGCCGACGTAGTGGTTGTAGACATCCAACTAGATTACGCCAAGAACGAGCTGGGTAATGTGAGAAACGGTCATGTAGAGATGACTGCCCTGGAAGAATCCTTTGATATTATCGCCCATCGCATTCCTGCTCACTGCCTTGTCCTCATCGAAACAACCGTAGCGCCGGGAACCACAGAGCAGGTAGCCTTGCCGGCCATGAGAAAGGTCTTCCGTCAAAGAGGCATCAAGAGCGATCCGCTGATTGCCCATAGCTATGAGCGCGTCATGCCGGGAAGAGATTACGTAGCATCCATTCGCGATTTCTGGCGCGTCTGCTCCGGTGTTAACGAAAAAGCCAAGCATAGAGTTGTCAAGTTTCTCAATGAAGTGCTCAATACCAAGAAGTTTCCCCTGACGGTGCTTGACCGGCCCATTGAATCAGAGACTGCCAAGGTTGTTGAAAACAGTTACCGGGCTACCATTCTTGCCTTTCTTGATGAGTGGAGCCTCTTTGCCGAGAGAAACGGTGTAGATATCATCAAGGTGATCAAGGCGATAAAAGTGCGACCGACACACTCAAATATGATTTTTCCCGGACCTGGTATAGGGGGTTACTGTCTTCCAAAAGACGGTGGCCTCGGCGTATGGGCAAACCGTCACATCCTTGGTTTTGAAGACGACACTTTCCGGATGACCCCACTCGCCATTGACATTAATGATACACGATCGCTGCACGCCGCCCAACTCGTCAGAGACGCCTTGCGCAATATGAGCGTGCCCATCGCTAGCGCGGAAGTTCTCATCCTGGGAGCCTCTTATAGAGAAGATGTAGGCGACACCCGATATAGCGGCTCTGAAATTCTTATCAGAAGACTCACCGAAATGGGTGCCGAGATCAGCGTGCATGACCCCTATGTCGATCAATGGCTTGAGTTCGAAAATCAGGAAGAGCATTCTACTAACAACAAATCCATCTTCTTCCGCAACCAGAAAAAGTTGAGAGACTTACGGGTTCAAAAGGATCTGATCAAATCCTTGAAGAATATCGACGCCCTTGTTCTTGCTGTCCGGCATGAAGCATATCTCAATATGGATCCCTCAAAGGTAATAAAGGCCGCAGGCCACCCTATTGCCATCATAGATTGCTTTGGCATCCTCGATGACGACCGTATCCGACGCTACCTGGAAAGAGGCTGCGAAGTTAAAGGTCTTGGCAGAGGGCATATTAAGCGGCTAAAAGACGAAGTGATCAAAAAGAAAACCTGAGAGACGATGTCAAAGACGTTTATTGTTTGAAATAATCAGCGGCTGGGGAGGTTATCAAAGCTTATGATCAACCATTTTTTTCAGTGTGTCCAGCAAATCGTATCTGGTTAAATCGTATTGAATCGGGGTAATCGTGATATAACCCGAAGCCAAAGCGCCGACATCAGTATCTTTCTGTTCAGGGGCAGATGGGAATTCACCGGAAAACCAGTAATAAATATTTTCTCTCGGATCCATGCGCTTTTCAAAAGTTTCGACAATATTTCCCTTTGCTTGCCGGACAACAACCACGCCTTTAATTTCTTCCTGGGGAAGGCAGGGAATGTTAACATTAATTGCACTGCCTTTAAGCTCCGGACTGCGCAATATTAATCGGGTCATCTTGCGGGCAAATTTTGCGGCATAGGTAAAATCTGCTTCTTTATGAGTATTGAGAGAAACCGCTAAAGCGGGAACGCCCATGATTGCCGCTTCGGTTGCGGCGGACACAGTTCCCGAATAAAGAACATTAATGCCGGCATTGCCTCCCCTGTTGATTCCCGAGACAACCATATCCACCGGCTTATCCGATAATTCTTTAATCCCTAATTTGACGCAGTCCGCCGGCGTGCCGTATACCGCGTATCCTAAAAAGTTAGCGTTCTTAGTGGCGCGGCGCACCATCAGGGGACGAAAGATCGTAATAGCGTGTCCTACCGCGCTTTGTTCAATTTCCGGCGCGACAATCAAGCAATCCGCTTCCTGGGAAAGCTCCTCATAGAGAGCGCTTAAGCCTTTGGCATAAATTCCATCATCGTTGGTAAGTAAAAATCTCATAAAACTTTTTCCTTTTCGCCTTTTTGCCTGAATCTATTGTACCTGCTCAAATTTTCCGTCTTTAACTCTCAATATAAAAGGAATTTTTTGAGCAACTCTATCTGAATCAAAATAAATACTGCCCGTTGCGCCATCGTAATTATTCATTTTCTTCAGGGCGGCGGCAAATTGCCCGCGTGTTTTAATTTCTATGTTATCCAAAACACCAATGATCATTCCGGCTGTATCATAAGCCAGCGCTTCAATATTTTCCGGCTCACGGCTATACTTTGTGTAATAAACATCAACAAAGTTGCTCGTTTCCGGAAAGAAACTATTTGGAAAAAAACTATCAACGAAGATGGCTTCCTCCAGATCTTCCGTGCCATTTTTCAACAAATCCGGCGAGTGCCATAAACTTGTACCCAAAAGTTGAAAGCCTTTCACATCATAAAAAGCAAGTTGCGATGTAATCATTTTTACCCGCGAAGAGGAATCAGGAATAAACAAAGCTTCGAAATCAACGGATATTGTGGTTTTATTTTCCGCTTGATCATCACGTTTTTTTTGAGGAGCATTAATAATAATGCCGGTTAATTTATTAATTTCTTCTTTAAAATCTGTTTGATTTTTGCTGTAGGAAATTGTTTTCTCCACTTTGCCGCCTATGCGTATTACTTCCTCACGAAAAATTTTCACCATTTCCTCGCCATAATCATCTTTAGGATATAAGACGGAAAATATCGCGCAATTCAAATCATACAGTGCATATTTTACTAAAGCTCTGATTTGCTGTGTGGGGGTCAAGAAATTCTGGAAGACATATTCGCCGATAGAAGTTACCCCTTCTTTGGGTGTTATTAAAATTAAAGGCACTTTCCATTTGTCTGCTTCGCGGGCCGCATCCATGGCTTCCGCGGTTCCGGTAACGGCAACAATCGCCATAACATTTTCAGCATTGGCCAAATGTGCTATGGCCGCTTTTGTTCCTTCCGGCAATCCGCGGGAATCTTCAACAATAACTTTCCATAAACCTTTATTTTTTTCATCAAATGTCCCCGTAGCCAACAAGATTGCATCCCGCGCTTTATTTCCCAAATCAGCATACTGTCCGGATAGGGGAAGCACACATCCTAAGGTATTGCGATTGAGCTTGGCAGAAGGAGGTATAATTGCCGGAAGTCCGGCCTCCGGCGGTTTTACCGGCAATGATTTTACTTCCACGGGTGGAATCGGAACAGGCTTTTCATCAGCAATTGCCATTTTTGAAAAGCAGAGGGAAAAAATGACCAGCAACAAAATAAATATTTTGTCAAATATCCGGTAAAAGTTCATTTTGCCTCCTTAATAATTTTCAGCATATAGTTACGAGCACGTTTAGCCAAATCGGGCCTGTCCAATAAAATAGAAATCTCATTATTATACTTCAACGCCGCTTGCGTAAGATTGTGGCTGCCCAGAAGAACCAGCCGTTCGTCAATTACAATAAGTTTTGTATGCGTTGTTCGGAGCGGTGAATCGAAATAGACCGCGACACCTTTCTCTTCAAGAAGTTTCCCGGTCTGTCTGTTTTGAATATTCAGTTCATCTGAGCGGTTGGCTGTCGTTTCTAAAATTGCGGTAACCTTTACGCCTCTTTTTACCGCTTTCGCCAAATGCTCCAGAATCCGGTCGGGATAACTGTTTTTGTGCACACCGGCTTTAAAAGAAAAAATCGACAAAAAGATTTCGCTTTGCGCTTCATCAATGGCCTTTAACAACGCAGGGAAGTAATCTTCATTGGTCAGAAGAATCGCCGCACATGCGGTATCGGAATTTTGATTGCGCTTTTCCGCGGCGGGTGCCGGAGAATACGCCGCGGTAATTAAAACAATACTGCCTACCAAGACAATCATTATTTTTTTTCTAAAAGAAAATCTATTCATGGTCATCCTTTATTGTAATACCAAGTTGCATAGAATCTGCCGCCTTACCGGCGTCAATTCCCGGTAAGGTAAAGGCTGTTTTTATTGAGCTCCTTTTCAGTAGCTCCCCCGGTCAAAGGATCATTTTCGGCAAGGAGGAAGTTCTGTGTTAGCCAAAGACCGGAGGTGCGTCCCGCAGGGGAGCGCATAGCAAATAAAGTTTTTACCTTACCGGTAATTACCATCTGCAAGATGGTAACTTACATGCGATTTGGTGTAAGTATTGTATAATATTTTTCAGCGCTGGTCGACATAAAAAAGCCCGAAACTTATTTCAAGTTTCGGGCTCTGGGGGTTAAATATTTGCTACTTCACTTCTTCAAAGTCGGCATCGACTACATCGTCGTTTTTTTTGCCTGACGCTTGCTGTTGATCACCTGCCTGTTGCTGTGCTCCGCCATCTGCCCCCGGCCCACCCTGGCCGCCGGCTGTCTTTGCATACATGGCCTCCGCTAGTTTATGCGAAACAGTCATCAATTCATCTTGAGCCTTCTTGATGGCTTCAATGTCGTCACCTTCGAGTGCTTTTTTCGTTTTAGTTATAGCTTCTTCAATTTTAGTTTTCTCCGCAGCATCAACTTTATCGCCGAACTCTTTGACATTTTTCTCCACGCTGTAAACCAGAGAATCGGCGTGATTTCTTGCTTCGATCAATTCTTTGCGGCGTTTGTCTTCTTCCGCGTGCGCCTCTGCATCGCGGACTAACTTTTGGATTTCAGCCTCAGATAAACCGCTGGAAGCAGTTATTTTAATGCTTTGCTCCTTACCTGTGCCCAGATCTTTCGCATTCACATGCACAATTCCGTTGGCATCAATATCAAAAGAAACTTCAATTTGCGGCACGCCGCGCGGCGCGGGCGGAATGCCCACCAGTTCAAAGCGTCCCAGCGTTCTGTTATCAGGAGCCATCTGGCGTTCGCCCTGCAGAACATGAATGCTCACCGCCGGTTGATTGTCGGCAGCCGTGGAGAAAGTCTGGCTTTTTTTGCAGGGAATAGTCGTGTTTTTCTCGATGAGTCTGGTCATAACTCCGCCTAACGTTTCAATGCCCAAAGAAAGAGGAGTTACATCCAGCAATAAGACGTCTTTGACATCGCCTGCCAGAACACCGCCCTGAATGGCAGCGCCGACGGCCACAACTTCATCCGGATTAACGCCCTTATGCGGCTCTCTGCCGAAAATTTCTTTGACCTTCTGCTGCACGCGTGGCATTCTGGTCATACCGCCAACCAGAATAACTTCGTCAATATCCTTCGTTGATAAGTTGGCGTCTTTAATCGCTGTCTGGCAGGGTCCGACCACTTTATTAATTAACTCTTCCACAAGCGATTCCAGCTTTGCTCGTGTGAGTTTAATGTTCATATGTTTGGGACCGGAAGCGTCCGCCGTGACAAATGGTAGATTGATGTCGGTTTCCAGCGCCGTGGAAAGTTCCATCTTCGCTTTTTCCGCCGCTTCTTTCAGTCGTTGTAGCGCCATCTTGTCGTTTCTTAAATCAATGCCTTGATCTTTTTTAAATTCCGCAACAAGATAATCCATTACGCGTTGGTCGAAATCTTCCCCGCCCAAATGTGTATCGCCATTGGTAGATTTGACCTCAAAGACGCCATCGCCGAGTTCCAGAATCGAAATATCAAAAGTTCCGCCACCGAGATCAAAAACGGCGACTTTCTCGTCCTTCTTCTTGTCCAAACCGTAAGCCAGAGCGGCTGCTGTTGGTTCATTGATTATGCGTAAAACATTCAGCCCTGCAACCTTGCCGGCGTCTTTAGTTGCCTGTCGCTGAGAGTCGTTAAAATAGGCCGGAACGGTAATAACCGCATCGGTTACTTTCTCTCCCAGATAATCTTCTGCAGTCTGTTTCATCTTTGTCAGAATCATAGCCGATATTTCTGCGGGAGAATAATTCTTGCCCCGCACCGTTACCTGCGCGTCACCATTGTTCGCTTCAGTAATCTTGTAAGCTGTGATCTTTACATCTTGCTGAATTTCCTTGGAGCTGTATTTTCTGCCAATCAGTCTTTTGACGGCGTAAACAGTATTTTCCGAATTAGTAATCGCCTGTCTTTTGGCTACCTGTCCCACCAGTCTTTCGCCATTTTCCGAGATGGCCACAATAGATGGCGTGGTGCGATTACCTTCCTGATTGGCGATAACAATAGGGTCTCCGCCTTCCATTATAGCTACGCACGAATTGGTTGTTCCTAAATCGATTCCGATAATTTTTCCCATATTTCTTCCTCCTTATTCTCCTATATCCTCATTTTTTTCACATATATCATTTTCTTTATTTGTCTTTTTACAGACGCAGACCCTTGATGGTCTTAAAAGCCGGCCATTGAGCAAATAGCCTTTTTCCATTTCGCTGACGATTTTGTTATCTTCATGCTGGTCGCTTCCCATCTGCATTAAAGCTTCGTGAAAGTTCGGATCAAAATCCATACCTGCGGTTTCAATTCTTTCCACACCATGTTTTTTCAAACAATTTAAAAGCTGTTCTTTAATAAGAGCAATACCCTCTTTAAATGCCTGAACATCGCCGGTGTCATGCTCCAAAGCCCGATCCAGACTGTCTATAAAAGGCAAAATATCTTTGATGAGTTCTTCATTGCCATACTTGATTATATCAGTTTTTTCTCTGGCCGCACGCTTTCTGTAATTATCCAATTCGGCAACTGCACGCAGATACTTATCGTAATTGGCCGCAGCCTCTTTTTCCTTTTCTTCCAGCTTTTTATTTATATCCACATTTTCTTGAGGATGGTCTTCCGTAACAACTTTGTCTGCATGGGGCTCGCCGAGTTGCTCATGTTTATCAGTATGTTCTTTTTTAATTTTCACCCTTACCTCTGAAAAAAAGTTCTTATTATTTAAAATCAGGCTTTTGGAAAAGTTTTATATCTACCAATTCACAAATAGCATGACCGGCTGTAATATGCGTTTCCTGAATACGTGCCGTATTGGAGGAAGATACATGAATAGAAAAATCAACAATTTTTGCAACATCTCCCCCTTCCTTGCCGGTGAAAGCAATAGTTACCAATCCCATCTTCTTGGCCATTTCTAGGCCCTTCAAAACGTTGGCGGAATTACCGCTGGTGCTAATGCCCCAAGCGACATCCCCGGGTTGACCGATAGCCCTGATTTGCTTGCTGAATATTTCTGAAAAATCATAGTCGTTGCCAATACTCGTAATAATAGAAGTGTCGGTGGTCAGAGCTATAGCTGGAAGAGGCGGACGTTCGATTACGAAACGGTTCACAAACTCCGCAGCAATATGTTGCGCATCGGCAGCCGAGCCACCATTGCCAAAAAGCAAAATCTTATTGCCCGCTTTTAGCGCGGCAGTCAGAGCCTCAATAACATTAACCAGTTTACTTAGATTTTCATTAATAAAAGTATCTTTGACGCGACTGCTTTCCTTAAATGTTTTTATTATGTGATCTTCCATACTTATCTATCTGAAGTCCTTTTAAAATTATATCCAGCAAAGCGGCTTTAATATATTTACGGGTGTATCACCTGTCAAGGGCATGAGGCTGAAATTTCTTATCTTTTTAAGGATGATGTTTAATCCCGCGACATGGAAGCCTCCGGATTCAGACTAGGTAGGAATGCGCCTTAACCCGCGGGAGATCGCATTATCCTCCGCTTCGTGGGATATCCCCGCTAAGCTACATTTGCGGGATCAATTCCATTTGCGCTTCAAATTTCGTTTCACTCATTTTCAGCGAATGTCATTGATTCGACCTGTAAGCTTTAGTCGCAGATGACCTTCAGATTATGCACTTTATTTCTGAAGATGGGGTCTCATTATTGCAAGGAGCCTCCGGCTTCTGACGGGGGCTCCATTTAACTGCCAGTTACAATATTTATATTAAAGATATTCTAACTGTTTTTGTGATTTTAAGTTATCCGGGAAAACTAAAATGTTTAAAGAAAGTTATAGACTATGCAGGTTTAAAACTAGTTGTAGCCTTCGTCGTAAGCAATCATGTCCAGATGCAATGTAGCAATATCTTCAACGTCGAGATTTGGCTCCTCGCTTGATTTAGGCAATTCAACGGTTTTGATATAGCGCCGGCACTTATTGCAAACATCCACCCGATAACGCTCTTCGCCTTCCACTTCAAAATAAGCCAAAGAATGCTGTTCCTCGTTGCCACAGAATGGACATTTGATCCGATGAAAATACCATTTAAAGCCGCACTGATGACAAAACAGATATCGCTTTCCTTCTTCTTCGCCTCTAATTTCACCAATTTTCGGTTCTTTGCCGCAAACGGGGCAGTATCCTTCCGACCAGTTCGATTTTTTTACTATTTCCCCGTATTTTTCAGCAATGCTTTCTAATTCCGGTCTTAAGCTTTCTTCAGTAAAAAGATCAATCAAGTCAATATTTTCTTCAGCTTCGCGGCCTGCCAGCAATCCTTGTGCATCAGTTTCTTCAGTCTTGCGGTCAAAAGAAGCGCGAATAGTTTTTTCCCAATCAAATTGTTGACTTTTAATTATGTCGATAATATTTTTCGCTACTTCGGGCATCCTTTTTTCAGCAATAGAAATTAGTGAATTAAAATACTCTTTGGGACGCGTTAAATCATACTCTTTTCCCGTGAAATCAATTAAGGGAAGTCCCCCCTCCATTTTTTTGGTGATTAAATTTTCTTCCACATGAAAAATGGGATCTTTCATGCTATTGCGGTATTCTTCCCGCAAAATTAAAATATCTGCCATTATATCCAAAAGTTCGGTGTAATGAGGATTAGCTGATTTGTAATCCTCTATTGTTTTTAAAGATTTACGCAGTGTTGCGACCATATTCACTCCTTCTAAGAAAATATATCCATATGTAAGTTACGCGGTCTATATCTGCTTTCCATGGTATCTTCAAGAAATATTTCCCTGTTCACAATATGGTGATTATTTTTAGAAAATCAAGAGTTTACTAAAAATAAAGCTCGCTGCAAGCAGTGAACTTTATTTTTTTATTATCCCGATACGCTTCGCGTGCGGGATAATTTCCAATAGCTTTTGGCTATTGGATAATTCGACTAACAAACTTTAATACGCTTCGCTTTTAAAGTTTGAGTCTCATTACGTCCAGCAAACTTTAGTGCAATTCGTTTCTGAAGCTTGGGTCTCATTATCAGCGAGTCTCATTAAAAGAATATAAAAGTCATTATAATGAATAAAACCAATAAAATGGGTATGGAGTATTTAAACATGTATCCAAAGAAACTGGGCATCTTCACACCGGCTTCTTCGGCAATAGACTTGACCATAAAATTGGGCGCATTGCCGATATAGGTATTTGCTCCCATGAAGACTGCTCCGGCTGATACTGCCGTCAGATAAGGAATTTTTTCCACAATCAGTCGGGCAACCGCCTGAGCTTCCGGCATTCCCGGATAAAACTTACCGATTGCGCTGTTAAAGAAGGTCAGATATGTTGGAGCGTTATCCAGAAAACTGGAAAGAACTCCAGAAGCCCAGAAATAATGCGCCGGTGTGTTGATTAATTTTATTAAGAATGCTAACGCTCCATTTTCGCCTGCTTTTATAATGGCCAGCGCCGGTATGATGGTCATAAAAATGCCCGCAAATAGATAAGCCACTTCTAATATGGGAGCCCAGCTAAACTCATTGCCCTGTCTGACTTCCAGCTTGGTGAAGATAAGGGATAAAAATCCCATAATAATCAAAACGGCATCCTTGATTAAATTTGCGATGGATTGATGAATGCCGAAAATATTTACTTCGCCCAGCTTTATATTTCCGCTGAACAACACAGCGGCGATGATGCCTGCCAGAAAGATAAAATTGTGAGCGCCTTCTATTTTTAAAGGTTCCATTTCCGGGCTTTGCAGGGCAGGTTTATCTTCTTTTTTGTAATAGAATGAATCTAAAATAAAATACATGCCCAGAAGTATAAAACCAGCAAAAACCATCTGGGGTAGTAGTTTTAATGTCCAAAAGAAGGGAACGCCATGCAAAAATCCAAGAAATAATGGCGGATCGCCCAGCGGTGTCAAAACGCCGCCGATATTGCTGACCAGAAAAATAAAAAATACTACTGTGTGGACTTTATGCTGACGCCGGGTATTGGAGCGCAATATTGGTCTGATCATCAGCATGGACGCGCCGGTAGTGCCGATTACGGACGCGAGTATTGTGCCGATAAGAAGCATAACAATGTTAACAGGGGGAGTTCCTTTGAGTGTGCCTTTAATATAAATGCCGCCCGAGACAGCGAACAATGCCCATAAGAGAATTATGAAAGGTATGTAGTCAACAATAAAAATGTGGACTATTTCGTAAACGGCGACTCCTTTAAAGAAAAACAAAAAAGGTAAAGCCAGAACCAGAGCCCAGAAGGCAGAAACTTTCGGAAAATGATGCTCCCAAAAATGGGGCGCAAATAACGGAATTAATGCTATGGAAAGTAAGATACCGACAAATGGCAGCACAGACCAGATTGGAAGCAGGGCGCCAATATCGCTGGCCGGTAAGTTTGTCGCGGATGTATTGGCAAAACCGGCCGCCGGAACAAGGAGTGACGAGATTAATATCATGGGTAAAAAACAGCCAAATCGTTTCCGAAGATTATTTTCAATTTTCCACATGTGTTATTATTTTAACTTTCAGGAATTATTAAAACAGGCAAATTAATGGCATCAATAATATTTTCATCAGGACTGTCGAACAATAGAGAATATAATTTATTTTTGTGTTTGTGTCCGGTTATTATCAAATCGATATTATTTTTTTCACAATATTTTACGATTTCTTTATCCAAAGAGCCTTTAGAAACAGCATATGTGATTTTTTGATTTTCCAATAATTTAGCCGGGACAATTTCTTTTACTCTTAAGGCTACAGCATCCTCATGATCAGCAGGATGGCGATAACCGGCTTGCATGTCGTTGACGTACAAGATATGTATTGAGCTTTTAAGCGTTTGCGCAAATTCTAAAGCCTTCACTACCGAAGAAACATTTTTTGAATCCAGATCAATTGGATATAAAATATTCTTGAAATTCAGCATAACTACCTCCGAATAATTATCAGAAATTATATATCATCAACAATTTATGTCAACCTTTAAGGCGGGATACGCCGCGAGATAATAATTATTACTTAAAAGCAGATGTTATTGTTGACACTCCAATTCCGAAAGCGAAGCGCAGCGGAATTGGTAAGTTGAACAATCCCGCAAAGCGGAGGGTTTAATACCCCGCAGCTTGCTGCGGAATCTGTTTCCAAAACTTGCTTTGGGGTTAATACCCGTGATTTTCAAAAATTTGATATTTTAAATTATCAGCGCCGAATTGCTGAAACTGTGTTATCATTATAGACGAAGTTTATATCCCCTTTTAAATTTTCTTACTAGTTGTTATATTAATATTAAATATCATTTATGTTTAAATGGGTGTCCGGTATTCAAATATGAGAATCATTTATGTGGCCGATATTCACGGTGCCTTTGACCGTGTTAAAACTCTGTTGTCCGAAACAGTGGCGGATGTCTATATCATTGCCGGTGATCTCATTGATATCCCCTTCTACAATATGAGTACAGCCATCAATTACCATGAGCTTCAATCATATTTTCACGGCTTGCGTGTTAGAATGCAAAAAGAAGATATGGTCATCGAAGATTTTGTAGATGAGTTGCTTAATACGCCTAAAAATTCTGAAGAGATTGAAGAAAAAGGCACAAAATATCAGCGCTACACAATTCGCGCTCGCCGGGTACTTCAACAAAAATACAAGGTTTTGGAAAATATCCTGTCAATGAAACAGAAATCACAGATATTTGCACTGCCCGGCAATTATGATATGGATTTGAAATATACGTCGCTCCATGAGCACGATCTCCACCTGCACTGGCATGATATGCGTGATTTAAGGGTTGCCGGCTACGGTGGAGCGAACATCTGGACTCCGGGGATTCCCGAACGTTACGTAGTGCCTTATGGAGGAAGCGCGGATGTTGAGAGCGGCCGCAACGAAATGTATAATTTTTTCAAAGCTGCAAGACCCGATATAATTGTAAGCCATCAACCGGCGCACGGCGTTCATGACCGGGTAAACCAATTCGGAACATCCGGCTCACCGGCTCTACGCCATTACTGCGATAACAATCCCGTCCTTCTATGTCTGACAGGTCATGTCCATATGGATTGGGGTTTTCAAATCAGTGAGGGAACCATCTACCTAAATCCATCTAATTTCGGGGAAGTAACAACCCTGACCGGCGGTGTTGCGGAAGGCGGTTTCTTCTATACTATCGAGCTGGAAGGCAAGCATGTTTCTAAAATCATCTTCAAGAAGCTTGTTGAAGACCGCATCCATGACATTGCCGATTACTATCCTCAAAACGACGGAAACTGGCAGGAAACAATTGTTGATGCCGGACGTTACAAAGCCCTCAAGCAGGGCGAAAACTTCGATTCAAAAACCGAAAAATACTCTCATATTCCTGAAGTACGACTCTACAATGATATTAAACAGTTTTACCGCATGTTCCAAACGGAAGAAACGGAAGAACGTCTGAACAAGCTCGAAGAGGTTGTTCATCTAATAGAAGAAGGTATTCACAATGTTCGTCCGACCGCATACGCGGTCGGACGAACGGAGCTGCGTCTGAAAGTCGCTTGCTCAACCGCCTGCGGTCGGCAGTTCAACCGTGGCTCCGATATAGCAATGGATATAATGGGTTCCACAAATATGGGACTTTGCGAAAACACTTCCGATATCGATTTTGTGATCTATGTTCGGTGTGATCCTAATTTTGAAGGAGACATCAATACCTGTAAGCAATACAAGAATGCTGAGAAGATTATAGAGAAGATTTTAGAACCCCGGTATGCTTTTCAGATTTTGGACACTATTGATCTCAATATTGTGGAGAAAGCCATCAGGGAAAAAAATTATGAAAATGAGATGATGATGCGCTTTGTTGCTTACCGCTCCATCTGCCGGCCTATCAACTATCGCTTCATCGCTCCGCTGGAGGATCTTTTAAACCAGGATATGGAATTCAGGATGGAAATTGAGGGAAGCATTCGTTCCTATTTCCAAATATTCATCAATACGTCGCAGCACACCCGTTCATTCAAGAAATATGAAAACCGGATAAAAGACATCGGCATCAAGATCCCCGAAACTGTCCGGCTGAAGATCAAAGAGTACTTTGAACAGAATACTGATAGAAATGAATGCGCGGTGAAACCAGAAAAAGCCAAGTAATATTAATTTATATAGAAATATTCCGCCAGCGGTTCATTACTGGGATATCACTCATCAGGAAATTGGATTGATAGAGGTCGCTCTAAATGTTTTTCGCATAATATTCTAACTTATTATACTTGACATGTTTTGTATTTTTGTTAAAGAAAGAAACGCGAAGATGATTTCACTATCATTGTTGCAAAAAAAACAGGAGGATATATATGGCTTATAATAACATTACCGTTTCAACGAAGGATTTCGTAACTACCGTCACACTGAATCGTCCGCCAATGAACTCTGTAAACATTGGCATACGCGAAGAACTGGATCAGCTCGTAACCGAGATAGAGAAAAACAAGGATACCAGAGTTGTCATTATTACCGGTTCCGGAGAAAAGGCTTTTTGCGCGGGCATGGATGTTTCTGACATAGCGAACATTGACAAAGGCCCTAACGGCATTGATGTTTACAACCGGATCGAACGTTCCACAAAACCTTTCATTGCGGCTATAAACGGACACGCTCTCGGTGGTGGATGTGAACTGGCTATGGCCTGCCATTTTCGTTACATGACAGATAACCCCAAAGCAGCTATAGGATGTCCGGAACTTAATCTCGGAATTATTCCCGGTTGGGGCGGTGTACAGAGAATGCCGAAAATAATTGGCAAATCCAAAGCGTTGGATTTTATTTTTTTCAGCAAGAAAGTCAACGGAGCGGAAGCTCTGGCCCTTGGCCTTGTTGATAAAGTTTGCCCGGCCGCCGATTTAATGAAAGAAGCCACGGATTACGCGATTGCGATTTCCAAGAGACCACCGTTGGCTGTAAGCGCGGTTCTTGAGGGAATAGCTATTGGTTTGGAAAAAGGTATGGATGCAGGCCTTGCCTCTGACAAGAAATGGATAGAAAAGCTAAAGACGAGCGCTGACGCAGTAGAGGGAATGACAGCATTCTTTGAAAAACGCCAACCGAATTTCAAGGGAGAATAACTCCAGCCGGTTGGTTTAATGAGTTAAGTTTTTTCACCTCCGTTCCCTTTTTAATGAAGGAACGGAGGTTTTTAATGAGACTTGCTGAAAACGAATCCCGACGAGTCGGGATGAAGTTTGAAGCGTTAGTCGAATTATCCCCGAAGCGTAGCGGGGTGGGATTTGACACTCGCTGATAGTGAAACTCGTTGAGAGCGAATGAAGTGGTGCTCGAAGCGTAAGTGGAATTATCCCTGAAGCGGAGCGGAATGGGATTATATTAATAGACAGGATTTGATCTAACAAGTAGCAAGTATCACTTCTTCTGTAAGTGAGCGTTGAGTATTTTTTACGGAGATGCTTTCTTTCAAACGGTAATAAACATAATTCACGCCTGCCGAACTATCCACATCCCATTAAGATGTCCCTCAATATGCTGAGGTTCCACCGCATATTGAGGCCAAATAAGTCATTTCATTCATCTCCGTTGCTCTCTCTTATTAATCTAACCACCTACTATTAAAGGATGAATCCAAACTTATGATTTTCCTTTAGCTATTGGCCTACTAATTGCTGTTACTATTTATATGGTCCTTTTAACTATATGTATAAATACATTACAAAAAAATATAGGAGAAACTTATGGATGAAATATTTATAAAAAAAGTGCGGGCTGCGGCAGTAGCTGGATGGTGGACTGTGTTAATCTTCTATTGTATTCTGCTAATCCAATGGTTTGCTTATTGGGTGATCATGAGCAGACAACCGGAGGCAATGCTTTGTATCTGGGGTAAAGGCTTTACCTGGGTGGAAATTCGGACTATCTGGCTGTGGGCAATGGTGGCCTATAAGCTCTGCTTCGGAGTAATACTATTTGTTGTCGTCTGGCTGACACTTTGGGCAAGACAACTGGCAAAAAAATAGAACTGGAAGGTTGAAGGGGTCTGCCATAAATTATCTAAAACAGTATTAGACCGATTAAAGACTGGAGAGTGTCAATGCTTAAATACGAATTAAATCGCGCGGAGAGTATATTGATTATTATGCCTAGTGGACCCTTGGAATCAGCAGATTTTGAAAAATTAATACAAGAAGTTGATCCCTATATCAGAGAAAAGGGTAAACTGAAGGGCTTGATGATTTACGCCAAATCCTTCCCGGGATGGGATAATTTTGCGGCCTTCCTTTCCCATATAAAATTTGTCAAGAACCATCATCAAAAAATTAAGAAAATTGCGGCCGTAACAGACGGCACCTTTCTATCGATCATGCCGCAGGTTGCCAATCATTTTGTCAAGGCCGAAGTAAGGCATTTTGATTACGCTGAAAAGGATGCAGCACTAAATTGGCTTAAGGCTGACAAATAAGAATGATGAACATATTTCTTATAAGGACCGATGTCACAATTTACTAAACTTAGAACGTTCCTGGGGTGAATCCGTGGACCATAAACAAAAAAAGGACCTACAGAAGAAGACAGAAAGAAAGCGGGATAACAAGGATAAGAAGAAAAGCGATAAGACTCGAGAGTTGGAAGAGTCAAAGGGAACACGTGTCATTCATCCCATATGGTTCGCTGTGGCGGGATTCATTCTTTCGATGGCGGCATTGCTCTCCTGGTTTTTTTTTCGTATCCCACAGCATTAGAAGTCATCATTGTAATCGTTGTGTTATTCCTAGTGTTCGGCGGTGGTGATGTTTACGGGTGGAGCAGACGCGGGGAGGCGTCATTTCTCGCATTATTTTGGCTCATAAATTCACAATAATTTGAACAGAGGATGACAAACTATGGGAAAATATCCATTGCTTTGGGAATTTGACCAGACAAAAATACCGGTGGATCCAAAAGAGCGTGGGATTGAATTTAATATGCTAATGAAGGTGATTAAGCAAGATATTAAAAAAGGTATACTCAAAGACTGGGGATTATTTGTTGGCGAAAGTCACGGATATTCAGTCGTTCAGGGGACTTAGGTAGAAGTTATCAAAGCAATCCGATGGTACACCCCATTCGTCTATTTTTCGTCTCATCCCATTGCTACAGTAAATCAAGCAGGGGAAATGATAAAAGTCCTGACCAAGTGATTTTGGAAATAATAGGCATTTGAACTAAAGTTGAAATATTTTGACACTGTCAAGGGGGAGGTACATCCAATGAATACAAGTACCCCGAAAAAACCGTTTTCGATGATTCGAGAGTTCCACAGGGCAGACTGGTTTACTCTTACAAACGCTATCTGCGGAATGGGTTCACTTTTCTCCATCATAACATATCTCGAATTGCATGATGTTAGGCACATCTATTTTTCATGCAGTCTCGTCTTAGCTGCACTGATATTTGACTTCTTAGACGGCCGCATCGCCAGGTGGCGGAAAAAGACTTCGATACTAGGTCAAGAACTCGACTCCCTCGCTGATATTATTTCATTCGGAGTAGCTCCGGCAATCATCGGGTACGGTTGCGGTATGCAAGGTCTATACGATCGCATAGTCTTGGTTTTCTTCGTTGCCTGCGGGGTCTCACGACTTGCTCGGTACAATGTCACGGCAGAAACACTCTCCCAGGGAACTGACAAAGTGAAGTACTTCGAGGGAACACCAATACCGACTTCTATACTCCTAGTCTTTATCCTCTCACTAGCGGCATGGTTTGGTGCAATAAACCGAAACCTATGGTTCGGCGAGATCACACTTAGCGGCTTCAAACTTCATCCACTTGTTCTCATGTTTGCTCTTTCGGGTTCACTGATGATCAGCCGATTCCGTATCATCAAGCCATGAGATTGTATAGCAAGAGAGCGAATCATTTCGGCTAGCATCATGCTGACTTTCAAATGGTTATCATTGATTCTCAGTTATGGTACAAGGTGTGACTTTGTAGGTTTTATCTATTGCAAGCTAGACTTAAGTTTTTCACTATCCGTTATGTAAAATAATATAGTTCAGATCACTTATACTATTTCTAAATCAAAGATGATATTGAGGCGGCTAGGCGGAGGCGACGAGGCGTATTAATAATACGTTGAGGAAGCCGACAACGACGCCAACAAAAATAGCGCTTTGATTTAGAAATAGTATCAAATTATAAACATTGCCAATGATTCAGCAACACAAGCCGGTTTATCCTGTCCTTCAATTTCTATTGTGTGGGTGGTTGTTATAAGAAGTCGTCCAGGTTCTTTTTCCTCAACCGCGGAGATAACCATTCGGGAGCGTACCCTTGATCCTACAAGAACAGGATCGATAAACCGGACTTTGTTCAAACCATAATTTACGGCCATCTTCATGCCTTCCGGCAGATATTTTCCCGAACTACTGAACAGGGGGATCAATGACAGGGTTAAAAATCCGTGCGCTATTGTGCTGCCGAAAGGACCATTTTTCGCTTGCTCAACATCCACGTGAATCCACTGATGGTCGTCAGTGGCATCGGCAAAACGGTTGATTCTCTCCTGGTCAATCAGCACCCAATCGCTGGTGCCATTGTCCTGGCCGATCATTTGTTTCATCTTTTCTACAGATACTAGTTCGAACATATTAAAATTCTCCTTAGTTATTATTAATCACTCCGTAAAATATCAAAGCCAGGTAGCTTTAATACTCAATGCCCGCGCGATCTTTGATTCCCGCCTTATAATGATGTCTCACTTCCTTAACTTCGCTGACTGTATCGGCAAGCTCAATTATTTCCGGTGGCGCGTAGCGGCCGGTTAAGATTAGGTCAAGATTTGCTGGTTTGTTCTTAATCAATTCAATGACCTCTGTTAGAGCAATGAGTTTAAAATCCAGCGCCACGTTGATTTCATCAAGGATGACCATGTCATATTTGCCGCTGTTGATCTCTTTTTGGGCCGCATCCAATCCTTTTTGCGCCAACTCAATATCAATGGCTGCTGGATTGTCACGCATGACAAAGCTATCCAGACCGGACATGCGAATGGTTAAATGGGGAAGATATTTCTCCGCGGCAATAAATTCGCCGTACTTTCTTCCCTTCATAAATTGCAGAACAAAAACCTTATAACCCTGACCGATAGCGCGCAGAGCCTGGCCAAAAGCGGCAGTTGTTTTTCCTTTGCCGTTGCCTGTAATTACTATCACCAGTCCCATGGCTGTTTTGACGGTAGTCTTTTTCACTGCTGCAGTTTTCTTTTTTTTGACTGCTTTGAGTGCGGATGTTTTTTTGCTTTTTATGGTTTTCATTTTTTATCCTGATTTTTAAAAAACCGTTGAGTGATTTCTTCCGCCACGGAATACGGATCGGCCTTTCTGCTTTTTATCTTTTCAGCGAAATGCTCAAGTTCACCGCTGACGGTAAGAGATTCCAAAACCGGCTCCAGAAGGCAGGCGGCGAGCGCGTCTTTTATTTCCGCCATCGCTTTGCGGTGCATCCTCTCGGTGAGTTTGCCGCTTTGCTGCAGATATATATGATGCTCTTCGATTTTTTGCGCGAGTTGGGCGATATCTTCGGCAAAAGAGTCCGGCTTAAAAGCATCGCCGATAATCACAATAGGCGGCTTCCAGCCGTCAGCGGTTTTAGGCGACAAATTAAGCATGGAGGTCAATTCCGTTTGCAATTGTTTGGCGCCGGCGCGATTGGCTTTGTTGATGACGAAAATATCGGCTATTTCCATTAATCCGGCCTTCATCGTTTGAATTTCATCGCCCATTCCGGGAACAAGAACAACTGCAACGCTGTGCGCGTGATTGATGATGTCAATTTCCTGCTGGCCGATGCCTACGGTTTCGACAATAATAATATCTTTACCCATTGCTTCCATAACGTGAATGGCGTTGCCTGCGGCATGGGACAGGCCTCCCAGCGCGCCGCGAGTGGCCAGCGACCGGACAAAAACTCCGGTGTCTTCGGCATGGCGCTGCATGCGGATTCTATCACCCAAAATCGCGCCGCCGGTAAAAGGGCTGGTCGGATCAACGGCCAGCACACCGATGGTTTTATTTTGTTTTCGCAGCTCGGTGATCAGAGCATCAGTCAAAGTGCTCTTGCCTGCGCCGGGCGCTCCGGTTATCCCGATGATGAATGATTTGCCGGTGTGGGCGTAAAGTTTTTTGATTTTTGCCCTGGCTTCGGGAATCTTATCTTCAATATCCCTGATGAGGCGGGAGGCCGAGCGGACATCGCCCGCGCAGATTTTTTTTATAATAGAATCCATAGTTTTTTTGCCGTTTTAAAAAAGCTTCTAATGCGGTTTTATGTTTGTTCTAATCCATTCCACAATGGAATCAAGCGATGCTCCGGGAGTGAAAATCGCTTTAATGCCGGAGGAGTAAAGCGCAGGAAAATCCTGCTCGGGAATTATTCCGCCGCCGATAACGGTAATATCCTGAGCGTCTTTTTCGCGTAAAATTTCCACAACCCGCGGGAAAAGAACACGGTGAGCGCCGGAAAGACAGCTCAAACCCACTAAATCAACATCTTCCTGAATAGCTGCCGCCGCGATTTGCTCCGGTGTTTGATGACAGCCCGTGTAAACAACTTCAAATCCGGCATCGCGGAAACAACGGGCGAGAATACGAGCGCCGCGGTCATGGCCATCCAGCCCCGGTTTGGCAACCATCACACGAATTTTTCTTTCCGGCATATAAATCTCCTTAAAATGCAATAACAGTTTTAGAATATTAAGGCTATCGAATCTTATCCCGACAGTTTCGCTGCGGGATAATTCGACTAACAGATCTTGCCGTGCTTCGCTTACAATACCTGAGCCTCATTATTAGTATAATCCCGGGTCGCGATATTCTCCATAAACTTCCCGGTATACGTCGCAGATTTCCTGCAGGGTAGCCAGATTTTTTACCGCTTCTATGCAGTGCGGCATTACGTTTTCACCTTTTTTGCAGGCATTTTTTATATTATCCAACGATTTCATGGCGGCGCGGCTATCGCGTTTACGGCGCACATCCTGAAGCCTTTTAATCTGTTGATCGCCGATTTCTTCGCTAATCTCCACCAGCGGAATGGGATGTTGCTTATTGGTTGAATATTTATTTACGCCTACCATGATTTTTTCACTATTCTCCAACTGCCTCTGAAATTTGTAGGAGGCGTCGGCAATTTCCATCTGCGGAAAACCTTTTTCTATGGCGGCAATCATTCCGCCCATATCGTCAATTTTATGAATATAGTCCCAGGTGGCTTCTTCGATTTCATTAGTCAGGGTTTCAATAAAATAAGAACCCGCCAGAGGATCAATGGTATTGGCCACTCCGGTTTCTTCGGCCAGAATTTGCTGCGTACGTAAAGCAAGTTCCGCGGCGTGTTCGGAAGGCAGGCAGAAAACTTCATCCAGAGAATTGGTATGCAGAGACTGAGTACCGCCCAAAACAGCGGCCAATCCTTCCACTGTTGTACGGACGACATTATTATACGGCTGTTGAGCGGCCAGAGAACATCCGGCCGTTTGCGTATGGAAGCGCAGCCACATGGAACGGGGATTCTGGGCATGGAAGCGGTCGCGCATAATCTTCGCCCATATGCGGCGCGCCGCCCGCAATTTGCAGATCTCCTCAAAGAAATCTATGTGCGAATTGAAAAAGAAAGATAGACGCGGAGCAAAATCATCAACATTTAAACCCTTGTGGCGAATAACGTCTTCCACATATTCTATGCCATCGCGGATAGTGAAAGCCAACTCCTGCACAGCGGTCGAACCTGCTTCGCGAATATGATAACCGCTGATGCTGATAGTGTTCCAGCGCGGAACAAATTTTGTGCCGAATTCGACTGTGTCGCTGATTAGCTTTACCGAAGGTTCCGGCGGGCACATGAAAGTTTTTTGCGCTATGAATTCCTTGAGCATATCATTTTGAATGGTGCCGCCTATTTTGGTAAGCGGTACGCCCTTGATATCCGCAACTGCGCAATACATCGCGAATAAAACTGTTGCCGGAGGATTGATGGTCATGGAAGTGGTAACCTCATCCAGAGGAATGCCTTCCATAAGAGCCAGAAAATCTTCTAGTGTATCTATGGCAACGCCGCACTTGCCCACTTCGCCCAGCGCTTTGGACGAGTCGCTGTCGTAGCCCATAAGCGTCGGAAAATCAAAAGCTGTGCTTAAGCCCGTTTGGCCTTCGCGCAAGAGCATGTGCCAGCGGTGATTGGTGTCTTGCGCGCTGCCCATACCGGAAAACATGCGGAACGTCCAATGGCGTCCCCGGTAGCCGGTGACTTGATTACCGCGCAGATAAGGAAATTCACCGGGGACACTGATGTCTTCGGCAAAATTAATATCTTTAATATCTTCCGGAGTATAGAGTCTCTTAATTTCCGTATCCGAGACAGTGGTAAAGCGTTCTTTTTGGTCAGGATTAGTTTTTAACGATTTTTGAACTTTATCCGCCCATTTTTTGTTGAGTTTCAAAGACGCTTCCTGCATTTCTTTCGAGAAATACACAATTAACCCTCCTAATGTTATTGTTCGGAATAATTAAGAATACCTGTGAACAAAAACTGAAAAGCAGTAACTCAAATCTTTTGTTTTTGTCAAGATATATTCAAAGGAAAGAAATGTAATCAACGCGGAATTTTCTTCGGAGTTTGCCTTAGTGAATACGGTTTGCCCGGCGCATAACATGAAAATCACACATGCCTGGTGGTGAAAATGATAAGAGGATGAATAATATTTTTTAATAGAGAGGGTAAGGAAGTAAAAAATTTTTGATTTTTCTTGACACAATACTGATATTAATCTATGCAATTACAGCTAGGGATGAGGTTTAAATTTAGCATTTGTTTGTATCGGAAATAAATATTAATAACAAATAAGGATAACTGATTTGATCTTCGAAGAAAAAAGAAAAAAAGAAAAAGAAAATCGAAAAAATACAATTTTGAGAGCAGCGCGAAGACTTTTTTTTGATCGAGGCTTCAAATCCGTAACGGTCGATAATATTGCTGCCAAATCTGAAGTTAGCAAAGGATCAATTTACCTTTGCTTTGAAAGTAAAGAAGAAATATATGCCCAAATCCTGATTTCTGATAATATCGCGCTTTATGAAAGAATAAAGAATTTTTCAGCCACAGAAGCATCAGCTTCGCAACTCTTGCTGGAATTTGCTAGGATTTATGTTGATTATTTTTTAAATGATAATGAACTTTTTAGAATACTTATGACTTTCATGATGCAAACAGGCCAGATGAATCTAACTGAAAAACAAAACACTGAACTCATTCGGTCGACCAATGAAAATATTAAGATTATTTCCGAAATCATTAAAAAGGGCATTGATTCCGGTGAATTCGCTCCAATTGGCAACATCCGGCAGATGCAAAATGCAATTTGGGGGATGTTAAATGGCGTTATTTCCCTTTATGTCTTCACTGGTAATCCAACGAAACGTACGGAGAGAATCCATTCTACTGTTCGAGATAGTTTGAATGTTTTTATAGAGGGTTTGAAAGCATAATTTGGTAGCTTTTTAAAACATTTTAAAAGCGCACAGAGATTTCTCTTCGGGTTGCGGTTGTTGTACTGCAGATTTACTTCCCGCTACTTCGAATCAATTTCTGAAAGTCATGATCAGCCGTGTGTAAAAGTTTTTCCACATCTTTTTCCAGCTTTTCAAACCGGTTAATCATGACCCGTGCTTTTTGTGTCAATTGCATAGATTTGTCCTTGACGCCAATCTCAACGAGCTTCATTTCCATACGCTCTTCGGATGCCTTGAGCCTTCCCCATGCCGCCCGATAGGACATCTCCAGTTTTTTTGCTGCTGCATTGAGGCTGCGCTGCTCATCGACGGCTTTGAGAATATCGTCTCGTCCCTTGCCGAAAACCACTTTCCCATTTTTTTCAATCCAGATTTTATACTTGATTTCCATCGGGATCCCCCTCTAAACGCTTGCGTGAATTTGTTTATAGGGAAGATAATCATAAAATGTCAATAAAATTTCTCATAGATGTTTTTTATATAACATATTGGTTTTTTCTGATGTTCAGTCAATCCCTCGGTTTGGAATCCCCCGGCTTCAGCCGGGGGAGGAATGCGGTGTAACCCGCGGGAGGTCGCGTTACCCTCTGCTTCGTAGGATAATTTCCAATAACCTTTGGCTATTGGATAATTCGACTAACAAACTTTAATGCGCTTTGCTTTTAAAGTTTGAGTCTCATTACGACCGGCAAGCTTCAGTCGTAGATGACCCTATAGTGACCTTCAGGTTATTTAGGTTATGCACTTTATTTCTGAAGCTTGGGTCTCATTATTATAGGGAGCCTCTGGCTCCTGACGGAGGGGGCTCCATTGCATGCCACTTTTGACACAAGCCACAAATGAAATAATTGACAAAAGAACCGGTTAACACTATAAAATCCAGATTTAAAATAATATAACTCTTGTTAATTTTTAGCAAAAACATCGGATATTGAGTTTTTAAGACTGAAAAAGAAAATGGGAAAAAAGATTATGATTACAATTGATGGACAAGAAGTTTCGGCAAATCCGGGACAAACCATTCTGGATTGTGCCAGAAGCATCGGCATTTTCATACCGACCCTTTGCCACTATAAAAACACGACCAACGTTGGGGCTTGCCGGGTTTGTGTTGTGGAAGTGGAAAACGCACGAAGTTTGGTCGCCTCCTGCTGCATGCCGGTGAGTCCGAATATGGTTGTTCGCACTAATACTCCGGCAGTTCGCGACGCCCAGAAACTGATCGTCGAATTATTATGGTCGTCCGGCGATCATAACTGTCTAACCTGCGAACAAAACGGTCAATGTGAATTACAAAATCTTGTTTACTGGCTGAAAATAGATAAACCCCGTTTCAATATCGAACCTCCGGGTTACGCGCCGGATAATAGCAACACCATGATCCAGCGCGATCTGAACAAGTGTATTCTTTGCGGACGCTGCATTCGTGCCTGCAACGAAATCCAAGTCAATGAAGTGCTGGATTTCTCCATGCGCGGCTCTTACGTTAAGGTTGGTCCGGCGTTTGATGAAGATTACATTAATTCTTCCTGCGTATTCTGCGGCGAATGTCTTCAGGTATGCCCTACCGGAGCGATCACTTGCAAACAGGCGAAGTTTGCCGGCCGCCCCTGGGAATTGAATAAAGTCCGCACCACCTGCACCTATTGCGGCGTTGGCTGCCAAATGGATGTTTTTGCTAAAGATGGACAAATTGTCAAAGTATCGGGAAACCCCGATTATGGTCAACCCAATGGCGGGAGTCTTTGCGTAAAAGGCCGCTTCGGCATGGATTTTATCCAGCACCCCGACCGCCTGAAAAAACCTCTTATCCGTTATGAGAAAAATGAAGACTTGAAAGAAGCCAGTTGGGATGAAGCATTCACTTTTATTGTCGATAAGCTCTCTTCTATCAAGAAAAAAACCGGTTCGGACAGTATTGCCGGGTTATCTTCTGCTCGTTGCACCAACGAAGAAAATTATCTTTTTCAGAAATTTATACGGGCGGTAATTGGTACCAACAATGTTGATCACTGCGCCCGTCTCTGACACTCAGTAACTGTGGCCGGTCTGGCCGCATCATTCGGCAGTGGAGCAATGACAAATTCTATCGATGAGTTGGAATATACCGATTTAATTTTAGCAGCAGGAACTAATACTACGGAAAACCATCCCGTTATCGGCATGAAAGTCAAGCGGGCTGTCAAACAGCATGGTACCAAGCTGATCGTCATCGATCCGCGGGGAATTGATTTGGTCAAATACGCCGACATCTGGCTGTGCCAGAAACCGGGAACTGATGTTGCGGTTTTCAATGGTTTGATGAACGTGATCATTGCGGAAGGCCTTCATGCCAAAGGATATATAGCGGAACGCACCGAAGGGTTCGACGCTCTCAAAACAGCAGTTACCAAATACACACCGGAATACGTGGAAAAAATTTCCGGCGTGTCCGCGGAAGATTTAAAGAAAGCGGCGCGGCTATATGCAAAGGCAAATAAAGCCAGCATTATTTATGCTATGGGCATAACCCAGCATATCAGTGGCACGGATAATGTGAAGAGTACCGCCAATCTGGCGATGCTCTGCGGTAACATTGGCATCGAAGGCGGAGGTGTAAATCCGTTGCGCGGTCAGAATAATGTGCAGGGCGCCTGCGATATGGGCGGTCTGCCCGATGTCTTCCCCGCTTATCAGCAGGTGGCCAATGAAGACGCCCGCAAAAAATTTGAAACGGCCTGGGGGGCAACTTTATCAGGCAAACACGGCCTGACAATAGTCGAGATTATGAACGCCGCCGGTCGCGGAGATATTAAAGCTATCTACATTATGGGTGAAAATCCGCTTATTTCCGATCCTGATCTTCACCATATAAAAAAAGAACTCCAAAAGCTGGATCTACTTGTTGTGCAGGATATTTTCCTGACAGAAACGGCTGAGTTTGCCGATGTTGTTCTGCCTTCCGCCAGTTTCGCGGAAAAGGACGGCACCTTCACCAATACGGAACGGCGTGTTCAGCGAATTAGGAAAGTTGTAAACGCTCCGGGAGAAGCCAAGCCTGATTGGGAAATCATTGCGGGAATCTCCACAAAAATGGGATATCCGATGAATTATTCTTCGGCGAAGGAAATTTTCGAAGAAATTGCGAAAGTCACTCCCAGTTACGCGGGAATTAGTTATGAACGAATTGAAAAAGAAGGCATCCAATGGCCTTGTCCCACGCCGGAACATCAGGGAACCAAATTTTTACATAAAGAAAAATTTTCACGAGGCCTCGGTCTGTTCCATGCGATTGAATATATACCGCCGGCGGAACTTCCTGATAAAGAATATCCTTTAATACTTTCTACAGGCCGTGTACTTTATCACTATCATACAGGCACGATGACACGCCGCGCAGTGGGACCGAGCGAGCGTTGTCCGGAAAGCCTTATTGAAATACATCCGGATGATGCCGTCAAATTCGGCGTAAACGACGGTCAAATGGTTAAAGTAACATCAAGACGCGGCACAGTGGAAGCCAAAGCCCAAATAACTCAAAAGAGTCCGCAAGGAACAATATTTATGAACTTCCATTTTGCAGAAGCAGCGGTTAATCTGCTGACCAATCCAGTTTTGGACCCCATAGGGAAAATTCCCGAATATAAAGTTTGCGCGGTCAAGCTGGAAGCCGCATAACCATCATCAGCATCACTACGGTAACCATACATAATAAAAAAATATGCCTCTGAAAAGGGGTATATTTTTTTGTATAAGCCTGATTATCCTTAAAATGGATAGGAATCATCTTCAGGAATCGATAAATTTACTTCCCCCAGTCGAATCACCTGATCAAGATCGCGGAACGCCCACCCTGCGTCCTTATCTGCGCTTTGTGAATTTGATAGTTAGGTAATTAATAATATAAGGTGCTGTCCATATTTATCAAATTGCATCTTTCACATACAAAGGCTCAACCTGTTTGAGTCAGCAAGATTGAAGATTACCATTTGAATTGTGGTATCCTATATCGCTAATGAGTCAAACAAAGACTTGACTCCAAGCACTAAATCATCCCAATGATTTTATGTCTTGCTGAAGATGACTGCGATCATCAAACGTTTCGATGAACATACCATCCTTTTGAAAGTTGACGATCGTCTTGGAAGCATTGCCTACACAGGAACTTTGGAATTCGTTGAGGCTGATGCTTCTTATACGGCAGATAATAGCCGCAATGGTGAAGTTGTGGGCAACTACCAATGCATTTTCTTCTTTGTTAATAATTCTTTCCATAGCGCGCCATGCACGCTCCTGAAGTTGAGTCAATGATTCTCCGTTGGGCATTTTGACGGAAGCCGGGTCAGCAATCCATTTGTTCAGAAAATCTTTTTCGCAGGTTACAAGTTTCTTATAGTAAACACCTTCAAAGTCTCCCGGGTCTATTTCCATTAGTTCATTATGAATGTGAATTTCCTTTCGATGGAACTCGTTGATAACCTCCGCTGTTTTCAGCGCCCTTTTCAGCGGGCTGGTATGGATCACTCTGATGGGGTGATCCTTCAGGGATAATGCCAGAAGCCGTGCCTGTTCGATTCCGACAGAGCTTAACTCAACATCACTTATTCCTTGAACCCGTCCCTCTTTATTCCAAAGCGTTTCACCGTGTCTGATGATAATCAGCTGCATAGTGTCCTTATGTTAAGTTAAATTTCAGCTTTCCTTGATAGTTAACGTTTGTAATGTTGCATAACTCTCAGAATTCGTCAATTAACACTCACAGAAAGTTGTCAATAAAAAAACCCTTTAAAAATTTTCAAGATCTCCATACACTAAAAACACTTAGCCATTTATTGATGGATTTTGAGATAATAAATCAGCGCAGTGAAGGATTTGTCCGGGATGGAATATTTATAAGATCTTTGGACGAAGCTCTTTTCTAATTCAAAGCCGTAAGCTTCGTAGAACCGGTAGGAAAGCGCTGTATCAGTGCATACGGATGTCCCTTCATAGCCTCGAGCGTGAACGGTATCTACAAATTTATCCATAAGACTCCTGCCCAAGCCACGACTCCGATACTTATTTATCGAGGTAAATAGCTCCACCTCGCACATGGGCCATCGATTGGGATGGAGAAAGAAAAAGGGGAGATATCCATAGATCAACTGAAAAAAATGTCTATAGGCCAACCAATTCATCCCATAACCGTTGACCAGTCCCTTGGGAATAATATATAACAAATAAAACAGTATGGCATTGATCAAGCCTTTTATCTTAAGAGGAGCTGCGCCAAAGATAATACCGCAGATCTCCCCGTCCACCTCCGCAACAAAACAGTCCGTTGACATTTTATAAAAAAACTTTACAAGGTACTCATGGAAGCTCGGCTTTGCATGTCGTATAGATGGCCACAAGATATGTTCAAAGCCTTCGTTAAAACACCGTACTGCTCCTTCCATGTCCTTATTTTTATTAAAAGCCCTGATATTTGTTTTTATCATCCGGTTATTATCGCATACTTTTCTTTCAGCTCATACAATATCTGAATGATTCAACTTTGTCATTCCACTGTCTATTTGATAAGACATCGCTTCTAATGGATGGGAGTATAAGAAGAACGGGTTTGTATGTCAATGAAATATAGATCTGAAAATTTGAGATATAATGTTTGTCGGGCGTGAATAGTTTTTATTACGGATCGAAAGGTTGCATCAAGAATGAAATTTTAAAAAACAACGTTACAGGAAGAACTTCACAAAATTAATGCTGACGACGGTGATAAAATCAAAGTAAAATTGTGGCCGGCTATTTCTCGGGAGGAAAAATAAGGGGTAGTCAGGGAACTAATCTTTCCGGGCAGCTGTAAATATATCCGCCGCTGGCGTGAACGTATCCCAGCAATGTCACGTTGTGCTGCTGGGCGAGCTTTACAGCGGCGGTTGTAGGTGTTGATTTGGAAACCAGAACCGGAACGCCCATCCGGATAATCTTCGTCATGATTTCGGAAGATATTCTTCCCGATACAAAGACAATTGCCTGACTGAAAATATCCAGCTTGTTTTCCTTCAGCATCAGCCCGGTTATCTTGTCAAAGCAATTATGCCTGCCGATATCTTCAATCAGTATTTCATAATTAGCGGTATGCAGCAGCACACTGTGCACACCGCCGACGTCGATATATATTTCCGATCTGGTGATAAAATCATTCATCAAATTCAGGATGGTATTAATGGAATAGGTTGCGCTGCTCTCAACTGCTTTGTATTGGCTTTGTTTGAGGGGATTGATATAGGTATAACATTTGCCGCAGCCGGAGGTGAGGCTTCTTAAACTTTCCTGCCGATCAATTATTACTCCCGCTTTGAAGTTGATGATAACCGCCAGCATCTTGTCATTGAAAGAAATATTTTCGATGTCCGACCAGGAATTAATAACTCCCTCGTTATAAAGGAAACCCAGCGCCAGTTCTTCCTGATACTGGTTCAGACAAAGCACTGAGACAAGTTCCGCTCCGTTGACAATCACTTTCAGGGATATTTCAGCAATCACTTTTTTGGTGATGTCAGAAACGTGACAACCATTTTTGTCTCTGGTGATCTCACCCACATT